>FTBX01000488.1_pt1 | contig 14401 bp, 7 predicted proteins | sample 1639461 | NCBI WGS metagenome assembly FTBX01 (sample SAMEA3914864, study PRJEB12502) | metagenome | biome: forest; material: soil | place: USA | collected 2012-03-12 | depth 0.3 m
CCGAACCGCATCAGGCCGGGATTTGGCGAAGATGGCCCCGCTGAAACGCGGCGTTCGGGTTAAACTCGTACACTGGTCGGGCGAGTTTGAAACTCGCCCTCCACGCTTCGAAAAGCAGCCCACCGCGCAGGGCACGACAACGAGTTCAAAACTCGTCGTACCAGCGTACGAGTTGAAAACTCGTTCTACAGGCTCTTCAAATACGCCACAATGTCCGCGATCGACTGCGCGCTGAGGCCAAGTTGCTGGGGCTGGTACATCAGCGACTTGTCCATCGGCTTCACCGAGGCGATGCGCGACTGCGGCACGGTCTGGATCACCCCGCCCATGCATTTGATGATCAGCGGATCGGCATTGGAAAGCACCATGCCGGTGATGGTCAGCCCGTCCTTGGTCTTGATCTCGCTGCCTTCAAAACCGTGCGAGATGCTGGCGGAAGGCTCGGCCACGGCCTGCACGATGATCTCGGTGGCCTGCTGCTTGCCAAAGGTGGTCAGCTCCGGGCCAAACTCCGCGCCCATCGTGCCGATCTTGTGGCAGGTGTAGCACACCGCCACGGCTGCCTGGCCGCGCGCCACATCGCCCTTCAGCTTCGCGATCTCCGCCACCGGCGGCAGCGGCTGGGCATTCGCCGGCATGGGCGGCATCTCCACGGCCACCAGCTTTACCTTGTCCGGATCATAGAGGCCCAGCGCCTTCATGCCTGCATCCACGTCGAAGGCCTTCCAGTCATTGCCCTTGCGGTTGAGCAGCCACCACTGGGCCAGGTCATGCATGGGGAAGTCCTTGGTATTGGCAATCGCGATCATCGCGCCCGCCGCTTCACGCGTCGGCACAAAGGCCAGCGCGGTGAGCATCAGCTTGCGCTGCTCCGTGCTGAGCTTCGATGACAAGATGCGCGTCTTGAAATCATTCACCGCTTGCGCCGGATGCAAGCGCCAGGCAATCCAGGCAAAGGCATCGCTCCAGCTCTCCGCCGGGCCGCCCATGGCTTGATGAATGGCATCGTAAGCCTCGGCTTCCTTGCCGGTGCAGGCCATGCCAAGGGCCTCGAGATAGGAACGGTCCTTGCCATCGAACTTCTGGGCGAGGGTAATGATGGCGGGCAGGCTCTTCGCCGCAGGCGCACTGCGCAGGGTGTAGGCCGCCTCACGCCGCACGGCGGGTGATTCGTCCCAGGCTATCTTCGAAGCTATGCCAAAAAGGATGTCTTCACTCCTGTTCGGATTGATGTGGGGAGCGAATGTGGGATCTGGCGAAACCGTGGGTGCCGTTTCCTTTGCCAGGTCAAGATTCAACCCTGTCGCGCGACGCAAAGCACGATAAGCCACCAGTCTTTGCTGCGCATCGGGCGAGATCGTCCAGGGCGCCAGCTTTTTGATTCCCATCGGCCCCATCTGCGCCAGCAACCACGCGGCACGTGCGGCGATGTAGGGGTTCGGATCTTGCAGCAACTCAACCACCGCGGGCACGGCCTTTTCACCCTGCGCCTTCAGCCTCGTGAAGCCGCTGTTGCGCACGTTCACCGCCGGGCTCTTCAGCGCGGCGATCTGGCCTTCAGTAGTGCTGAGGTCGAACTTGGGCACCACGGATTTGAAGCCCTTGGGCGCAATGCGGTAGATCGAGCCGGTGTAAGCATCGTCGCGCGTGCCATGGCCGCCCACGCCGGGATCAAACCAGTCGGCCACGTAGATTGCACCATCGGGGCCCACGCACACATCGCTGGGGCGGAACTTGGTCTTCAGCTCGCCAGTGGCCTTGCCGCCGAGGAAGTCGGAGCCCGCATACTCCTTCTCCTTGTTAGACGTGAGGAAGTCAAAACGCTCCAGCTTGAAGCCCGCTCCGTCGGGCTTGGGGAAGTAGCCGAACACCACGTTCTTGCCCGCCTCGCAGGCTAACAACAAGCCGCGATATTTGTCGCCCAGCGCGCCGTTTTCATAGAAGGCCACGCCGGTGGGCGAGCCTCCGCCATAGACATCTCCGGCAGGCATGGTGCCGGGGTCTTCCTGGCGCCACTCCGCCGTGGGCGTGTCCTGGCCCGGACGCTTGTCCGCGCCCCAGGAGCGCTTGCCGTCCAGCGAAGCGAAGCCCGCGTTGCCGCCTTCCATCACCGGTGTCACGCGGCAGGCAGGCGGATCGTCGTTGTCGCTCTGGTAGATGTCGCCGAACGAATTGATGGTCTGCTCAAAGCTGTTGCGGTAGTTGAAGCCGATCACCTTCACGTGCGTGCCATCCGGGTTCATGCGCGCGGTGAAGCCGCCGATCCACACATTGCCATCACCGCTGCGGCGGCCCGCGATGTCCTGCATCATGTACGGGCTGCCCATGAAGAACTCCACGCCCGAGCGGTCGGTGAAATGCGCGCCGGTGTTGCCTTGATTGAAATACCACTGGCCGTCTGGACCGGCCGTGACGCTGTGCAAACTATGATCATGCTGGCGCCCGCCAAAGCCGGTGAGCAGCACCTCGCGGCTGTCCACGCTGGGGTCAAACACGCCGTTGTGATCCTTGTCCGTGTACACCAGCAGGTCCGGCGGCTGCGACACCACCACCTTGTCATCGATCACCGCCACGCCCAGCGGCGCGGCCAGGTTGGTTTCCTGCACAAAGGTGGTGCTCTTGTCCGCATGGCCGGTGCCCTTGGTATCCTCCAGCACCACGATACGGTCGCCCTCCTTGCGGCGGTTGGCCTTGCCGCGGTAGTTCACGCCTTCCGCCACATAGAGCCTGCCCTGGGCATCGAAGTCAATGTTGGTGGGATTGAACAGCAGCGGCGAGGTCGCCCACAGCGTCACCTCCAGGTCGTCCATGGTGGTGAACATCTCCGGCGGCACAAACGGCGGCCCCGCGCTGAGGTTGCCCTGCTGGGCATCGGAAGGCTTCTCCGTGTACACATGAAAACGCACCGAGGCGATGCTCGCCTTGCCCCCGCGCATCATGCCGCCGTCATCGATCGCCACCTTCGCCGTGAAGCGCTCCACGCCCGCCGGCAGGTCGTACACGATCATCGAGATGGCATGGGTGCCGATGCTGTTCGGGTAGCTCTTCTGCTCCACCATCAGCGGCCCGCCCATCGCCGTCTTGCCGATCTGCACATGACCGGAGCCCGCCTCGGCGGACTTCCATTTCAAGCTGGTGAGATCCTTGGCCGTGCCGTCCGCCATGATCAGCTTCGGCTCCACCCAGTCCGACCAGTCGCAGCTGTTGCCGCCCTCATCGGTCACCACCAGGTACAGCTCCTTGGCCCCCTTCAGCGGCGCCTCAAGCTCCACCAGGCGCGGCGTGGTCTTGCTGGTAAGCAACGGCGTCTCCGCCACCGGCTTGGGACCGGCATGGGCGGAGGAAACAACGAGCAGCGTGGAGAGCGCCAGAAAGGAGCAACGGGTCATCCCGAGCTATGGCGCGGGATGGCGTGGTCTGTCAACCTGGGGGTAAAGCCCCGACAGGGGCGGGACAATAAAGCGAAGGGCAACGAGCGCAGCGAGGCAGCCCTGGTATTGTGAGCGGGAGCATTAGAGCCCTGCAAGGGCGGGACAGTCCGCGCTTGCTAGATGAGCGCTTCAACCTTGTCTCGCCCTTGCAGGGCTCCTGTCATCGCGTCCGGGGTACCAGGGCTGCCTCGCTGCGCTCGTTGCCCTTCGCTTTGCTGTCCCGCCCCTGTTGGGGCTCTGAAACAGGCTGTCGCGACATTTCTCAAGCCCCTCTCACAACTCCCCCATCCCCCCGCGCTTGATCCACGCGTTCAGCGGCTCAAAAGCGCCCATGTCAATCTCCACCCCGCAGCCAAAAGGAGCCGCGTTCACCGTGCTCACATCCAGCGTGCCGTTCTCGATTTTCAAAGCCGCAAAGCCATTGGCATGGCGGTGATACAATCCCTCATGTGCGGCCAGCACTTCGTCTTGCAGCGCCTGTGGGTACATGCTCAGGCCCTTGAAGTAATGGTGGCCGTTGCGCTCCACATGGCGCACGCCCAGCGCGGCCATCATGGCCAGGTCCTGCAGCAGCGCCACGGGGCCGACGTTGGCCAGGTCCTCGCCGCTGAGATGAGTCAATCCGCGCGACTTGAGCAGCGCCGCATTGGCCAGGCCCTTGACGATGCCCTTGCAGTTCTTGTGGCTCACCCCGCGATAGCCTAACGACAAGGCGCGTGGCAAATCTGCAAGCGAGCCGTCCGATTCATCGATGATCATCGCCGGGCCGTCGCTCCAGCCCGCCAGCGCCGGGCCCACGGCCTCATCCAGCGCATGGGCGCGGTGCAGCGGCTGCTCAATCAGGATCAGGCTGGCAAACAGCGGGCGCAGGGCGGCATCGGCGGAGAGGATGTCATAAAACTCGCGAAAGCTCTCCAGGCTCTGGAACTGCTCATTGCCATCCAGCGTGCACTGAAAGCCCTCCGCGCAGCACTCTTCCAGCACGGCGGTAATTTCGCGCAGCCGCGCCAGGTCCTGCTCCGGCTTGCCGCAGACCTTGATCTTAAAGTAGCGCAGGCCATAGGCGCGGATGGATTCATCCAGCGCGTGCGGCAGGCCGTCGTGCAGCCTTTCGTTTTCCGGGATGCCGCTGGCGCGCAAGGGATCGCCGAGGCCCACCGTATGCCGCAACTGGATGTTAGGCAACGGGCCGGAGGCCAGCGTTTGCGCGACGGTAACGCCCTTCACCTCCGGCCGCACCGCGCCCAGGTCGATGGCCAGGGCATCATCGGCGAGCAGCTGGTGCAGAGGCCGGCCGCCGGCCTTGCACAAGCCGTCGAGCACCGCGCGCTCGATCAGGCTGGTGCCCAGATTGGCCAGCAGCGGCGGCGTTTCCGTATGCCCCGCCCACCCGGCCTGCTCTTGATAGACCGCCTGCCACCAGTCAAAGAACGCCACCGGCTTTTCCGCCGCGTTGCAGGCGATGCGCGCGGCATTGCGGATCACCGCCAGCATTTCGGCCAGGTCCTGCTCGAACAAGGTGCCGGGGTCCTTGGTGAACCACTTCGGCGGCAGGCCTTCGGAAGCAAGCCCCCTCGCCTGCCGGCCGTCCACCGCCAGCTCCACCTGCACGAAGAGATGCGGCAGGGCCGTCATGCTCGCGATCCCGTACTTGAAGGGAAAGCGCGCGTGCATCGGCAGCACGTGGAAGGCGAAGGAGAGGATTTGGAAGCGCATGGGGCGTGAGTGTTGTGGGGAGGGGCAAAACTGTCTTGAACCGCGGAGCGGTTCTCCGTGAGTAGCCCGGGGTCGAATGACCCCGGGTTGAGCAAAGCGGCTTCCCCAACCACAGCGTGGTTGGCCAATGCGCGAAGGGCTTCATCAAGCGCCGCGCGCATCGGGCAACCCCTCCGGGGTTGATGGCTGTTTCTATCTACACCCGGGGTCATTCGACCCCGGGCTACTCATGGAGAACCGCTCCGCGGTTCGACGCCTGAACATACAAGCGGCGGCGGCAAAACAAAGGGACTCTCTACACATGCGCCTTCAGCCACGCCACGCTGCGCTCCAGCTCGCCCTTCTGATACGCGGCCTCGGCCTCTTTATTGGGCGCCTTGAAGGGCGGCAGCTCGTGGCCGCGCTTCATCATGGCCAGCCAGCCGGCAAAGGAGGAAGCCGGCGCATCCGGGTAGCTCTTCCAGAACTCCTCCTTCAAGTAAGGCATGGGGCGCGAGAAGCCGGAGATCGTCTCCACCATCATCGCCACGCCCGGGGCAAGCTCGGCGAAGCGCTTCATGTAGGCGGTGTAATCCACCAGGCCCTCGCCGATCGCCGTCCATTGCACCGAGGCGCCCTCCGGCGTTTCCCAGATCATGCTGTCGCGCACGCTGCTGCAGTTCACCACCGGCCCCAGCACCTCCAGGTTGTGCAGCGGATCCTCCAGCGCCCAGACGGCATTGCCCGGATCGATGCAGGCGCCCACGTAGCCCTTGCCGGCGGTCTCGATCAGCGCGCGCAGCTCCTGGCTCTGCTGGTCGCCGGCGTGGTTTTCGATGGAAATCTGGATGCCCTCGGCCTCGCAGCGGCTCTTCGCCGCCTTGAAGACCTTGAGCCCCTCCTCCTGGTGCTTTTGGATGCCGCCATCCGCCGCGCGGTCCTTGTAATTGCCCAGCACGCAGCGCGCCACCGGCGAGCCGAGCGCCTTCGCCACCTTGATGATCAGCGCCATGGTCTCATCCGGCGAGCCGTACTTGCCTTCCCACATGCTGGAGGTCTTGCAAATGCTGCGCCCGCCCACGTACACCTTCAGGCCGGCGGCCTCGATCTGCGCCCGGGCTTTTTTGAGATAGTCGTCCTCAAAACTTTCAAACGGCACCAGCTCCGAAAGGAACAGCGCATCCAGCTTCAAGGAAGCCGCATACTCGATGATCTGCGGCACCTTCCAGCCTGTGGCCCGGGTGGCAAAGTAATCCATGCCTATCATGAGCTTGCCCGGCGCAGCCCTCTGGGCGGCAGGTGCAAAGGCTGCGGCGGCGGCGGCCGTAAGGCCCGACTGAAGAAGTTGGCGGCGGTTCATCAGGCGAAGAGTAGAGAGAGAAAAGGCCCGAGACAAAAGCGAAAAGCACGCTTTCCCCCTACCTGTCGAACACTCTCAACCGCGATAAATCGCGACGCATTTTCAAGAAAAACAGCCTCCAACAGGCATCACAAAAGGAGAAATCATCGTTTATTTGCATTTTTATCATTTTTTGAGTTGCAGTACCGCGAACGCGTGCGATTATAACCTCGTCATCAGGAACAACCTGGAACGCGGAACGGCCAGCCAAGGCAACCACCTCCAGAGCTGATAGAAGATTCATTGTAGGGCTGTGAAGGCCGCGCACCGTATGTGAGGTGCGCGGCCTTCACTTTTTTAAACCCCGGAGTTACCCTCGTTGCGTACACAGAAGTCATTGCGTGAGGGAAGCCCCCCCTGGTTTAAGCGCGACCGTGTACCCCACAAGGAGCGGCGTGCATCTTGCCGCCGTCAACGATCCCTGCGGCGCAGCCGCGACAAACCCAGAGAAGCCTTGGAGCATTGCCAGGCGAATGGATGGCATGGCGGCTGCGCCGCGGGTTTCCAACGGCGGCAAGATGCGCGCCGCTCCTTGTGGGGGCACGGATCTTCGACAAAGCAGGCGGCCTGGCCGAGGATCGCAACTCGAAACTTGTTTGTGCGCAACAAGGGGCGGGAGCCTCCCGGCCAACATGGAGACTTGGCGCGTACACAGCGCCTCAGGGTTTGTTGTGCGTCGCTTTAGCGCGTGGGATGGCGCAGCTCCCCGCGGTGAACTTAGCCCAGCCCCACGCGCTAAAGCGACGCACAACGAGCAAGCTGCGCCGCGCGGCCCTGCCAGAACCACAGGCGCAGTAACTCTCAGTTTCACACCGAGAGGCGCGTTCTTCTGCATCCGCCGGCTCAAAGAAGCGTTGATTGTACTTTTTGGCGCGTTTTCCGCTCGCACATCACACAAAAGGACTTTTCCAGGTCCGGGCGTGAAAGTATATTTTCAATACCCGGGATCTCTCAGCCCTGATCAGGCTGTCAGGTATTTTGCTACATTAATAATCCTTGCAAATTATCTCCATCGGTTAATTTAATAATTACCAAACTAACAAAATAGCATTTGCAATTATGTGTGTCGTTTTATAGAATTATTATCAATTGCGAGACGAATCAGTCCAGGGAATGATCAAACCTTGGTTCGGCCCGCGAAACTGTTCTCCCTGAGTCATGGATGCATCACCTGCACAATTCGGCCACTTCCTGATCGCCCGTCGGGCGGACGGAACGGATGTGGAATTGCGCCGCTCAACTACTGAAGCGGTGTTTCTTGCTTTTGACGCGCGCATCCGCCGGCTTGTCGAGCTGCACGTCCTGGCTGGCGGCACCCCTGCGGACAAGAGCATCCGCAAGGCGGCCTATGACTGCTGCAAGCTGGCCACGGAAATCAGCAGCCCCAGCTTTTTGCGGGTGCTTGAGGCAGGCGAGGCAGATCCCTATCTTTATTTTTCCAGCAACCTCACGGACGGAGAACTCGCGGAAGATTATGTGGCCCGCCGCGGTGCCGTGCCGGCGGTCACGGCATTCTGCCTCATGCAGCAGTTTCTTGATGAGCTGCTCACCACGCACAAGATCGAGAAGCTGGTCTCGCACATCCGGCTGAACAACCCGGTGATCACCACACTGGAAGATTCGTTCCTGCAATTGCGGGTGGTGGATTTCACCATCTTGGAAAACGAGTCCTCACCCGAGGAGAGCATGCGCCGCTGCGTGGCTGAAAGCTGCCGCCTGCTCTTCCTCCTGCTCACCGGCCAGACTTACGACGGGCAGAACCCGGACCAGATTCCCTCCCTCACCTGCCTGCCCATGGCACTGCGTACCCACATGCGCGCCGCCTTGCAGGATGCCTCCCAGGCCTCCTCTTCCCTGGAGCGCCTGCGCGATGATGTGCGTGAGGCTTTTTCCGCCCTGGTCAGCAACATTCAGGCGCGCACCTCGCGCAAGGCCATCGTCGTCACGCCCGCTCTTCAGCCCCAGTCCCAGCTCAAGGAGCTGCTGCTGGCCAACGTCCCCGTGGCAGACCTGCTCAAGGGCCGTTTCCAGGTGGTGGAAGATGATGAGCTGCGCGCCCATCCCTTCTCCGTTCCGGCGGTGAACATCAAAACCTCGCAGCCGGTCACCGTGCACCTGCTGCCGCCTTCTGGCATCGTTCAGCGCGATCAGTACGAGGCTGTGCCCTTGCAGATGTGGCGCTTCAGCCCCGAGCGCCACCCCAACATCCTGCGTTCCCTCAGCGTGTGGGAAAATCCCGACTGGACGCTGCTGACCGAGGAGCGGGAACCCGGCTTCTCCCTCAGCCGCCTGATGGCCGGCCGCATCACGCTCAATCCCCAGGAAGTGCTCGTGCTGCTGCGCCAGGTGCGCGCAGGCATGGATCAGGCGATGGAATGCGGCGTCCGCACCCTTGATCTGCATCCCTCCAACCTCATGCTCCGCGTGGGCAAAGGCGGTGCCATGCAGGCACGGGAGTTCGACCGCCTGGTGCAGAAGCGTCTGGATGCGTGGCCGCCCTTCCAGGTGAAGCTGCGCACCCACCTCACCATGCGCAGTCTCTACGAGCCTCTGCTCGTGGAGCCCACGGACCTGAGCAGCCAGGGCGATGCCCATCTCGGCGAGCGCGATCTCCGCCACCGCTCGTTCCTCGGGCTCGCTGTTTTCCTGCTCACCGGCGAGCGCCAGAGCGGCACCCTGCCTGCCTTTGGCGAAGCCGTGCCCGACACGCTCGCGGCCTACCTGCGCGGCTGCCTGGAGGCCAGCCGCCAGCCTGATCGCACCCCTTCGCCCGCCGATTTCATTGATGCGTTCGAGGAGCGCATGGGCCAGGCCAGCCCCGAAGGCCGTGGCATCGCCGCCATCATGGCCGCCAGCAACGACACCAGCGTGGAAACCGAAGACGCCGGCACCATCTCCGATTTCGACGAAGAGTGGACCGCCCCCGAGGCCATTCCCGCCACCCCTATCGGCGCGCTGCGCCCTCTGGCAGGCCGCAAGCCGTTGAGCGTGACACCGATCCCAGGCACCGCCACCCCGCTGCGCACGCCGGGGCGTGCAGGCATGTACATTTGGGCCGGCGCCGCCCTTGCCCTGCTCATGTGCGGCCGGTTCGTGCTCTTCGGCACCAGCCGCTCCGCCGGTGCCGCCGAAACCTCGGCCCCGTCCCAGCTGGTGGAGGCACATTCCACCAACCCGGTGGCCACCGCCTCCCACTTTTCCAGCGCCCCCTCCGCCGCCACCAAGCCCGCACCGGCTGAAGAGGGCGTAAAACTCCTCGCCTCCACGCCAAAACCGGCCGTTGTGGAAGCGGCATCACCGCACACCATCGCCAAGCCGCAGCCTTTGCCCCAGCCCTCGCCGGCCAAGGTGGCGGCGTCCGCTCCTCCACCCGCCCCCGCTCCCCAGGAGGCTGGCAAGCCCGCCCTGGCCAAGAACAGCGAGCCCCCGGCACCGCCCCAGCCAGACAAAGCCGCCTCCAAGCCTGCCCCGGCACCCGAAGAGAGCCCCGACGGCCCCGTCATCATCAAGAAGGCCATCCTGCCCACCGCCACCGAAATCAGCAACACCCACAAGGACCACTCGGATGCCGCGGTGCTGACCCCCGCGGGTCCGCCCACCGGCGAGCTGGTGGACGGCGGCACCTCCCGCCTCCACTGATCCCCCGCCAGGGCTTGAAAATGCGCGCACGGCCGATGGAATCAGGTCAAATAATGCGTGCAAAGGCACAACCTTCCTGTTTAGATTTTCCAATTGGAAAAAAGCTCTCGACGGGAATGGAGTTTGCATGGACGCCCCGTGGCTCAGGCCCGCCCGAGCTTGAATCCGGTCGCGTGCTCGTCGAATGGACCCTTGCCAAACCAGGCATCTCCCGCGAAGAGACCGGCCTGATTCGTCCCCCCTTTTTTTGAAGCAAGTTACAGAACACAGGAGCCGCTAATGAAGGTCAACAACACCATCGTCGTTTCAGTAGGCCAGGCCGGCAACCAGATTGCCGCCTCCTTCTGGAAAACCATCTGCCAGGAGCACGGCATTGATCCGATGAACGGCCACACCGCCCAGGGGACGGAGCCGCGCGGCAACTGGAGCGCCTTCTTTTCCAAGCTGGGCGACACCAGCTACGTGCCCCGCACCGTCATGGTGGACCTGGAGCCCAGCGTCATCGAGCACGTGCGCAGCAACAGCGGTTCGCTGTTCAATCCCGCCAACCTGATCCATCGCACCGAAGGCGCCGGCGGCAACTTCGCGGTCGGCTACCTCGGCGAAGGCCGCGAGACGCTGCCCGACGTGATGGCCCGCATCGAGTTTGAAGTGGACCGCTGCGACAACGTCGGCGGCATCATCGTTCTGCAATCCACCGGCGGCGGCTCTGGCTCCGGCCTTGGCTCCCTGATCATTGAAGCCATCAAGGAACGCCACCCCGAGTTCCCCGTGCTGAGCTGCGCCATCCTGCCCTCGCCCCAGGTGTCCTCCGTGGTCACCGAGCCGTACAACACCGTCTTCGCGCTCAACACCCTGCGCCGGGTCGCCGATGCCTGCCTGATCTTTGACAACGAGGCGCTGTTCCAGCTCGCCCACCGCAAGTGGAACATCGAGAGCCCCACCGTTGATGACCTCAACCTGCTGATCACCGAAGCGCTCGCCGGCCTCACCGCCTCCATGCGCTTCAGCGGCTTCCTCACCGTGGAAATCAGCCTGCGCGAGCTGCTCACCAACTTGGTGCCCCAGCCTTCGCTGCACTTCTTGATGATTTCCTTCGCCCCGCTCACCCCGCCGGATCGCAGCAAGTTCGAGGAGATGGGCGTGGAAGAAATGATCCGCTCTTTGTTCGACAACGGCAGTGTGTTCGCCGCCTGCTCCCCCATGGAAGGCCGCTTCCTCAGCACTGCCGTGCTTTATCGCGGCGTGATGGAAGACAAGCCCCAGGCCGATGCCGCGCTGGCCGCCATCCGCGAGCAGCTGCCCCTCACCTACTGGATCCCCACCGCCTTCAAGATCGGCTACGTGGAGCAGCCCGGCGTGGCCCACCGCAAGAGCATGGTGCTGCTCGCCAACAACACTGAAGTGGCCCGCGTGCTCGACCGGATCTGCCACAACTTCGACAAGCTCTGGCAGCGCAAGGCCTTCGCCAACTGGTACCTCAACGAAGGCATGTCCGAAGACCAGATCAACGCCCTGCGCGCCTCCGCCCAGGAGCTCATCCAGAGCTACCAGGTGGCCGAGGAATCCGGCGCCAAGGCCAAGGTGCAGGACAGCCCCGAGATCGCCGCCCGCTCCGGCACCGCCCGCGTGGCCGATGACGCCCCCGGCAGCGCCAGCCGCCCCGCCATGAGCCTGCGCGACCTCGTCGAGCGCCGGAGTGCCGGCCACTGACAGCCTTGCATTTGTTAGACTCCCGCCCCCGCATCCAATCCCCATATCCCTTCCCGGAGGAAAGACCTGTGAGAGAAATCGTAAGCATCCACGTCGGCCAGTGCGGCAACCAGATTGCCGACCGTTACTGGCGGCTCATCCTGCGCGAGCACGGCCTCAGCGAAAACGGCCTGCCCAAGGACGGCAGCAATGCCGCCGCCAGCAACAGCAACATGGAGGTCTTCTTCCACCGCGTCCGCGATGGCAAGTACACTCCGCGCGCCGTGCTGGTGGACCTTGAGCCCGGCGTCATCCATCGCATCGAGTCCGGCGAAATGGCCCAGCTTTTCGATGAAAGCAGCATCATCCGCAAGATCCCCGGCGCGGCTAACAACTGGGCGCGCGGCTACAATGTGGAAGGCGAGCGCGTGATCGACCAGATCATGAACGTGATCGACGCCGCGGTGGAAAAGACCAAGGCGCTCCAGGGCTTCCTGCTCACCCACTCCCTCGGTGGCGGCTCCGGCTCCGGCCTCGGCTCCCTGATCCTTGAGCGCCTGCGCCAGGCCTATCCGAAGAAGAAGATCTTCACCTTCTCCGTCGCCCCCTCGCCGCTGATCTCCGACTCCGCCGTCGAACCCTACAACGCCGTGCTCACCCTCCAGCGCATCCGCGACAACGCTGATGCCGCCGTGCTGCTGGATAACGAGGCGCTCTTCCGCATCGCCAAGAGCAAGCTGCACCGCAGCCCGAACTACATGGATCTGAACCACATCGTGGCGCTGATCATGTCCTCGGTCACCGCCTCGCTGCGCTTCCCCGGCAAGCTGAACACCGACCTCGGCGAGTTCGTCACCAACCTGGTCCCCTTCCCCGGCAACCACTTCCTTACCGCCTCCTTCGCCCCCATGCGCGGCCCCGGATCGGAAGGCCAGGTGCGGCTGAACTTCCCCGACCTCGCCCGCGAGACGTTTGCGCAGGACAACTTCACCGCTGCCATCGACTGGGCCAACGGCGTCTATCTCTCCGGCTGCGCCCTGTTCCGCGGCGACGTGCGCGCCAAGGAGGTGGATGAAAACATGGCCGCCATCCGCAAGACCATGAACTACGCCTCCTACCTGCCCCAGCAGGGCGGGCTCAAGATTGGCACGGCGGACACGGCTCCCGAAGGCTTCGCCTCCAGCGGCCTGGCCCTGGTCAATCACACCGGCATTGCCGCCGTATTTGAGCGCCTCATCGCGCAGTTCGACATCATGTTCGACAACCACGCCTACACCCATTGGTACGAAGGCGCCGGCGTCTCCCGCGACAAGATGGCCGAAGCCCGCCACTGCGTGGCCGAGCTGGCGAAGAGTTATCGGGACGCTAGTTAGAAAGGGAAAGTGAAAAGGGGAAAGTGAAAAGTGAAAAGGGATGAATAACAGCCTGCGTTATCCGTGAGCGCCCACTAGCACGTGTTTCTTTTCGCCTCCGCGCCCCGTAATACCTGCTCTCATCCCTTTTCACTTTTCACTTACCCCTTTTCACTTCCGCCCCGTGGACCCCACCCTCGAAAAGCAAATCCTCGCCGCTTCCCGCAGCGTCGAGGAGGCGCGCCGGGTGGCGTACAATGATCCGTCCCGCATCGGCAACCTGGTGGAGCACATCAGCGTGCTGGCCGACCTGCGGCAGAAGGAAGGCGACTTCCGCAAGGCCGAGTCCCTCTACCGCGAATCGCTCTTTCGCGTCAAGGAGCTGCGCAAGCCCGATCCTGAGCTGCTCGCCGGCATCCACTCCCTGCTCGCCTATCTGTACGACCGCTGGGGCAAGCTCGACCTCGCGGCCGACTTCTATGAGAAGGCGCTCAAGATCAGCGAGCAGCAGGGCTTTCAGGACGCCGACAAGGCCGCCACCATCAAGAACAACCTGGCCATGATCTTCAAGGCCGTGCGCCAACCGGGCAAGGCCGAGCAGTACTACAAGGAAGCCCTGGAGACCTTCCGCCACCTGTACGGGGAGCAGCATGCCAAGGTCGCCTCCGTTTATAACAACCTTGGCGTGCTTCACTACGCCAGCCTCGACATCGAAGGCGCCCAGTCCATGCACGAGCGCGCCCTCGCCATCCGCCAGGCGCTGCCCCCCGGCGAGATCGAAGCCGGCGATCTCTCCCAGACCTACGTCAACCTCAGCGCCGTTTACAAGGCCACGGGCGATTTCCAGCGCGCCGAAGAATGCCTCGACCGCGCGCGCCGCCTCCGCTCCGGCCTGAATGGCTACCACCCCAAGCCCCGCCGCTCTGCCAGCCTGGCGCTGGACAAGAGCGGATAGCAGTCCAATTCAGCTGGACTGATCACGGTTCCAGATGGCCGGAGTCTTCCACTCCGAAGGGTCGTGACGCTTCACAGCGCAAGAGCGCGGACACTCCTGTCCACGCTCCTTTAGAGCCCGCCGACGGCGGGTATTTGCGGCGACAAACGGCACGGGAGCTCATCCATCCCTCACCAGTTTTCCGTCACCACCAGCTGCGACTGGCGTTTGCCGGGGCGCGGGGGTTCCGGGGCATAGG
>FTBX01000454.1_pt1 | contig 14083 bp, 10 predicted proteins | sample 1639461 | NCBI WGS metagenome assembly FTBX01 (sample SAMEA3914864, study PRJEB12502) | metagenome | biome: forest; material: soil | place: USA | collected 2012-03-12 | depth 0.3 m
AGTTCCCACAGGCGAGGACGGTGGGCCGTGTTGCCGGAGTGCAACAACACGCGGGCTGCGTGCCAAGTGCTGCGGGCTCGGAGGCCCGCGCTCCTTTTGCTTGTCCTCATGCCGAAGCCTTCCGACCTCACCTCCGCCTCCGTTTCCCTGACGGCATTGCGCTGAAGCATGCATAGCGAACGCTAAGGTGCAGGTGCCAAAAAGGTGCTAACCGAACAGTATTGGGCGAGACGCCAGCGCTCCCAGGGCACACTTCGAGGTCGTCCGCCAGGAAGGGAGCGAAGACTTTGCTCAAGTTTGTCCGTCCAGCTTACTTCCCGGCGTCCTGGCGGAGCTGCTCAAGGCGTGAGAGGCGCTTTTCCGCTGGCTTCGCGGCGCCTGGGGCCGGCTTGGCAGCCGCGACGGTGGCGGCGGCTGGCTTGGGCGGAGGAGCCTTGCGCGGCGGGTCGAGACGCAGGATGGAGCCCGTGCCCACGCGATGGGTGGCGAGACCGCCGGGCACCGGCACCTCCACCCTCACAAACAGGTTGGCCTGCTTGCCCAGCGGCGACTTCTCAGTGGTCTTCACCTTGAAGATGGCTTCCTGGGTGTCCTTGGTGATCTTGGCGGGCTCAATCTGAATCGTGTCGGGCACGCCGATCACATGGGCTTCTGCCTCGCCTTCGAAGGCGAGGGGATGCTCCAGCTTGCACACCATCTCGGTCTCCTTGCCTTGCTCCACAGCGGTGAGGGCCATCGTCGGGGCGGTGAGGTAGGCGGGGCCGGTGCTGATCTTGCAGAAGGGCGAGGCATTATACATGCGGCCGTTGCCGCCTTCGGCTTCGCCAAGCACGGTGAAGTCCCACTCGCCGGCGGGAACCGCGGCATTGGCATCGAGGATAAAGGAGCACTCGGTGCCGCCTTCAGGGATGGTCGCTTCGCCCAGCGAGGAGACACCCTGCGGCTTCCACATGAGGAACACGCGGATAGGGGCCTTGAAGTCGGCCTTGCGCTTGGCCACCACCTTCATTTCCATCACGCCATTGGCCGCGAGCGGGGTGGTGGGTTTAACAATCTCAAGGCTGTAGGGAACCTCTTCCACCACGGCGACAGGCAGCTTGTCTTCCAGTTCGGTGTAGTAGATCACGTTGCCGTTGCGCACGATGTCGAACTCCTGGCTCAGGTAACCGGTGACCTTCTGCGCGGGATCGAGCGAGGCGAGGGTAATGGGCAGGGCGGTGCCTGCCAGCGGGGCATCGGGAGCGGCCTCGAACAGCAGGTTGATGTTCGAGAGATCCTTTGAAAGCGTGCTGGTGAGCAGCCTCACGCCGGCAGGCAGGTTCGGCATTTCGAACTTCATGTCGCCAGAGACGTTGTTGCGGGTAATGTTCACCATCGTGGCATAGCGGCCGCCGCGCGGCACCGCGATGAACTGGCGCAGATGGCTGTCGTTCACGCTGTAGTTCGGCGAGGAGAACTTGACGCTGGGCTCGGTGGCGGTGAGCTCGATGCGATACACGTACGCCGGACCGCCGCGCTCCAGGTGGTCGGTGATGCGGATGAAGTAGTCGCCATCGGCAGGGATGTTGACGTTGAACTTGCTGTCCAGGCGACGGCGGCCGCCACCATCGTCGTTGTTGGAGAGGGCGCCGCCTTTGGCGTTGTAGAGGCCCACGACGCTGTCGAGCGGCGAGCCGAGGGCCTGGGCAAAGGCCTGCACCTGCAGCTTCACGCCCTTCTTGAGCGAGACCTTGAAGAAGTCAATGTCGCCGGGCTTGTCGATCACGCCGTTGAGGGCGATGGGATCGCCGCCGGGCGAGACGGTGGCGGTGGCCTGGGTGTCGTTGGGCTCCACTTCCATCACGTTGTCGAAGTTCACCACGTGGAAGGGGTTGCCAGAAGGCGGGGCCTCGTGCTGCGTGGGCAGCAGCATGTAGTCCTCGCTGATCTCGCTGGGCACCTTCACGTCTTCCTCATAGGTGTCGCCGCTCTTTTCGATGAAGCGCACCTTCACCGTGCTGCCCGCCTTGCCGCCGGCGGGATAGACCACATCGGGCCGGTTGAAGGAGCCGATGTGCAGGCGGTAGTAGCTGTTGTCGCTGCCGCGGTAGGAGGATTCGCGTACCATGATGGTGTAGTCGCCGTCTTCCGGCGCCTTGATGCTCACGAAGCCGTCCTGGCGGTGCAGGATCGTGTCATCGGAGGCACCGAGCTCGAAGCGCTTGCTGTCGAGGATCGCGATGTAGGGGTCAAAGTTGGTGTAGCCCAGGCGCAGGCCGTCGATTTCCACTGCAATGCGCTGGCCTTTCTTGGCGGAGAGGCGGTAGTAGTCCACGTCCTCATTGCGCACCACGCCTTCGATCGTCTGGTTGAAGCCCACGATCTGCGGGTTGTTGAAGTCATCGTTGGGCTCCTTCTCCTCGACATTGGGGTACTGGCCGACGAAGAACTGGCGAGCGTGCGAGACGCCGGTGCGGGTGCGGATGCGCAGCATGTGGTTGCCCAGCGGCACGTCCTTGCCGATGGCGAGGGTGGTGGTCACCGCATTCGGCGTCACCTTGTCCACGCTCTTCATGGTGAAGCCGGGGGACATGAAGATGAATCCTTCAAAATCCTGAAGCTGTGAGCCCGTGACCGTCAGTTGCAGTTCCGTGCCGCGCTGCCCGCCGTTGGGCTTGGTGGTGGTAAAGGTGGGATAGGCCGCCTGGACCATCGGGGCCAGGGCCGCCAGGCCGCCGAGGATGAGGCAGGAGCGAAGGGTACGGGAAACAACGGAGGTCATGGGGGAAGAAAACTTGGGTTGTAGGTGCTACGTACGGACCTAGGGCGAAATTTCGGCAGAATGGGGCACGCACGTGTCGCGTCACTTCCCCAGCAAAGTATGGGAAAGCCGGTCTTCCAACCAGTGGTCGAGAGCTTTGTAGTCGTCGTCGCTGAACCAGTCCTCATGGCGGAGGTTGAGGCGGTTGCCTTCGATTCTGACGTACATGGCCACCGCATCACCCGCCTTGCCGAAGGCGTTTTCCGAGGCTGTGGTGATCTTCGTCCCAGCGGAGCGCTGGCGAGTGCTTTTGGAGCCAACGGTGGCTTTGAAGTGTTCGATCACGGCCAGCCGAAGGCTTTCAACCGTGAGACCCGCGGCCGGCTGCTCTTTTTCCAAAACCTCCTTGCCGTTCGCCGCTTGCCAGCGTGCCACCATGAGCGTGCCATTGGCCAGGCGGAACTGGGCTCCCACGTAGATGGGAGCGACACAGGACTGGTGGATTTTTTCGCCCACGATCAAACGGTCCCAGGGCTTGCCGAGGTCGGCAGCCAGGCTGACCGCCGGGTCATCCGCCGCCGCAGTGGCGGCAGAGATTGTAATGAAGGCGAGGGCGAGGGCTGCTTTCACGGTTTGCTCGAGAATGAGGCCGTCATCGTGGCATATCATCGGCCCGGTTGTCGATAGCGATAAGGTGAAAGGGCGCTGCGCCTTGGTGTTTTTCAGTCCAAGGCGCTGCGCGTTCGGGAACTGTGCTAGACATCACCATCCTCCAGCGCGATTTCATCGTAACGGAAACGCAGGATCGTTTTCAACCAGGCGGGCGAAACTGCTTCCTTGAACGAGGCGGCACTGCACCACTTCCACTGCGAACCCGTGGTCGCGAGTCCGTGATGCACCGCATTTTGGTGCACATAGTGAAGCCGGGCGAGATAGCTTCGTTGGTGAATCAGCTGGGCATTCCCTGGTGCCCTTCATGGAGTCATCGTCTGAAGGCAATGGTGGAAGCTCCGCATGCATCGACAGACACCTTCCTTGCCCACCCCTCAAATGCCAGAAAAATGTATTGTCTTGAAGCGCGCAGCGCCTTGGACTGCGTGCGGCTTGCCGCCGCTTTCGGGCGTGGCAGCTTGCTGCCGGTGGCAGGCTGTTTTTTGTCCAAGGCTTCGCGATGAACACCGATCATGGGAGAAGCGGAAGGGATCGCGGCGAGATCATCCCACATGCCGGCAGCAAGCTGCCACGTCCGAAAGCGGCGGCAAGCCGCACGCAGTCCAAGGCGCTGCGCGCTCACCAAATCAAGTCATGCACCCAGCAGCAAACATTGAAAAGCAGCTGGCAACCATCACCAACCGCACCGTGCTTGCGCCCCGCCTTCGTTCCCATGATGATGCCTGACGCATGATCAACCGCCTGCCGCTGCTCTTTGCCTGTTTTGCCCTCCCCATGTGGGCAGCGGGGGCGGAAATCGACACAGCGCTGGGCGTGCGCTCGCTCACTGCTGAGCAGGCGAAGCAAGGGGTGCCGGTGAAGCTGCGGGCGACGGTGGGCTTCATTGATGCGCCGGCCACTGTCTTTGTGCAGGACATGACGGCGGGCACTTTTTTCCGCACCAAGCAGCCCTTGGGCAGCCTGCGTGAAGGCGATGTGGTGGAGGTGCGCGGCAGGAGCTACACGGGGCTGTACGTGTCGGGGGTGGAGCTGGAGTCCTTGCAGGTGTTAGGCCACGGCGATCCACCGGAGCCGCGCCCGGCAACCTATGATGACCTTGCCTCCGGCCGTTTCCATTACCTGCGGGTGAAGGTGGAAGGCATCGTGCGCTCCGTCGTGCCGCAGGAAGAGAACCGTGCCGTGCTGCGCCTTGCCGTGGGTTCGCGGGTGCTGGAGGTGCGGGTGGACCGGCCGCCACCCGCCGATGGATCCTTGATCGATGCGGGCGTGACGGTGCAGGGCCTTGCGGCTGGCACGATCAATGAGCTGCGCCAGCTCGTGCAGCCCTACGTCAGGGTGAGCACCTGGCAGGACATCGTCGTGACCAGCCCGGCGTCGCCTGCGGATCAGGCCCCGCAAATTTCGGCGGGCAGCCTGCTGCGCTTCAGCACCGCCGGCCTCTCCGGTCATCGGGTGCGCGTGCACGGCACCGTGCTCGCGGCCTTTGCCGACGGCCATGTGTTCCTGCGTGATGAAGACTCGCCGCTCGCCCTGCATCTCGCCGCCCCGCAAGCACTGATGCCGGGCGATGTGACTGAGGTGCTGGGCTTTCCGGAGATGGGGCGCTTCAGTGCGGTGCTTGAAGATGCCCTTGTGGAAAACCACGAGCCGGGGCCCGCGTCACCAGCTGCGGAAGTGACGTTGAAGCAAATCCAAAAAGGCGGTCATGACGGGGACTTGGTGACATTGGCCGGGACAGTGACCGATGTGTTCCGCACGGTGGACGGGCAGGTGATGCTGCTGGATGTGGACGGTCGTCGCGTGCGCTGCCAGCTCACGGGTGGTGAGCTGCGTGCTGTGGCCACCGGCTCGCATGTGCGGGCCACGGGCATCTGCCGGGTGGAGTCGGTCACGGGCAAAGGTTACAATTCGCGGCCCGACGCGGTGAGCCTGTGGCTTCGCTCCTCCGAGGATGTGCGCGTGCTTTCTTCGCCCTCATGGTGGACGGCGGAGCGGCTGCTCTCCGCGCTGGGGCTGCTGGCGCTGGTCATCCTCGCGGCGGCAGTGTGGATCGTGATGCTGCGCCGCCAGGTGGCCAGGCAGACCACGAGCCTGCGCGACCGCATCCAACGCGAGGCGGCGCTGGAGGAGCGGCAGCGCATCGCGCGCGAATTTCACGACACCCTGGAGCAGGAGCTGGCCGGGCTTTCCCTGCGCATGGGCGCGGCGGCCACGCGGCCGCTGGAGGACAAGGCGCGCGGTTTGTTGGAGGCTTCATGCAACCTCGTGGCCCGCATCCAGGCTGAGGCACGCAACCTGGTGGCGGACCTGCGTGATGATGCCAGCGTGGCCGATCTGGCCACCTCGCTGCGGACCCTGGAGCAGCGCCATCCCGCCGACGGCCCGGTGCTGAAGCTGGAGATGGAAGGCGAAGGCCCGGCGCTGCCCAGCCATGTGGCGCATCATTTGCGCATGATCGCCCAGGAGGCGGTGACCAATGCGCTGAAGCATGCGCGCGCGGCCCTCATAACGATCCGCCTGGAAGCCCTGGCCGGTGGTGTACGGCTGATGGTGTGCGATGATGGCGCGGGCTTCGACCCCCAGGCCGAAACCCAGGGCAAGGCGGGGCACTTTGGCTGCATGGGCATTCGCGAACGCTGCCAGAAAGCCGGTGCGCAGGTGCAGTGGCAGAGTGCGCCAGGCAAGGGGACCGCGCTCATCGTGGACTGGACACCCGCCGCTTCCGCGCCATGAACAAGCCCATCCTATCATGATCAAGGTGCTCATCATCGACGACCACTTCGTGGTGCGCAGCGGCGTCGCCGCCTCCCTGGAGCTGGAGGACGACATCCGCATCGTGGCGGAATCCGGCCAGGGCGAGACGGCGGCCGCGTTGCACGAGCAGCACAGGCCCTCGCTCGTGCTCATGGATTTGCAGCTTCCCGGCATCAGCGGTGTGGAGGCCACGCGCAAGCTGCTGGAAGCCTGTCCGGGTGCGCGGGTGCTGATCTTTTCCACCTTTGCCCGCGATGAAGAAATCCAGGCCGCATTGCGCGCGGGAGCCGCGGGGTATGTGCAGAAGTCCTCCTCACGCGAGGCCCTGCTCAAGGCCATCCGCGATGTGGCCGCGGGCCGCCGCTCCCTGCCGGAGGACATCGAACGCCGCCTCGCCGAACTCATGGCCGAGCCAGAGATCACCCCGCGCGAGCGGGAGATCCTGGCCCTGGTGGCGCGCGGCAAGGCGAACAAAGAGATTGGCGCCACCCTAGGGATTGCCGAAGACACGGTGAAGCGTCACGTGAGCAGTATTCTGGACAAGCTGAAGGTGAACGACCGCGCCCAGGCCACGGCCGAGGCGATCCGTCGCGGCATCGTGACGATGGAATAGCTTCCCAAGCGCGGTTTTCTGCCTTTAATGACCGGCCTCTCATGAAATCCTTCATCATCCTCGTCCTTCTTCTTGCTGTCGCCGGCCTGCTTGCCTTCACCAATCCGGATGTGGATCAGTACCGGGGCTATGTGAAGCAGCGTGAGGGCCTTGCGGGCACGCTTAGCCTGGGTTTGGTGGACCTGCTTTCGAAGCACGGAGACAAGGGCATCCATCGCGACAACTACTTCGTGGCCAGCAAGTTCTACATCGGCGGCGACGGCATCCTGCCACGCCAGGACCTGGCCTGGGGCGTGTGCGGGAAGTTCGTTGATGTGCAGGTGGAGAAGAGGTAGGTAGAACGAGTTTTCAACTCGTAAGCTGGTCCGACGAGTTTTAAACTCGTTGTCGTCAGTGGATGGTTGCGGAGGAGAGCGGTAGGGAGAGTGAGTTTGCCCGGCCTTTTTCAGCGTTTGAGGACGGGTTTCAAACCCGTCCCACCAGTGTAACGAGTTTCAAACTCGTTCTACCTGGGACCCCGGCCTTCCCCCCGCATCGAGTCCGGCAGCCGCCTCCACAAAGGCTGCCGACAAAGCCTGCCAGTCCTCCGCCGTGGTGTGCCAGCCGCCGCTGACGCGCACCACGCGCTTCAGCTCCTCCCAGCTGGCGCCCAAGGCTGTCACCACCACGGAGGAGCCTTCCTTGCCTGAGCTGCAGGCCGAGCCGGTGGAGATGGCAAAGCCTTGACGAGACAGGCGCGTGAGCCACTTCAAGTTGTCATGGCGAGGCATGACCATCAGCATGGTGTTCCACAGCCGTGGCGTGCCATCGCCGATAACGCGCAGGCCGGGCAGAGCCTCGGCCAGTGAAGCAGCGAAAGCATCGCGCAGAGGCACTTGAGCTTCCGCAATGGCCGGCAGTTCAGGAGCCAGTGATTCCAGCGCGGTGACCATGGCCTCGATGGCGGGGTAGTTCTCCGTGCCCGCCCTCTGGCCGCGCTCCTGAGGGCCGCCGTGCAGGAAGCGCAAAGGCTGCTCCTCGTCGCGCATGAGCAGGAAGCCGGCGCCCTTGGGGCTGCCAAATTTATGGGCGCTGCCGGTGACGTGATCGCAGCCACCCAGCCCTTCCGCCGGCAGCTTGCCGAGCCATTGGGCGGCATCGCAGTGGAAGGGGGTTTCATGCTCGCGGCATAGCGCACTGATTTCCGGCCAGGGCTGCAAGGCGCCGCTTTCATTGCTGGCGGCCATCACGGATACCAGCGTGGGGCGCTGCTCTTTGAGAACCTTCAACACGGCTTCGGGCTCCACCACGCCCTGGCCGTTGACCGGGATTTCAATCACGGGCTGGCGGGACCAGAAGCGGGCGGCTTCGCGAACGCTGGGATGCTCGATGGCGCTGATGGCCACGGGGCCGGGCAGCGTGGCGAAGAGGGCGTTGTTCGATTCGCTCGCGCCGCTGGTAAAGACGATGCGCCCGGCTTCACAATCGAGCAGCGTGGCGAGGCGTTCGCGGGCGGACTCGAGCTTCTGCGCGGTGAAGCCGGCCTCGCGGTACAGGCTGGAGGCGTTGTGCCAATGATTGCTGCTGGCTGTCAGCCAGGCCTCGCGCGCGGCGTCGCTCAAGGGCGTGGTAGCGTTGTAATCGAAGTAGGCGGGCATGCGGAAACGGGCCACTGATCAGCGTTCCCGCCGGTCCTGCAAGTCGATCCGCCGCAGCCGGTGCTCGTGGGTATAGACGTTCATCGTCGGGTCGCGCAGGAAGCCGATGAGCGTCTGCCCGGATTCCTCCGCGAAGTCCACCGCCAGGCTGCTGGGGGCGGAGATCGCGGCCACCAGCGGGATGCCGCCAGCCAGCGCCTTCTGCATCATCTCAAAGGACACCCGGCCGCTGAGCAGCAGGAGGTGCTTGTCCAGCGGCAGCAGGTTGTGCAGCAGCGCGTAGCCCAGCACCTTGTCCAGCGCGTTGTGCCGGCCCACGTCTTCGCGCGAGATGATGAGCCTGCCCTCCAGATCAAACAAGGCGCAGGCATGCAGGCCGCCGGTGCGGCTGAAGGTGGCCTGGGTGCCGCGAAGCTGCGCAGGGAGCTGCCAGATCAGTCGGGGATCGACCTGCCAGCTCCCTTGCACGGGCGGGAAGCGCTGGAACACGGACTCGATGCTGGTCTTGCCGCACAGGCCGCAGCTTGAGGCACTGAAGACGTGGCGGGTGAGCGAGTCCCAGTTCACCACCGCGCCGCCCAGCAGCACATCCACGATGTTACCCTTGTGGTTGCCGGTGGCCGGGCATTGCGAAAGCTCCAGGATGTCGCGAGCCTTTTGCACCACGCCCTCGCTAACGAGGAAGCCCGCGGCCAGCTCGCGGTCATGGCCGGGTGTGCGCATGATGACGGCCACGCTGCGGCCTTCCACGCGGATCTCCAGCGGCTCCTCGCGCGCCACCACGTCGTCCTGAGCCTGTGGCACCGGATTGCCCATGGTGCGGCGCGAGACCTGCACCGGCGTGGCAAAGGTATCGTTGAGAATCTGCTCCACATCCTGCGGCGTGTTCAGGTTGCGGAAGAAGGTTTCATCCTGCGGGCGCAGGTGCTTTACCTGCATCAGGTCGCGCTCCACAGCGCGGCCCAGCACGGCCTGCAAGCCCAGGCGGCCCACGGCCAGCGCCTCGTCCAGCAAGGGCAGCAGGGCAGGGGTGTAAAGCGCTGCCAGCGTCTCAAAGCCATGCGCGCCGCTGAACACCACGCCGCGCACGCCATCATAGGAAGCCAGGAGCTGCTCGCGCAGGAACTCCGCCGTCATTGCGGGCATGTCGGTGGCCAGTACGAAAAGGGGCCGCTGCACCAGGCGCAGGCAGCGGGTGATGGCGCCCAGCGGGCCTTCATCAATGCCGGGCGGATCGAGCAGCACTCGTGCGCCTGCGTCGGCCAGCCCTTGCTCGGCACGGCAGGAGAGGATCAGTTCGGCAGGCTCCAGCTCCTTTAGGGTGCGCAGCTGGTGCTGCCACAGCGCCTCGCCACGCCAGGGCATCAGCGCCTTGTCGCTGCCCATGCGCGTGGACTTGCCGCCCGCGAGCAGCATGGCGGCAATGGGCAGGGGACGGGCCTCGGTCATGAGGGGATGATGGCACGAGGTGTGACGTGCGGCGAGAACTTATGGCATCATGGGTGAGAGCAGAAGTAGCACGAGTTTTCAACTCGTACGCTGGTCTGGCGAGTTTGAAACTCGCCATGGGTACCGGCCCCCCGCTTGCTTCTTTTCCAAAGGCAGACTTGGCACGTCTCTATGGACGGACACGGACGGGTTTTAAACCCGTCCGACCAGTGTAACGAGTTACGAAACTCGTTCTACGGCACGCAAGAAATCAAATCCCCGCCAGCAGCCCCGTGCTGTCGCCAAAGCCCTTGGCGTCAATGCCCGCACGGTTCAGCATGCTGAGGTAGAGGTTGCACAGCGGCGTATCCTTTTGATAAACCAAGTGCCGGCCGCCTTCGAAGCCGCCGCCGTGGCCGCCGAGCACCAGGGGCAGGTCGTGCGGGTTGTGGCTGTTGCCGTCGCGCAGGCTGGAGCCGAACATGAGGAGGGAATGATCGAGCAGGGTGCCGTCGCCTTCCTTGATGCCGCGCATGCGGTCCATGAGATAGGCGAACTGCTCCACATGCCAGCGGTTGATCTTCTCGTACTGCTCGAGCTTGTCGTCCTTGCCGCCGTGGTGGGAGGCGTCGTGATGGTTGCTGGTGACGCCGGGCAGGAAGCTGAAGTTCTTGCCGCTCACCGCCCAGCCGAACATGAAGGTGCTCACGCGCGTGCTGTCGGTCCAGAAAGCCAGCGCCATGAGGTCCATCATCAGGCGCGAGTGCTCGGTGTGGTCGAGCCGCAGCCGGGAGCCGGGATCCATGCCTTTGGTTGCGCCTGCGATGCGCTGGTCCAGGGCGTCGATGGATTGCTTCATCGCCGGGTCCAGGTTTTCGCCGGAGGCCACGCGGGCGATGTCCGCATCGATGCGCTGTTCGATGCTGCGCACGCTGTCGAGGTACTCGTCGATGCGCTGGCGGTCTTCGCTGCCCACGCGGCCGCGGAGGGACTTCGCATCGGTGAGCACGAGGTCCAGCACGCTCTTGTTTTCCAGCGCCTGGTTGCGGCGCTGCTCTTTGTTAGCCCGGAACAGGCGGTCGAAGACAAAGCGGGGATTGATCTCTGCCGGCAGCGGCGAGGTGGGGGTGCGCCAGGCGATGTGGGAGCCGTAGAGCATCGTGTAGTTCACGTTGCGGTCCACGCCCGTCATCACTGGCTCAGTGCCCAGCTCCAGCGAGGGGAAGCGGGTGAGGTGGCCGTTCTTCGCCGCGATCACCTGGTCCACGGAAATGCCGCAGTGCAGGTCCTTGCCCGTGGTCTTGGTGATGGGCGTGCCAGTCAGCCAGTTGGCGGTCTTGGCGTAGTGGCCGTCGCCTTTTTCAGCGACCTTGTGGCCCAGGTTGGTCACCACGGTGATGTCGTTACGCCAGGCCTCCAGCGGCTGCAGCACGCGGGAGAACTGGAAGCCCTTGCCTTCGCCCGTGGGTGTCCAGGCATCCTGGCGAACGCCGTTGGGCATGAACAGCACGCCCACGCGTACCGGCGCCCTTGCCGCATTGGCCGCCCGGCCCAGGGGGCGCATGGCTTCAAGGAACGGGAGGGCAAGCGTGGCACCCATGCCACGGAGCATGGTTCGGCGGGAGATGGGCGTGAAACGGGTCAAAACAGGGGAAGGGGGCGGCGTTGATAACAGGATACGTGCCAGCCGCAAGCGTTCCTTCATGACCCCGCTGGCTGGGCAAACTGCCGGCGGTACTTTACAAAGCCGAGCTTCGTGTCGCTGCTGAACCCCTGGCGGCGAAAGAACGCATGCGCCTCCTGGCGTGCGGCGCTGCTGAGCAGCATGAGCTTGGAGCAGTCGCGGGCCAGGGCTTCCTGCTCAAGGTGCTCCATCAGGAGCCGGCCAATGCCGGCACCGCGCAGTTTGGCGCTGACAATGACGTTCTCCACCACGCCAAAGGGCTGGGTGCCGTACATGACATCCGCGCAGATGGTGAGCAAGGCCGTGCCCGCCACCTCGCCTCCCACTTCAACCACGAACAAGAGGGTGCTGGAGGAGGCGTGCATGGCGGCCACCTGATCCGGCAGCACATGGATCGAAGGATCGGCGACCAGCTCGCGGTACAGCCACTCGATGACGGGTGCATCAGCGGCGGTGGCTCTGCGGACGACGGGGTTCATCTGGCCTGCTGGACGATTGTTATCACTTCCCTCCACCCGCTTCATACATCGCACGCACCTCGGCATCACTCAAAGCACGGGTGTACAGGGCGAATTCATCCATGGCGCCGCTGAGGTGGCGGATGGCGACGCGGTCTTTGCCGGGATGGTCGTTCCAGTTGCCGAGCTCGGCAACGCCGAGGCGCACGGGGTCGTTTTCGCGCAGGGGGTGGCGGGCGGCGGGCTGGCCGTTGATGTATTGTCGCAGCTCGTGGTTAGCCGGATCGATGACCACGGCGAGATGGGTCCAGCGGCCGAAGCGTTCAGGCGTGAAGTAATGCGGTGTGTCGTAATCGGAATGGCCGCGATGCTGACGGCTGGAGACGCCGAGGCGCACGAGGCCGTCGCGGGTGAGCTGCCAGTGGATGCGGCCATCGCCCCAGCCTTCGCACATGAACAGGGAATTGAACGCGCAGTCGAGGCCGCCGATGCGCACCCAGCAAGTGAGAGTCAGCTCGGCGGTTTCTTCGGGCAGGCTGAGGCGCACGCGGTCGCTGACGTTGCGGAAATCCAGCGCCCGTTTGCCCGGCCAGCGGCCTTCAGTCCAGTCGCAGCCCACGATGCTGCCGTCCGGCGCGCCGGCTCCCTGGCGGGCGAGGTTTTGCAGGGAGCGCGAGTTCTCATTGTCCTGAAAATCAAAGCGCAGGCGCAGGCCTGGATCGCTGTTCCAGCGGGCGCCGGCGGCCTGCCAGCGTTCGAATTGCGAACGCTGGGAATCGGCGCTGCGCTGGTCCAGATCGGTGAGCGAGGCGAAGGCGGCGGCATTGGCGGCCAGTGGCTGCGGGGCATGGGCGAAGGCCATCGCCTGGCCTTCTTTGAGTGACTGCATGGGCGCTGCGGGGCGGTGCAGCTCCACTTCGCCCTTGAACACGTGCACCTCGGCCCCCGAGTTGTTGAGGTCGAGGCCGAACTCGGTGCCCAAGTCCACGATGGTGCCTGTGGGTGTGTTGATGCGGAAGCCCCGGGCCTGCGGTGGCACATGGGCGCTGAGCTTGCCGGAGGTGCAGAAGGCCTCGCCGGAGGACACGAGCTGGAAGGCGGCGGGGCCCTCGATCAGAACACGCGCCCCTTGGTAGAATTCGATCTGTGCCAGGCCGGACTTGAGATGCAGCCAGCCAGGGGACAGCGGCGAGCCCGGCACGGGGGCGGGAGTACCGGTGTCCCAGGCGAGGTTCACCCCGCGTGTAAGCACGGCCACGGAGGCGGTGGTGGCCTCATCACCGGCGGGCTTGATTTCCAGCGCCTGATAGGCCGCCCAGGTGCCTAACAAGGTGATGCAGGCAGCGAGCGCGGCCACGCCGGAGAGGGTGGCGAAGCCGAAGCGTTTGCGCGGTGCCGGCGCCGCCGGGGGAACCACTGTCAAACCAGGCTCACGGGTGGCGCGCAGCATGGCATCCATGGCAAGCTCCTGCAGCAGCCTTTCGCCGAGCGCGGGCTCCGATTCGATCCTGGCATGAAGAGCCGTGGCTTCCTCGCTGGTGAGGCGGCCTTCAAGGTAGTGCTGGATCAGCACCTCGATGTCCTGGGAAGGCTCAGACATGGGCGGGCTGGCCTCCTTCCTTGAGGCTGCGCTGGATGCATTCGCGCAGCTTGTCGCGCACGCGGGAAAGGGCGCGGCACACGGTGTCGGCCTTCATCTCAAGCTGGCCGGCGATCTCGGGCGTGCCGATGTCGTTGTAGTAGTAGAGCTGCACGAGTTCGCGGCTCTTTTCCGGCAGCTTTTGCAGGCAGCCGCGCAGGGCGCTTGCTTCTTCTTCGAAACGCGGCGGCGCATCACCTTCCTCGGCGAGCTGGCGGATGTGCTCAGCCAGCTTGCGCACGGTTTCAGGCTGCTCGCGGGTGCGTTCGCGCCAGAGACGCATGGCCACATGGCGAGTCATGGTGGCGAGCAGGGGGCGGGCGTCCTGGCTAAGATCCCAGCGCGATTCCTTGCGCATGAATTCCAGGAACACCTGCTGGGTGATGTCTTCCATCAGCCCTGGCCAGGGGGCGTGCTTGAGGGCGATGCCCTTCACGAAATCGTGATGGGAAAGGAAC
>FTBX01000417.1_pt1 | contig 13892 bp, 15 predicted proteins | sample 1639461 | NCBI WGS metagenome assembly FTBX01 (sample SAMEA3914864, study PRJEB12502) | metagenome | biome: forest; material: soil | place: USA | collected 2012-03-12 | depth 0.3 m
GCGTCCAGCACCGTGTCCAGCACGCTTTTCTGCATGGCCTGGCGGCGTTTGGCCTCGGCTGTTTCGCCGCCGGCACCAGCGCCGAACACGCGCTCGAACACCAGGCGCGGATCCATCTCCGGGGCCATGGGCATGGTCTCGTTGCGCCAGGAGAGGTTGAACTGGTAGGCGCAACTGTAGCCAGAGTCACAGCGGCCGGCGCTGCGCTGGCCATCGGTGCTGATTTCCAGCGAACCGAGCTTGGTGAGGTGACCCACCTTGTCCGCCGCGAGCTGGTCCACCGAAACGCCCAGGCGGATGTCCGCGCCCGCGGTCTTCTTCGCCTGCACACCGGTAAGGAAGGTGGCCGTGGCGCGGGCGTGGTCACCACCGCCATCGCCATTGGAGCGCGCCTTGTCGTGGCACAGGCCGCTGATGATGCTGAAATCATTCCGATAGGCATCCATGATGCCCTTCATCGAGGGGCCAAACTCATAGCCCGCCCCTTCCCCGCGTGGGCGCCACTGTTCCTCATTGATGCCGTTGGGCGTGTAGAGGAAAGCCATGCGCAGAGGCGGTGCTGCGGCTTTCTTGGTAGAGGCAAAAGCTCGCGCGCCCAGCGATTCCATGAAGGGCAGAGCCATCAGGGTGCCCATGCCGCGCAAGAAGGTGCGGCGTTGGAGAGCCAGGGGATCGTGAGAAGCGGGGCGGGTCATATGTGAATAATTACGCAGGAAAGAGGCCAACCTATCCCTTACGCTGGCGATTTGGTCAATGCGCAGGCCGCGAAAACGGTTGCAAGATGGCCGCTTCACCTCTCGAATTGGTGAGCCTACTCAAACCCACACCTAAACCGACTCCAAATGACCCGCCGTATCGCCCTTCTTGCCGCCCTGCTGCTGAGCTCCTCCATGGTTCGCGCTGATGACGCCACCATCGAACTCAAGCCCCACCCGACGAACCCGATGGGCTACGCGACCTCGACCTTCACCGTGAAGTCGGGCCAGAAGGTGAAAGTGACTTTTGACAACAAGGGCGGCATCGCCCCCCAGCCGCACAATTTCGTGCTCTGCGCCCCCGGCACCCTTGAAAAAGTCGGTGCCGCAGTGAACGCCATGATGACCGACCCGACAGCGATGGCGAAAAACTTCACCCCGGAATCCCCCGACATCCTGGCGAAGATGAAGCTGGTGCAGCCCGGCACGACCGAGTCCATCGAGTTCACCGCCCCGGCTCCTGGTGATTATCCTTTCCTTTGCACCTTCCCCGGCCACTGGCTGCTGATGCGCGGCGTGCTGACAGTGCAGCCCTGATCCCGAAGGTTTCCCTTCCTTGATGCACCTATGAAACTGCTTATTGCCGCCCTTTCCCTTGGCCTCGCAGGCCTGGCCCTTGCTGATGATGCCAAGCTGGACGTTGACGGCCTTTCCTTCACCGTGCCGGCGGGCTGGAAGTCCGTGGAGCCCTCCAGCGCCATGCGCAAGGCGGAACTGAAGATCACCGTCGCCGGGTCCGACAAGCCCCTCACCGCCGTGGTCTTCCACTTTGGCGGCGGCGATGTGGAGACCAATGTGCAGCGCTGGAAAGGCCAGCTCAGCGGCACCGCCGAATCCAAGACTGAGGAAGTCGAGGCCGGCGGCAAGAAGGTGACCCTGTTCCAGGGCACGGGCACCTACACGGACCCCTTCGGCGGCCTTGGCCCCCAGGAAAACTTCGCGCTCATCGGCGCGCTGATTCCGGTGGAAGGCAGCGGCCCGGTGGTGATCAAGCTCGCCGGGCCAAAGGAGGCCACACTGGGCCTGATGGAAGCGATGAAGAAGCTGGCCACCAGCCCGTTTTCGAAGTAATCCGGGCACCCTGGGCTGAAGCATTCATGAGACCTGAGGCGGGCTGCTCCGCCTCAGGTCTTTTGCCTTTCAGCTCACGAGAGCCAAGACATCGGTTTCCTCCATGTTCTCCACCACCTCGCGCAAAAGCCTCAAGGCCATCGCAATGTTCAAGGCCTTCAAAGCCCTGAGCGTGCTGAGTACTGGCCTGTGGCTGCTGTCCGTGATGCGTGGGGATGTGCCGGCCACGGCGCGGGCCGTCCTGCACCTGCTGCACCTGGATCCGGAAGGCGGCATCAGCCAATGGGTGATGGAGCACGCCGCCCATGTTACGCCCGACTATACATGGCTGGTGGTGAGCCCCTGCTTTGCCTATGCCCTGCTCAACGGCTCCGAAGCCGTGGGCCTGTGGTACGAGCGCACCTGGGCCGAATGGCTGGCGCTTGGCAACGGTGCCATCTACCTGCCGCTGTGGATTCACGAAGTCTGCCGCAAGGTGACCTGGATCAGCGTCGGCGGCTTGGCTGCCAGCATCGGCATCACGGCCTACATGGGGTGGTTGTTGTACTGCTCGAGAAGAGACAGAAGACTGGCAAAAGACACCAGACTTGAAGACACCAGACAAAAGACCTGAATCTGAGCCGGCGAGAAGCGTGGACTCAGGTCTTCTGTCTGGCGTCTTCCAGTCTTCTGTCTTCAGTGCACCTGCCTCACGTCCGCGGCGCTGCTCAGCGCCATCGATGAGCCGTCATTAAGCTGAAGCACGAGGTGGCCTTCGTGATTGAGGTCCAGGGCCTTGCCGGAGACTTCCCGGCCTTCGATGACGGCCCGCACCTGGCGGCCAAGGAGAAGGCTGCGCTGGCGCACTTCGGCCACCGCCTCGCTGAAGGCATCGTCCCACAGGGTCATTGCGGTGCCGAGTTCGGCAAGCAGGGCGGCTGCGAGCACCTCGCGGTCCAGCTCCAGAACATGCGCCGGCAGTTCACGCAGCAGCGAGGTGGCAATGCCCTGGAGCTCCTCGGAGAAGCTCATGTTGTTGACGTTCAGGCCGATGCCCAGGACGAGGAAGGCACCCTGGGGGCCCACGAAAGTCTCCGCCAGCAAGCCGCAGACCTTGCGGCTGCCCACGTACACATCGTTGGGCCATTTGATGGAAGGCCGCAGCGGCACCACCGATTCAATGGCCCGGCACACCGCCAGGGCGGCAAGCGTGGTGATGCGCGGCCACAGCTCCACCTGCTGTTCCGGCCGCAGCAGCAGGCTCACCATGATGTCGCGACCCCGGGGGGTGAGCCAGCGGTTGCTGCGCTGACCGCGGCCCGTCGTCTGTGACTCGGCAAAAATGGCCAGCCCGGCCGCCTCTCCCGCCATCCCTGCGGCCCGCGCAAGATCGCTGGTGGAAGTGACTTCATCATGGCTTTGGATTCGCCACGCAAAGGGCGTTTCACCTAGAATTTCGCTCAGGCGCTGGGGGTTCAGGGGTGTCATTGGCAAAAGGGCTTGGGGGCATCTTTTCACAGCGGCCATGGCGGGTAAAGCAGTGATTGCTGCGACGATCCAACGAATCGCGGGCATGCCACCCCACCCTGTCTCACCGCCCCGGCCCGCCTCCTTGAGCTGCAGGTAAAATTCCCCCTTATGCCCGATGCGATGTGGATATGCTTGCACAGTAAACCACGGGCGGCTAAGAGGACGGAATGCCGTCCCCTGAGACCCCTCCAAACCGCCCTCATACTCCCGCCGCGCTGCTGGCGCTGACGGTGGTGATGGCGTTTGTGCTGGCGGTACCCGGCCTCCTTTCCACCTTGGGCAAACAGGGGCTGCACAAGCTCCTCACCGAGCAAAACACGCAGAAGGACATGGGCCGCCTGCTTCAGCGCATGGCCTTCTCCGACCCGAAAATTCTGCCCGTGTATGGCAGTTCAGAGCTCACCCGCGTGGAGCCCAACCGCGCGGACAAGTTTTTCGAAAGCGCCCCCACCGGCTTCAGGGTCTGCCCGGTGGGCGCGGCGGGGAACACCACCTTCATGATCGCGCAAAAGATCGCGGCCCAGGGTGGCCGGGTGCGCAACCACAAGCTGGTGGTGCTGCTCTCCACCTCCTGGTTCCGCCGACCGCAGGTGCCGCCGGATCACTATCGCGGCACGTTCTCAGTCGCTCAGGCCACGGAGATCATGGTAAGCAACCAGCTCGACCACGACATCCGCCGCCGGTTCGCCCAGCGCATGCTGGACTACCCTGAAACACTCAAGGACCAGCCAGCGCTCTCCGCACGCGTGCACCAGGTGGCAGACTCGGGGGCCGGCTCCTATTTCCGCAGCCTTGCCCAGCGGCCCATGCTGCACCTGCAGCACACCTCCCTGGGCGTGGAGGACAATCTCGGCACCATCATGAGCCTGACCGGCGCTGGCAAGCCCAGCAGCAACGAGGAGCTGCCGGTGGCCGTTGTCCCCTTTCCCACCCCCTTCTCCTGGGATCCTATCCTGAAGGAATCCGACACCTACGCCCTGCCGCCTTTTGGCAAGCCGGCACCTGAAAAAGACTACGCCCGCACCGATGCGGAGGGCAGCCGTAACAAATCCTTCATTGCCGGCTTCGATGTGGACCACAACAAGGAGTGGACGGACTTCGAGTTGCTGCTGGACACGCTGAAAAACCTGGACGCCAAGCCCCTGATCATCGCCATCCCGCTCGACGGCCAGTACGAAGGTGCCCATGGCACGGACCTGGAAGGCCGCAATTTTTACTATGGCCGCCTGGAAAAAATGTGCACGGCCCGCGGCATTGCCTTCACCCACCTCGCCGAGCACGACCAGGACAAGCTGTTCGTCGTGGAGCATTCCTCGCACGTGACCGGCAAGGGCTGGCTCTATCTCAACCATGTGTTCGACGAGTTTTACCACGACCGCCTGGGGGCGGCCGCTGGCTCGAAGGACTCCTAATTTTCCCTCACCCATGACTACTGAATCCCTGCTGGACCTACTCGCAGACATCGCCGGCACCAATGAAGTGCGGAAAAACCCGCAGCTCGCCCTCTATGAATCCCAGGTGCTCGACTCGATGCGCACCGTGGACCTGATCCTGGCCCTCGACGAGCGCTACGGCATCAACATCTCCCCCGCCGATTTTGACCGCGAAGCCTGGGCCACGCCGGAGAAATTCGTCGCCGACGTCCAGTCCCGCAAGGCCGCATGAGCACGAAGCCTGCTGCACGCAGGTGGCTCACCACCCTGTGGCTGGCCCTGTACTACACCGTCATCCTCGCAAGCGTGATCGCGCTCCACCCTAGCAGCAACTTCAGGCCGCCACCCTTTTTTTGGGTTGAACTCTAACGCCAGACGATGAGCACCCCTCCCACAGCACGCAAGCATCTCGCCGCCCTCTGGCTGGCCCTGTACTACACAGCCATCCTCCTGGGCGTGATCGCCCTGCACGCCAACAGCAGCTTCAAGGCGCCGCCCTTCGTTTACGGCGGCCTGTAACGACCGACAATGAGCAACCTCCTGGAACGCATTCAGGCCGTGGTGACGGACCACGGCGACCGCATCGCCCACGTGGGCAGCCACGGCTCGATCACCTATCGTGAGCTTTGGGCGCGCGCGCAGACCCTGGCCCTCGCCCTGGCCAAGAACGAGGCTGGCCCGGTGATGGTGATCGGCCACAAGGAGCCTTTCATGCTGGTGGGCTTCCTCGGTGCCGTGCTTTCTGGTCGTGCCTACATTCCGGTGGATACCTCTCTGCCTGCAGCCCGCGTGGAGCGCATCCAGGCCACTGCCGGCCCCTCGGCGGTACTGACGATGACGGACGTCGAGACGCTGACCAATGCCTGGCCCACCACCGAGGCACAGCCCGTGCGCCAGGTGGGCGGCGAGGACCCGATTTACATCATCTTCACCTCCGGCAGCACTGGCGACCCCAAGGGCGTGGTGATCACCCACGACTGCCTGGTCGCTTTCGTGGACTGGATGCTCTCGGAACAGGACCTCCGCGCTGGCGCGGAGGTGTACCTGAACCAAGCTCCCTTCTCCTTCGACCTGTCGGTGATGGACCTGTACCTGAGCCTTGTCACCGGCGGCACCCTGGTGAGCCTGACCAAGAATGACATCGCCGACTCCCGCGCCCTGTTCGCCAAGCTGCGCGACAGCGGCGTGACGGTGTGGGTCTCCACTCCTTCCTTTGCCCAGATGTGCCTGGTGGAACGCAGCTTCGACAGCACCATGCTGCCCGGCATGCGCCGCTTCCTCTTCTGCGGTGAAGCCCTGGCCCACAAAACCGCCTCGGGCCTCGTCACCCGCTTCCCGGAAGCTCAAGTTTGGAACACGTACGGGCCTACGGAGGCCACCGTGGCCACCACGTCCATCCTGGTGGACCAGAAGCTGCTGGACACCCACGACCCCCTGCCCATCGGCTACGAGCGCCCTGGCTCGACGGTGATGATTCGCAACCCGGATGGCACCGCCGCTCCCGATGGCGAGCGCGGCGAAATCATCATCCTGGGCCCGAACGTGAGCCCCGGCTACCTGGCGCGCCCAGACCTGACCGCCGCCGCCTTCTTCGCCGAAGACGGCCGGCGCGGCTACAAGACTGGCGACCGCGGCCACGCCAAGGACGGCCTTCTCTTCTTCGAAGGCCGCATGGATTTCCAGGTGAAGGTGCGCGGCCATCGCATCGAGCTCGGCGACGTGGAGGCGCATGTGCGCGAAGTCCCCGGCGTGGTCGATGCCGTGGTGCTGCCGGTAGAGCGTCGCGGCGTGGTCGAATCCCTGGCCGCTTTCGTGGTGATGCGCGAGCATCCCGGCGAAGACGGCGCCTTTGCCGCCTCGCAGAGCCTGCGCGCCACGCTCGCCACGCGCATTCCAGACTACATGCTGCCGCGCCGGGTGGAGTTCCTTGAGTCCTTCCCCATCACGCCCAATGGCAAGGCTGACCGCAAAGCTCTCGCATCACGCCTCGCATGACACCCTACGCCGGGCTCGTTTATTTCCTCTGCATCCTGGTGCTTCTATGCCCCATGCTGCTCACAGCCTGGGTCAGGAAGCGCTCCAGCCCCTGGTGGATCGTGGCGGCCACCGCCGTGATGCTCTGGCTGGAGTACGCCAGCTCCACGGTGGATCTCACCGCTTCGATCCGGGTGCCGGAAATGTTTACGCTGGCAGGCTTCGGCCTTTACCAGTGGATCCTGTTGCGCCTGGCCCTGAACGTGAAGGCGTTCAAGAAATCATGGATCCTGGTGCCGCTCAGCATCCTGCCGCTCACGCTGCTGAAGTACCCCATCGGCCACGGTTATCACTTCGGCTTCACCGGCATTTCCTATGCCACCTTCCGCGTGCTCGACGTGCTCTGGTCCATCACCGACGGTGTGCTGGCGGAAGTGGGCGCCGTGGACCTGTTTCTGTTCCTGTTCTTCTTCCCCACCCTTTCCTCCGGCCCCATTGACCGTTTCCGCCGTTTCCGTACCGACTGGCGGCGCACCCGCACCTGGGATGAGGTGGTGGAGGATTTGAACGCCGGCATTCCGATGGTGTTCCGGGGTCTGTTATACAAGTACGTGATCGCCACCCTGATCGAGCGGCACATCATGAACCACGCTGAATTCGGGACTTACCTGCATGGCGCGGTCTATTACGCATACACGTACAGCGCCCATTTGTTCTTCGATTTCGCCGGTTACAGCGCCTTTGCCGTCGGCGTGAGCCGTTGGTTCGGCGTGCGCTCGCCTGAGAACTTCCGCCAGCCCTGGGGCGCGCCAAACATCCGCGAGTTCTGGAACCGCTGGCACATCAGCCTGAGCATGTGGTTCCGCGACCACGTGTACATGCGCTTCGTGCTCATGGTCCGCAGGAAAAAATGGATCAAGAACCCCGACGTGACTTCAGCCCTGGGGTACTTCGTCTCCTTCGGCACCATGGGCGTGTGGCACGGCCACCACTACCTGAAGTATGGCCTGTATCACGCCGTGCTGTTCGCCGTTTTCGAATGGTGGACACGTGTACGTAAACGCCATCCCACCTGGTGCAATGGCATCGCCTGGAAGTGGACCGCGCACTTCCTCACCATCCAGGCCGTGGTGTTCGGCCTCTACCTCTTCTCCGGCCATCCCTGGCGCACCAAGACCGACGAAGAAAAACGCCTCGCCGCAGAGGCCAAGGCCGAATCCCAGGCCCGGGCGGAAGCCAAGGCCAAGGCGCAGCAGGTGGAACCGTAAGGGCGGTCTGGAAGGAGGCTCGTTTTCAGCGTCGTCCCAGATCCTTGTTGGCGGGATGAAAGGGCAACGAAAATTGGAGGGCAACGAAGATGGGAACGTCTGAAGGTTCTCCATCTCATCCACCAGAGGCCAGAAACCTGATGAACGGCATGCTTTCCCAACCGGAATTTCAATTTTCGTTGCCCTCCAATTTTCGTTGCCCTTCCTCAGGAGCACTTGATCCTCACCATAGATCCAGCAGGAAGCTACGTTATAGCCTTCGGCGGTGACTGCTCACATGCACCGCCACCACAAAGCGGTCATGAAGCACCTCCCTGCCCTGGTTTTCCTCCTGCTCGTCGCGTCGATGCCCGTTACCGGTGCGCCCAAACAGAAGCCCAACGTGCTGCTGATCGTTTCTGACGATCTCAACACACGTCTCCACTGCTATGGCGAGGCTGTGGCAAAAACGCCCAATATCGATGCCTTCGCCCGCACGGCTGTGCTTTTCGAGGGCGCGTATTGCCAGTTCCCGCACTGCAATCCCTCGCGCTCCTCGTTTCTCAGCGGCTTCCGTCCACGCACCACGCGGGTGACCAACAACGAGGACAACCTCTACAACAACCTGCCCGGCGTCATGACCTTGCCGCACTGGATGCGCCTGCACGGCTATGCCACAGCGCGCTGTGGCAAGATTTTCCACCTCGGCGTGCCCGCCGGTGATGAAAGCCGCGACGATCCGGAGGCCTGGGATTTCGGCACGCCCTTCAAGGACGAACGCCCCTACCCGCCCAGCCGCAACAGCGAGGTCAAAGTGCCCAAAAAAGGCGGCATCGGCTGGACCGAAACTACCGGCAATGATGATGACCTGGTGGACGGCAACTTCGCCAAAACCGCCATTGACTGGCTGGAGCACCGCGATCCCTCGAAGCCCTTCTTCCTCGCTGTGGGTTTCCACCGTCCGCACCTGCCACTGGTCGCCCCCACCAAGTACTTCGACCTCTATCCCTTCGACGCCATCAAACTGCCGCAGGAACCGGCGGATGACGAGGCCGACATCCCCCTGCCCGCGCGCAATGGCGCCGTGCCCGGCTATGCCGTGACCGCCACGCCCGAGCAACGGCGGGCTGCCATCCGCGGCTACCTGGCCACGGTGAGCTTCATGGATGCCCAGGCCGGCCGCCTGCTCGATGCCCTGCGCCGCCTGGGCCTGGATGACAACACCATCGTGATCTTCAACAGCGATCACGGCTGGCATCTCGGCGAGCACGGCCTGTGGCACAAGCGCAGCCTCTTTGAAGAATGCGCCCGTGTGCCTTTCATCGTGCGCCTGCCCGGTGCCAAAGGTAACGGCCAGCACAGCAAAAGCCTGGTGGAGCTGCTCGACATGTTCCCCACCGTCTGCGATCTCACCGGCGTGCCCGCCCCTCCCGACCTCCAGGGCAAAAGCATCCGCCCGCTGCTCAATGATCCCCAGGCCAGCATCCACGAGGCCGCCTTCACCGAGGCAAGGCGCGGCAAGAACGCCGAGTTCTGGGGGCGCAGTGTGCGGACTCCACGCTGGCGCTACACCGAATGGAACAACGGTCGCGACGGCACGGAGCTTTACGATCACGACGCCGATCCGCACGAGTTCACCAACCTCATCAACGATCCCCGTCAGGCAGACACCATCGCCAGACTGAAAGCTCTGCTGCCACCGGTGACTTCACAGCCGCCGAAGCCCAAAAGCCGGTGAAGGCCTTTACGGTCTCGAAGTATGTTTCATCGCCTCGCCTTCTTTGAGCAGCTTGAACCGGCAGGGTATGTTTCTAACAGGGTTGACGGATGCACGACAGGCTAACCAACTCATGCCTCGCTGGAGGCAAACTTGAGCGTGGGGCAGATGTGCGAGCTTGGCCACAGATCCACCAACCCTGCTGGAACGAATCACTGCCTTTCAGGCTGAAGGCCTGACGTAACTTAGCCCAGGGATGAAGGAGCTTCTAGCGACTGATTCCCTGGGTATTGCACCGCAAGACAGGGGCACGAACCGCGGACTTATGAAGCCCTGATGCTTTCCAGAGTGCCGGCACAGCAGCCCTGCCGAAGCGGCCGCTGGCGAAGCTTTGGGACGGCGCTTCTATTTTGACACGGGCGTAGCACCGCCATCGGTTCGCGCCGCTCTTTTTGTATCTGCTCCCCAGGGAATCAGTCGCCAGAGGCTCCTTCATCCCTGGGCTAAGGGACATCAGGCTTTCAGCCTGAAAGGCAGTGGCAACAAAGCCGTTAAAAGGCCGCCTCCGACGCCCGTCACATCTACCTATCGCACCCCCTCAAATTTCCTCCGGTTTCACCTCCGTGGACCGCGGCTTCACCACCTTGCGGGCCAGGGCGATGAAACGTTCGCTTGCAGCCTGCCACGACTGCGGGCAGGCGGCTTCGTCGTAAGCCTGCTGGCTCAAGGTCTGGGTCTGGGCGGGGTTTTGCAGCAGGCTGATCACGCTGGCGGCAAAGGACTCGGGCTGATCGGCCAGCAAGAGGTGGCGCTGATGCACCAAGCCCAGGCCCTCGGCTCCGACCGTGGTGGAAACCACCGCGCGCCCAGCGGCCATGATTTCCAGCAGCTTGATGCGCGTGCCGCCGCCGGAGAGCAAGGGCACGGCCATGACGCTGCAGCGCGCGAGGTGCGGCCGTACATCCTTCACGGTGCCCGTAAACTCGATGAGCGGATCGCCTTTCGCCAATTGACGCAGCGACTCCGGCGGATTGCGGCCGATGACCAGCACCTTGGCCTGCGGCAGGCTCTTGCGCACCTGCGGCAGCGCCTGCTCGATGAACCAGCGCACGCCCTCGATGTTCGGCAGCCAGTCCATGGAGCCCAGGAAGCCGATCACTTGATCTTCCGCCGGGGTGGCCCGCACCTTGGCAAAGTACTCGACGTCCACGCCCGCAGGCACATCGCCCAGCACGTTTTTCAGCCCGTAGCGCTCGCGGCACAGCTTGCTGTCCTCGGGCGAAACGGTGATCACGCCGTTGAAGCGGCCGCACAAAATCTTCTCCCACCACTCCATGCGCTTGTGCTGCAGTTGCAGGTACAGCTTCGCCAGCGGGCGCTTTTCATTCTCCGCCATGCGCTCCCAGATCAGCGCCTCCACATTGTGCTGGAAGATCACGCACGGCGTCTTGCTGCCATAGGGGGAAAAGCTCTGCGCCGGCGTGAGGAAATCGCACACCACCAGGTCGTACTCGCCCGACCCGTCCATCTTGCGCAGATGGCGGTCGAACTTGGCGGAAGCGTACTTCCACAGCGCATACGGCATGGGCGACATGAACTGGTTCATGAGCACGCCGAAAATGAACTTCGCCGACCCGCGCGGGGCATCACGCCATTTCGTGAAGATCCGGCGGCGCGCATAGTCCGCCCCGGGCTTGTCTTCGTCATCCGGCTGGGTGGTGTCGCGCTGGGCGAAAAAGGTGACCTCATGCTGGCGGTTCATCGCCCGCAGCATTTGGTGCGTGCGGATGCGGCCGCCGGTGTTGGCAGGCAGCAGCGGGCCGCTTTTCACCCAAAGAATGCGCAGCGGCGGCGAGGAGACGGGAGGTTCGTTTGACATCGGCGCAGAGTGGTGGATGAAACGCGCGCTCCCGTCATCCTGTTTTTCACACCTCCCCCAATGAAGGACCTCGTCGATAACCGCCGCCGCATTTCATTCAGCAAAAAGCTCAGCCTGCTCGGCCTCGTGCTGCGCGAAAACGGCCCGCTGTGGTGCGCGGCCTTCGGCGTGTACTACGTTTGCAGCCAGCTCGGCGACAAGGCCTATGCCTTCATGGACCACCTGCGCCGCACCAAGGGCGTGCCGGGGCTCAACAGCCGCGCCTTGAACAAGGCCATCTGGGAGGCCTGGGACTGGGGCGCAGGCGGCGAGGAATGGTCGCCCTCCGAAGACTGGAAGCAGAGCGTGATCACCCAGGTGCTGGAAAAGCAGATGCCCAGCAATGCCGACATCCTGGAAATCGGCCCCGGCGGCGGCCGCTGGACGGGCGACCTCATCAAGCGCTCCACTCACTTCACCGCCGTGGACATCTCCGAATCCTGCGTGGAAGTTTGCAAGACCAAGTTCGCCGCCGCCACCAACGCCCGCTTCATCGTCGGCTCCGGCCGCGACCTCGCCGGCGTGCCAAACACGAGCCAGGACGGCATCTGGTCCTTCGATGTCTTCGTGCACATCAACCGCGCCGAAGTCTCCGCCTATCTCGATGAATTCATGCGCGTGATGAAGCCCGGCGCCGTGGCCGTGCTTCACCACGGCAGCGTCGGCGGCCAGCACGGCGGCTGGCGCAGCGACATGACCGGCGAAGCCATGGAGCAGATGCTCAAGGAACGCGGTTTTGAACTCGTGAGCATGTTCAAGGACTGGCAGGATGGCGCGCAGTCCTACAAGGCCGGCCTGTATGATGACCTTATCACCGTGTTTCGCAAAAAGTAAGCATGCACAAACCCCGACGCATCGAAGCCATCGGCAGCGAAATCGCCATCATCTGGGATGACAGCGTGGAGGACTACCTGCCCATGGAACGCCTGCGCGCCTGGTCCCCCAGCGCCGAAAACACCGGCGAACGCGACCTCCTGGGCCGCCAGTTCGGCGGCACGGACCAGAAGGAGTTCCCAGGCGTCACCGTCACCGGCTGGCAGATCATCGGCAGCTATGCCGTGCAGTTTCACTTCAGCGACGGACATAACACCGGGTTGTTTGGCTTCGATTACCTGCGGCGGGCTGGAGAAGTTCTCCGCGGGTAATGGTGGTTGGAGTGCGGAGTACTTAGTGCCTAGTGCGGAGTCCTGAAACATGGACGGCATGGACCACATGGACGGCATACACGAAAGCTCTGAAACCGGCACTCCGCACTAAGCACTCCGCACTTAAAGTTATTCCCCGCCCCACGCTCCAGCCCTCCCCAAATCAGCTCCCCGCCATGCTCGAACTCCCCTCCCGCTCCTTTACCGCCTTCATCTTCGACTGCGACGGCACCCTGGTGGACACCATGCCGCTGCATTACCTCTCCTGGGTGGAGAGCCTGCGCCATCATGCGGCCCCCTACGATCTGAGCGAAGACGAATTTTACAGCTACGCCGGCATTCGCGAGCAGGAAACCGTGGCGCTGCTGAATGCCAAATACGGCGCCAGCCTGGATCCCGAGAGCGTGGTGGAGCTGAAGTGCTCGTACTTTGTCAAGCGCATCCCCGAAGTGCTCGGCGTCGGCCCTGTGGTGGCGGTGGCCCGCGAGTGGCATGGCAAGCTGCCCATGGCCGTGGCCTCCGGCAGCGAGGAATCCACCGTGCGCGCCTGCCTGGAAGCCATCGGCATCCTGGACTTGTTCGACACGATCGTAACCCCCGCCGACGTTGCCAAAGGCAAGCCCGCGCCCGACATGTTTCTTCTTGCCGCGAAACGCATGGGGGTCAATCCCGCTGACTGCCTCGTTTTCGAAGACGGCCAGAGCGGCCTCGATGCAGCCAAGGCCGCTGGCATGGAGACGGTGTTTGTCGCCCGCGGGCTGGCCCAGGCGTAACTGCGAAGGAGGCCGCCCCCACACTTACCACTTTCTACTTCTCACTTACCACTTCCCCGTTGCCGCCCCCGCTCCATAAACGCCACGCCGCCCTGGTCATCATCGGCCACGGCTCCACGCTGAACCCGGACTCCAGCTCGCCCACGCATCAGCATGCGGAGACCATCCGGCGCATGGGCGTCTTTGCTGAAGTGGCCTGCGCCTTTTGGAAGGAGGAGCCCAGCATGAGCGAGGTGTGCTCCATGCTCAACAGCCGCGAGATCTACCTGGTGCCCAACTTCATCAGCGAAGGCTACTTTTGCCAGGAGGTGCTGCCGCGCGAGCTGAAAGTGACGGGGCCGGTCACGCAA
>FTBX01000060.1_pt1 | contig 13756 bp, 11 predicted proteins | sample 1639461 | NCBI WGS metagenome assembly FTBX01 (sample SAMEA3914864, study PRJEB12502) | metagenome | biome: forest; material: soil | place: USA | collected 2012-03-12 | depth 0.3 m
CCGAAGAAAGCCGTCGCGACCCATGACCCCAACGCGCCGCAGCCGAAGGGCACTCCGAACCGCCTTGTGCGGCCCGGAGCTCCAGGTGCCTCCCCTGCTCCGGCTCCCGCAGCCGCTCCCGCAAGCCCGCCGCCCGCCACTCCGGCCAAGTAAGCACTCCCGTTCCTTTTCCGCATGTCGCGCCAGACTTTTCGCCGTATCCTGCTGGGCAGCGCCGCCGTGCTGCTGCTCAGCATCCTGTGGCTGGGCGATTTCCCCGACCCCGTGCTTAACAACGCGGAGGGCGCGCAGCTCATGGCCGACCGCGCCGGCTTTGGCAATGCCACGCCCATTGATTTCAAGCTGCTGTCCAAGGTTCATCTCGAAAAGAAGACCGACTTCGTCTTCCCCGAAGCCCTCAAAAAGCTCGATGGCCAGCGCGTCACCCTCACCGGCTTCATGGCCCCGTTTGACGACATCGAGGACATGACCCGCAGCCTCGTGATGCCCACCAATGCCGGCTGCTACTTCTGCCAGCCACCCTCGCTCGACCAGGTGGCGCTCATCATGCAGAAGAAAGGCGGCCGCCATCCTTATTTTTCCGGCCCTGTGATCGCCATGGGCACCTTCCGCCTGTATCATGATGGCAGCACCCACCCCGGGCACCTGGCCGAGTTTCTGTATGTGATCGACGACGCCGAGATTCACGCCTTGAAGGAAGGCGATGTTGCCCCCTCGAAGCCTTCGCGCGCCACAGGCCATGCCAAAGGCGTGCTGCCCGGCCTGTGACCATGAGCTCTGCCGCCAAATCTTCAGCCCGTCGCGGCCGCGTGCGGGGGCCGCGCTGTTCCATGAGCAAAAGCGCCGCCGGCGAGCTGGTGGAAACGGTGATCGAGCAGCTCAAAAGCCAGGGCCTGCGCCGCACCGCCGCGCTGGAGGCCCTGCTCACCGAGATGGCGCGCAGCCACCGGCCGATGACCTTTGCCGAACTCGGCGCCCTGCCCTCGCTTGCCGGCCGCGACCAGGCCACGATCTACCGCATCATCATGAAGCTCGATGAAGCTGGAGTTCTGCGCCGCCTCGGCTTCCGCGACCGCGCCGCCCACTACCAGCTCATCATCCCCGGCCACAAGCACGACTACCTCGTCTGCAAAGGCTGCGGCACCGTCGCCGAGGTGGAGGTGGCCCAGCCCCTCGAACCCCTGGAGCGCGAAATCGCCGCCCAGTCCGGCTGGAACGCCATCGAACACGAGCTGGAGTTCTTCGGGCTGTGCCCGTCCTGCTCGCATGTGCCCGGCGGCGATTGATCCGCATGCCCCCTTCCCGTGCCCCCGAGCAAACGCCTCAACCTTCCATTGACGAAGCGAAAGGTGATCTCCACCGGTGGATGTTGAATCATTCACTTCCCAAGCACTCATGGCCTCAAAACACCGGCATGCGCATCGCCACGGCTTGCCCTCGTTGCGTACACCCAAGTTCGCAGGCTGCGTTCCATGGACAAACCGCCTGCCCCGTCAAGGATCCGTGCCCCCAAGGAGCGGCGCGCATCTTGCCGCCGTCAGAAACCTGTGGCGCAGCCGCCATGCCATAAGATCGCCTGGCAGTCCTCCACGGCTTCTCTGGCTCGTCGCGGCTGCGCCGCAGGTTTCGTTGACGGCGGCAAGATGCACGCCGCTCCTTGTGGGGGCACACGGCCACACTTGAGCCAGGGCTCGCTCTCTTCTCACGGTGACTTGTGTGTACGCAACGAGACGGCTCGCCGCCCCAATTAACGGCCGAAAACCATGGTTCAATCCAGCTCAATCCGACTGAATCCGACCCGATCCAGGTAGAAAAAAACCAAGCCGCCGGGGTCCGCCCAGCTCCACAGCCCCACAAGAACCCTCGCCACCACCGCGTTTCCTTTGATCCCATGAAACCCTTTCTCGCCACCTTCCTTGCCCTTGCCTGTGTTCATCCTTTGTTCAGTGCCGATGCGCCCAAAACCGCGCCGAAGCCACCGCCGGCACCGGGCTGGAAATCGGTGAAGCCGCACACGCCCGAAGGTTTCACCCTCAAGACCTTGCTGGTGGAGGCGCACCCCGAGCACAATGTGGAGCTGCTGGTGTATGTGCCGGACAAGGACGGCACCTGGCCCTGCATCCTGGACATCCACGGCGGCGGCTGGAAGGCGCGCCAGGTGGAGAACGACAAGCCCTTGATGGAGCGTCTGGCGCAGCGCGGCTTTGTCACCGCCCTGGTGAGCTACCGCCTTTCCACCGAAGCGAAATACCCGGCGGCGATCAATGACTGCAAGGCGGCGCTGCGCACCCTGCGCGCCCATTCCAAGGAGCTGAAGCTGGACCCCGACCGCATCGGCTGCATGGGCGGCTCCGCCGGCGGCCATCTCTCCGGCCTTACCGCGATGACCAACGGGCTGAAGGAGTTCGAAGGCACGGGGCCAAACCTGGAATTTCCCAGCTCAGTCAAGGCCTGCATCGTGATGGCCGCGCCGATGGACCTCGAAGCACCGAACAAGGACAAGACCAGCGAGGGCGCAATGCTGTTCTTTGGCGACAGCTACCAGCAGAACCCCAAGCTGTACGCCCAGGCTTCGCCCATCACCCATGTGCGCCCTGGCGTGCCGCCCACGATCTTCATCGAAGGCGAAAAGGACAGCCTGAAAGTGGGCCGCGCAGAGATGCAGGCCAAGCTGAAGGACCTCAACATCGAGACCGACGTGTACACGCTGAAGGGCGCCCCGCATCCATATTGGATGAGCCAGCCGTGGCTGGATGAAACCGTGGACATCGCCGCCAAGTTCTTCAAGAAACACCTGGGAGAAGGGGTGGTGAAGTAAGGGCGAACGCTTTGAGGCACGCTTGCGAAGTAGTCCAGTCACTCCGTGACTGGGGCGGGCACAGGGCTGCTCCATGCCGGTGGCGGTGCGTTGGCCAACCCCAGTCACGGAGTGACTGGACTACTTTTTGCAAGCGTGCCGACACGCACCGGGGCTGCTATCGAGGGCATGAAGGATGATCGGTTGCCAGCGCCTCAGGGCCAGTGCATTACACCACCATGCAGCGCACGGCAGTATTGAATGTTGTTGGTCTCACCACCCGCCTGGTGAGTGATGCCACGCCGAACATCCGTGCCTTCCTGGAACGCAACCAGATCGCCCGCATCGAGCCAGTGGTGCCGGCGGTGACGTGTACCGCGCAGTCCACTTACCTGACCGGCCGGCTGCCGCGCGACCATGGCGTGGTGGCCAATGGCTGGTATGACCGCGAGTACGACGAGCACCGCTTCTGGAAGCAGAGCAACCACCTCGTGCAAGGCGAGAAGCTGTGGGAGGCACTGCGCCGCGTGGAGAAGGAGTTCACCTGCGCGAAGCTGTTCTGGTGGTTCAACATGTACTCCAGTGCGGACTACGCCATCACCCCGCGACCGCTTTACCCAGCGGATGGCCGCAAGGTCTTCGACGTGCATACCCAGCCCATGGGCTTGCGCGAGCGCATCAAGAAGGATCTGGGGCCCTTCCCCTTCCCCAGCTTCTGGGGCCCGGGCGCGGATATCAAATCCACCATCTGGATCGCGCAATCAGCCAAGTGGGTGGAGGAGAAATGCTGGCCCAGCCTCTCGCTCGTGTACCTGCCGCACCTGGATTACAACCTCCAGCGCGTGGGCCTCGACACGCCGGCCATCCAGCAGGACCTGCGCGACATCGACGACGTGGTGGGCGACCTCATCCGCTTCTATGAGAAGCGGCACATCAAGGTGGTGCTGCTCTCGGAGTACGGCATCACCAACGTGGACCGGCCCGTGCACCTGAACCGCATCTTCCGCGACAAGGGCTGGCTTTCGATCAAGGATGAGCTGGGGACTGATACCCTCGACCTGGGCGGTTCGAAGGCCTTTGCCATTGCCGATCACCAGCTCGCCCATGTGTATGTGCAGGACCCCGCCATCCTCAATGAGGTGCGTGCCGTGCTGGAAGCCACCGACGGCGTGGGCCAGGTGATGACCAAGCAGCAGAAGTTTCTCAGCGGCCTGGAGCACCAGCGCTCCGGCGACCTCATTGCCATTGCCGATCAGCGCTCGTGGTTCACCTATTACTACTGGATGGATGACCGCAAGGCCCCGGATTTTGCCCGTTGCGTGGACATCCACCGCAAGTGCGGCTACGATCCGGTGGAGCTGTTCCTCAATCCCGGCCTGCGTTTCCCGAAGCTCAAGATCGGCCTGAAGCTGCTGAAAAAGATGCTGGGCTTCCGCATCCTCATGGACGTGATTCCCCTGGATGCCATGCTGGTGCGCGGCAGCCACGGCCGCGTGCCCGAGGACACGGAGGACTGGCCGGTGCTCATCGGCGAATTCCCCTCCTTGCCCCGCTCCGGCATGCTGCGGGCGCACGAGGTGTTTGGCCAGCTCCATGGCCACTGCGTTCGCGGGCATGGCTATCAAGGCGTGGGGCTCTGACCCCGAACCTCTATGACAGCACCAGCGCTCGATCTCCGCGTTGCCTTTGGTCCTGTGTCGGCGGATGATTTCGATGAGCTCGTCACGCTGCGCATCACCACCATGCGCGAAAGCCTGGAGCGTGTGGGGCGCTTCGATCCTGAACGGGCCCGCGAACGGCTGCGCAAGTCGTTCTATCCAGAGCACACCCGGTTCATCCTGCTCGACGGCGCGAAGATCGGCTTCCATGCGCTGCGGCCCGATGGCGATGCTCTTCAGCTTGATCATTTCTACGTCCATCCCCGGCATCAGTCGCAGGGCATTGGTTCGCTCGTGTTGCAAAGGCTGATCGCCGAAGCGGACAGCCAGCATCTGCCCATTCGGCTCGGGGCTCTGCGCGAGAGCGCGTCGAACCGCTTCTATCAGCGCCATGGGTTTGTGCAGACCCATGAGGATGAGTGGGACATCTATTATCTACGGCCTCACGCCTCCTTGAACGAGAAGATTGAGTTTCGCGCCATTGATCTCAAGAACCTCGATGAGGTCATCGCCCTCGAGCCTCGGCCAGACCAAGCCGCCCTCGTCGCTGACAACCTGTACTCCATCGCCCAGGCCGGCATCGATCCCGCCGGCGACTGCCGTGCTGTCTATGGTGATGGCAAACCTGTGGGCTTCTTTTACACCCGAATCTTGGACGAGGGCCGCTTGCTCTACCTCTGCCGGTTCATGGTCAGTGCCAGCGAGCAGGGGCGCGGCCTCGGACGCAGGATCATGGCGAAACTCCTCAGGGAGGCCTTCTCCGCGCCAGGCATTGAGCTGGTTGACCTCGCCGTTTCACGCGAAGCCGGCAGCGCGGAAGGCTTTTACCAGAAGTGCGGCTTCATTTCCACCGGAGAGTCTTACAGAGGCGGCTGGCGAATGGTGTTGAACCGCGATCGCCACCAATCGTCATAAAATCCACTCGCCCGCAGCCCGCGCGTCGCTATGGGTGTTCACGTGAGCTACCAAGTTTTCGCCCGGAAATACCGCCCCAAGACCTTTGCCGACGTGCTGGGCCAGGACCATGTCGTGCGCACGCTGCGCAACGCCATCGCCCAGAACCGCCTGGCGCATGCCTATCTCTTTGTGGGGCCGCGCGGCACAGGCAAGACCTCCACGGCGCGCATTTTCGCCAAGGCGCTGAACTGCCCCGGCGGCCCCAATGTGGACTTCAACCCCGAGGACCCGCTGTGCATTGAGATCGCCGAAGGCCGCAGCCTTGACGTGCTGGAGATCGACGGTGCCAGCAACAACGGCGTGGAGCAGGTGCGCGAACTGCGCGAGAAGGTGGTGTACGCGCCCACGCACAGCCGCTTCAAGATCTTCTACATCGACGAGGTGCATATGCTTTCCAACGCGGCCTTCAACGCGCTGCTCAAGACCCTGGAAGAACCGCCGCCGCACGTGAAGTTCATCTTCGCCACCACCGAGGCGAACAAGATCCTGCCCACCATCATCAGCCGCTGCCAGCGCTTTGACCTGCGACGCATTCCTGACCCGGTGATCGCGAACCACCTGCTGCACATCGCCTCCCTGGAAGGCATCAATTTGGATCAAAAGGCCGCCTATGCCGTGGCCAAGGGCGCCGATGGCGGCATGCGCGACGCGCAGTCGATGCTCGACCAGCTTGTGGCCTTCTGCGGCGACAAGATCGTGGAAGGCGATGTGCTGGGCATGTTCGGCTTCACCCCGCAGGAGGCGGTGAGCGGCCTGGCCTATCACATGCTGGCCCGCGACACCGTGGGCGCACTGCGTTTCGTGCATGAGCAGAGCGAGGCAGGCAAGGACCTGGGCCGCCTGCTGGCCGATTTGATCCAGCACTACCGCACGCTGCTCGTTCACCAGGCAGACCCCGAGGCCGCCACGGAGAACCTTTCGCCCGAGATGGCCGCCGATGTGGCCCAGCAGGCCGGCATGGGCAGCACCGAGCAGATGCTGCGCATTGTGGATGGCCTTGCGGAAGTGGATGCGCGCATGCGCTGGGCCAGCAACAAGCGCCTGCACTTTGAGCTGGGCGTGATCCAGGGCGTCGAAAGCCTTGCCGAAGTGTCGCTCAGCGAGGTGATTGAGGCCATCGGCAGGGCCGGTGGCGGCACCGATGATGCGACCGCCGCCCTGCAAGCCCGGCGCACGACGGCGCCCACCTTCGCGCCCCGCGCTTCGCCTCCACCACAGGCTGAGCCCGTGGCCCGCCCTGCCTCGCCGCCGCCCGCTCCGAAGGCCGCACCCGTGGTCGAAGCACCGCCCCCTGCTCCTGCGCCGGCACCGGCTCCTGAGCCTCAGCGCCCTGCGCCACCTCCAGCCGCGGCGGTGGTTGCAGAGCCTCCGCCCTCTCCAACCGCCGCCTTTTTTGAGGAGCCCGTCGTCGCTCCACCGCCGCCGCCCGCCGAGGAAGCGGCCATCGATCCTTCGAAGCTCTGGGCCGCCATTCAGCCCATCATCCAGCGCCAGCGCCCCCTGCTTGCCCACTGGGTGCAGACGGGCACCCAGCTCAGCTTTGCCCGTGGAGTGGTCACCGTCGGCTTTCCCACCACCGAAGCCCACTCCCGCGACAGCCTTTTGCGTGAGGTGACCCGCAAGTTTCTCAGCGACCTTCTCAGCGAAGTGGCGGGCGCGAACGTGAAGCTGGATCTGGTCATCGACAGCACTCTGCAAGCACCGCCGGAACCCGAGTTTTTCCTCGGCCTTCAGGAGTCAGAGCCTGCACCAAAAGCAGCCGCTCCCGAGCCTGAACCACCTCCCGCACCTGTAGGACCTGATAACCCCTCCAGCGAGGACTTCTACAACGACGAGCTGATCCAGAATGCCATGGAAATTTTCAAGGCCAAGCTGGTGACACAGGCATAGCCAGGACAGCGGTCACGGCTTCCGAAACTCCTCGGCGTAGCGGCGCTCGAGTTCTTCGTAGCGCCGTTGCAACTCATCCAGTTCGAGGCCCTTCAGGTCATCGTCACCGGCCACAGGCAGGCGCATGAATTGCTGAAGCATTTGCAGCTTGCCTTTGAGAACTCCCCTGGCTTCACCCTCAGCCTTCCCCCTGGCTTCACCCCTGGCTTCACCCCTGGCTTCGCCTTTCGCAATCAACATTTCAGCGGTGGACATGGTGTACTCCTTCAGTTTGGCGTTGCTCCTCAGCGTATGGTAAATCTTCTCAACGTCAAGCCTCGCGTCCGAATGCAGCGCATAGACAAGGCTCCGGCGCAGGAAGGCATCCAGCGGCAGGGTCTGGGTGGCCAGCCAGGCAAAAAAGTCGAGCACCTGCTTGAGCCTCGCCATCTTCATGAGCTGCAAGGCGACTCGGTTTTCCCTGTCCTTTTCCTCGTCGGCCGGGTTGAAGCGGGAGAGGTCCACCAGCACATGCCGGAACTTGGGCACATAGGGGCCCAACGCCTCCGCCATCGGTCCCGAAAGAGCAAAGAGATCTTCAAAACAAGCCGAGGGCATCCAGTGATCAGCGCCCTGGTGCAGCACCACGGACAGGACAGCCGGAAACGGCCTGCCGCCAGTTCGTGCATGGGCCCGGAGGATCTCCAGGATGTAGCCCAGCAGGCGTAACGGCATTTCCTCATCGACAGTCGTTTGGTGTTCAAAGACGAGATAGAGCAAGGCTGGCCCGCCTTGTGTCATCACCGAGAACAGCAGGTCGCAGTGAGACTGATGCAGAGACTGCTTCACAAACGAGCCCGGCATCAGCTCCAGCGAAGCCCAGTCCGTTTGCGTCACCACGGCTTCCGGCAGATGTTCGTTGAAGAACGCAGTGGCACGCCGGCAGTCGGAGAACACATCCTTGAAGTACGCGTCATTGGAGTGCGCGGCCAGGTTCAGATCGCTGTCTTCCATCGAGTAATCTTCCCGGCCGCCGGCCATCGCCGCAAGATCAAACTCGCCCCTTGTGCCCGTGCCGCTCCTGGGTTCACTCCGCTCATGTCTTCGCCTCAAGATCGCATCCAGGCCCTGCGCCGCGAGATCAATCACCACAACCACCTCTACTACCTCGACGCCCGGCCCGAGATTACCGACCAGCAGTTCGATGCCCTGCTGCGCGAACTGCAGGAGATCGAGGCGGCGCACCCCGGGCTGATCACGCCAGATTACCCCACCCAGCGCGTGGGCGGCGCACCCATCGAAGGCTTCACCCAGATCCAGCACAGCGCGCCCATGATGTCGCTGGACAACACCTACTCTGAAGAAGAGCTGCGGTCTTTTTACCAGCGCGTGATCAAAGGTCTCGCCCGCGAGGAAGTGCCCTGCGTCATTGAGCCCAAAGTGGATGGCGTGGCAGTCACCGTCCGCTATGAAAACGGTCACCTCAAGTATGGTGCCACCCGCGGCGACGGCCGTACCGGCGATGACATCACGGCCAACCTGAAAACCATTCGCAGGCTGCCCGTCACCCTGCCGGCCGATGCGCCGCAGACCTTCGAAGTCCGCGGCGAGGTCTTCATGACGCGCGCCGGCTTTAAGAAGCTCAATGACGAGCGGGAAGAAGCCGGTGAACAACGCTTTGCCAACCCGCGCAACGCCACCGCCGGCACGCTGAAACAGCTCGATCCTCGCATCGCCGCCAAGCGCCCGCTCGACATCGTTCTCTATGGCCTCGCCGATCCCGCCGAGGCCGGAGTGAATTCACAGACAGAGGTCTATGAGCTGCTGAAAAAAGCCGGCCTTCCCGGCCCTTCCAGGATCTGGGAGGCATCCAATGCCGATGGCGTGATCGCCGCCATTCATGAGCTCGATGCCTTTCGCCACTCCCTGCCCTATGAGACCGATGGCGCGGTGGTCAAGATCGTGTCCTTCGATGATCAGCGCGAGCTTGGCTCCACTTCCAAGGCCCCGCGCTGGGCCATCGCCTACAAATACCAGCCCGAGCAGGCCGAAACCAAGCTCCTCGCCGTGGACATCCAGGTCGGCCGCACCGGCGCCCTGACCCCGGTTGCACGGCTGACACCAGTGTTCCTCAGCGGCTCCACCGTCAGCAACGCCACCTTGCACAACTTCGAGGAAATCGAGCGCAAGGACATCCGCGTGGGCGACACCGTCGTCATCGAGAAAGCCGGCGAGATCATCCCCGCCGTGGTGGAGGTGAAGAAGGAGCGGCGCGACGGCACCGAGCAGCCCATCCCCGTGCCCGTCCAGTGCCCCGCGTGCGCCAGCGCCGTCACCAAAGATCCTGAGGCGGTCGTGATACGCTGTACCAACCCCGCGTGCCCCGAGCAGGTGAAACGAAGGCTCGAGCACTTCGTCTCACGCGGTGCCATGGACATCGCCGGCCTCGGTTCCGAAAAGGTAGGCCAGTTCGTCGATGCCGGCCTTATCAAAACCGCCGCCGACATTTACGACCTCAGTGCCGAAAAGCTGGCCGGGGTGGAGCGCCTTGCCAGCAAGAGCATCGAGAACCTGCTCAAAGGCATTGCCGAAAGCAAGAAGCAGCCGCCTTACCGGCTCATCTTCGGCCTCGGCATCCTGCATGTCGGCGTCTCCAGCGCCCGCGCGCTGATGGATCACTTTGGCAGCGTCGGCAAGGCCGCCGAAGCCTCGGTTGAGGACTTGGTGAAAGTGCCCGACATCGGCGCGGTCGTTGCTCCCAGCATCCATGCCTGGTTCCACGATGAGCCTAACCTCGTCCTGCTCCAGCGGCTGCAGGAGGCCGGGCTCACCTTTGCCAATCCCCAGTCCGCCCAGGTCTCCGACAAGCTCGCCGACACGACCTGGGTCATCACCGGAACCTTGAGCCAGGGCCGCGAGGAGATCGCCGAGATCATTCGCTCCCACGGCGGCAGGGTCAGCGGCAGCGTGAGTGCGAAAACTACCTACCTCCTGGCGGGTGCCGAAGCTGGCAGTAAGATGGACAAGGCAACCCGCCTTGGTGTAAAAGTCATCGATGAGCCCGGCTTCCGGGCCATGATCGACTAAGCCAGCCAGCTTCCATGCACACCCTTGCCCGCTCCTCCTTCCTCCTGCTGCTTGCCACCCTTTCAGCCTTCGCGCAGCAGCCGCAGAAGCCCAAGGCCGGCGAGATGAACACCGATGACATGTGGGTGGCCAAGGTGGTGCCCAAGGCTCTCGCCCCCCATATCACCCACCACAGCTACCACAGCGAGGCGATGCAGCGCGAGGTGGGCTACAGCCTGTACCTGCCGCCCGGCTACGACAAGGAGACCGCCTTTCGTTACCCCGTGATCTATCACCTGCATGGCGCCGGCGGCAACGAGCTGCGCGCCATCAATTCCGCCCAGGTGCTGAATGCCGGCATCACTGCCGGCCGCCTGCCGGAGATCATCATGGTCTTCCCCAATGGCGGCCGCTCCACCATGTACCAGGATTCCGCCGACCGCCGCTTCCTGGCTGAAACCACCTTCATCAAGGAGCTCATCCCCCACATCGATTCCAGCTACAGGACCATCCCCGAGCGCCGCGGCCGCTGCATCGAGGGCTTCAGCATGGGCGGCCGTGGCTCCGTGCACCTGGCGATGAAACATCCCACGCTTTTCTGCTCGCTCTTCGATCAGGCAGGCAACGTCTTTCCCGTCGCCAGCATGCCCAAGGACACCCCTGCCGATGCCTACCCTTTCTCCTACCTTGGCAACGATCCGGCACGGCTCCAGGACAACGATTCCTACCTGAACCTTCATAAGAACCTCGACCAGATCAAAGGTGGCCTGCGCATTCAGATCGCCTGTGGCACCCGCGACCCGGAGCACCTGCCCACCGTCCGGCAGTTTCACGAGGAACTCGTCAAATCCGGCATCGACCACACCTACCTGGAGCTGGAAAACCTCGGTCACAACCAGAACCTCATGATTGACCGTTTGAAACCAGTCTGGTTTGACTACCATGTGGAATCGCTTAAGCGTGCGGGAGTCGAGTTGCACCTGCTCAAAAAGTAAGGCACGATTCGCGCTTTCCATTTGCCTCCCATCGTTTATTTCTCATCACCATGAAGCGTCACCTCCTCCCCCTTCTTGCTGGCACGGTCTCCCTGGCGATGTCCAGTTGCACCACCTACGTTTCTGACAACGGCCCGCCGCCTTCCAATGGCCGCGCGGCTGACCCCAACTACATCGGCGCCTTCCCCGACCAGCCTGGCTATGCCGGCCCCCATCCCGGCGGCAGCAAGAACTTCGGCGGCGGCCCCCGCGACTGGTACAACACCGGCTTTGTCGCCGGCAAGGCCGATCGTCTCGCCCACATGTCTGAGGACTACCGCCGCCATTCCGAGAAGTTCGACGAACAGACCATGCGCGAGTTCGCCCACGGTTACGACGACGGCTACCTCGGCCACAACGAGCATTGATCCTGCTTTTCCCAAGGCCGCGGCATCCAGTGCCGCGGCCTTTTTTTGTGGCCTAAGGCTCAGACCTGTTGCCGCTCTCAACGAAGTTGTGTGCCAGTTCGCCCGTCGCATCCGGCGCCAGGTAGTCCGCCGCACCAGTCCCTGGGCAGCCCTTGAAAACATTGTCCGCCACCTTGATGTTTCGCGGCAGCAGCGGGTACTGCGGACGCGGGTAGATGCCCACCGCGATGCGATGGTCATTTTGTTCAAATCGGTTGCGCGCGATCAGCACGTTCTTCGCCCGTCCGTAACCTTCCATATCATCGCTGCAAGCCTCTGCGCTCGCCGCCATCATCGACATCGGCCAGTAGTAATAGTTGTTCGGCTTGCGCAGATTGCGGAAAGTGTTGCCCACAATGAGGTGTCCGTCCCCGCAGAAGCGCACGCCGCCCGTATTCAGCGTGCCGCCGCCATCGAAGACATTGTCCTGCACCAGCACCCGGTTGCACTCCCGCAGCGACAGAGCTCCCTGGCAGCCCTTGAATGTGTTGTCCCTCACCACTACATCCGAGGCCTTCAGCGTGATGATCTCATCCTCGCCGCTGCAGTTCTCGAACACATTGCCCTCGATCAGCGAGCCTGACGAGCCTGCCTTCTCGCCGCTCCATCCGATCTGGATGATCTCATAGCCGTTCTGGTTGTCGATCTTCGGCCGGCCCAGAAAACGGTTGTCCAGGATGTGCAGATGCTGCAATCGACCGTTAGGCAAATCCTGCGCCGCGATCACCTGGCCATAGTGCTTCATGTCGGCAAAGGTCGAATGCGCCACCGTGTTGTCCGCCCCCTGCACGGTCACGTCGAACATCCGTATCTTCGGCCAGTCATCCGGTCGTGGAGAATTGCAGCCCTCGATGGTCAGATGGTCCACAATGCAACGATCCGCACCACGCGCCGCACCGTTGCCCAGGCGAAACAGCACACTGCCGCTTTTGGGCACCTGCGTGCCCCTGAACGTCAGCCCGCTGATGATGAGGTGCTCCCCCTCAAAGGCCACATAGGAAAGACCCGCGAACACCGCCCCGCCCGGCACCTCCGGCCTTATCAGGATCGGCGCCGCCTGTGTGCCATGCCCGGCAAAATTGAAGTGCATGTCCTTCCATTCCGCACCCACCAGCACCAGTTGATCCCCCGGCTTCAGCTTGCCCGAAAGCGCCGAGACCTCCGAAGCATTGTGGACCACGTGCACGCTGCCTTTGAACAGCCCGCACTTCTCCACGCCCTTCGATTCGATCAAAGCCAGCCGCTCATCCTTGGCTCGTTGCAGCTCTGGCCGCAGCAGGCTCTTCCAACCGCTGTCCTTCAGCGCCTGCGCGAGGGATTCATCCTGCGTGGCGGAGCGGCATTGCATCGGCACAGACAGGGCAAACACAACTGCCAGGACAAGCATTTTCATGCCACGAGCAACGTGCCCGTAACACCTTTTCTTGCCGCTGCACAAAAGTACCAATTCACATCAGAAACCACGTAGCAGCACGGCTGGCGTTGCGATACCGATATGGCGAACCTTCGACCACATCATCATGGGCAAAGAATACAGCATCACCCCCGTCGAGGTCCCGCAAGTCGAGACCAAGTACCGCCGCATCACCACCGCCATTCCGCATCCGGCCTCCGTGCCCACGTTGGAGCGTCTGCGCAAGTTTGAGCCCATCTCCATGCGCGGCCAGCCGCCCATCGTGTGGGACAAGGCGGAGGACATCTTTGTCTCCGACAAGCATGGCAACCGCTGGCTGGACTGGAGCTCGGGCGTGCTTGTGACCAATGCCGGTCACGGCGTGCCAGAGGTCCGCAAGGCGATCATTGACCAGGTTAACACCGGGCTGCTGCACAACTATGTCTTCCCCAGCGAAGAACGCGGCGAACTGGCCGAGCTGCTGGCCTCCGTCGCCCCTGAGGGCCTGGACAAGGTATTCCTTCTCACCACCGGCAGCGAGGCCACGGAGTGCGCCATCAAGCTCGCCCGCACTC
>FTBX01000300.1_pt1 | contig 13748 bp, 12 predicted proteins | sample 1639461 | NCBI WGS metagenome assembly FTBX01 (sample SAMEA3914864, study PRJEB12502) | metagenome | biome: forest; material: soil | place: USA | collected 2012-03-12 | depth 0.3 m
GGATTTGCCGGCCATCCAGCAGGACCTGCGCGAAATTGACGAGGTCGTGGGCGACCTCATCCGCTTCTATGAGAAGCGCCACATCAAGGTGCTGCTGCTCTCCGAGTACGGCATCACCAACGTGGACCGGCCGGTGCATCTGAACCGCGTCTTCCGCGAGAAAGGCTGGATCTCGATCAAGGATGAACTGGGCACCGATGCCATTGACCTGGGCGGCTCCAAGGCCTTCGCCATCGCGGATCACCAGCTCGCCCATGTGTACGTGCAGGACCCGTCGATCCTTAACGAGGTGCGCCAAGTGCTGGAAAGCACCCCGGGCGTGGCGCAGGTGCTCACCAAGCAGCAAAAGTTTCTCACCGGCCTGGAGCACCAGCGCTCCGGCGACCTCATCGCCATTGCTGACAACCATTCCTGGTTCACGTACTACTACTGGTTGAACGACAAGAAGGCCCCGGACTACGCCCGCTGCGTGGACATCCACCGCAAGTGCGGCTACGACCCCGTGGAGCTGTTCCTCGACCCCGCCATCCGATTCCCAAAAGCCCGGATCGCAGGCAAGCTCGCCAAAAAACTGCTGGGCATGCGCATGCTCATGAACGTGATCCCGCTGGACGCGATGCTGGTGCGCGGCAGCCACGGCCGCATCCCGGAGGACATGCAGGACTGGCCGGTGCTTATCGGCGAGCTGCCCGCCCTGCCGCGCAACGGCGTGCTGCGCTCACACGAGGTATTCGGCCATCTTCACGCCCACTGCGCCCGCGGGCATGGTTATCAAGGTGTAGGATTGTAAAGGACGGTCTGCGCCCTTTCACTTCGCCGCCAGCGGCGCTTCGATCCTCATGCAGCGCACGCTGCCATCGGCCTTCCAGCCGCCCGGATGCACAAGCACGCCGGTGAGCTTCGCGGGCTTGCCGCCCACGATGTAGCTGGTTTTCACCAGGGTGAAGACCAGGGAGCCGTCGGCGCGGCGCTCGACCTGCTGTGGCTTGTCGCTGTCAATGAGGCCGTCCTCCGTAAAGTACACCAGTTTGGCGGCATCGGCTTCACTGATCGCGGCAGCATCGGTTCCTGGCTTGAGAGCGAGCACCATCTTCTCCTGGCCCTCGTCCACGCTGGCAGTCCAGGCGCTGGTCATCTGCGGACGGGTGGCAAGCTCGCGCTGAATCTTGTCCCGCACCGCCGCATCGGCCACGGCATCCGCGCCCACGGGCAGGGTGATGCTCAGGTCTTCGAAACCGGGGTGGCATTCGCGGCTGCAGCACATGTAAGCGGCCTTGCCCGCGAGCGTAACTGTGGTGCCTGGCTTAAGGTCGGCGGGTGGCGTGATCTTGATCGGCAGCACCACGTCCCGCTCATAGCCCTGGGCCTTGATCTGGAACATCAGTACGCTCTCGGGCTCTGGCCAGTCAATGGGTTCGGCGACAAACCCGGCGGGCAGGTCTTTCCACTTGATGCTGGTGGGCACGCCCACCACGCCGGGGAACCTCCAATAGGAATGCCATCCAGCCCCGTGATGCAGGGACAGCCCCACGTAAAAAGACTGCCCCGGCTTGATGCTCCTTACCTCGCTCACCAGCTTGATCGTGAGCGGCTCATCCCCGGCCCGCGCGGGCGTGAGCGCGGCGAGCACAAGAGCGGTGGCGAAACTGAAGGCACGAAACATCATCCTCACGAATACGCCCGCGTGAGCGTGTTTTGCCAGGGGAATTGCACCGCCGATTTTGCCCGCGGCATCGCTTGCGGCTTGCCAGCGGCGGGCTCAGGCGCATAGATGCCCCCATTCCTCAGCCATGAAATTCCTGCGCCGCTTCCTGCTTGGTTACCGCCTGTCGTTCGCCCGGTTCGATCAAGACGGCTATGAATCCCAGGGGGGCCGGGGCGGCTGCCTGGCCATGCTGTTCAACAACCCGCGCCTCCTCATGGCCGTGCTCATCATTGGCGCCGGCGTGTTCAAGTACTACGTGGGCGACACCACGTACAAGAACGCCTTCACCGGCCGCGTGCAGCACCTGGCGATTCCCTCGCCCGAAGGGGAAATGCGCATGGGCCTGGCCTCCGCCCCGCACATGATCCAGCAGTTCGGCGGAGAAGTTGGCGATCCCACCGCCCGGGGCAAGGTGCAGCAGGTGGGCCAGCGCATTGTCAGCTCCACGGATGTGGCGCAGACGCCTTACCGCTTCCAGTTCCACCTACTGCGCGATGACCGCACCATCAATGCCTTTGCCCTGCCCGGCGGCCAGATCTTCATCACCGTGGCGCTCTACAAGCTGCTGCAAAACGAAGACCAGCTCGCCGGTGTGCTCGGGCATGAAATCGGCCACGTGGTGGGCCGCCATTCCAACCAGCAGATGGCCAAGACCGCCCTCGTGCAGTCCTTTGCCCAAGGCATCGGCCTCGCCACTTCCAACGGCCATGACTACACCTCTCAGCAGGTCGCCAGCTATGTGGGCAACCTGGTCAACCTGCACTTTGGCCGCGACGATGAAAACGAAGCCGACGCCCTGGGCGTGCGCTTCATGATGCAGTGCGGCTACGACCCGGAACAAATGATCGGCGTGATGCAGATCCTCAAGAAAGCCAGCGGAGGCAGCCGTCAGGCCGAGTTCATGAGCACCCACCCCGACCCCGGCAACCGCATCGAACACATCAAGGCGGAGATCGCACGCCTCAAGGGAAAACGGCCATAATCTCTTCGCCCGAAGGGAATTTTTGGCATCAGACCTGTCCCTTATACATCCTTCCGGCGGAGCAAAAGCGAAAGCCTGTTGAAGACAAAACGGGGCCTCCAACGGCATCCCCGCCCTGTCAAAGTTGACGGGTGCGGCGAAGCCGGAGGACGCCCTTCAACAGTTGATCCGAATCGAACGTGCTCTCAGGCCATGCCCCGTCAAGCCCTCCCCCCTCAGTCATCCACTAGCATCCCCAAGTCTCGCACTGGCATCCAGGGCCTTGATGAGCTCACCGGCGGCGGACTGCCCGCAGGCCGCCCCACGCTGGTCTGCGGCGGCGCAGGCTGCGGCAAGACGATGCTGGCAGTTGAATTTGCAGTCCGGGGTGCCACCACGTACGGCGAACCCGGAGTGGTGATGACCTTCGAGGAGAACGCCCAGGAACTGGCGGCCAACGTGCGGTCCCTCGGCTTCGACCTGGAGAAGCTGGCGGCGCAGAAGAAGCTCATCCTGGACCACGTGCATGTGGAGCGCAGCGAAATCGAGGAGACAGGCGAGTACGATCTGGAGGGGCTGTTCATCCGCCTGGGCCACGCCATCGATTCCATTGGGGCGAAGCGCGTGGTGCTCGACACGATTGAGGCGCTCTTCGCCGGCCTTTCCGACCATGGAGTGCTGCGGGCGGAGCTGCGGCGGCTGTTCCGCTGGCTCAAGGACCGCGGCGTCACCGCGCTCATCACCGGGGAGAGGGGCGACAGCACACTCACGCGGTTTGGGCTGGAGGAATACGTGGCGGACTGTGTCATCGTGCTCGACCACCGGGTGGAAGATCAGGTGTCAACCCGGCGCCTGCGGGTGCTGAAGTACAGGGGCACCACCCATGGCACCAACGAGTACCCATTCCTCATTGGCGAACACGGGCTCTCCGTGCTGCCGATCACTTCGCTGAAGCTGGATCACAAGGCCTCCACCCAGCGCGTCTCCACCGGCGTGCCAGAGCTCGATGACATGCTGGGCGGAAAGGGCATCTACCGTGGCAGCAGCGTGCTGGTCTCCGGCTCCCCGGGCACTGGCAAAAGCACCATTGGCGCTACATTCGTGGAGGCTGCCTGCCGGCGTGGCGAACGCTGCCTGCTTTTCGCCTATGAGGAGTCCGCCGCGCAGATCATCCGCAACATGCGCTCCGTGGGTCTTGACCTGCAGCAATGGATCGACAAGGGCCTGCTGCAAATCCACTCCTCCCGCCCCACGCTCCACGGCCTGGAGCAGCATCTCGTCACGATGCACGACATGGTCGCGGCCTTCCGCCCCACGGCCGTCTTTGTGGACCCGGTGAGCAACCTGACCCTTGAGCACAACGAAGCTCACATCAAGCCTACGCTGATGCGGTTGATCGACTTCCTCAAGCAGCAGCAGGTCACGGTGTTCTTCTCCAGCCTCACCTCCGGCGGAGGTGCTGCACAGGAGGATTCGCAAGTGGGCGTTTCTTCGCTGATGGATGTGTGGCTGCTGCTGCGCAACGTGGAATACAACGGAGAGCGCAACCGCACCCTGTACGTGCTGAAGGCACGAGGCCTCAGCCATTCCAACCAGGTTCGTGAATTCGTCCTCAGCGGCAAGGGCATCCGTCTTGTGGAGGCGTATCTGGGCGACAGCGGCGTGCTTACCGGAACCGCCCGCGTGGTGCAGGAAGCCAGGGAGCGCGACCTTGCCGCGCTCAGGGAGCAGGATCATGAACGGCGCCTGCGCGAGATCACTGTCAAGCGGAGGGCGCTCGACGCTCAGATTGCCGCCTTGCAGGCACAAGCGGAGGCGGAGGCCGCCGAGGTGACGTTCGCGATCGCCAGGGAGACCATGAACGTACAGGCCTCGCAGCAAAGCCGCAGCACCATGGCGCAGCTTCGCGGCAGCGTGAAAGCCGGAGGCAAGGGGAAAGGACAAAACTCATGAGCGCCTCGAAACCCAAGCCATCGCAAGGAGGCGGCCCGGCAACCTATCAACTGCGCCTCTACGTCGCAGGGCAGACGGCCAAATGCATCACCGCCTTCGCCAACCTCAAACGCATCTGCGAATCCCACCTCGCCGGCCAGTTCAGCATCGAAGTCATCGACCTGCTGAAGAACCCACAGCTTGCCGCCGGGGATCAGATTCTTGCTGTTCCCACCCTTGTGCGCCGACTGCCGGAGCCGATCAAAAAGATCATTGGCGACCTGTCCAATGAAGAACGGGTTCTGGTGGGTCTCGACATGGTGGCGGTCAACTCTTGAGCCACATCACCATGCCTCGTCAACCCCATGACCGCCAGTTGTCTGATGCCGACAGACTGGAGGCCGCCGCGGCGGCGAGCACCAATGCGCGTTATATCCTGCGGCTGTATGTCACGGGCATGACCGCGCTCTCCAGCCGGGCCATCGTCAACATCCGCAAGCTCTGCGAAGAGCATCTCAGAGGCCGGTATGAACTGGAGGTGGTGGACCTTGCCCAGAACCCGGGGCTGGCCGCCAGCGAGCAGGTGTTCGCCGCGCCAACGCTGCTCAAGAAGCTGCCCCTGCCCTTGCGCCGCTTCATAGGCGACATGTCGAAGACCGAGCGCATTCTCGCGGGCCTGGACTTGCGCGAAGCCCCTGCGGAGGAACGCGGCCATGCCTGAGCCCGACATCCTTGATGGAGCCTGGCGTCCCTCCTCGCCCGCGGCCACACTTTCGTTGCTCGAAGAAAACAACGAGCTGCGCGCCCGGCTCGAAGAGGCGGAGGAGACGTTACGCGCGATCCGCAGCGGCGAAGTGGAAGCCCTTGTGGTGGAAGGGCCCGCCGGGCCGCAGATTTTCACCTTGATGGGCGTGGATGCCGAATCCAACCAGTTCCGCGGGGAAATCCTGGGGCAGATCAGCGATGCAGTGGTTGCCATCGACACGGATCAGCGGGTGATCTACATCAATCCCGCCGCCGAGCGGCAGTATGGCATCACAGCCTCCGAAACCCTGGGACTTCACCGAAACGAACTCTGGACGCCAGAATGGATAAGCCCCGAAGACGAGGCCGCGGCAGCCCTGTCCTTGCGCGAAAATGGCCGCTGGCGCGGCGAAAACATCCACGTCAAGCGCACCGGTGAAAAGATTCACGTGGAATCCGCCGTGATCCGGATGCACGACGCGAAAGGCGCTGATGTAGGCCTCATCGCGACCATCCGGGACATCACTGAACGGAAGGCTGGAGAGACGGCGCGTAACGATGAGGCCAGGCGCAAGGACGAATTCCTGGCCATGCTGGGCCACGAGCTGCGCAACCCCCTCAGCGCCATCTGCCATGCCGTGCAGGTGACCAAGGAGGCAGACGGCGACGCCGGCGCCCAGCAATGGGCGAACAACGTCATCGAACGCCAGAGCTTGCAGCTTTCGAGGATGGTGGACGATCTGCTGGACGTGGCACGCATCAACAGCGGCCGCATTGAACTGAGGATCGAAGCGCTTGATCTCTCGGAGGTCATCTCCAGGGCGGTTGATGTGGTGAAACCGCAGATGGAGCAACGAAGGCACACCTTGACCACAAAGATTGAGGAAGGCGGGCTGCACGTCCAGGGTGACGCCGCCCGGCTGGAGCAGATCTTTGTAAACCTGCTCAACAACGCCGTCAAATACACGCCTGAAGGCGGCCGCCTTGGCCTGGAAGCCCGCCGGGAGGGCACGCAGATATCAGTCTCCGTCTCAGACAACGGCATCGGCATTTCACCCGACGTTCTGCCTCACATCTTTGATCTTTTTGCCCAGGCCACCACCTCGCTGGACCGGGCTCAGGGAGGGCTTGGCATTGGCCTTACGGTCGTCAAGTCACTCGTGGAAATGCACGGTGGCAGCGTCTCGGCGGAGAGCCGTTGGTTCAAAGGCGGCACCACCTTCACGGTCAAGCTGCCTCGCTGCTCCAAGGTGGCCTGCTCCGTGGACAAGCCTGGAGATGATCACTCCTCCACAGCGGCCGAAGCCGGTCAACTGCCAGCGTTGCGGGTGCTCATTGTGGATGACCACCACGATGGCGCGGACACGCTGGCTCGCCTGCTAAGCCAGAGAAACTGCGAAGTATGCGTTGCCTACGATGGCGGCAGCGCGGTGCAACGGGCCCACGAATTTCTCCCGGAGGTGCTCCTGCTGGACTTGGGGTTGCCAGGCCTTGACGGCTTTGATCTCGCGCGAATGCTGCGGGCTGAGCCCCCTTTCGCCGATTCTCTTTTTATTGCCATGTCCGGCTACGCTCAGGAGCGCGACATCGAACACTCCCGCGCCGCCGGTTTCGACCACCACTTCGCCAAACCCATCAAACTGCCGGTCCTGCTCCGCGTGCTGGACTCTTTTTCCAAACGGGACGCCACGGTTGAGGTTTAGCCATCGCTCACGCGAACACCCTGCCAGCCTTACGACCGCAGCATTCCCATGAACCCCTTGGGCAGATGCACGCCGGCCACGGCGAGGCCGATCATGGCGAGGCTGACGCGCGGACGATAGGCGATGTAGCGGCCATGCCAGTCAGGATGGTACTTGCGCTTGAAGTCGAAGAGTGACTTGTAGCCATAGAGCTGGTTGAAGTTGTCGAAGAGGAACTTCACCGCCCGCTCGCCGCGATTTTCCAGGCCTTCCTCGGCATTGACGTTGGCCAGGGGTGCGTTGCCCAGGCTTATTTCCTCGACCCCAAGGGCTTTGAAATGGTCGATCGCCTCCACGATGAGGAAGTCCATCACATCTCGTGCTTCAGCCCGGCCGCGCATCAAGTCCAGGCAGTAGCCCTTGCCTTGGTTGTAGGGAAACCAGGTGGCAAAGGTTTCGATGCGGCCCTCGGGATTGCGCACGATGGCCACGCCGTGCTCGCGAATCACGGCAATGTCGAAAGAGCCCAGGTCGAAGGTCATTTCGCCGCCCTTTTTGCGGCTCAGCCAGTCGTTGGAGAGCACCATGAGCTGGGCTTCAAGACCGTGATCAGGGTGCGGCTTGGCATCATACCACTGGAACTGGAGGCCGCCCTTGCGGGCCTTGTTGCGGGCGGTCCGCAGGTTTTGGAACTTGCCACCTTCCAGCTTGAACTCGTTCACCGGCAGTCGCGCGTCCTCGCCGACCTTGAAGGTGAGCAGGCCGGCGTCTTCGTAGTTCTGACGGTTGGAAACGTGGCTGCAATAAAAGAGCGGCTCCCAGTCCTGGCTCACGCAGAAGGCCACGAATTCCTTGATGGCTTCGGCGCGTTTGTCTTCGGGACAGATGGGATCAGCCAGCACGACGGCGAAGTTTCGCCAGAGGGCGAAGGCCACCACGCCCGTGCCGTCCTTGGTGAAGTAACAGGTCTTGTCCGGCAGCAGGGCAAAGCTGTCCATCGGATCGCTGCCATGAACGGCAATGATTTCCTTGAGCTTGTCCCTTTCCTCCTTCGAGATGCCTTTGGTGCGGTTCACCACGGGGCGCAGCACGAGCACGAGCACGGCCAGGCCGCTAAACAGGCTGCCGATGCGCAGGGTGCGCAGGAAGTCGCGCGCATAGCGGCTGCCCTGGTGATCAAGGCCCGACCTCTGGGCGAACAGGCAGGACACCGCCCCGTCCGCGCACTCCGACCAGGTAAGGCCGTCGCCGTACTGGCCGCGCTCGCTGAGCTGGCGCAGGCTGAACAAGCCGTACAGGAACAGCACAACAAGCAGCGACGCCGCCACCTTCCATGCCAGCCCGAGCGAAGGCGCGTCGGACTTGGCGATGAACTGCCTGCGCCAGCGGATCAGCGGCACCATCAACACCAGCGCCGCCAGCGCGTGATGCCAGTCAAACGCGCGCATGAGGTGCGCCACCACGGAAACGGCCAGCAGTGTCATGGTCAGCAGCCAGGCCATGTGCTTGTGCCGCCGCAGGCCTCGTGCGAGGGCCAGGAAGGCCAGGCCGGAAAGCAGCAGAAGCAGGCGGCTCTTTTCACTCACCCCCAGCGGCAGCCATTGCTCCATCCAGGCCAGCACGCCGGGGGGTTTTTCGAACAAGGCTTCCAAAAGGTTGATCACACCCATCGCCATGATCGCCCAGCCCATCACCCGCAGCGAATGACGGCGGGAAAAAGCAAAGAACAGCGCCAGGCCAACCGCCACCACGGCGATGGGCCACAAGGGCGAGAGACCAAAAGGCAGCTCCGAGTCTTCCGAGGGTGCGCCGGCTTCATCATCACCCAGCAGCCAGTCCATGCCGCGCAACAAGCGGTCCTCAAACGACGGTGCAGGCCCGTCGAAGCCGTGGTTCGCCCCGGGCACAATGTAGAGCATGTGCGGCGTCTTCAGCGTGCGGACCCAGGCGGAGCTGGCCATGAAGTCCGTGCCGCCGTGGAACTGCGCCACGCGCAGGCCCTTCATGTCCTTGGTGAACTGGCCCAGGCTGAAGGTCCCCGGCCCGGTCGGCGTCAGCCCCCTTTCATCCGAGGGCCGCAGGCCGTAGCGGCCCCGGCCGTCAGCACTCAGCATCAGCAGGCCCTGGAGCTGGCTCGGCCGGCCCTTCCACGCCGCGGCGGGCACGCATTGCACGGCGCCCATGCTCCAGCCACCGTAAAAAAGCGGCAGGTCCGCGTGGTTGCACTCCTTCATCGCCGCGGTGGCGATGGCGGCCATGTCCTTGCCCAGCGTCTCCTGGTTGTAATCGGTCGCCGCGTACTGACGCAGGTTCAGCCCGGCACAGATGACGCCGGACTCGCTCAACCACTGGCAGGCCACGTCCTCCCAGTCGCTCCAGCCTCCGTCACCAGAGCCAAAGACCAGGATCGCGCGCGGCTGTTCAAGCTGTGAGGGGTACAGCTTGATCTTCGCCTTTCCCCGGATCAGCGCCACATCGATGTCTCTGGGCTCCTGGTCCCGCGCCGCCTGCTGGCCCATCACGGGCAGCTCCTGGAAGCAAGCAACGATGAGCGCGGCGCAGGCCGCCAGGCGCGCAAGGTGACCACAAGTTCTGAAGGGAGACATCATCGGGAGTTCAATCGCCATCGCTCACATCCTCTTTCCGCTACAACAACCCGGGGTGGTCGTTGTTAAAGGATTTTGATAAAATTCCGGCTGTCAGTCAATCCGTCCCTCTTGGCCAGCGTCACTTTCACTGCCAGCCAGCCTCCAGCTTTCCCGTATCACCGTCATGAAAAGCCTTGCCGCCTGCCTGCTGTTCGCCACCACTTTTCACGCCATGGCTGGGGAACCGGCCTTCGATCAGCGCAGCGTGACCCTCTGGAGCGACGGCACTCGCATGGCCGGCGATTTATACCTGCCAAAGGACCTCAAGCCCGGCGACAAACGCCCCGGTGTGATCTTCTGCCAGGGCACCGGCGGCGTAAAGAAGACCACCGCCGCCCACTACGGCCCGCTGCTCGCGAAGGAAGGCTTCATCATGCTGGCCTTCGACTACCGCGGCTACGGTGACAGCGATTCGAAGCTGGCGGTCTCCGATCCCCTGCCCAAGCCCGATGCCAGCGGCAAAGTCACCGTCACCGCCCGCCCCATCCGCTGGCAGCTCGACATGGCCGACCAGACCTGGGACGTCCGTTGCGCGATCAGCTTCCTCGCGGGCGAGCCCGGCGTCGACCCCTCCCGCATCGGCCTCATCGGCACCAGCTACGGCGGCGGCGTTGTCACGTGGGTGGCGGGGAACGATCCGCGCGTCAAATGCGTAGCCGTCCAAGTCCCCGGCATGGGCGGTGGCCGCGGCCCCGCCGCGGTGAAGTACGCCTATGATCTGCTCACCAGGCAGGCACGCGGCGAGACGGAGCCCGTACCTTTTGAGACCGGCAAGCTGGGCGGCAAAATGGCCTCCTATGACTTTGTGCGCACCAATCCCGCGAAAGGCATTGGCTACAACGCCATTGAGGCCGCCGCGAAGATCACCGCGCCCATGCTCATCCTGGTGGCGGAAAACGAGGAGCTCATGAAGAACGAGGAGAACGGTCATCGGGTGTTCGACATCCTGCAGCAGCACAAAGTGCCGTGCGACTATCAGGTGCTGCCCGGCATCGGCCACTATGGCGTGTACAAGCAGGCCCTCGACAGCGCCTTCCAGCTTGAGCTTGCCTGGTTCAAGAAGCACCTTGGCAGCCCGTGAACAAGCAAGCCCTCCTCGACCAGATCCGCGCCGTCCTTCAGTCCGAACTCGATACCTGCCTCAGCGCCGCCAAGGCCTCCAGCGCCGCGGCCACCGATCCCGACAGCAAGGCGGAAAACAAGTACGACACGCGCAGCCTGGAAGCCTCCTACCTCGCCCGCGGCCAGGCCCAGCGCGTGGCGGAAATCCAGGAAGCCCTTCACGCCTTTGCCACTCTTCACGTGCGGCGCTTCGAACCCGGCGATGCCGCCAGCCTCGGCGCCCTCGTCACCTTGAAGTCTGACGACAGTGAAAGCTTTTACCTCCTCGCTCCCGCCGCCGGCGGCACGGAGGTGAACCATGAGGACCAGGAAGTTCTGGTCATCACCCCCGGCTCTCCCCTGGGTCAGAAACTCATGGGCCGGAAGCAAGGGGACAAGGTGGTGGTGCCAGCGGGGCAAGCCGTGGTGACCAAGGTGAGGTAGAATGCAAAAGAGCCGCGGGGCGGCAACATGTGAGGCTGCCCGGCGCTTCGTGTGGAGGCGTGCGAAGCACCGTGGACTGCGGCAGCTTGCTGCCGTTTTCGGTCATGGCAGCCTGCTGCCGGAAGGTTGACCGTACAACGCCAGGGCTCTTCTCGGACCTTTTCACCACCCCACCAGGAGCCTCCCATCCCCGTCCGTCCTCACAGCTTCCTCATCTCACACCCCAGCCTGGGCATCATCCCCGTCAGCGATGCCCTCAGCGCCCGCAAAGCCTGCCGCAATGGAATGCTGGCCGTAGCGGTGAGACGAACCACCACCGTATCCGCCGAAATGGCACTGATGCCGCTCTGGCACTCTGTCTGTTGCGCGAGGCACTCACGCGCCACCTTCAACACTTCCACAGCCCCGCACAGGATCACCGTGCCCACAAACAGCGGCCGGCTATCGCCCGAACACAAGGGCCACAAACGCTCGGGTGTTGAATACAGCCGCTCCTGCACCCGCAGCTTTCCTCCAACTGTGAGCCGCAGCCGGAGATCGAGCTCTTCAAACACCAACGCCTCGCCATGCGCCATGCGGCCGGGGGCCAGCAGCTCGGCGTAAAACAGCGCGCCGCCTTCCTCCACCGCGATCTCCGTGTTTTGCCGGAAGGCGGAGCCGCGCTGCGGGATCAGCCACTCCGGCTGCACCTCCAGCCAGCCGCCGGAGGCCACGTGAAAGCTTTGGTTCTGCAGGCCAGCCGGCAGTCCCGCGTTCTGTCGAGTGTGAATGCGCGTGGCGCTCGGGGTGGTCACCAGCAAGGCCGCGCCCGGCCCCGCTTCCACCTGGCTTTCCAGCACATCCCCGGCAAACACGCCCGCCGTGGGGTTCACCCACTGGACCATCAGCACCCGGCCATCCCAGTACGGCTTGCTCAGGTGAAAAGCGCCCTCATGCACCCGGCGCGTCAGCACCGTGTGGCCGCGATCATCCGCCTCCGCCCGCAGCCGCAGGCGGCCGCGCACGGAACGAGCTGCCACTCCGGCGGGCATCATGCCGGCACCAGATCCCGGAAAAAGACGCTGTGATCCAGCCATGCGTGAAGTTCCTCGATGCCCTTGCCGGACTTGATGTCGGTCATCACAAAAGGGCGGTCGCCCCGCGCCTTGAGAGTGTCCCGCCGCATCATCTCAAGGTCCGCGCCCACATACGGTGCCAGATCAATCTTGTTAATAATGAGCAAATCGCTTCGCGCAATGGCCGGGCCGCCCTTGCGCGGTATGTCGTCGCCTTCGGAGACGTCGATCACATAGATGAACACATCCACCAGCTCCGGCGAAAAGGTCGCTGTGAGGTTGTCGCCGCCGCTTTCCACCAGGATCACCTCCAGGCTGGGGAAGCGCATCTTCATTTCTTCGATAGCCTGCAGGTTCATCGCGATGTCGTCGCGAATGGCCGTATGCGGGCAGCCACCGGTCTCCACGCCCATGATCCGCTCCGCAGGCAGCGCGCCGTGGCGGATGAGCATCTCCGCGTCTTCCCGCGTGTAGATGTCGTTGGTGATCACCGCCATGTCGTGGCGGTCGCGCAAGTGCTTGCACAAATGAATGCAAAGAGTGCTTTTGCCGCAGCCCACGGGGCCGCCGATGCCGATGCGTATGAGTTGTTTGGTCATGAGAGAAACATGCGCGCCTGGGCGGTTTCGTGCCAGGCGGCGCCAATGTCAAATCGCGGCATGCAGGCGCCGATCTCCTCCACCTCCAGGGCCCTTGCGTGGGCGATGAACGATGGGTACAGGGTGGCCATGCGCGCCACCAGGCCTTGCACGCTCTTCTGGCCCACGCGGATGAGCTTCAGCGCCGCCTGCGCCACCATCATCACGGTCTGGTGGGCCAGGCCAGTCATTGCCGCCGCCACCGGCATTTCCAGGACAGCAGCCTCAAGCCCCGCCACGATGCACAAGTGCTTGTGCGGCAGGGCCTGCACGGCCTTCGTGAGCCATTCCCGGGCACGGGGGTCAAGGTGCTCGCCGTGCAGCGATTCAAACAAGGCACAGCGCTGGGTGCCCAGCCGACGGCTGGCCTGTCGTGGTTCGGCACCAAAGCGCACCGCCTCGCTCAAAAGGTCCAGTTCCACCAGCGTCGCCTCATCCTCCGCCATCGCCGCCAGCCAGGCCTGATGCAGCAGTGGCAGCTCAATCCAACGCAGTGTGTCCGCCACCTCCCGCTCCATGAACCGCCCAAGTTCCTCCGCCGTGTTAATCTGTCCCGTGCCCGTCAATCCCTCCAAGCCTCCCGAGTGCGCAAAGCCGCCGATGGGATAAGCCGAGTCCGTGCTGTGCAGCAGTGCCGCCAGCCAGGTTGGCCCGCCATCAAACTCATCCTCATGGAAGTCCGGCTTCGTCATTGGTCATTTCATCAATGCTTATGCCATTTGCCGTCGCCATGATGGTGCCAGCCCGCCTTCTGTTCCTGCGGGGCGTGGGAATGGGCGGGTGTATCGCAGTGCTTGGAGGGCTGGAACACGTCCTCTCGCGCCGTCCACATCATGCC
>FTBX01000266.1_pt1 | contig 13637 bp, 8 predicted proteins | sample 1639461 | NCBI WGS metagenome assembly FTBX01 (sample SAMEA3914864, study PRJEB12502) | metagenome | biome: forest; material: soil | place: USA | collected 2012-03-12 | depth 0.3 m
GCGGGCGCCGGCGAGATCGCCGCTGGCCTGGAGAGCCATGCCGACACGGTTTTGCGCGAGGGCGAGATCGCTCCTGGTTTCTTCGCTGGCCGGGGCGGCCGCGGCGCGTTCTTTGGCGATGGCAAGAAAGCTGGTGAAGGAGGCCAGCGCGGCCTTGGGATCGCCCTGGGCCAGCTCGATGAGGCCCTTGTTCTGGTACATGGCGGCGCGGTTGCGGGCCTGGGCGGCATTGTCGCCGATGCCGGCGGCCTGGGCAGTGAAGTACTTCTCGGCCTTGCCAGCCACAGCGGCAAGCAAGGGGGTGCGGTTCAGCGGCTCCAGGCGGTCGCGCATGTCATAAAGCATGAAGTTGATCAAGTCCTCCGCCTCGGCACGGGCACGATCGGAGGCGCTGCGGGCGCGTGCCTCCTGTTCCCGGGCGGTTTCGGCCTTCTGGCGGTTTGTGTCTGCGATCTTTCTGGCTTCCTCTTCCTTGTCGCGGGCCTTCCGGGCCTCCGCAGCCTGGGCTTCGGCGGCTTTTTCGGCGGTCTGTGCACGCTGGCGGGCGTCTGCCTCCTGCGCTTGGGCCACGACGGCCACATGCCATTGCCAGGTGGCCACGGCGGAGCCGACGAGGATGGAGACGGCCACCAGAATCGCGGCGATGGAGGCGGCCTTGTGGCGCAGGTAGAGCTTGCGCAGCCGGTAGGCTACGCTGGGGGGGCCTACGGAGACAGGCTCGTTGTCGAGGTAGCGCTGGAGGTCGTCCGCCAGCAGGTCGGCGGAGCTGTAGCGAAGGGAGCGCTCCTTTTCCAGCGCGTGAAGGATGATCCAGTCGAGGTCCTCGCGCATTTCGCGGCTGACCCGGCGCGGATCCTTGTTCAGGCAGGGATCGAAGGTGCGCGTCTGGGTGCTGCCCGCCTGCATCCACAGGGTGCTGGGCATGGAGGGATGATGCTTGATGATGTACTCCAGAAGGGCATAGCCGCGCAGCTTGGAAAGCTCGGAAGCACAAACAGGCGGCTCGCCGACGAGGAGCTCGTAGAGGACCACGCCAAGAGTGTAAATGTCGCTGGAGGCATCAATGTCCACGTCGCCGCGCGCCTGCTCGGGGCTCATGTACTGGGGAGTGCCGATCACGTAGCCCTCCTGAGTGACGGGCAGGAGGCCGGAATCGGCACGGATCATGGCGTGATCGGCGGAGAGGGCCTTGGCGATGCCAAAGTCGATGACCTTGGGGATGGCCCTGCCATCGTTTTCCATCACCAGGATGTTGGAAGGCTTGAGATCGCGATGCAGGACGAGCTTCTGATGGGCGTGATGAATGGCCCGGCAGACTGGAATGAAAAGCTCGACACGCTGGCGGAGGCTCAGCCCGTGCTCCCGCACGAAAGTCGTGATGGGCTCGCCGGGCACATGCTCCATGGCGAAGAAGAGCTGGTCGTCCTCCTCGCCGGCATCATAGACCACGGCGATGTTCTCATGGGCCATCATGGCGAGGGCCTGGCGCTCACGCTCAAAGCGGGAAATGATCTCGGGCGAGGCCTTGTCCGGCCGGATGAGCTTGAGCGCGACACTCCGGGTGACGGGGTACTGCTGCTCCGCGTGCCAGACCGTGCCGAAGCCGCCCTCGCCAATCTTTGCCAAGAGATGATAAGGCCCGAAATCGGCCCCAGGCGAAAGCTGGGGCGAAGACTCCCCGGAAGTGACCATTCGGAGGAGGTGCGCGGCAGCGTCTTCCTCCAGGGCGAGGTGGGGGGAGTCGGAGCCTAACGTCACCGTGGAGGCCTCCATGGCGGAGCCCTTGGACAGCGGGGCGGAGCCTGGCAGCCTGGCTGTGGGATCATTGGCGGTGGGGTCGGATGGCGGCGGAGTCATGGCCCGTCAGATCCTGCTATTTGAGGGTGACGGCCGCGCCGGGGACGACGCTGGCCAGCCTGGAGCCGCCGCCGATCTGCTGCAGCGAGTGATCGCCCTGGATGCCAGCGGCAGCCACCTTGGTATCCGGCCCCACCCTGGCCAGAGGCACATCGAGCTCATAGGCGGCATCGGCCACGCGGACATCACCGGAGACAACACGGGCGAAGGCGACGACGGACTGGCTGGTGGAGGTTTTCACGGGCACGGCCTGCAGGCCTTCGAGTTTCTCGGCGACGTTGCGCGCGGCCTGGGCGTACAGCCTGGCGGAGAGGGCTGCGTCTTCACGCCTGCGCAGCGCGGGATCTGGAATGCGGCTGATGCGCTGGCGTTCACCTGCGAACTGCTGCTCCAGCCGCCGCGCTTCCAGTGCCACCAGGCCGTCGAAATGCCGCCTGACAGCCAGCTTCACCAGTTCCTTCTCCGCCGCATCCAGGTCGCGGTAGCGGCGCAGCACCTTGGCGATGGCCACCGCATCGCGGATCTTGATCACGCCCGAGGAAGGGCTGATGATCACGCGCGTTTCGCCGGTTCCGCGATGGAGTGGCTGGTCCAGCTCGGTCGTGTCCACCGTCGGCGCCGTGCAGGCGGGAAGCACAAGCAGCGCGGCGGCCATCAGAACGCGGAAGGGAGGACGGTTCACGAGCCCACCTTCAATTTAACCGGCAGCAAAGCAAACTGAATGGTGCGATGCCCGGGTTCAAGCCATCACCTTCTCAATGGCGGCGAGCAGAGTGCGTACATCGACGGGCTTGATGAGATGGACATCGAAGCCGGCGGCGGCGCTGTTATTGACGTCGGCCTCCATGCCGTAGCCGCTGAGGGCGATGCCTTTGCAGTGAGGCTGGAGGGCGTGAAGGCGGCGCATGACGTCGTAGCCGCTGCCATCCGGCAGGCCGACATCGGAGAGGATAAGGTCGAAGCGGGTGCTCTCCGCGGCATCGGCGGCTTCCTTGAGGCAGGTGGCCGTCTGCACCTGGTGATGGCGGCGGCGGAGCATGCGGGCCAGGGTCTCGCAGGTGGGGCTGTGGTCTTCCACCAGCAGGATGTGCAGGCCGGGGGGCGCGGCGTCGCCATCGCCGGAAGCGGCGGAGGGCTGGGCTGCGGTGGGGCGGGCGGTCTGGGCGAGAGGAATCTCGATGAGGAAGGTGGCACCGGTGCCGGGGCCCTCGCTGGTGGCGGAAATGCGGCCGCCATGCAGCGTCACGAGCCCGCGGCTGATGCCCAGCCCGAGGCCGAGGCCGCCGAACTGATGGCCGCGCCGGCCCTGGTTGAAGGAGGCGAAGATGGTTTCCAGATCCTCAGGCGGAATGCCGGTGCCCGTGTCCTTCACCGTCACATGCACCCAGCCGTCCTGGCGGCGCACACCGACGGTGATGCAACCGCCGCCGGGGGTGAACTTGACGGCGTTTTTAACCACGTTCCAGAAGACCTGCTGCATGCGCACGGGATCGACGTTGATCATGACGTCCTCGGCCTCGTTCTCGATTTTCACCACGAGCTTCTTGCTGCGGATGTCCGGCGAAAGAAGATCGAGGCTGGCGTGCAAAAGGGTGCGCAGGCTGGCACGCTGGATGTCGAGTCGCAGCTTGCCGCGCACGATGCGGGTGATGTCGAGAAGATCGTCGATGAGGCGGGACTCAAGCTCGACATTCTTGCGGATAGCGGCGAAGTCGTCGGCCACCTCGGGTGGCAGACCGGGATCGGCTTCACGCTCGCTGGCGATAAGGAGGACGGGATTGAGCGGCGTGCGCAGCTCGTGGGAGAGGGCGGCGAGGAAGTCGTCCTTGGCACGGCTGGCGGCTTCGGCAGTGGCCTTGGCTTCCGCGAGGGCGGCTTCGTGCCGCTTGGCTTCGGTGATGTCGCGCGAAACGGCGACAAGGCTGGTGATGCGGCTGTCCACATCGCGGATGGGGGAGATGAGCACGTCCCACCACTTGGCCGAGCCTTTCAGTGTGGCGCGCTCGCCTTGCAGGCGGCCTTCGCCACCGCTCCTGGCTTTTTCCAGGGCTGCACCGGCGACTTCCTGGGTGGCAGGGCCCCAGCCTTGCAACCAGTCCCTGCCAGTAACGGCGCCGGTGTCTTCGATTTCCAGAAGCAGGAGGCCCTGGCGGTTGATCTGCCTGAGGCGGCCGTCAACGTCTAACACCTCGATGCAGTCACCGGCGGCATCGAAAATGGACTGGGAGAGGGCCTCGCTCTGCTGGAGGGCGCGCTCGGCCTTGCGGCGCTCCTCAAGCTGGCTTTCCAGCTCGGTGTTCTTTTCCTTCAGGGCCTGGCGCTGCTGTTCCAGCTCGCGGGCAAGGCGCACTTTTTCCAAGGCGTTGGTCAGCGCCTTGTTCAACTCATTGGCACGCAGGCGGCCCTTGTTGAGGTAGTCGTGAGCGCCGCGACGCAGGGCCTCAACGGCGACTTCCGGCCCTGCGGTGGCTGTAAGCATGACAAACGCGGTGCCGCCGTCCTCATCAATCTCCTGCTGGAGGGCCTCGAGCAGCTCGATGCCGTTGCCATCGGGCAGATGGTGGTCGAGCAGGACGGCATCGGGCCGGATCTGACGGAAGCTTTCCAGCGCATCGGCCACCTTGGCGGCCTCGCGAATGGTGTAATGGGCCCCGAGTTCCTGGACCAGCAGCCGGCGGATGGCCGTGCGGTCTTCGTTTGAATCATCCACCAGCAGAATCACCTGCGGTTCATCGGGCGGCGACGATTTGGGCTGAGGGTCGGACATGGGAAACAAAAGGGTGAAGGCTGATAGGGTCAGGGCGGAGCCTGAGGCAGGGTGAAAAAGAAGGTGGAGCCCTCTCCTTCGGTGGATTCCACCCAGAGGCGGCCGCCGTGACGCTGGGCGATTTTACGGGCGATGGTGAGCCCGGCGCCGGCACCGCCGCCAAACTCTTCCTGGGCATGCAGGCGGCGGAAGATCTTGAAGATGTCTTCCAGGCGTTTCTGCGGAATGCCGATGCCGTTGTCGCGCACGGCGAATTTCCACAGCGGCGGCGGGGGCGACGCATCACGTTCAGGGTCCGGTGCCTCTTCGCCCCAGGTGACCTCAATCCAGTGTTCGGACTTGGCGGGGTCCTGGTATTTGAGGGCGTTGGAAACCAGGTTCTGCAGGATCTCGCCGGTCTGGGAAACATCGCCTTTCACCCGAGGCAGTGGCCGGGGCACGCGCAGCTCCACCTTGCCGTGCTTCAGGCGCGGGCCCAGGATCATGGCGGCGTGGGAAAGCTCCGTTTGCATCTCCACCGTCTCCATCTTGAGCTCCAGGCGGCCCACCTGGGAGTAGCGCAGCAGGGAATCGAGCAGGGATTCCATGCGCTGGCTGAGGCGCTGGATGGAATTGAGCATCTCGGAGCCTTCCTGCGGCAGGGTGCCGCCGTGATCCTCCAGCACAAAGTGGGTGAGATTGCGGATGCCGCGGAGAGGCTCCTTCAAATCGTGCGAGGCCACGTAAGCGAAGGAATCGAGCTCAAAGTTGGAGCGTTCCAGCTCGGCGTTCAGCAGGGTGAGCTTTTGCACGCGACGCACGATGGTTTCGATGACGGTGCGCCGCAGGTCGCGCGCGGCCTCGATCTCCCAGCGCTGCCAGGGCTTTGACTTGCCGATGGCCTCCTGGGTCCAGAGATCGAAGGACTTGCGCGGCGTGAGCCGGTCCCCCATGGGCCCCACGCCCATGGGCTTGGCGGGATCGCCGGCCCAGTGGATTTTCTGCCGGTACTCGCGACGGAACCAGAACAGGTACTCCGGCTTGAACTTGGTAAGGCGCACGGCGAGCACCCCGGCGGAGACGGCGGGATCGAAGCCGGCATCGGGCATGTCCGTGCCAAGCTGGCGCGAGGTGAACACCACCTCCTCCGGCTGGGAATCGAGCTTTGCCTTGAGCTGCTCCAGCACAGCCGGAGCGGGAGCGATGCCCATGACACGCCAGGTGCCGTCCAGCAGCAAGGCGGCCCCGTCTGCCTCCATCGCGCCGGGCAGCGAGTCGGGCCCTTTAACCAGTGGCTCGATGAAATCGCCGCGCGCGGCCATCTCATCGCGCAGGCGTTCATTCCAGGCGCCCATCCGGTTCACGTAGGTTCCCGCATCAGCCTCCTCCTTGCGGCCCACCTGGAGCGAGAGCAGGCTGGCGAGGAATTCGCAGGCCATGCGGGCGGAATGCGGCAGGTACTTGCGCGAGTAATGATGGCAGGCAAAGAGGCCCCAAAGCTCGCCGTCCTTGAGGATGGAGATGCTCATGGAGCCGCCCACGCCCATGTTTTGCAGGTACTCCATGTGGATCGGTGAAATGGAGCGCACGGCGGTGAAGCTCATGTCCAGCGGCGCGGCCCCGGTCTCCACCGCGACCATGGGGACGGGCTGGCAGCCGGTGTCCGGCAGCAGGCGCAGCCAGCTTTTGCGGAAGAGCTCGCGGGCCTGGGCCGGAATGTCGGAGGCGGGGTAATGCAGGCCCAGGAAGGATTCCAGGTCCTCGCGCCTGGCCTCGGCGAACACATGGCCGGAGCCGTCGTCAAGGAAGCGGTACACCATCACGCGGTCGAAGCCGGAGAACTGGCGCACGCGCTCAGCCGCCATCTGGCAGAAAGCGGCGAGGCTTTCCGCCTTCTGAAGCTGGTTCATCGTGGCGCGGACGGCGGCGTGGAGCTCCTGAAGCTGCACGGGCAGGGAGGCATCCCAGCCTTCGAATTCAAGCATAAGCAGGCCGTTGCGGCGATGCACGATGCTCTCCCACGGCGGGCCGCCCCGCCTCAGGGTCATGGGCGTGAGATAGTGCGGGGAATCATCGAGCACTTCGCCTTCCATCTGCTCGCGCAGCCGGGCGGTCTGCTCCTCGCCCAGCACCGCGGTGAGCGGCGCACCGAGGATGGCGGAGGGCTCCAGGCCAAAGGCGGCCTGGGTGTTCACACTTGCCTGGCGGATGGTCCAGTCCTTCTCATCCACGGCGACGAGAACGCCGTGCGGCTGGATGGATCCGGGAATGTGGATAGGCTCCCGGTCGCAGTTCGTAAGATCGATCTGATCGCGGGTGAGTTGGGAGTCGGTCACTTCCGTGGGGGCGCGCATGAGAGCCTTGTCATTCGCGCGTGAGCCAGCGTTCGAATGCCTCAAAGGTGCTTTTTGCGCTATTAATGGTTTCCGTGGCGGCCGCTTCATCGGTGGTGTGGGCTTCCAGCACGCCGCAGACCTGCCGCCAACGCTCGCCCGTGGCGCTGCCATAGCCGGAGAAAAAGGCGGCGCCGTCCTCAGGGCCGAGATTGAGCCGGGCGCGGATCATTTTGGAAATGACCTGGCCGCCCAGCGTCGAACCTTCCACCACATAGAGGCAGCCGAGGATGTCCGCCTTGGTGGCGAGGGCTGGCAGATCATCGCACCGGGGCAAGGCGGCGATTTCCTCCGCCGATGCGCCCAGGGCCTGCAAATCTTGATAAAGCAGCGGCACCTTGAGCCGCTGGGCTTCCCAGCCCAATTCAGCGTCCAGGCCCACATCTTCCAGTCCCTGCCCGAGCAGGTCCTCCAGGGGTTCGTACATGCCGTAAAACCCTGCCAGCAGCCGTTGATAGCCTTCTCGTGTCTCCAACGCCTGCGCCATGTTCAGGCGGTCTTCCAGCCGGCGATGCTCCGCCGCTGTTTCCGCCTTCAGTCGTTCCATGATCATGCCTGTCTTTTCCGCCCATCCCACCCGGGCACGCAACTGCGTTTTTGATCAAATACGCCCTTTGGGGTCACCATCCCATAAGTGCGTAACTTATTACTCCTCGCTCCATAGAGTTTCCGAAGCGGAAATGTGCATGGGATCGGTTGTAGCTGGGCTCTGTGAGCCCGGAGGCGTGGCGGAGATTCACAGCACACGGCACAGCCCAAGCGGCGTTCCAACGTGGTCGTGGAAACTGCCTGGCTCTTCAGGTCCGGGCTCGAAGAGCCCAGCTACAGCAGACCACGTGCGATGCTGTGGGCTACTCCCTTGAGCGAGGAATAATAGGTTACGCGCTTATGTCCCATGGGTTCACCACCCCGGGGGATGTCGAAGCTCGAAGCCCTCATAGGACCGAGGATTGGCACGCCAGCGCGGTCCTTGGCCGCGGGGACCGCCGGAGGTATCGAAACGCAGGCCGCACACGGCCATGAACACATGGTGGCCAGGTTTCACAAACAAGGAGATATAGCTCCCAGGACCGGAAGCCCCATAGGATCCAAACTGGGCGGAGGTGAGCGGGCGGTTCAGCAGCCCGGCCCGGAACAGCACGTGGGACACTGAGCCGGAGCAGTCGAAGGCGTTGTCGAACAGCTCCATGTGTCCCCCGCCCTCTTCGTACGGCTTGTCCACCAGTTCATTGCCCGCCATCACCACTCGCTGAATCACCTCCGGATGGTGGCTGGTGGCATGGGCGTAATGGCCGTCGAAATACAACGGGGCCGGCGGCAACGTGGAGTAGTAGTAATACAGTCCGCCGCCCGAAGCCCCCAGCATGCCCAGTGCGCTGAGCTTCAAAAAACGCCGCCGCCCCAGGCCGTGCACCATCTCAGCGACGGGCGTGCCCTCCAGCGAATCTGGAATCATCGAATCATTGTCGAGCTGCTCCTGGGCGGAGTCTAAACGCCAGTTCTGCATCGGGAAGGCTAACACATTATTAGCATTTGCAAATAATCTTGAGAGCCAAATCAAGCCCGCAACACGCCGCCCTACTCCGCACTCCCCCTCCCCTTGACGCCTTCGCGCCGCGTGCCAAGATGTGCGCCCCACCAAACCTCATTCAAGACCCACCACCCACCACCATGGCCGACATCCAAACCAGCGCCTCCGACAAAAAGGAGAAGGACTATTTCCTCGACACCCCCCAGGCCGCCCCTGGCTTCTTCCTGAAGGGCGCTCATCAGTATGACTGGGGTCTGAAAAACCGCCTCAGCCGCGTGTTCAACCCCAAGGATGGCCGCACCGTCATGCTCGCCTTCGACCACGGCTACTTCCAGGGCCCGACCACCGGCCTTGAGCGCGTGGACCAGACCATCCTGCCCCTTGAGCCCTATGCGGACTGCCTCATGCTCACCCGCGGCATCCAGCGCAGCGTCATCCCCGCCTCCACCACCAAGGCCATCGCCCTGCGCGCCTCCGGCGGCACCTCGATGGTGAGCCCGATGGAAGAATGGGAAGGCGAAGTGGACGGCAAGAAGGTGAAGCTGGGCCGCCCCGGCTTCGAGCCGCTCTCCAACGAAAGCACCGCGCTGACCATTGAAGAAGCCATCCGCCTCAACGCCTCCGTGCTCGCCGTGCAGGTGTTCATCGGCAGCGCCTATGAGCGCCAGTCCCTGAAGAACATGACCGATCTGGTGGACGCCGCCAGCCGCTACGGCATCGCCGTCATGGGCGTCACCGCCGTCGGCCGCGCCATGGCCCGTACTCCCCAGTACTTCCGCCTCGCCACCCGCATCATGGCCGAGCTCGGCGCCAACGGGGTGAAGTGCTACTACACCGAAGAGGAGTTCGACACGGTGACCAGCTGCTGCCCGGTGCCGATCGTGATCGCCGGCGGCAAAAAGCTGCCTGAGCTCGACGCGCTGAAGATGTGCTACAACGCCATCCAGCAGGGCGCCAACGGTGTGGACATGGGCCGCAACATCTTCCAGTCCGACGCGCCCATCGCCATGATGCAGGCCGTGCAAGGCGTGGTCCACAGCGGCCTCACCCCTCAGCAGGGCCTCGAGCTCTACAACGAGCTCAAGGGCCAGGGCGTGAAGTAAGGCTTCAGCGCTAAGCTGTGATTCTTCAACGGGCGTGTCGTGAAAGCGGCGCGCCCGTTTTTTTCTCCCACTGTTTTGCCGGTCAGACAAGCCTGAAGGGCTTGTTGACCGGCTGGACCGTGGGGAAAAAAAGACCCGGTCCTTAACCCGCCAGCGGCTTAAGTTCGCGCTTATGGGCCGTTGGCCTGAAGAAAAGCTGTGGAGCACTTTTTAGGCATGAGCCGTCTCCCCCGTGCAAACCCCTCCCCCCTTGAAACGAATCTCAGGAGACTTACAATGTCGGCATGCAGACGGTAGCCACTTTTCTTCCTGAAGGCCTCGAACTCCACCAGGGCGAAGAAATTCAGTTTCAGGCTCTTGTGCAAGCTGATGGCAGCCTGCTAGTCACCCGGGTGCTGCACCGTGAGAATCCGAAGACCAGCATGAAGCCCACGATATCCCTCGCTGATTGGGGAAGAATGTGGGCGGGAGCCATAGCCCTTGAGCCTGACGGCTCGAATGCAGACACGCGGTCATCGTCGAGCGGTTACTGGTCTCAACGGAAGCTTCTGCCCGCCTACGAGGCTCTGTTGCTATCAGGCACCCTTGCAAGTGGCACCGATTCGAGTGTGATGATCTCGGAGGAACGCGAGGCTCGATAGCCAGCCAGCCCCCTCTCAAAACGACCCCCACGAAGACCGGTGGCTGCCGTTGCCGGTGCTGACCAGATACCCGTGTGTGCTCGCCCAGTGGCGGCCGCCGTTTTCGAGCTCCTTGGAGCCGGAGTTCATGTAGTCCTCGGCCATGGGCTTGTCGCCGTACACCTGGAGCACGGCGTTGAGATCCCTTTCGGAACCCGGCAGACCCAGCTTGATGGCAAGCAGAAGAATGCGGGTACGCAGGGCAGGGCGGGCGAGGACCTGCTGGCACAGGGACATGGTGACCGCCTTGCGTCCCTGGCTGCGCAGCCTGTCATAGAGCCCATGCGCGCGACCAGCATCCACCCAGCCACCGGAGAGGGTGAGCAGGGAGGCGCAGGCGTTCACATCGGCATCGATCTGGGCAAGCTGGCCCCGGCTCATGGTTTGCAGCAGGCCCCGGGCTTCATGCAGGGCGGCGGGTGAAGCGATGAGGCGGTACACTTCAAGCCGTTCCTCATTGGTGGGCTTCCAGTTCAGCCGCGCCAGGCTTTCCAGGGACAGCTTGCGCACCGCCGGTCTCTGGGTTTTCTGCCGAGCCACCTCGGAAAGCCGCTTCACATTTCGTGCCCGCTCCCACTTATGAATCTGGGCCGGGGTCACCGGCCGATGGCTGGCGCAACCGGGAAGAACCAGCATCCCAATCAAAAGCGAAAGGACGGCGGACAGCCGGGAGAAACGCAGAGCGATGTTCATAGGCGGCGGGAGGTAGAAAAATCGAAGCTAACAAACGCGCCCCCCTATCGCCAAGAAAAATCCCCTATGGTGGAACGCCCAATAAAAGGCTGTATAGCCCGAAGCTCTTCTCCCCGGAAGTGGTGTCCGGTCGGGCCCTTGCTTATCCTGCAACTGCCTGAAGCCCCGGCTTGAAACGCCCGCCAATGCTGCGATGTTGGCGGTCCCCTGCTTCCCCCAAGTGATCATGAGTGCCTCTCTACCGGCTCGCGCCAACCTCGACCTCCTCGAATCAAACTATTCCGCCTGGAAGGCGGACCCCACCACGGTGGACGCCCACTGGCGCGCCTTCTTCGAAGGCTTTGAACTCGGCATGGAGCGGCTGGCCAAAACGCCCGCCAAAGCAGCACCGGCAGGCAAGGGTGGCGCGGCCATTGATGAAAGCACCCTGAGCTTCCGCATGCGGGTGACCGAGGCGCTCATGCGTTTCCGGGCGCTGGGCCACACCGGCGCCTGGCTGGATCCGCTGAGCAACGGTGCGCCGGCGGCTCCCGAGCTGACCCTGGAATCCCTGGGCTTCCAGGAAAGCGAGCTGCAAAGCGAGGTGGTGACCCAGTTCTTCCGCAAGGGCCAGGCGATGACCCTCGGCGCCATGCTCAACGAGCTGCGCGCGATCTACTGCGGCCGCATCGGCTTTGAGTTCATGCACATTCACAAGCCGGAGATCCAAAGCTGGCTGCTGGAGCGCATCGAGGCCCGCGTGCACCAGCCCGCCCCCACCGCCGCGGAGCAGAAGGAACTGCTGCGCTGGCTGCTGGAGCCCGAGACCTTTGAAAAATTCCTGCACAAGCGCTACGTGGGCCAGAAGCGCTTCTCCATCGAAGGCGGCGAGGCCAGCATCATGGCCCTGCAGGTCCTGCTGGAAGCCCTGCCCGGCCACGGCGTGAAGGAGCTCGTCATGGGCATGTCCCACCGTGGCCGCCTCAGCGTGCTGGCGAACTTCCTCAAGAAGCCGCTGGAAATGCTCTTCTACGAGTTCAGCGAAAATTACGTGCCCAACATGGTCGCGGGCGATGGCGACGTGAAGTACCACCTGGGCTTCGAAAGCGTGCGCACCACCTCCAGCGGCGGCGAAGTGGCCGTCAATCTCGCGGCCAACCCCAGCCACCTGGAAGCCGTGGACGCGGTGGTGGAAGGCAAGGCCCGTGCCCGCCAGCGCGCGCTGAACGACACCAAGGAGCGCAAGAAAGTGGTGCCCGTGCTGCTGCACGGCGATGCGGCCTTCGCCGGCCAGGGCCTGGTCGCGGAAGTGCTCAACCTCTCCCAGCTCCCCGGCTACAGCACCGGCGGCACGATCCACATCGTGACTAACAATCAGATTGGCTTCACCACCTCCCCTGAAGATGCGCGCAGCTCGCGCTACTGCACGGACGTGGGCAAGATCATCGACGCACCTGTCTTCCACGTGAACGGCGACAGCCCGGTGGACGTGGCCTGGGTCACCCGCCTGGCCATGGAGTTCCGCCAGACCTTTGCCCGCGACGTGATCATCGACGTCGTGTGCTACCGCCGCCACGGCCACAACGAAACGGACGAGCCCGCCTTCACCCAGCCCAACATGGCGCGTGCCATCGCCGAGCATGCCACGCCTTCCACGGTGTTCCGCAAGCAGCTCATCGCTGACGGCCTGATCACCGAAGTAGAAGCCGCCGCGCTGCAGGCCGAGATCGAGCAGCAGTTCGTTGCCGGCGCCCACAAGCTTGAAGAGGCCGAAACCCAGAGGGGCGACAACCCCTACGAAGGCACTTCCAAAGCGCTTCAGCTCGACTACGACTACGCGCCCGTCGCCACCGGTGTCGATGCCGAAAAACTCAAGGCAATCGCTGCCGGCCTGCTGCAAACGCCCGAGGGCTTCCGCCTTCATCCCACGATCCAGAAGCGCTTCCTCGCCTCGCGCGCCAAAGCCGTGGAAAGCGGCGAAGGCTTCGACTGGGCCCATGGCGAAGCCCTCGCCTTTGGCACCCTGCTTGCCGAAGGCATGGGCGTGCGCCTTTCCGGCCAGGACTGCCGCCGCGGCACCTTCAGCCAGCGCCACTGCGTGCTGTATGACACCCAGACGCGCGAACGCTACTTCCCGCTCAAGAACGTGGCCGCCGATCAGGGCCTGTTCTGCGTGTACAACTCGCTGCTGAGCGAGGCCGCCGTGCTCGGCTTTGATTACGGCTACTCGCTGCTGGCCGAGCAGGTGCTGATCTGCTGGGAGGCGCAGTTTGGCGACTTCTCCAACGGCGCGCAGGTCATCATCGACCAGTTCATCGCCAGCGCCGAATCCAAGTGGCAGCAGGCCAGCCACCTTGTGCTGCTGCTCCCCCACGGCTATGAAGGCCAGGGCCCCGAGCACAGCAGCGCCCGCCTGGAGCGCTTCCTGCAACTGAGCGCCGGCGGCAACTGGCAGGTGTGCAACCTCACCACGCCGGCCCAGTACTTCCACGCCCTGCGCCGCCAGCAGAAACGCAGCACCCGCAAGCCGCTGATCTTGATGACGCCGAAGAGCCTGCTGCGCCATCCCCAGGCCGTTTCCAAGCTCTCCGACATGGCCGAAGGCACCACCTTCCGCGAAGTGCTGGACGATGAAACACTCGCCACCCCGCCCGA
>FTBX01000229.1_pt1 | contig 13537 bp, 5 predicted proteins | sample 1639461 | NCBI WGS metagenome assembly FTBX01 (sample SAMEA3914864, study PRJEB12502) | metagenome | biome: forest; material: soil | place: USA | collected 2012-03-12 | depth 0.3 m
CGCACCTTCCCTGTGGAGATCCGCTACCAGGCGCCGCAGAAGACCAAGATCGGCTACGAGGAAGCCGTGTGGGACCAGGCGGCACGCGCCTGCGAAGACCTCGCGCGCAGCCCTGGGTTCGACGGCGACATGCTGGTCTTCATGGCCGGCGGCCACGAGATTCGCAAGACCATCTCGGCCATTCAAGGCCGCAGCTTTGCCAAAGGCTACCGCGTGCTGCCCCTGCATGGCGAGCTGACTCCGCAGCAGCAGGATGAAGCGGTGACGCCCAGCGATCAGCGGCGCATCATCGTGAGCACCAACGTGGCCGAAACCTCCCTGACCATCGAGGGTGTGAAAGCCGTGATCGATGGCGGACAGGCGCGTGTGGCCGCCTTTGATGCGCGTCGTGGCATCAACACCTTGACCGTGCAAAAAATCAGCCGTGCCTCCGCCGAGCAGCGTGCGGGCCGCGCGGGCCGTCTGGGACCCGGCATTGCCGTGCGCCTGTGGCCGGAGCGCGAGCACCATCACCGCCCGGAAAGCGATGCCGCCGAGATTCATCGCCTGGAGCTGAGCGAAACCGTGCTCGCCACCCGCGTGGCCTCCGGCAAAGCGGGGTTGAACATCGAATGGTTCGAGATGCCGCCGGAGGTTTCCTTGAGCCGCGCCGAACGCCTGCTGCACGACCTCGGTGCGGTCGATCACGCCAACAACGTCACCCGCCTGGGCCTGAAGATGGCCGCCTTCCCGCTGGAGCCGCGCTTTGCCCGCATGCTGCTCGCCGCCGCCGAGCAGGGCTGCCTGGAAGAAGCCGCGATCTGCGCCGCCATCGCCCAGGGCCGCGAGATTCTCACCACCACCATCAAGCAGTCGCACCGGGGCAACGAAGACTTCTGGCAGAACGATGACCTGAGCGAATTCCAAGCTCAGCTCCGCGCCTTTCATCGCGCCGCCGACCTGCGCTTTGATGTCGGTGCCTGCCAGGGGCTGGGCATTCATGCACGCGCCGCCAATGATGCCGCGCGCGCCGCCGAGCAGTTCCTGCGTTTGAGTCATCGCATGGGCTTGAAGAACGAGCGCGAGGCCGAAGACGCGAGCGCCCTGGCCAAGACCATCCTGGCCGCCTTCAGCGATCACGTCGGCTGCGAGACCAGCCCCAGCAGCCGGGTTTACAACCTCACTGGCGGCAACCGCGGCCATCTGAAAGACCCGCACATCAAGGCCCCGCGCCTGCTCGTCGCCGCCGAAGCCATCGAGGTGCAGGGCAAGGCCTTGCAGGTGCAGCTCAACAATGTCACCCGCATCGAGGAAGCCTGGCTGCGCGAGATTTATCCCGACGACCTCACCCAGGGCCAGACGGCGGTGTACGACCCTTTGACCAAGCGTGTGACCAACCGCGAGGAGACCCGCTTCCGCGACCTGGTGCTGCTCAGCAAAGAGCGCGGCGAGCCCGATGCCAATGAAGCGGCCGCGCTGCTGGCCAAGGAAGTCATCGCCGGCCGCCTCAAGCTCGAAGGCTGGGGCGACCGCGCCGAGCAGTTCATTGCCCGCGTGAACAGTCTTGCCAAATGGATGCCCGAGCTGGAAATCCCGCCCATCACCGAGGAGGACCGGCCGCTGCTCATCGAGCAGGTGTGCCAGGGATGCGTCACCTACAAGCAGCTCAAGGACAAGCCGGCAGACGGTGCGCTGCACCAGTGGCTAAGCCACGCCCAGCGCGAACTGCTCGACAAGTACGCGCCCGAACGCCTGACTTTGAAGAACGGCAAGAGCGCCCGCATCACCTACGACGAAAAGCAGCAGCCAAGTGTTAGCGTGATCCTGCAGCAGCTCTACGATGTGAACGAAAACCCCAAGGTGGCCGGCGGCCGCGTCACCGTGGTGGTGCACCTCCTGTCCCCCGCCCAGCGCCCGATCCAGACCACCGGTGATCTGGGCCGGTTCTGGAAAGAGAGCTATCCCAACGTGCGCAAGGAGTTGAAGGGCAGGTACCCGCGGCATGAGTGGCGGTGATGGGGTGGGATACGTTGTGGCACTTGTTGACCGCCCTTGGAACGGCCAGGCGTTGAACCACGGAGTGGTTCTCCTTGAATAGCCCGGGGTCGAACGACCCCGGGTAGTCAGCACAGGCGGTTCAACCACAGCGTGGTTGGCCAATGCACGATGGGCTTGATCAAGCGCAGTGCGCATCGGCCAACCCTTCCAGGGTTGAGGCCGTCTCTCTGCATTACCCGGGGTCATTCGACCCCGGGCTACTCGTGGAGAACCGCTCTGCGGTTCAAGGCCGATGCTCCAGGCGCAGCCCTCCACACTACTTCTTCTCTAGCCTCACATAATCAATCCCCACCATGTAACCCTTCGCCGCCTCTGGATTCGCACCCTTGATGGTGAACACCAGCTTGTGCGCGCCTTTGTCCAGCTCATGAACTCCCCAGTCGAGCTCGCCGGTGTGAATGACTTGCGGGCCGTTGAAGCAGTCGTAGTCAGCGGACACGACCTTGCCATCGAGCGAGACATCGAAGATGCCATAGTCGCGGGCTTTGGTCATCGCACCGAGCACCTGGTAGCGACCTTTCTCCATCACGGGCAGCTCCAGGGTAAGGACGGAGCCGGGCTTGGCGCCGGTCCACCAGAGCTGGGCGCCGCCGCTCCATTGAGGGCCGAAGCCGCGCATGGCCTGGGGCTTGGCGTTGCCGCCCTTGATCTCCAGCACCTTCAAGGCTTCGCCTTCGACCGCGCCTTCCACCTTGGTCGCGCCGCCGCTGGCGGAGTCGGTGGTGCGAGATTGCAGATAGGCCACGAGTTGGATGAGCTGCTCCTGCGGCAGGGCCTCAAAGATGCCCTCGGGCATGGTGCTCACTTTGGAGATGGTGCGCTTCTTCACTTCGGCCACCGTCAGCGTCTGCTCAAAGCCGCCGGGCATGGCGATGCGATAGGCGGCGGGCGTCTCTTCCTTGATCACGCCGCTGGCGATGCGGCCGTCCTTCAGCTCGAAGATGTTGAGCTGGTAGGCCTTGCCGATCACCGCGTTGGGATCCAGCACGTTGTCGAGCACATAGTCCAGGTTGCCACGGTTCGAGCCGGTGAGGTCAGGCCCCACGTTCTGGCCTTCGCCAAAGAGCTTGTGGCACTGGCCGCAGATGCCCATGAACACGGTCTTGCCCTTGGCCTGGTCTGCCTTCGAAAGGGCGGCGGTGGTGAGGATCTTGCGGAACTTCGCCTTGCGCTCCGGCAGGTCGGCCTTGGGCGCTTTAAGATCGCCCCACACTTCCTTGAGCAGGCTCTTCACGCCGTCATCGTTGAGCGCATCCATCTGCCGCGCCAGGAAGGGCGAAAGCGAGGTCAGCGGCACCTGCTTCGCCTTCACCGCCGCGAGCAGGAGCTTCGCCCCGGCCGCGCTGGTGGCTAACGTGTTGATGGCTTCATTCCTGGCCGGCGCATCCAGGCTGGCGAACTTCTCCATCAGCAACGCCGGGGTGTCCGGGTTGGAAAGCGTGGCCAGGCCCTGCACGGCACGCAAGGTCATGGCCTTGTCGTCATCGCGGATGATGGACTGAAGCAATGGCGTGGTCTCCGCATCGCGCACTTGCAGCAGCAAGGCCAGGGCGGCCTGGCGCTGTGAGGATGGCAGTGCCTTGTTAGCCAGTTGCGTGCGGAAGGTTTGCTTCGCTTCTGGAACGCCCATGAAGGCTTCGAGTTCGGTGACTGTGGGCGAATCTCCGAGCTTGGATTTCTGTGTCGCCCAGTTCTCCGGCATGGCGACCTTGTTGCCCGCCCGTGCAGCTTCCAGGACGGTCTTGAGCAGCACCTCGCGCTGAGCCGCATCCGAAGTTTCAACGGCCAAAGAAAGCAAACCGCTGCGGCCGGATTCTTCCGCACCCAGGCGGCGGTAGATGAAGCCGGCGACCTTGTCGAACTTGGAAACCTTGGCCAGTTCCAAGCCTGCCTTGGGATCAGCGCCGACAAGCGGCTCGATGCCGTACCAAAGCAGGAGCGGGATGTACGGATCGTCTTTGTCTTCACCGTGCTTGAGGAGGGCCTTTGCCAGTGCGGCCTTGCACGCAAAAAATCTGCCTTTTTCGTCTTTAAGCTCCAGCGGAAGCCGCTGAAGCAATGAGGCAAGCTCCCGGCGAACGATTGGAGATGTGGTTGAACCTGCATCTGCCACCAGCCCTTCGAAGGCTCCATATTGAAAGACCCCGCCAACTAGCGACCGAATAATTGCAGCGCTTTCTCTCTCGTCCGCTCCAGCCTTGACGAGCTGGGATGCGTTCTCGTACCTGAGGCCAAGGGCTTCTGCCAGCCAGACCTGCTTCAATTTGGCAGCAAGGCTGACGGGTTCCGGCTTGGCAATGGCTTGAAACGCCGCGTGATATCGTGTCAACACGGGCTCCTCATTGCGAGGACTCTTTGCATAGTCGGATGCGGTACGCTCCATCAGCACCCGCCGCGCCATGCGCGAGAGCCACTCATTGTCCGTCTGCACCGCCATCTCAGCCAATGACTCATCGCTTTCCTTGGACAGATCGCCCTTCCATGGCTTCCAGCCGGCATAGCTTATGCGGAAGATACGACCATTTGTGCGGTCCCATAGCTCCACGGCATTGCTGCCGCGGTGGCAGACCTGCTTGTCGCTCCAATCGCTGACATACAGCGCGCCGTCGGGGCCGACTTTTTGGGTGACGGGGATGAAGTTCATGTCGTTGCTGCGCATGAAGTCGCTGCCGTGCTTGCCGATGTAGGTGGAGCCGTGGGGATCGAGGTAGTCGGTTACCAGTCGATGGCCGTGGAGGTTGCCGAAGATGAGCTGGTTGCGATAGGTGGCGGGGAAGAGGCTGCTTTGATAGATGGCCAGTCCGCAATGGGCGTGGCCGCCGCCGGCGGCATTGGTATCATCGGCAACGATGGCGCCGGCATCGCGGGTGCCCCAGTGGGCGTTGTCGCGAATGTTGCCGGCGTAGTGCGCGTGGTCGGCAATGGTCTTGATGTCGTCGTAGGTGTAGGGATTGTAATGCTGGCCGCCCTGGCGCTGATAGCGGCCGCCGGGTACAATGTGATACAGATGCGGGATCACGCAGGCGGTGACGAAGAACTCGCCGTACTGGTCGTAATCGAGGCCCCAGGGATTGCTGGTGCCGTGGGCGAAGACTTCGAACTCATGCCGCGTGGGATGGTAGCGCCACACGCAGCAGTTCAGCGGCGTGCGCTCGCTGTCGGGTGCGCCGGGCTTGCCTACGTTGGAGTAAGTGAAGACGCCCTGGCAGCCGTACAGCCAGCCGTCGGGCCCCCAGATGAAGCTGTTCAGCGTTTCATGCGTGTCCTGCTGGCCCCAGCCATCGAGAAGCATCTCGGCGGGGAAGCTCAGGCCGGGCACGGGATGCGGCACGGGGTCGCTGTCGGGCTTGTCATCGTGATTCTTGTCCGGGATGAACATGAGGTAAGGCGAAGCGCCCACCCACACGCCGCCGAAGCCGACCTCGATGCCGCTGACCAGGCTGAGGCCTTCGCAGAAGACAGTGCGCTTGTCAAAGGTGCCGTTGCCCTTGGTGTCTTCAAAAATAAGGATGCGGTCCTTGCCTGCTCCTGGTGCGCGGGGCTGCGGGTAGCTCATGCCTTCCACCACCCACAGACGGCCGCGCTCATCCCAGCACATGGCGATGGGCTGCACCAAGTCGGGCTCGCCGGCGATGAGTTCGGCCTTGAAGCCGCCGGGCAGCTGCATGGCCTTCACTGCTTCCTGAGGGGTCTGGCCGTGCGCATAGTCTTTTTGTGACTTCAGGCCCTCGCCGTACATCTTCTTGGGCTGCATCTGCGCGGCGGTTTCATCGCTCACTTCCGTGCGCTGTTGCAGCAGGACGAAGACGCCTGCCTTGTTGCCAACGATCACGTCCACCAGGCCGTCGCCATTCACATCGCCGGCCTGCACGTCCACGCCCACGCCGCTCTCGGCATCAATGAGGTGCGGCACAAAGTCCATCTTGCCGCCGGGCAGACGTTTCGTTTCATACCAGTAAATGACGCGCGCGCTGCGCTCATCGGGATCGTGGCCGTTGTGCGCCCAGTAGCGCTTGCCAGTAATGATGTCCTGCACGCCGTCGCCATTTACATCGGCCAGGCAGGCCGCATGCGGCTGGGAGAAGACGATGCCGTAGTCGTTGTCGTACGGCTCCTCGCTGGCCAGCATGCGTTTGTCCCAGGTGGGGCCGCCGAGCTCCAGCTTGCCGTCGAGCGGGATGGTGTTTCCCCCGATCGAAGCTGTGGATTTGGCAGCCATTGAGACGGGCTTGTTTTGCAGGAAGACGGACACGCCATAGCGATGCGCCTGCAGCGCGGTGAAAATGTCGTTGGTGCCGTTGCCGTCGAAGTCATAGGCAAACATCTGCGCGCCGCCGCCGATGCCGGGGGCGAAGCTGTGCTGAATCCACGGCTGGCCGGGTGTCTTCGGCTGCTCCCACCAGTGGCGGGCTTCGAGGAGGTCCATCTTGCCATCGCCATTCACATCCCCCACCCCGAGGCCGTGGGTGAACTTGCCAAACTTGAGGTCCTCGGAGATGGCGACGAAGGTCCACTTCTCCGTGGGCTTGCTCCAGTTGGGCTCATAGTAGCCGAGCTTGCCACCGGCGCTGCAGACGATCTCCGGCTTTCCGTCGCCGGTGATGTCGGTAAAGGTGGGTGACTCGTTGTCCACCACATCGGCCACGATGCTCATGGCCCAGGGCTTGTTGTCTTCGCCGCCTTTGCCGGGATTGATGTAGAGGCGGGCTTCCTTGCCGGGAAAGCCGAGCACCAGGATGTCCTTCCAGCCGTCGCCGTTGAAGTCGTAGGCGTAAGCGAAGAAGTTGTCGGAGTAGCCGTTGATGTTGAACTCCTTCGGCTCGTAGAAGGCGTGCTTCTTGGTCCAGTCCGGCCCCTCGTACCAGAACGGGCCGCTGACGATGTCCGTCTTGCCGTCGTTGTTGATGTCGGCAAAAGTCGCCCCTTCGGCGTAGAACTTGTCGGTCAACTGGACGCGCTTCCAGGTGATGAGCTGCCCGGCCTGGAGGGAGGAGGCAAGGGCGAGAGCGAGGAACAAGATTTTCATCATGATGGGCGGATTCTACGTGGAGGAATGGCGAGGTATCTCGGACAAGAAATGGGGTGAATCGGACATGAAGGCGGCGGGCTTGTGCCGTCTCAAGAAGCTTGGTGTCCGCAACGACGTGGGAAAGCCGTTCATCTTGAAGAGATGAAAGCCACAGGTAGAGACAGACCACCGGACAGCACTGGGGCATGCCAGCCATGAAGCGGGAACCGCGAGGCTGCGATCCCTGCCGGGATCGTGGCCTGCGCGGGCGCAGGGTCCGGTGGTATCGCTCGCAAGCTCGCTCGACCACCGGCTACAAGCTTTCATGCCTCCGGCATGAAGAAAGCCAGCGGTGGGCTGGCATTGAGAGGATGGCAGAGTCGTTTTCAATGGTTTGTGAACTTACGGCACCGGCTCTGGCCGCCGCACGAGAGGCATGAGGAGGACGGCGCCGACGATGACGGACGCGCCGAGGTAAAAGCCGCCGCTCATCTTTTCCTTGTCGCCGAAGACCAGGGCGGCGAGCAGGATGCCGTACACGGGCTCAAGGTTGTACACGACATTGATGGTGAAAACGGACATGCGCCGGAGCACATCGACATAGCCGGCGTAGGCGGCGACGGTGCAGACCAGTGACAGCACGAGCAGCCAGCCGAGATCGGCCCGCGAGGGCGCCAAGGCCAGCAGCCGGTGGGAAAAGAACGGCAGGGTGAGCACGCAGGCGGCAAAGGCCCCGGCCATTTCATAGAAGCACAGCACGGCAAAGGCATGCCGGTGGGCAAACTGCTTGTTGGTCACCGCAAAGCAGGCGGCAAGTAGCGCTGATACCAGCCCCACGGAGAGGCCGAGCCAGTAACGCAGCTCGACCTGGTAGATCAGCGCCACGGCGGCAACCATCACCGCGCCGGTGACCAGCTCGCCCAGGTGCCAGCGGCGGCGGCCATTGACCAGGGGCTCGATGAGCGAGCACCAGAGCATGCCAGTGGGCATGGCGGCGAGACAGACCGAGGCGGTGCTGAGCCGGGCGGCAAGAAAGAACAGCACCCAGTGCCAGCCGATGATCCAGCCGATGCCCAGCAGCTTCAGGGTTTCAAGGCGCGGCAACCGCAAGGAACGGCGTGTGGCCAGGGCTACCAATCCAAACCCAGCGGCGGCCAGCCCAGTGCGCCAGACAGTGACATCCAGGGCTGGCAGGGTGATGAGCTTGCCCAGGATGGCGGTGAAACCCCAGGCAAGGATGACGAGATGGAGCTGGAGGTAGTCGCGCATGGAGAAGGGGCTATTGGGCTGCTTCGCAGCCGGAGATGGGAGATGGGGGGCGTGGATCGGAGATGGGGTTTAATATCAGGAGGGGAGACTGTTTGTTCAGAAGAAAGTGGAAGGGGCATCCTTGCCCCTTTCAGAATGGGCTGCAAAAGGCCAAGGGGCTGGGATGCCTCTGCCACTTTCTTCTGGAGGTCAGCTTGGGGTGATTGCTCATGTCATGACAATTAATATGCATCCTCATCACTTTTTTTTGAACAGCCGCCCCTCCGCTGATGACTCATTGAACCGTTGGCGTCCGCAAAAGGCGCTGTCCAGCTCGGGAGGCTGGGCAGGCGCCTTGCTCTCAAGACCGAACGACAACCGCGGGCCGGAGGAAACTCCGGCCCGCCTTGTTGTCGCAGCTGGAAGCTCGTGCGACCAGTGGACGTCCTGGAAGGTCTCCGCCAGAAAGGCTGCTGCGATCGGCTCACCACAGGGAAGCTCCGATTATTTCCCCCCCCGTTTGGTACAAGCCTCAGTCCACGAAGCCAAACTCGTTTAAGTTCATAAGCACGCGGCAGGTATTTTCCAGGCCCTCGCGCTTTGCGTATTCCAGCAGCGGAGGCAGTTCCTCCGCTGAGGGTGGCCGGCATAAGGCAAGTGCGAAGGCCCGGCGCACCTGGGCTTCCAGCCCTGCCGCCTCGCCCGTAACCCGCTGCGCCATGTGCCTGGCCATGGTGACCATCAGCCCGTTGTTCATCATGGCCAGCGCCTGCAGCGCGCTGAGCGATTCATTGCGCTTCTCCACCCGCATCGAAGGGTCCGCGCAGTCCATCACCGTCATGAACGGCTGCTGCTGGCTGCGCACGATGAAGCGGTAGATACTGCGCCGCCAGCAGGCCTTGTCCTCGGGATCATGCAGGTCGTACTCATAGTGCGGGGAGTGCTCGGGATGCGTGACCACAAAGTCCTTGTAGCTGGACCCTCCCATGGTCAGGTCGAGCTCGCCGCTGATCGCCAGCACCGTGTCGTGAATGGACTCCGCATCCAGCTTGCGACGGTTCTGCCGCCACAGCAGGCGGTTGTCGGCATCCATTGCCTTCGCCTCATCTGAGGCACCAGCCGAGCTCTGCCGGTACGCAGCCGAAAGCACGATCAGCTTATGCAGCTTTTTGAGGCTGCCGCCCAGGTCGTCGCGGAAGGTGACCGCCAGCCAGTCCAGCAGCTCGGGATGTGAGGGAGTGCCGCCCATGCGGCCGAAGTCGTTCGCCGTTTCCACCAGGCCCTTGCCGAAGTGGTATTGCCACACGCGGTTGACGATGCTGCGCCACGTCAACGAATTGCGCGTATCGCTGATCCAATGCGCCAGGGCCGCGCGGCGCTCGGCCTCGCTGCTTTCTGCCGGAAGCTCAAACCGCCCCGGCAGTCCGGCAAGCGATGCGATCGCCTGCACCGCCCCCGGTCCTGCTTCACCGCCTGGGTTGTTCACGTCGCCACGCTTCAGCACCCGGATCACCCGTGGCCGCCCGCCATCCGGCCCGGTGCCGCGAAAGTTGCCGTTGCCATAATGCACGCCGCCAGCATAGACCTTGAGCGGCGGCGGCATGGCGTCGAGCTCACGTGATGCGTTGGCCACCTCCATCCGCAGCTTTTCCCAGCGCGCCCTCGTCACTGCATCCGCATGACTGACAAGCAGTTCATCACGCTCGCGTTGCAGCTTTTTTTTGTCCTCAAGAGGCTGTGACTCAGGTGCCAAGCCATCTGTTAGGTTCGTCATGCGCCAGCGCGGCGGGGCCTCGATGCTGTCCAGGGCGGTGACGGGTTTGCCCAGCGCGATATTATGACCGTCCGCGTCGAAAACACGCATCTCCGCCAGGGCCAGGATGTAATCATTCTGCCTTGGTGCCAGCTTCACCGCCGTCAGCCGCACATAGCGCCCCTTGCTGCCATCGGCCTGCTTGCCGATGAACGTGTTCAGGCCTGGGTTTTTGAAGTCGTTCATGAACGTCTCGTCATGCCGCCGCCACAGCAGCGTCACGCCAGTCTTGAACTCCGCATCATCGCTGGACTCCAGCTTGAAGCGCACCGGAAAGCCAAAGCCTGCGCCGATTTTGTTGAAATCGTCGTAGCAGGGCAGCAGCTCCACACGGTCAATTTCGATGCTCGCACCCAGGTCCACCTGCACCCATTTCACCGCATCCTGCTGTTTCGAAATGGCGCTGTGGTAGCCGTAGTCCGGGTGGGCGTTGGGATTGGTCTTCGCCGCTGTTTCAGAGGCGCCGTTGATGCGGCGCGACAGCACCTCGTAGGCCTCGCCCGCCTTGGCTTTCAGCGGCTCCTCGATGGCTGTCAGTTCAGCCTGCGCCGCCTTGTGCCGCGCCTCCAGCCCGGTGAAGCGGCGCATCATCACGGGGTCCGTGTAGTACTTCAGCTCGGTGCGGTCCACGGCGGCAAACACCGCCTGCAAGGAGTAGTAGTCCTCCTGCGAAATGGCGTCGAACTTATGGTAGTGGCATTGCGCGCAGCCAATCGTTAGGCTGCAAAAGGTGCCGATGGTGTTCTGCACCATGTCATCGCGGTCCAGATGACGGGCGATCTTGCCGTCCGTCTTCGCCTCCGGCACCTCCATGTGGCCGATCAGGTCCCATGGGCCTGCGGCAATGAAGCCCAGGCCGGTGATGCCGTCGATGGTGCCGGGATAAAGCACATCGCCCGCGGTTTGCTCCTCGATGAAACGGGCATACGGCTTGTCCTGGTTAAAGGCGCGGATCACATAATCCCGGTACGGCCAGGCATTCGGCCGCGGCTTGTCCTTGTCATAACCATGCGTCTCGCCGTAATGCACCACATCCAGCCAGTGACGTGCCCAGCGCTCGCCATAGCGGGGCGATTCCAGCAGGTGGTCCACGAGGCGCTCGTAAGCGGAAGAAGGGCCTGATTCCTTTTCGCAGTCAGCGGCAAATTGCTCCACCTCTTCAGGGCTCGGCGGCAGGCCGGTGAGATCGAAGTACAGGCGGCGGATCAAGGTGCGCGGGGCAGCTACCGGCGCGGAATGCAGGCCTTTTTCACGAAGCTTTGCGAGCACAAAGGCATCGATGGGATTGCCGTCGGACGGAGATGCAGGGAGGGCAGAACGTTTAAGCGGCTTCACTGACCACCAGTCCGTGCGTTCGGCCAACGTCGCGCTGCCTGCCGGCGGACCGGGATCAGCGGCAAAGACAGCCGCCGTGAAGGGCAGAAGGAGAAGACAGAAGCAAAAGCCGCGCATACGCCGGATCAATACGCGCCCAAGGGGTGAAATTCATGCCACGTGTGCGCGTGACACTCACACCAGCCCCTCCTTCAGGGCCTTGGCCACCGCACCTGTGCGGGTATTCACCTGCAGCTTCTCATAGATCCGTCGCAAATAGGTGTCCACCGTGTGGATGCTGAGCTGCACGCGGTCGGCAATTTCCTTTTTGATCAGGCCCGCGGTCATGAGCTGGAGCATCTCCTTCTCGCGGTCGCTCAAGCCGTAGTCAGCGTGACGTGGCGCCAGTTTGGAAAACATCTCCAGCACACGCCGGGCAATGCGCGGGTTCATAGGCGAGCCTCCGGCAAGAGCATCGCGCAAGGCCTGGACGATCTCCGCCGACGCGGAGGTCTTTAACAAGTAGCCGCAGGCACCGGCGCAGATGGCCTGGAAGATCTTTTCGTCGTCCTCAAAGACAGTGAGGATGATCACCAGCGTGCGCGGCGACTTTTCCTTGATCAAGTGCAGCACTTCCAGGCCGCTGCGGCCCGGCAGGCCCACGTCCAGCAGCAGCAGCGCGGGCTTTTCCGGTTCGGCCAGCGCGGCCAGCAGAGCCTCGCTGGAATCAAACTGCGCTGTCACGCGCAAGCCTTCTTCCGCCGACAGCAGCTTTGCCAGCGTGCGGCGGAAGGGCGCGTGATCTTCGGTGATCCAGACGGTGGCAACACTCATGAGGTTTGCAGCGGAGCGGTGAGTTGAACGCGGCAGCCTTCGCCCGGACGGGATAAGATTTCCACACTGCCCTTCAGAGCCTGCGCGCGATGCCGCAGATTGTCCAGCCCGCTGCCGCCGCACGCTGCTGCCGGATCAAAGCCAGCGCCGTCGTCCTGAACAGTCAGCAAGAAAGAAGGCCGGGCCCATGAAACAGTGATGCCCACCGTCTTTGCATGGGCGTGGCGGGCAATGTTGTGCACCGCCTCCTTGAAGAAGAGGAACACGTGGCGGTGAAAATCCAGCGAAGGAGCTGGCGGCGTTTTTCCGGCCGGCGCATCGAGCTGCCAGTCCATGCCTCCCAGCAGGCTGGCCGCCGTGTGCCGCATGGTTTCCACCAGGCGGTCCAGCCCCGGCACTCCCGGCTCTCGCACCAGCCAGATGATGCCGCGCATGGATTCCGCCGCTTCACGCGAAAGCCGGTGCACGTCCTGCATGGCGGAGAAATCTCCATCTCGCAACGCCATCTCGCTCATCAAGGCAATGCTGCCGAGGCTGCTGCCGATTTCATCATGCAGGTCGCGCGCGATCTGCCGCCGCAGCTCGCTTAGCGCCTTCTTCTGCTGGCGCCGCTGGCGGAAGTGCATCCACACGCCCGCCAGGCACGCAAGCACGATGGCAGCCGCCGCCACCATGCCCTGCAACTCCCGATGGCGGGCAGTCAGGCGTGCCTTGGCGACGTTCAGGGCTGCCAGTTCGGCAGTCACTTCCTGGCGGCGGGAAAGCCCGGACAGCCATTGTAGCCAGGGCTTGATGATCCCAAGGCTCGTGCGGCCATCCACCAGCATGGCGCCGTTCCAACTGCCGGTGGTCGTTTGATCGAGCGAGGAGATCTGCTTCCCCAGCGCCACATTCTGCCCCTTTGACCACGCCTCCAGCTCGCTGAGGGCAAACACATAGTCCCCCGTGCGTTCCCACAACCGGGTCGCCGTCATGCGCACATAACGTGTGGTCAGTCCCGGCACGGGAATTGCCACCGGATTGTCCGCCGGATTCGGGAAATCAGCGCCGGTGAAATCCAGCAGCAGGCGTGGATGCTCAAAGCCGGGTTCATCTGCCGCCTCGACCTTGAAGCGTGGAGGAAAGCCAAAGCCAGGGCGCTCCGGAAAATCCGGCGGATGCGCGGGGTACAGCCGCAGCTCATCCAGGGGCTGCGACGCACCCAGGTCCACCTGCACCCATTTGGCATCGGAAGAAGTGTGATCAATGCCGCTGTGCCAGCCGTTGCTGCGCTCTGCATCGGC
>FTBX01000470.1_pt1 | contig 13525 bp, 10 predicted proteins | sample 1639461 | NCBI WGS metagenome assembly FTBX01 (sample SAMEA3914864, study PRJEB12502) | metagenome | biome: forest; material: soil | place: USA | collected 2012-03-12 | depth 0.3 m
ATTCAATATTCCTTGCGGGCCAGCGATCCGGATGAGCAGTTGCACCGGCTCCTCGTGCGGCTTTCCGTCAGGCTGCACTGGTTGCAGCACATGCTCAACACCAGCCCCACGCCCACCCCGGCTGCGGCCCCGACGGCCCCGGAGCCCCAGGTGACCAGCAAAGCCCTGGCGGAAGTCACGCCCACCCGCAAGGAACTGCCTGGCCCGCCCGCGCCAACGTGGGCCGCGCGCTTGCAGTCGGGCTCCAGTCTGGCTTTCCTTGTTTTTCTGATCCTTTCCTGCTATGCAGGCTGGCGCTGGCACCGGTATATGATGCGCCATTACCAATGGCTGCTGCCAGAGCCCGAGGCCGCTCCCGCGCGCCGCTTTGGCGGCCAGCACAGCGGCGGCGGCGTCGCTATTCGCTTCCGCTGAACATGCTTTTTGGTGGGTGCCACAAAAATAGTGGCTGCCTGGCACTTTATTTCTGGAACGAAATTCAAATTTCCGGTCTAATGGCTTTGGACCTCCTCCTCGGCTTTGGGGGCGGACCACATACATAAGCAAGATAAACCAACCGCAATCATACAATGAAAACACGTTATCAGCAGGGTTTCACCCTGATCGAACTACTGGTGGTGATCACCATCATCGCCATTCTGGCGGGCCTCGCCGTGCCCGCCTTCAATGGTGTCCAGGAAAAAGCGCGCCAGATGCAGGCCAGCAACAACTGCCGGCAGATCATCATCTCGCTGAAGTCCTATGCCGGCGACAGCGGCGGCAACTACCCGGACTTCAACAAGACCGATCCGCCCCAGACCTCCAACGATGCCTTCCGCCTGCTCATCAAGGCTGGCCTGCTTGAAGACGAGCGCGTCTTCTCCGCCCCTGCCAGCCCCTACGTGGGCGACAACAACCTGGGCGAAGCTCCTGAGTACTCCGAAGCCCTCGGGCCGAATGAGTGCCACTGGTGCATGACCAAGGGCCTTACCGACTCCGCTTCGGGCAACGCCCCGGTGGTGTTCGAAAACGCCGTCAGCAACTCCTGGCCGCCAGCCTGGAATTGCGACGTCGCCGGTCAGGCCAAGGAAGGCCGCGCCTGGAAGGGTGGCAAGATCATCATCGGCCGTAACGATGGCTCGGTGAGCGTTGAAAAGCTGGAAGCCGCCAAGGGCGACAGCGTCGGCCTGCAGAAGAACAGCCAGGGCAAGGACCTCTTCACGCTGTTCGCCGACCAGGGCGAATTCCTCGACATCCAGAAGTAACACCTTCGCCCGCCTGAAAAGACGGGTCTGAATCACGGCGCCGCAGGAGCAATCCTGCGGCGCTTTTTTTATGCGCTTTCTCAGTCCTCAAGTACCTCGCCGCGCATGGAGGTGCGCTGAACGATGATGCCAGTGTCGGCCACCTTCTTCCACGCGGCAAAGTGGTCGCTGCCGTAGTGGGCCTCAACCGCATCGCGGTCCTTGTAGAGTTCGGCCAGGGCAAAGACGTTCGGCTTTTCCAGGTGGGCGGAAATTTCGAAGCGCAGGCAGCCTGGTTCCTCGCGGGAGGCTGCGGCATTGGTCTTGATGGCGGAGACGAACTCGTCCACACGGGCCGGGTCGATTTCGAGAATGACGTTGATGGAGATCATGCGCCTGCATTGACGGGGAGAATCGCAAAAGTTGCAAGCCGCTGCCCACGTATGAGAATGCTCCGAATCCTTAACGCACCCCTTTGTCACGCCTCATGAAAACCGGTTTGCCTCTGTTTCTTGGCCTTGTCCTGACAGCCACCTTCTGCGCCGCTGATGACAAGCCCGCCCCGCCGCCCGCCAAGCCTGATGCGGCCGCCCCGGCCAAGCCAGCCGACAAACCCGCGACACCTCCCCCCGCCACACCTCCCCCCGCGGCTCCGAAGCCTGAGGTCGCCAAGACACCCGCTCCGGCCCCCGCGGCAAAGCCCGATGCCAAGCCTGCACCAGCCGTGCCCGCGCCAAAGCCGGCCACCCCTGACCCGAAGGCAGCCGCCAAACCCGCCGCACCTCCGGCCAAGCCAGCCCCCGCCGCTGTCAAGCCTGCGCCTCCTCCCCCGCCGAAGCCGGTTTCCATTTTCAAGGACAAGAACTTGGAGGCCGCCGTGCGCAAGCAGGTCTTCACCAAGCGCGATGGCACCGAGCCTATCGTGGCCGCCGATGTGGAAACCGTGGCCGTGATCGAAGGCCGCGGCATGGGTATCACAGATCTCTCCGGCCTCGAGAAGTGCACCCAGCTCGCCTCCATCACCCTGCCCAAGAATCACATCACCGACATCTCCGCCCTCAAGGGCCTGGAGCGCCTGCAATTCGTGGACCTCGCGGACAACCAGGTGCAGGACATCACCGCCCTGGGCACGCTGAAGAGCCTGCAGTACGTGGAGTTGACCAACAACAAGGTCACCAGTGTCGCCCCGCTGGCCAGCGTCACCACGCTGAACTCCCTGTACCTGACCAACAACCAGATCAAGGACGCCACGCCCTTGTTCAAGCTGCCCAAGCTGTGGACGCTCTACCTTGAAGGCAACCAGGTAAGCAACCTCACCGGCATCGGCGAGCTGAAGTGGCTCTCCATGCTCTCCCTGAAGGGCAATCAGGTGACGGACATCAGCGCCCTGGAACCGCTCGCCCAGCTTCAGTTCCTGTTCTTGGACGGCAACAAGGTTGCCGACATCGCCCCCCTGTACCGCATGATGAAGAAGGACTTCGATGGCAGCAAGGAGTGGGCGCCGTATTGCAACATCTACCTGGAAGGCGACCCGTTGAGCGACGCCTCCAAGAAGCAGGTGGAGGAGCTGAAGAAGCTCGGCGCGCGGATTCAGCCGTGAAAAGTTGAGAGTGGGTAGTTGAGAGTTGAGAGACTCTTCAGTTGAGAGTTGAGAGTGGGTGGTTGAGAGACTGAAGGATTTCAGACCATCAGCTATCAGCCGTAAAGGACTGGCAGGCCGAACGCCCTCAGTCACTCAACTCTCAACCACCCACTCTCAACTTCCCCTCGTGTCCATCGCCGACTTTCTCCAGGAGGACATCGCCAGGCGCGCCTTGCTGGCGTGTCTCATCATTGGCTTCTCCAATGGCTTTGTGAGCGGCTACGTGGTGCTGCGCAAGAGCGCCCTGCAAATTGGCACCCTGTCGCATTCACTGCTGCCGGGGCTGGCCATTGCGGTGCTGCTGGTGGGGCTTACGGCCTGGAGCGCGCTGGCTGGCGCCGTGTGCGCCGCCCTGCTCGTGGGGCTGGGGGCCATGCTGCTTTCACGCACCTCGCGGCTGGATCAGGAGAGCTCCATGGGCATCCTTTACACCACTGCCTTTGCCGTGGGCATCATCATCCTGAAAAAACTCGGCCTGCAGCAGCAACTGGAGGACTGGCTGTTCGGCAGCATCACGGCGCTTGGTGATGCCGATCTGTGGATCGCCTTCGGCATCAGCATGATTGCGGTGCTCACCCTCACCGCGTTGCAGCGGCCGCTGCTCATTTACCTGTTCGAGCCGAACGTCGCCGCCAGCCTGGGCGTGCCGGTGCGGTTCCTCAACTATGCGCTGTTTGGCGTGGTGATCCTGGTGCTGATCTCGTCTTTGCAGGCGGTGGGCTGCATCCTCAGCGTTGGCCTGCTGGTGACGCCCGGGGCGACCGTATACCTGCTGACGGACAATGCGCGGGCCCTGTTCTGGGGTGGCGGGCTGATCGGTGCCGTTGGCTCGGTGGCCGCCTTCTTTCTATCCTACCCGCTGGGCTGGCACATCAGCTCCACGATCGTGGTGGTGCTGGGCGCCTTCTTCGTGCTGGCCTACTTGCTGGGCCCTCGCTATGGCGTGCTGGCACAGATCCGGCGGGCACGCGCAGGGTGATTCTCTTTTTTACATCGAAAAAGCCCTTGCGTCCGTGCTGTCACACGCCATCATTCGGCCCTCGTTTTTACAACGAATGGCTCGATAGCTCAGTCGGTAGAGCAGGGGATTGAAAATCCCCGTGTCGGCGGTTCGAATCCGTCTCGAGCCACCACTTCCCCACCAAATCAAGGGGAAGGGTGGCGGCCAAGAGTGACTTTCACCTCGTGAATGCCGCCATCACACTTCATCACAATGTGAGCCGCGGCATCGGTCACTTCACAGGCAAGGTCGTCGGCTGAAACGGCCACCACGGCCTCGGAGCAGCGGTCTGGATTCGCAATCTGGAAGTGGTAGCGGGTGCCTGAGGCGGGATGCCGGTAGGACAGCTCAAATCCAGGCCATTGATCCGGCACGCAGGGTTTCAGCACCAGGACCTTGCCGTCGGCGATGCTCAGACCAAGCACGGATTCCACCGCCACGCGCCAGGCCCAGCCTGCGGAGCCGGTGTACCATGTCCAGCCGCCGCGGCCGATGTGCGGATCGGCCCCGTACACGTCGGCGGCGATGACATAGGGCTCCACCTTGTAGCGTTGCAAGCCCTCCTCGCCGCTGGTGTGGTGGAGGGGGCTGAGCATGGCGAGCAGCCGCGCAGCGCGGTCGCGCCTGCCCAGCCGGGCCATGGCCGCCACCATCCAGCAGGCCGCGTGAGTGTACTGGCCGCCGTTCTCACGCACGCCTGCCACATAGCCCTTGATATAGCCCGGATCCTCCGCGGTGCTGACAAAGGGCGGGGTGAGCAGGCGGATGAGGCCCTGATCCTCATTGATGAGCTGCTTCTCCGCCTCCCCCATCGCCTGAGCGGCACGCTGTGCGGGTGCTGCGCCGGAGAGCACGGACCAGGACTGCGCCAGCCCGTCGATCCGGCATTCCGAGGCGCTGTGGGTGCCGAGCGGCGTGCCGTCATCGTAGTAGGCGCGGCGGTACCATTCGCCATCCCAGCCCGTGTCATTGAGCGCCGCCTGCAGCTTCGTACGAAAGGCGGCATAGCGGTCGACCCGCTCTGCCTCCCCTCTCGATTTGGCCAGGGGGATGAAATCACCGAGGATTTGGAAAAGAAAAAAGCCCAGCCATACGCTCTCGCCCTTGCCTTCGCGGCCCACGCGGCTCATGCCATCGTTCCAGTCGCCGGTGCCCATGAGAGGCAGCCCGTGGGCGCCAGCCGTGAGCGAGCGGTCCAGCGACCGGCAGCAATGATCGTACACCGAAGCCGTCTGCTGGCTGGTCTCCGGCTTCAGGTAATTCTCCTCCTGCCCGGGCGCCAGCACCGGGGCATGAAGAAAGCCGGCAGTTTCATCCAGCAGGGCGGCATCGCCAGTGGCATGCAGGTAATTGCAAACCACAAAAGGCAGCCACAGCAGGTCGTCGGAGAAGAGGGTGCGTATGCCGCGTTCCACCGGTGCATCGTGCCACCAATGCAGCACGTCGCCCTCCTCAAATTGATGGCGGGCGTGCAGCAGGATTTGATGCCGTGTGAGCTCGGGCAGCAGCAGGCAGAGATTGCCCGTATCCTGAAGCTGGTCACGAAAACCAAAAGCGCCGCTGGACTGATAGAAGGCGGTGCGGCCCCAGATGCGGCAGGCCAGGGCCTGATAGGCGAGCCAGCCATTGACCATCAAATCGATCTCTGGCGAAGGTGTCCTTGCCTGCACTCCACCCAGCGTCTCACGCCAGAAGGTGGTCACCTCCTCAAGCCCGGAGGCAATGGCCGGGGTTTCGGACCAGCGGGCCACCAGCTCCTTCAAATGCCCGGCGCCCATCGCTTCGCCCAGCACGAAGCTGCATTCCAGCGCCTGCCCGGCCGGCAGGGTGATCACCAACTGCCGAGCAAAACAAGGATCGTCACCCTCGCTGCGCCCATCCAGCGTGGCCTGGGACAAGGCCAGGGGAGCGCCCGCGCTGCCTTGCTGGCCGAGAAACGCCCCGCGGTCACAGCTCACGTGCTGCGCAATCAGCGGCGCGCCGTCCAGGACAGCCAAAGCGAACACCGTCGCCCCGGCAAAATCCCCGGCCTTGGTGTTTTCAGCGCACAACAGGCCGTCCTCTGCCCAGGTGCGAATCGTCCCGGGAGCCGGCGGCAGGCTTCCCAGCACGAGACGCTGATAGGCATACAGGGAGAGCCGGCGCGGCGATGCTCCTTGATTGACAATGCGCAGCCGCACCACCTTGACCGGATCGTGCCGGGCCACAAAGACCGTGGTCTCCTGATGCAGGCCGCCCGCCGTGGTGATGAACCGCGAATAACCAAATCCATGCCTCACCTCATAATCCGCCGGCGCTGGAGCCGGGCCAGGCAGAGGCGACCAGAAGACACCGCTTTCCTCATCCCTGATGAACAGCGCCTCATCGTGGGGATCAATCACCGGATCGTTGGACCAGGGGGTGAGACGGTTGGCCTGGCTGTTGCGGCCCCAGGTGCAGCCCGCCCCCGTCTCGCTGACCAGGCAGCCAAACTGTTCGTTGGCCAGAACGTTGATCCACGGCATCGGCGGCAAGGCAAATCCCCCGCCCTGCCAGCGAAGACGCATGACGTATTCCGAGCCATCGTCACTGAAACCGCCGATGCCATTGAAGAAAGCCAGGGCCTCATCGGCGGCAGCGGCAACGCCTTCCGCCATGGCCGGACGGCACGGAACCACGGGCGGAACGTCCATCGAAGTCAGCGCCATCTCCTTGAACATGGCCTCCAGCGCGGCCGGCTCGCGATGACGTTTGACGACTGCCGCAATAGTCGAGTGATCGGCCGCCGCCCCAAGGAGAAAGGCCACGCTCTTGGCCTCTCCCGGCGCCAGCTCCATCACGGTGCGCAGGCTGAAAAGGGGATCGAGCACATTGCCCACCGTGCCGGAAAGCCCGCTGGCCTGAGCCAGGGCTGCGGGAGATGCAAGCGAGCGGCCGCGGCCGATGAAGCGCAGGCGGTCCGTCTCCCACTCCGAAGGGGCCGCGTCCAGCAGCGCATGAAACATCGCAGGCCAGGTTTCGCCCTGGCTGCGCGGCCGCCGCCGTGCCACCAGCACCCGGTCGGCCGCGAGCCACTCGGTCTGGACAAAGAGCTTCGAAAAAGCCGGATGGCCCAGGTCGCCCATCGGGTGGGCCAGGGCGACTTCGATGCAGCTCGTCAACTCAATCCGCCGGGGCTGGCCGGTGAGATTGCGCAGGGTCAGCCGCCGCACCTCCACATCATCTTCCTTGCTAACAGCCACCTGCATTCTGGCGCTGATGCCATGGTCGGTGCGCTCGGTTTCAAAGCGCCCCTCACCGCCGGCCGCGCGGTAGCTTTCCGGCGCGGAGGCCACAGGTTGAAGGCCGGCCGACCAGGCCGCGTGAGGATGCTCCAGGTCGCGCAGGCAGATGAAAAATCCCCGCGCGTCCTCCACCGGATCCTCCACCCAGCGGCTCAGCGCGATCCAATCCCACATCGACTGCCCCCCGCCCGCGGGGGTGACCTTGACCTGATACCTGCCGTTGGAAATCTGGTGCATAAATAAGTTAAGCATACCCGCCAGCTCCAGCGCAGCAGGAAAAACAAGGATTCCACGGCCCCGCGCAAAAAAGCGAAAGGCCGGCCCGCCAACCACCGATTGTCATTTCCGAAAAGAAGTGTTTCTTGGCCCGCCCCCTGCGTTTGGCCGCTTCCCGCGCAGTTTCAAGCAGGCCCTTCCACCGGCCTGCCTTTCCAGTATTTAGCCTTGACGGCGAGCACCCCCTTCGGCAGTAATGCCGTCTTGTACCCAGCCCCTAAACCGGGCGCCCTTCCACCACGCATCCCCGCCAGCACTGTTCTCCCACTATGACCGGACTATCAACCCTTCGCCTTCCGCTGGCCCGCACGGCGGCTTGTGTGGCCGCCTTCGCGATCCTGCCTCTCGGCAGCACGTATTCTCAGCAGCCTGACCGGGTGGCTGCCGCGAACGCTCCGGCCGCCAAGAAAATTGTGAAGGAGATCCGCATCCAGTACAAGGGCGCAGCTTCCGTCAGCGAGGCACGTATCCGTGCGCAGATGTCCACCCATGAAGGCGAGGCTTACACGGATGAGAACGTGGAGCAGGACATCCGCAACCTGTACGGCACCGGGGCCATCGAGAACGTGGAGATCAAGGCTGAAGCGGTGGGCGGCGGCGTGCGTGTGGTCGTCACCGTCACCGGTCGCGGTTCCGTGGGCGAGATCGATTTCCGCGGCAACACGATTTACGACAAGGGCAAGCTGCTGAAGGAAGCTGAAATGAAGACCGGTGAGCCGGTGGATGAAGCCAAGCTGGCCAAGGCCGCCCAGAAGATCCGGGAGCGCTACGAAAAGAATGGCTACGCCGATGTCAGCGTGAACTACGAGACCGCGCCCATGGCCACCCCAGGCTTCACCCGCGTGACCTTCGTGGTGACCGAAGGCGCCCGCGGCCTGGTGCGCAACATCTTCTTCGTGGGCAACACCCACATCACCGCCGCCGCCCTGCACAAGAAGATGGCGCTCAAGGAAAAAGCCCTGTGGCGCGTGTGGCGTGGCAAATCCGGTCGTCTCACCGATGAGGCCCAGTCCGACGACGTCAAGGCGGTCGAAGGCGCCTACCACGATGCCGGTTATGTCTATGCCAAGGTGACCAAGGTGGAGCGCAAGCCTGTGGGCAAGGACTACGTGGACCTGACCATGACCGTCTATGAGGGCGACAAGTACAAGGTCGCCGAAGTGGGCCTGGAAGGCCTCACCGTTTATACTCCCGCCGAGCTGAGCCGCGGCCTCAAGACCGTGAAGAACTTCCCCTATTCCGGCAGCGAAGTGCACGATGATGAAAAGATGATCGGCGACTACTACGGCTCCCGCGGCTATGCCGACGCCCGTGTGGAAACCAGCGTCATCCCAGTGGGCAAAAACGAGGTGAAGGTGAACTACCACGTCTTCGAAGGTGAGAAGTCCATGGTCGGCAAGGTCAACATCGCCGGCAACACCATCACCAAGGACAACGTGATCCGCCGCGAGCTGGCCTTCTCCCCGGGTGAAGACCTCAACACGGTGAAGGAAGAAGCCAGCACCAACCGCCTGAAGAACCTCAACTACTTCAGCCAGGTGGACATCCGCAACAACCCCAGCGGCCAGCCGGGCGTGAAGGATGTGGATGTGGCAGTGACCGAGCAATCCACCGGCACGATCAACTTCGGCGCCGGTTTCAGCTCCATCGACAGCCTCGTGGGCTTCGTGGACCTGACCCAGACAAACTTCGACATCGCCGGCTATCCAGCCTTCCGCGGTGCCGGCCAGCGTTTCCACGTGGGCGTGCAGTACGGTACCGAGCGCCGCGACTTCGACATGTCCTTCACCGAGCCGTGGTTCCTGGACCAGAAGCTGGCCTTTACGCCGGACCTGTTCTTCCACGACCTGTACTACCTCTCCACCCTGTACGATCAGCGCAGCTACGGCATCTCGTTCAACCTGCGCAAGCCCCTGGGCGAGCATTCCTACGTGGAAGGCACCTACACGCTGCAGGACGTCAAGATCCACAACGTTGCCCCCACCGCCACCGACCTGATCAAGCAGGAAGCCGGCGACTTCCTGGAAAGCAAGTTTGACATGGCCTGGGTGCACGACACCCGCGACAGCGTGTTCATCACCCGCACCGGCCACAAGGTCACGCTCGACGGCATGATCGCCGGCCTCGGTGGCGACGTCCACGCTTACGGCCTGAAAATGGCCGGCACGCAGTACTTCCACCTGCCGTGGGATGGCATTTTCAGCATCGACGGTGCCATCTCCACCGTGGACTCGCTCAACGGCCAGCGCGTGCCGATCTTCGAGCGCCTCTTCCTGGGTGGTGCCAACGATCTGCGCGGCTTCGACTTCCGCAAGGTGGGTCCCAAGGACCGGACGGGTGAGCCTCTGGGCGGCCTGACTTCCGCCTACGTGTCCTTTGAGTACACCTTCCCGATCATGGAAAAGCTGCGCGGCGCGATCTTCTACGACGTGGGAACCGTGGGCGCCACTGCCTACGACCTGAGCGGCAGCGTCAATTCCGACGTGGGCATCGGCCTGCGCCTGTACCTGCCCATCGGTCCCATCCGCGTGGACTTCGGCATCCCGCTTCAGAGCGATCAGTTCAACGATTCGTCCGGCCACTTCAACTTCAACATCGGCTACAAGTTCTGATCCTTGCATCAGCTCCAAGCTTTCAAGCCCCCACTGTCAGTCACCCCCGTTTGCATGAAATTCCTCGCCATTGTCATCGCCTCCGCCCTGTTTGCCTCCAGTTCCTTCGCCGCCGACACGAAGTTTGGCGTCGTGGACATGGTCAAGGCCTTCACTGAGTTCTACAAGACCAAGGACGCCTCGTCCAAGATGAAGACCAACAAGGACAAGGCCATGGCCGAAATGAACGAACGCTACGCGGCCTACAAGTCGCTGCTGGCGGAGACGCAGAAGGCCATGAAGGAGGCCCAGGACCCGATCCTGAGCAATGACGCCCGTGCCTCCGCCCAGGCGAAGGCCCAGGACAAGGCCAAGGAAGTGCACTCGCTGGAGCAGGACATCAATGAATTCCAGCAGCGCCGCACCCAGCAGCTCCGCCAGGAGGAGATGGAGCTGCAGAAGGGCATCTATGAGGAAATCGTGGCCGTGGTGAAGGACAAGTCGAAGAGCTCCGGCTACGACATGGTGTTCGACAAGTCCGGCGTGAGCATGAACACCGTGCCGGTGCTCCTGTACTTCAAGGACGCGGTGGATTTTACCGACGAGCTCATCGTCGAACTCAACAAGAACGCACCGCCTGAAGGTGCCAAGAAGGAAGAAGTGGCCCCTCCAGGGCTGGCGACGCCTGTAGCCCCTGTCAAGAGCGACAGTCCGTCGTCGTCGAAGAAGAAGAAGAAGAGCAATTAAGCCCTTTTTCCATCATCTGATGACCCTTGAAACGGCGGCCGCCCAGGCCGCCGTTTCCATGTATCGACCTTTTTCTTTTCCCGCCCCATGGCAAACGCACCCCTGACCCATCAAGCCCTGGCCGAACTGGTGGGCGGCACCCTGATTCAAGGCGACGCGGAGGGCCTTGTCACCGGCCTCAATTCCCTGCTGGAAGCCCAGCCCGGTGATGTGTCCTTCCTCGGCAATTCCCGCTATGTGCCGCAGCTCAAGACGACCAAGGCGACGGTGGTGCTGGTGGCTGCCGATCTGGCCGAGGTACCCGCCGGCAAGGCGCTGATCCAGGTCGCCAATCCCACCCTGGCCTTCTCCCAGGCGATCAAGTTCTTTGGCCCGCAGCCCCGGCCGGTCGTCATGGGTGTGCATCCCACGGCCGTGATCGGAAATGGGGTGAGCTTCGATGCCGGCAAAGTCCATGTCGGACCCCATGTGGTGATTGAGGACGAAGCCGTCATTGGAGACGGTTGCGTGATTCAGGCCGGCTCGTTCATCGGCTATCGGGCAAAGCTTGGCGAAGGGTGCGTGATCCACCCAGGCGTGGCGATCAAGGAGTACTGCGTGCTGGGTTGCCGGGTGATCATTCACAGCGGCTCAGTGATCGGCACGGACGGCTTTGGCTATGAATTCGTCAAGGGCCGCCACCAGAAGATCGAGCAGATAGGCATCGTGCAGATCGATGATGACGTCGAGGTGGGCTCCTGCTCCACCATCGACCGAGCCCGCTTCGGAAAAACGCATATCGGGGCTGGGACAAAAATCGACAACCTGGTGCAGATCGGCCACAACGTGAGCACTGGCCAGCACTGTATTATCGTCGCCCTGACTGGCATCGCCGGCAGCGTCCGCCTGGGCAGCTACGTCGTGATAGCCGCACAATCTGGCATCGCCGGCCACTTGGAAATTGCCAGCCAGGTAACCCTGCTTTCCCGCTCCGGGGTGACCAAAAGCATTGCCACACCTGGAGGGGCCTACACCGGCTTCCCAGCCAAGCCGCTCGCGGAAGGGCGCAAGCTGCTCGCCTACCCGCGCCGGGTGCCGGATCTTCTGGAACGCGTCAAAGCCCTGGAGGAAAAACTGGCCCGTCTGGAAGGTAACCTTCCGGCGGAGTAACGCCTACTCGAGCTGGGCGGTGTCCTCGCCCAGCGGCATGCCAGCGGGAACCTGCCCCACAAAGCGGGGCTCAAGGCCGATGGCTTCGAACACCCGGGCAATCTGGCGCTGGGAGATCGAGTCCGGCTGGTCGATTTCGAAGTACACAAGATCGTGGTTGGCATCGACCTTGTACCGGGCCTCGGGAATGATGTCCATCTGGCTCTTGAGCTGCATGATAAAATCATTGGAACGCAGGCCCCGGGCATACACTTCGAGTTCGATCATGTGCTGAGGCTATCGAAGGCGCCTGTCGAAACCAAGACATTTTTGTGCTATGCCCCTGGGGTGCATCCCCCATTGCACAAGCCAGCCGCCGGCCCTCTACATGATCTACCTTGACGCCAACGCCACCTCTCCCATCGCCCCTGAGGTGCTGGAGGCCATGCTGCCTTATTTGAAGGAGCACTATGCGAATCCTTCGGCAGGCTACCGTTCCGCCCGCCTTGTTCAGAGGGCAGTCGAAACGGCCCGGGAGCAGGTGGCGGCCCTGATTGGCGCGAGTGCGGATGAAATCATCTTCACCAGCGGCGGAACCGAGGCGGACAACGCGGCCATCGCTTGTGCCTCGTTGGGGCTGCCTCAGCGCCGGCACCTGATCATCGGCGCCACTGAGCACAGCGCCGTGATCGAGCCAGCCAGGCGCTGGTCAAAAGAAGGCGGGGACCTGACCCTGGCACGGGTGCATCCGGATGGCGTGATTGATATGGAAAGGTTGCAAAAGGCGCTGCGTCTTCATCCCACGGCCCTGGTCTCCATTATGTGGGTCAACAATGAGACGGGAGTCATTGCCCCGGTTCACGAGATTGCCCAGGTTGCACATGAGACCGGCGCGCTGTTCCATTCGGATGCCGTCCAGGCAGCGGGCCGGCTGCCCATCCAGGTCGGCAAACTGCCGGTGGATTACCTCTCGCTAAGCGGCCACAAGATGCATGGGCCGAAGGGGGTGGGCGCCCTCTTCATCAGCCGGCGCGTGCGTTTCCGCCCCGGCATTCTGGGCGGCAGCCAGGAAAGTGACCGCCGGGGCGGCACAGAGAACGTCTCCTCTATCGTTGGCTTTGGCAAAGCCGCCGAACTCGCTGCCGCCAGCCTGGATCAACAAACCGCCGTTGCTGCGCTGAGGGACACCTTTGAAGCCACGGTGCGTGCTACCCTTCCCAATGTAACCGTGAACGGCCATCTCACGCAGCGGCTCGCGGGCACCTCCAGCCTGTGCTTCCCCGGCCTTGCGGCAGCGGAGATGCTGATCTTGCTGGACTCGCGCGGCGTGTGCTGCTCCGCCGGGTCTGCCTGCCATGCCGGAGAGGTGCATCCCTCCCATGTGCTGGAGGCCATGGGGATGGACGCGGCGCGGGCGGCAAGCACCCTGCGTTTTTCCTTCTCCCGCCTCAATACCGCGGCGGAAGCCGAAGAGGCCGCCACCCATGTCATCGCCGTGGCGGGAAAGCTCCAGTCCCTGGCCGCGATAAGCGAGGGGCCTGTGGTTCTTTCGTAACATCTTGGCCCTTGATCCCGCAAGAGTTCGCGCTTAGCCTGCGTGCTCTCAATGAGGTCGTTCAACATCAGCGCCAGCATCCGAATTAGTCGCGGGTTCC
>FTBX01000359.1_pt1 | contig 13505 bp, 7 predicted proteins | sample 1639461 | NCBI WGS metagenome assembly FTBX01 (sample SAMEA3914864, study PRJEB12502) | metagenome | biome: forest; material: soil | place: USA | collected 2012-03-12 | depth 0.3 m
AGGTCACCGACCGCATCAACCTCGGCGAGATGCCGCCCGATGATGAGCCGCAGCCGCCCGCTGCCGAGGTAACCCGTTTTGTTGAATGGGTGGGCACCGAGATGCGCCGCGCCGAGCAGGAGGCACGCGTCGCCGGCGGCCGCAGCCTCATGCGCCGCCTCAACCGCCAGGAATACGCCAACACCGTCGGCGAGCTGCTGCACCTCGATCCCGAGTTCGTCAAGCTCGTGCGCGACCAGCTTCCCGCCGATGGCAAGGCCGAGGGCTTCGACCGCCTCGGCTCGGCGCTGTTCTTTGATCAGACGCAGATGGAGCAGTACCTCGCCGTCGCCGATGCCATCGCCAAACGCGCCATCCAGGACACCGCGCCGCAGGTGAACAAGGACGAGTTCATCAAGCCTGAAAAGCTGCGCCCGGCCTCCGAGAAGCTGAACGTGCCCAACATCAAGACCAAGACCGAAGTGGTGCGCGGCTACTCCGCCTTCAAGCTGCGGGATGGCGGCGTGGAAATCTGGTCCCAGGGCAACTACGACAGGAACAAGACCGGCTTCGGCTTCATGCAGGGCCCGATCATCAATTCCGCCATTTATGGGATGGACAAGGTCGTCACCCAGGATGGCTGGTACCGCATCCGCATCAAGGGCGGCGCCTTCCGCGGCGAGCGCGATGAACCCGTGCGCCTGCGCCTCACCTGGGCGGCCAATTCGCCTAACGAGTCCAAGCATTATCTGGAGATGAAGGGCGCGCTCGACAAGCCCGAGGTCACCGAGCTCAAGGTCTTCCTCCAGGCCGGCACCGGCGAGCAGAAGCCCTCCATCTCCATCGCCTGGAACGGCTTCACCACCCAGATCAACAATCCCGAGGAAGGCCGCTTCCTCCAGGCACAGAACAACAACACAAGGGAGCTCGAAAAAGCCCTCGCCGACCGCGCGCCCGCCGCTGAGATCGAGGCGCTGAAGAAGAAGGGCGCGGAGATCGTGGAGAACATGTTTCAAAACTACCACGGCCCCAGCCAGATCCCCGATCCGCAGTACAACCTGGACCGCGTGCCGCGCTTGTTCCTGCAAACCATCGAGGTGGAAGGCCCGCTCGTGGACTGGCCGCCCGCCAGCCACAAGGCCCTGGGGCTGGTGGAAGGCGGCACCGAGGATGCAGCCACCGCACGCGCCATGTTCGCCACCATCCTGCCGCGCGCCTACCGCCGGCCGGTGGACAAGGCGGAAATCGAAAGCCTGGTGCAGGTGGTGATGAGCGCGATGGACAAGCACTCCCTCTCCTTCCGCGACGCCCTGCGCATGGGCCTGCAAACCATGCTCTGCTCCCCCGCCTTCACCTTCCTGCAGGAGCCGCGCGCCGCCTCCCCCGCCCCGGCCAATGGTTACGAGCTGGCAAACCGCCTCTCCTACTTCCTGTGGAGCTCCATGCCGGATGAAGAACTCTTCAGCCTCGCCGCCAGCGGCAAGATCAAGGAGCCCGCCGTGTTGCAGCAACAGGTTAGGCGCATGATCGCCGATCCCAGGGCCCAGGAGTTTGTCCACAACTTCGCCGGCCAGTGGCTGAACGTGCGCGAGTTCGGCAGCGTCAAGCCCGACCCCAAGGAATACGGCGTCTATGACCACGACCTCGAGGTCGCGGAAGCCGAGGAGCCCATGGCCTTCTTTGCCCAGGTGCTGGCGAAGAACCTGCCGGTGACCCAGTTCCTTGATTCCGATTTCGTCATGGTCAACGAGCGCCTGGCCAGGCATTACAACTTGAAGGAGGTCACCGGCGAGCAGTTCCGCCCCGTGTCCGTCAAGCCCGAGCAGCATCGCGGCGGCGTGCTCGGCATGGCCGGCCTGCTCACCTGGCTGGCCGATGGCACCCGCACCCTGCCGGTGCGCCGCGCCGCCTGGGTGCGCGGCCAGTTGCTCGATGATCCGCCCCTGCCCCCGCCGCCCAATGCCGGCACCATCCAGCCCAATGCCGCCGGCCATAACCTCAGCGTGCGCGAGCGCCTGGAAAAGCACCGCAACGAGCCCACCTGCGCGAGCTGCCATTCCAAGCTCGATTCGTATGGCCTCGCCCTGGAAAACTACGATGCCATCGGCGCCTGGCGCACCCGCCAGAACGGCGAAGGCCTGCGCGGCCAGGTCCCCCTCATCAACCCCGAGGGCAGGCTCAAGTCCGGCCGCGAGTTCCACGATCTGGAAGGCTTCAAGGCCGCCCTGCTGGAAGAGAAGGACAAGTTCGCCCGCGCCCTCGCCACCAAGATGCTCACGTATGCGCTGTGCCGCCCCGTCGGCTATGTGGATCACTCGACCGTCGATCAGCTCACCACCGCGTTGAGCAGCGATGGCTATCGTCTTCAAGCCTTGGTGCAGGCCGTGGTGGCCTCTGCGCCGTTTCAATCTCGCTGACTTCATGATCAAAGACGCTTTTAACAGCATGCTAGCTCAATATGGCGGCGTGCGAAGCACCTTGGAGTGCGGTGACTTGTCACCGCTTCCGGCTTTGGAGGCTTGCCGACGGAACAGAGGCCGTTCAGCGCGCAGACTCCTCGACGCCGAGCATGGGGCGTTTCAAAACCCTCCCTCCCCCCGCGCCAACAAGTTGGCTCCTCCGTAAAGCGGTGACAAGTCACCGCACTCCAAAGCGCTTCGCGCCCGCCACACTACAACTTTCCCCCGATTCTCACCCATGAACATCCAGCACAAGCCCCATCTCAGCCGCCGCACCTTCCTGCGCGGCACCGGCGTCGCCCTCGGCCTTCCTTGGTTGGAATGCATGTCCTCGTTAGCCAGGGCGGGCACCACCGCTGGCGGCATCAGCGAAACCGAGCGCCCGCGCCGTTCGGTGTTCTGCTACTGGGGCCTGGGCGTGAACGGCCGCGACTACACGCCGCTCGATACTGGCCTCAATTACACGCCGACCAAGATCCTTCAGCCCCTGGCCCGACTGCGCGATGAGTTCACCGTCATCAGCGGCCTGCGCCTGACCAATGGCGGCGGCCACGAGGGCGACCGCAGCTTTCTCACCGGCTGCTCCACCCACACCGCCGATGCCAAGCTGCGCATCTCCTGCGACCAGGAGCTGGCCGAGGCCGTGGGCCGCGACACCCGCTTCCCCTCCCTCGTGCTCGGCATCCGCCGCGGCACCGGCTTTGGCAACCCGCAGGACAACAGCACCTCCTGGACCCGCAGCGGCACGCCCATCCCTTCCGAGAACCGCCCGCACCTCATCTTCGACAAGCTCTTCCGCGCCGAAAGCGCCGCCGAGCTCACCGCCCGCGAAGCCGGTGCCGGCCGCACGGGCAGCGTGCTCGATGCCGTGCGCGAGGAAGCCAAACGCCTCAGCGCCAAGCTCGGCAAGGACGACAAAGCCAAGCTCGACGAGTACTTCACTTCCGTGCGCGATGTCGAGCAGCGCATGGCCACCGACCTCGCCTGGCTGCACAAGCCCAAGCCGAAGGTGGACCCCATCGATTTCGGCAAGGACCCGCAAGCCCTCGATCCCACCACCAAGGGCGGCCGCCAGTTCGATTACCGCCGCTACCAGCGCCTGATGTATGATGTCATCACCCTCGCGCTGCAGACCGACAGCACCCGCGTGATCGGCTACAAGCCGCGCATGGACCTCAGCGACGGCACCTACACTTATGGCTTCATGGGCTGCCCGTATGATTACCACACCATGACCCACCACGGCGAGGATCCCGACAAGCTGAAGTGGCTCACCCAGGTGGACATCTGGTACGCCGAAGACTGGGCCTACTTCATCGACAAGCTCAAGGGCGTGAAGGAAGGCGACGGCACCCTGCTTGATCACACCATGCTCGTCTGGGGCAGCTCCGGCGGCACCGTCAACGCCCACAACCGCACCGACCTGCCCACCATGCTCGTCGGCGGCCAGAAGCTCGGCATCAAGCACCAGGGCCACCTCATCAAGAAGGATGTCGTGCTCGGCAACCTCTGGCAGACCATGTTCGGCGCCATGGGTGTGAAGCTTCCCGAGCATTTCCAAGGCGGCGAGGCGCACGGGATTATCAAGGAGCTGGTGTGATGGCAGGCTGGTGGCCGGCTGTAGCTGGGCTCTGTGAGCCCGGAGGCGTGGCGGAGGTTCGCAGCCCAACGGCTTGTCCCAAGCGGCATCCAACTTAGCGATGGAGACAGACCAGCTCTTCAGGTCCGGCCTCACAGAGGCCAGCTACAGCAAGCCCCGTGCTGCGTTCATGCGTTCGTCAGTCTATCACGCAAGCCTCAACAAGGGCAGCCTGACTTCCCCCTCCCCCACATTTCACCGCTAGCACCGCCCGCACAGCCACGTTAAAGGTCGCACTTCTCACCCATGATCCGCCGCCTCGCTTTCATCGCCCTTGCTCTCGCGCTGCCGCTGGCCGCCGCCGAGAAGAAACCTTCGGACAAAAAGACCGACAAGAAGCCCTCCAAATCCAAGGCCAAGGGCGAGGACAAAAAGGCCGCCGCGCTGCCGTATGAGGTGGCCGAGTTCATCGAGCCGGACTTCCCCTACTTCTCCTCCACCCTGGATGCCCGCGACGTGGGCGGCGATGCGCCGAAGGACAACCTGACGCCGCGCGGCCTGATCCTGAACCTGGGCCACAACCTCTGGGCCTGCTACGATGTGGACCTGCTGCGCGTGGCCTGCATCTGGGAAGCCGAGCCCGGCAAGCCGCCGATCTCCCTGGTGGCCCTGGCCCCGCGCTCCTACAAGGACCCGGGCCAGAAGACCAAGGACGGCCAGGAGGACCTGCCGAAGCCCCAGGGCAAGATCCTTCTCACCAACGGCATCTACCCTGGCTGGCAGGTGGGCGAAACATTCGTCGCCAACGACCCTCGCGACCCTTGCCCGACGCCCTCCGAGGTCGGCCGCGGCCCGCTCGCCGTCGGTCATTTCAAGAGCATCCGCAGCACGAAGGCGGGCATCGAGATCGAAAGCGAAGTGGCGGGCGTGAAGGTGACGGAGACTTTCTCAAGCGTGCTTCAGGACGGTCAGTTCAGCGTCGTGCACCGCCTGCGCGTGGGGGCCACCAAGCAGCCCCTGGTTCACGCGAACGGCCATATGCCGGCGACTGCCCAGCCCAAGTCGCTGCTTCCTTCCACCGCCCCTGGGTCCAACGACCCGGCTGTCCGCCGGGTGTCGGTGTCCCCGCAGGACGATCCTTTCCAGGCCGTGGTCAAGTTCAAGGCATCGGACGCTGACCAAGTGGTCGAGGTCTCATTCAGAGCCGATGCGGATGGAGATGCAGGGCAGACCGCCACTACTGACCAGACGGATCGCTGGCCCCAGGTCTTCACCACCCAGGCTAACGTCTCCAAGGATAACAACGAAGCCTATGTCTTCGACGACATCGCATTGCCCACCACCAATCCCTGGAAGCGCAACGTGCGCCTCGCCGACATCGCCTTCCTCGATGATCAAGGCCATGCCGCCGGCGTGACCATGGATGGCGATGTGTGGCTGATCTCCGGCCTGAAGGGCAACCTCGAAAACATCACCTGGAAACGCTACACCTCCGGCTTCCACGAGCCGATGAACATCGTTTGGAGGCCTTCGGCCGGAGATGGGAGATCGGAGATAGGAGATAGGGCCAAGGCATCTTCATCTCCTGGCGAAGCCCTCTCTACCCCATCTGCCATCTCCCATCTCCCATCTCCGGTCGGAGACCTCCTTGTGTACGACCGCAACGGCATCTGGAAGCTGGTGGACAGCAAGGGCACGGGCGAGGCGGATGTGCATGAGATGTTCTGCAACCTGTTCTCGCAGACCGGCGAGACGCGCGAATTCCCCAACAGCATGAAGCTCGCGGGCGATGGTTCGCTTTACATCTGCAAGGGCGGCCAGCAGGGCACCACTTTGGGCAAGGACAATGGCAAGGTGCTGCACATCGCGGCGGACGGGAAGTCTTACAAGGCCGTGGCCTGGGGGCTGCGTCAGCCGTTCATCGGTGTGAACGAAAAGACCGGCCTGGTGACCGCCAGCGACCAGCAGGGCAACTACGTCCCCTCCACGCCGCTGCACATCATTCGCGACAACCAGTACTATGGTTTCCTCACCGAGCAGCAGCCGAAGGAAGAGTACCCCGCCACCATCGCCGATCCGCTCACCTGGATCCCGCATCCGGTGAACCCCAGCGGCGCGACCCAGGTATGGCTGAACAACGCCAAGATGGGCCCGCTCAATGACACGATGCTGCACCTCGCCTACAGCCGCGCGGACATCTTCACCGTGCTCTTCGATGACCGCCAGAAGAAGCCCCAGGCGGCCGTGTGCAACATCCCGCTGCCCATCCCCTTCCCGCCCACCAACGGCCATGTGAACCCGGCCGATGGCCAGCTTTATCTCGTGGGCTTTCAAATTTGGGGCACCACCGCCCAGCGCGTGGCCGGCCTCGGCCGCGTGCGCTACACCGGCGCGCCCTGCGTGCTGCCGAATGCCCTGTCCGCCATGGACAAGGGCATCCTGGTGCGCTTCGATTCGCCGGTGGACAAGGCGCAGGCCACGAACCCCGACAACTGGTCGGTGGAACGCTGGAATTACAAGCGCACCTGGGATTACGGCAGCGCCCATTACAAGCTGGACGGCAACACGGGACAGGAAATCATCCCTGCCTCGGCGACCTATGTTTCCGAAGATGGCCGCAGCGTTTTCGTGGCCGTGCCGGACATGAAGAAGTGCGACCAGATGCACCTGGGCTGGAACCTCAAGAGCGCCGACGGCCGCCCCATGCAGCACAACGCGTACTTCACGCCGTGGAACTTCTCCAGCTTCGATCCGGCGAAGGAAGGCTTTGGCAATATCACCGTGAACCTGACCCCGCGCGTGGTGGTGGTGAAAGAAGTGAAACCCACCGTGGAGGAAGGCAAGCGCCTGTACCAGTTCATCGGCTGCATGGGCTGCCACAGCGTGGATGGCAGCGTCGCCGGCCGCCTCGGCCCCTCATGGAAAGGCCTGTTTGGCAGCATCCGTATCCTCAGCGATGACACCCGCCAGCTTGCCGATGAGGCCTACATCCGCGAGTCCATCCTGGAGCCGAGCAAGAAGAAGGCGAAGGCTTACCTCAAGCTGGAAACCGGCATGCCCATCTATGCCGGCATCCTCAGCGATTCGCAGATCGAGTCCATCATCCTCTACATGAAGACGCTCGGCCCGCCGCGCGAGGCTTCGGAGAAGTAAGGAGCTACTCAACCCCTCTCTTGCCATGCCTTCCGTCATCCTCGCTCTCGACCAGGGCACCACGAGCTCCCGGGCGATTGTGTTTGCTCATGACGGCTCCATGCTCGCCGTGGCGCAGCAGGAGTTCCGCCAGATCTTTCCCCAGGCGGGCTGGGTGGAGCACGATGCCCTGGAGATCTGGCAGAGCCAGCTCGGCACCGCCCGCGACGCCCTGGCGAAAGCAGGCGTGAAGGCCAGCGACGTGGCCGCCATCGGCATCACCAACCAGCGCGAAACGACCGTGGTGTGGGACCGCAAGACCGGCGAGCCCATCCACCACGCCATCGTCTGGCAGGACCGGCGCACGGCCGGCTTTTGCGATGAGCTGAAGGCGGCTGGCAAGGCGGCCTTCATCCAGGAACGCACCGGCCTGGTGATCGATGCCTACTTCTCCGGCAGCAAGCTGCGCTGGCTGCTGGACCATGTGCCGGGCGCAAGGGAACGGGCGGAGCGCGGCGAGCTGGCCTTTGGCACCATCGATTCCTGGCTGCTGTGGCAGCTCACCGGCGGTGCCTGCCATGTGACGGATGCGACCAACGCCTCGCGCACCATGCTCTACAACCTGCGCACCGGCGACTGGGATGACGAGCTGCTGACGCTGCTGGACGTGCCTCGTTCCCTGCTGCCGGAGGTTAGGTCCTCCAGCGAGGTGTATGCCGAAACCGCGCCCGGTCTTTTCGATGCGCCCATCAAGATCGCCGGCATCGCGGGCGACCAGCAGGCGGCGCTGTTCGGCCAGAACTGCTTCACGCGCGGCATGGCAAAGAACACCTATGGCACCGGCTGCTTCATGCTCATGAACATCGGCGCGGAGCCAGTGCCTTCGAAGCACCAGCTCCTTACCACCGTTGCCTGGCGCCAGGGCGGCGGCACCGACTTCGCCCTGGAGGGCAGCATCTTCATCGGCGGCGCGGTGGTGCAGTGGCTGCGCGACGGCCTGGGCATCATCCAGTCCTCCAGCGAGGTGGAAGCCCTGGCCGCCACCGTGGCGGACTGCGGCGGCGTGTACCTCGTGCCCGCCTTCGCCGGCCTGGGCGCGCCGTACTGGGACCAGTATGCGCGCGGCACGCTCACCGGCCTCACCCGCGGCACCCATCGCGGCCACATCGCCCGCGCGGCGCTGGAGGGCATCGCCTTCCGGGTGGCCGACATCCTGGAGGTGATGAACCAGGACTCCGGCATCCCCATCGCCGAGCTGCGGGTGGACGGCGGCGCCTGCGCTAACAACCTCTTGATGCAATTCCAGGCCGACATCCTGCAGGTGCCGGTGGTGCGCCCCCAGGTGATCGAAACCACCGCCCTGGGCGCCGCCTACCTCGCCGGCCTGGCCACCGGCTTCTGGCAGAACCGCGAGGACATCTCCCGCGCCTGGCAGACGGACCGCACCTTCGCCCCCCAACTCAGCGCCGATGAAGCCGCTCACCGCCGCTCACGCTGGAGCGAGGCCCTGCAGCGCTCGCGCGACTGGGAAGAGAGATCGACGGTGAAGGCGGTGATGTGAAAGGAGCGCGGACACTCCTGTTCACGCTCCTTTCGCAAGCGTCCTGCCAAGGGAGGAGCGGCAGACGCGGCTTCAACGGCTTTGGTTTGGCAGACATCCCCTCACCCCCGCCGCACCCGCTTTACACCTGCCGCTTCAAAGGCTGGTGCAATGTTCGCGTAGCTGAGACGCGCCGCCGCCAGGCAGTCAAAGCCCGGCTTGCGGAAGATCATGGACGACACCTCGCAGTTGTAATCCCCGCGATAGCCACCGGCGTGGAACTGCCGCACCAGGGCCGGGTAGTCGATTACATGCGTTTCACCTGGCAGCTTGAAGGCTGTGCGGCCGTTTTCCAGCGCCACGTCCTTGATGGCGACAAAGCCCGTCCACGGCAGTGCGATGCGGATCGTCTCCTCCATCGTCATGTCGCGCAGCGCGAAGTGCGAGAAATCATAGCTCAGCCGCAGGCGCGCCGGGCTGCCCAGCGCCTGGACGAGCTGCACGCCTTGTTCCGGCCGGTCCATCGAGGTGTCGCGATGCGGCTTCACCACCAGGTGGACATCGGCCGCCTCCGCCACTTTCAGCCAGTCCGCCACGCGGCGTTCAAACAGCGGCCGCATCTTATCCCAAGGGTCGCGGCCGCCCAGCCCCGCCTCGATCAGCAGCGGCTCCTCCGGGCAGAGGTCATGCGCGAGCTGTGCCAGGGTCTTCAGCCGCTCCATGCCCTGGGCATGAGTCGCATCGTTCACTGTCGGCGTGGGCATCCCTTGCAGGGTGGTGAGCCACAGCGCGCAGTCCGCGGCCACCTGCCGGACGTCCCTGCGTCGGGCGGCATCCAGTTTTGCCGGCTCCGCATCGCAGCCCGGGCCGCAATCCAGCTCAATGGAGTCAAAGCCGATTTTTGCCAGTTCCCGCAGCGCCTGCTCCGTGCTCAGCGTCTTCATTCCATAAGTGTTAAACCCCAGCGTTGGGCCCCGTGGCTGGCGAGGCTCCCCCGCCCTGGCCAGGCATGGAGCTGCGAGGAGCGTGCCAAGGAACTGCCGGCGGGTGGTGGAATGCATGCCCGGTCAAACGCTGGTCCGGCCCCTTTTCTTGGGTGCAGAAGCACCTCTAGTGCAGGCCTGTCATACCAAAGTCAGTTGAAAATAGGTCTATTCGCATCGGCGCATTGAAGTCCAACAAGCTCGTGGAGTGCGTGCAGCTTGCTGCCGCTGTGACAAGCCAGCTTGCTGGCGTGTACGGCCGAAAACCTGCTATACAGCCCTCGGCTGCGGAAGGTCCACGGCTCCCTGCGACGCCAGCAAGCTGGCTGGGAAACAGCGGCAGCGAGCTGCACGCACTCCACGAGCCGGCTGGTCTTTTGAGCCTCATCAGTAACAGGTTGTTAAAACCCCACCGGCACCACAGGCGGCCCTGCTTCCCCTCCCCCACCGCCCTCGGGCGCGCCCGCTTGATTCATGAACAGTCACTTGCTACGAGGCACAGGCTCCGCTATCTGGGCAGTTCCATGAATTCGGAGCTCCAGAAACTCGTTACCGCCGGCAAGATCACTCAAGTAGAAGGCAACAAGCTGGACAAGCTCGAGCCGGGCACGGCCTGCCTGCACAAAAGCTGGGGCGTGGGCCGCATCGCCGAATGGGATCTGCTGGGCGACCGCGTGATCATTGACTTCGAAGGCAAGCCCGGCCATCCGATGAAGCTGTCTTTCGCGGCGGATTCACTCACTGCCCTGGCCCCCGAGCACCTGCTTGCCCGCCGTGTGACGGAGCTGCCCGCCCTCCAAGCCCTGGCCAAGGAAAAGCCCGCTGAGCTGGTGGAGCAGGCGCTGAAAAGCAGCAACGGCAGCATGACGCTGGACGACCTGGAGCGCATGCTCAGCCCACGCATCGTCGGCGCCGCGGAGTACAAGAAGTGGTGGGACAACGCGAAGAAGGAGCTCAAGAGCCACCGCCACATCCTGGTGCCGGCCAAGCGCACCGAAAAGCTGACCCTGCGCTCCACCACCGAGAAGCCGGGCCAGACGATGGTCAACGCCTTCCTCAATGTGCGCGACCTGAAGAGCAAGCTGGCCGCCATGGCCGCGATCCTCAAGGACACCGACCTGTTTGAAAACGCCGCCAGCGAGCTCGCCCCGGTGTTCAAGGACATCTCCGACACCGTGCGCAAGACCTGGAAGCTGCAGCTCAAGGAAAGCCTGCAGCTCCTGCTCCAGCGCGATGAACTGGTGGACAGCCTGAAGGCGGAACTGCCCGCCGATGCGGCCAAGGCGTTTGAAATTGTCCGCGAGGGCAAGTCAGGCCTCACCGAGGCCGTCAACAGCCTGCCTGTGGGCCTGCTCGGCCGCTTGTATGCCGCCTTCCCCGCCGCCTTCCCCGAGGGTGCCTGGGTGAAGGAGTGCCTGGCCCACCTCACCCGCACCGGCGGCCGTGCCGTGTCCGAAATCACCACGGTGATGGATGCCAACGACGAGCTGGACGTGCTGGCCGAATTCCTGCGCAAGGCCGTGCGCAACCGTACGCTGAGCACCGACCTCCTGATCTGGATCTGCAAGGAGCGCAAGGGCCTGAGCGAGGCTGTGTTCGACATCGACCTGGGCAACGCCATCCTCAGCGCCCTGGAGGATGACCACGTGGCCGGCGGCCCGAAGAAGACCGGCCGCCTGCACGACATCTTCTCCGACGACCGCACGATGATCGGTGAGATGGTCGCCAATGCGGACGAAGCGGACATCCGCCTCTTTGCCAAGCGCATCCTTTCCACCCTGGTGTTCGATGAGCTCACCCGCCGCTCCCTCATGGGCAAGATCATCAAGGCGCGCCCGGAAATGGAGCGCATGATGGAAGAGAATTCCGCCGCGGCCAAGGATGAATCCCTGATCGTTTCCTGGGAAAGCCTGCAGCGCAAGAAGGCGGAGCTGGACGACATCACCACGGTGCAGATCCCGCACAACAAGAACGAAATCCAGATCGCGCGTGCCGAAGGCGACCTTCGCGAAAACGGCGGCTACAAGGCCGCCCGCGAACAGCAGACGGTGCTCATGCGCCTGCAGTCCAAGTACGAGCGCGACCTGCGCCACGCCCAGGGCACCGACTTTGCCGGCGCCCGCACCGATGTGGTCAGCATCGGCACCATCGTGGAACTGGAAGAAGCCGGCGGCAAAACCGAGACCTTCACCATCCTGGGCGCCTGGGACAGCGATCCAGAAAAGAACTACCTCTCCTACATGTCCGAAACCGCCAAGACCCTCATTGGCAAGCCCGTGGGCGCCGAGCTGGAGCTGCCCATGGACCACGGCACGCAGAAGGTGAAGGTGAAAGCCATCAAGGCTTTTAAGGAGTAATGGTGAACTGACGAGAACGCGGGAGCTGCTCCCGACATCACTGCTCGTGTCCATTTCTGGAGTTGAACGCCCTTCCAGGTCGTTCAACTCCGGCGGGTTCAGATCAAATCCGGCGGCCGGGATTCGTTGGGCGTCTGGCAGGCGGGGCAGATGGAGATGTCTTCATTGCCCCCCTCATAACGCACGCCGCAGATGCGGCACAGGATCACCCCCTTGCGCCGCTGCACCTCGCGCCGTTTGCGGCGGAGAAGGGTGGAAACGCTGCCAGCCAGCACCATGGCCAGGCCGATGGCCATGCACAGCAGGATGAGATGGCTGAGGGTGACGTTGATCATGGCTGCCTTGCCTCCTCCCAGCGGAAAGCCAAAACCCCCCACTGGGGGCCGGGCGCGGCGGCCGCGGCAAAGCGCAAAGGCTGGATCGCCTGGCGAAGCTCACGGCTCACGGCAGCACCCACCACCGTGCTTTCATCCATCAGCGATACCGCCGCTACAATCCGCCCGTCCGCCGCCACCGCCACACGGAACCTTGCCTGGATCTCCCCCAGGGCGGCGGAGCTTTCCGGCAGCGCCTCCATGTTGTGAACGATCGGCCGCTCCCCCAGGCCTTCCGCGGCAAAGGCCACCAGCCGCAGAACCTTCGCTGGCGGTGCATCCACCCTGGCTGCAGCCGCGGCGGCCGGCAGGGATGGCAGCAGCGAGCGGCTGCCGCCATACAACCGCGGCAGGGAGGGGACGGCCACGCCAGCTCCAGCCTCGGGCAAATCCTTCACCTGCAGCTCGTAATCCTTGAAGCCGGGAGTGAACACGGGGCGCAGCTCCGAAAGGCGCGGCGCGCCGGTGGCATTGGGCGCCAGCAGCAGGAAGCTGCGGTCCGCCACGGCCGCCAGCGCCTGCCGGGACTGGGGAGAGGAGCCGTCGAGCAAGGTGATGTGCTGGGTGGCGTGCGACCGGCGCGAGGCGCGCGGAAACACCACCTCGAACGTGAGCATCCACACCGCCAGGATCACCGCCCCCACGAGCGACCACACGAACAACCGCAGCAAGGGCACCTCGGGCGCGTGCCAGCGGAAAATCAGGCGGGATGAGGGCTCCTCCGGCTTCATGTCACGGCTCCGGCTCGGGGGTGGTGGCATGCATGACCTCAAAACCCAGGGCGGCCGCCACGCTGGTCACCTCCATCACCCGGCCGTAGGGGGCCATCTGGTCGCCTTCCACGATGGCGCGGCGCAGGCCGCCTTTGTCCGCCTCCATCAGCACGCGCAGGCCGGCGACGGTCACTTCGCGGCCATCATAGTAGATGCGCGATTCCGGCGCGGCGGTGACGGTGATGAGGTGGCTCTGCTCCGCATTCGGCACCAGCGAGCCGGACTGCGGCAGCACCACGGAAACGCCGGAGTGGACGATGAAGCTCGATCCCAGCAGGAAAAACACCACCAGCAGCAGCACCGTGTTGAGCAGCGGTGCGATGTAGAGC
>FTBX01000356.1_pt1 | contig 13427 bp, 8 predicted proteins | sample 1639461 | NCBI WGS metagenome assembly FTBX01 (sample SAMEA3914864, study PRJEB12502) | metagenome | biome: forest; material: soil | place: USA | collected 2012-03-12 | depth 0.3 m
AGTGAAAAGTGAAAAGTGAAAAGTGAAAAGTGAAAAGTGAAAAGTGAAAAGTGAAAAGTGAAAAGTGAAAAGTGAAAAGTGCAGCGGAGGTAGCGAGCCCCATTTTGCAATTTTCATTTTTCAATTAACATTTTGCAATGATCTAACCCACCTTGGCCGTCGCCCCGCGCCCAATACTTATCCCGTGCCGCCATGAAATGGTTCATCTCCCTCCTCCTCCTGTTCACCGGCCTCGCCGTGGCGGCCGACCGGCCTAACATCCTGTGGCTGGTGTGCGAGGATTCGAACGTGAACTGGATCGGCTGCTACGGCAACCCGGAGGCGAAGACGCCGAACATTGATGCTTTTGCGAAGCAGGGCTTTCGCTACACGCATGTGTATGCCAGCGCGCCGGTGTGCGCGGCCCAGCGCAGCACCTGGATCACGGGCATCAATTCCATCTCCATGGGCACCCATCCCATGCGCAGCCGGTATCTGATTCCGCATGACCAGGTGAAGTATTACCCCGATTACTTGCGCGCGGCAGGCTATTACACGGCCAACCATGTGAAGACGGATTACAACATCGGTGGCAGGCCTGATGGGGCGTGCTGGGACAGCAACAAGGCGGATGCCTGGGCCTTGCGCAAGCCGGGCCAGCCGTTCTTCCAGGTCATCAATTTCAACGAGTCGCACGAAAGCCATGCCCAGGGCGATGTCACCGGCACCCGCCACTCTCCCGGCGAGGTGACGCTGGCGAAGTACCACCCGGATGAGATGGGCATCCGCATGAACTATGCGAAGTACTACGATGCGGTGGAGGACATGGACAAGCAGGTGGGCCTGGCGCTTCAAGACCTTGAAAAAGCCGGACTGGCGGATGACACCATCGTGATCTTCAACTCCGACCACGGCGGCGTGCTGCCGCGCAGCAAGCGCTTCCTGTTCGACAGCGGCATCCATACGCCGCTGATCATCCGCATCCCGGAAAAGTACAAGCATCTGTGGCCCGCCGCCGCTCCCGGCCAGACAGTGGACCGGCTGGTGAGCTTCCTGGATTTAACCAAGACCTGGCTGAGCCTGGCCGGTGCAGAGGTCCCGTCTTACATGCAGGGGCATGTATTCATGGGCCCCAATGCCGAGCCGGAACCGCCCTATGCCTTCAGCTTCCGCGAGCGCATGGACGAGCGCATCGACAACGAACGAGCGATCCGCGACAAGCACTTTGTCTATATCAAGAACTACATGCCCTATGTCATCTGGGGCCAGCATCTCGACTATCTTTGGAAGATGGTGGCCACGCGGGAGTGGGAAAAGGCCTTCAAGGAGCACCGCACGGATGAGATCACCGGCCGTTTCTTCACGCTCAAGCCCGTGGATGAGCTCTATGACATGGATGCTGATCCGGACAACGTGGTGAACCTTGCCGCCAGGCCCGAGCACCAGCAGAGGCTGGCCACGATGAAGGCGAAGCTGCGCGAGTGGCAGCTCGCCATCCACGACTCCGCCTTGCTGCCGGAGGCGGAGCGCTCGCGCCGCGCCGAGGAGAACAAGACCACGATCTATGAGATGGTGCGCAATCCCAAGCTGTATGACCTGCCTGCGTATCTCGACCTGGCCGACTTAGCCTTGGCTGTCAACCCGGCGAACAGTTCGCGGCTGACCGAGGCACTGAAGAGCCCCGACTCCGGCCTGCGCTATTGGGGGGCCGCTGGCCTGCTGATGCTGGGCAAGGCCGATGCCGCCACCCAGGCGGCGCTGGAGGCCGTGCTTGAAGACCCCTGCGGCGAAGTGCGCTGCGTGGCTGCATGGGCGCTGATCCAGTCCGGCAGGCGGGACAAGGCGGCGAAGGCGATTAACAACCTGCTGCAGCATCACGAGCCCGCCACTCTCACCGCCCTGAACGTACTGGACTGGTCGCAAGCGGACTTCACCCCCTTCGTCCCCGCCATCACTGCGCTGCCAACGGAAGGCGATGCGATGACTGGCTACGAGCAGCGCCTGGTGGAGTACCTCCTCCAGTCCCACGGCGTGGCTCCTCCGGCCGCCACCGGCAAGGCTAGCAAACGGCAGACGAAGAAGGATGCGGCGAAGGACTTGTGAGGTTCATGGGCAGCCTCTCCTCCACCTGCTGCCCTCACTTCGAGCCCGTGAGTTGCGGCGAGGCGGGCGGCCCGTCTTTGCGCCAGAGCCATTTCAGGGCGTCGGGCAGGGCGGCGCTCATGGCTTTGCTGCCGTGGAAGCACTGGCCGAAATCGAAGCGGTAGTCATAGCCCATGTACTTGAGGGAGGCGGCCATGTTCTGGTTGGCGATGGGCCAGTTGCCATACGGGTTGTCGAGATCGTTGCTGCCATCGAGCAGGTACACGCGCAGGGGCTTGTGCTCGGCCTCGCGGATGCGGGCGGGATAGACGTTGCCTCCGCGCAGGTTGACGAAGCTGCCCACCCAGGTCAGCACCTTGCGGAACTGGTCGGGCCGCTCCCAGGCGGCGTTGAAGGCGCAGATGCCGCCGGAGGAGCCGCCGGCAATGGCGTGGTCCTCGGGCTTGTCGCTCCAGGTGAGGGAGTAGCGCTGGCGCACCTCGGGCAGGATCTCATCGAGAACGAAGCGCACATAGGCATCGCCCAGCGAGTCGTATTCAAAGCCGCGGTTGGCGGCCTTGGTCTCCTCCGGCTTTTGTTTCGGGGTGTGGCCGGGATCGATGAAAACGCCGATGGTGACGGGCATGTCGCCACGGGCGATGAGGTGGTCCATCACCACCGGGGCGCGCATCTGGCCGCCGGGATCGGCGTGGCGCGAGCCGTCCTGCCAGACCATGAGGGCAGGGGGCCTTGCGGCATCGTACTGGGCGGGGATGTACACCACCACGTTGCGCACGGTGCGGGGGAAAACCTTGCTGTCCTTCCATTCGAACTTCTCCAGCCGGCCCTGTGGGATGGCGGGATCGGCCTTGGCTTCGGGCGGAGCGGGGTAGGATTCGATGTGGGTGGTGCCGACGAGGAGAGTGTGGCCCGCAGCTTCCACGCGGTAGGCGAATTCGGTGAAGTTTGGCAGCTCCAGGGCCAGGGTTTGCAGGCCTTCATGCCCGATGGGCTTCATCTGGCCAATGAGCATGCCGCGGGAATCGACGACGCTGGCAGGCTCCGGGCTGATGACGGCCCAGGCGACGGTGGTGTCCTCCACGCGCGCACCAGCACGGCCTTTCATGAGGGCCTGGCGGCCCCACATGCGGAAGACGAGCTGGGACATGGCCCTGGGATCGGCAGACTTGACGGGATCGTTGAGGGCGGCGAGCAGCTCGCGTGCTCCGGGAGGAGGTCCAGAGGGCCTTCCGGCGGCCTTCTGGGCGTGGGCGGCGGGCACCCCCGGAAGCATGGCCAGGAGGCAGGTGCAAAGCGTCAGGTGAAGGCCCTTCATGGAATGGAATATGGCTCGGTGGAGCGCGCTCCGGCAGGGGGCCGCAGCAGGCGCGCCCTCTTAACGACGGGAGGGCGCGCCAGCTATCGTCAAAGACCTGTCACGCCACACTCAAGGGGCTGCAGGGCTGTTACAGGGGACCTATGGGACTCACGGGACCTACCGGGGGTGCCAGGGGTAAAAGAAGCAGGGCAGGTCCGTTGCCAGACCTGCCCTGTGTGTTAAAGGAATAGAGGACTCCGGTCGATCAGGACTCGGTGGTTTCGGTGGCCTCCGCAGCGGGGGCTTCGGCGGCAGCAGTGGTGGTTTCCACCACTTCGGCCGGGGCGGTGGCTTCGTCAGCCTTCTTCACCTTGGCGGCGGCAGGGGCCTTCTTGGCGGCGGGCTTCTTCGCAGCGGCCTTCTTGGCAGGCTTCGCGTCAGCACCGGCGGCGGACTTCACTCGGCCCGAGGAACGGCGGGCGGCACCCGATTTCATGAGCGCCTTCTTGCGCTGAAGATAGGCCTTCCGGCGACGACGCTTAACGACTGACTTGAGTTGCTGTCCCATAGAGTGGTTCGATTGCTGATAAAAAAGAGGCGGAGAGAGTTCCATCATCGCGCTTGTAATCAAGGATTCTTTTTGAGCGCGAATTGGGGAAGCGCCTGAACAGGAGCCAAGAGCGGCTAAGCCCGCGGGTGGGCCTGGGTGTACACCTCCTTCATCCGCTGGGTGGAGACATGGGTGTAGATCTGCGTGGTGCTGAGGCTGGCGTGGCCGAGCAGGGTCTGCACGCTGCGCAGGTCGGCGCCGGCATTGAGCAGGTGGGTGGCGAAGCTGTGGCGGAACTTGTGCGGGGTGATGTGCACGGGCAGGCCGGAGTGGCGCCAGTACTTTTCCACCACGTCGCCGATCGCCTGGGTGGTGATGCGGGTGCCGCGCTTGCTGCGGAAGAGCGGGCCCTCGTGCACGCCGGCTTTTGACCGGTAGCGCTGGATGGCCTCTAGGGCGGGGGAGCCAATGGGGCAGAGGCGTTCCTTGCGCCCCTTGCCCACCACGCGGGCGCATTCACCAATCATGTCGATGTCCTGCACGTTGAGGGAGACCAGCTCCGCCAGGCGCATGCCGGTGCTGTAAAACAGCTCCAGGATCGCCGCATCGCGCTCCGGTGCCCAGGCTGGTGCCTGCTTCTCCTGCTCCACTTTCATGGGCAGCTCCAGCATGTCGATCACCTGCTGGAGGGTGAGCACCACTGGCAGGCCTTTTTCCTGCTTGGGCAGTTGCACGTCCAGCGTTGGGTTATGCTTCCAACCCTGGCGGCGGGTGAGGTACTTGTAAAAGCTGCGCAGGGCGGCGAAGTGCAGCCGGATCGTGGCCCGCGCCACGCCGCGCTTCATCAGGTTGAAAAGCTCCTTGCGGAAATCATCCGCTGTCAGTCCGTCCCAGCCGGGGAACTCCTTGCGCCCTTCGCGAAACTGCCGCAGCGCCAGCTCATAGTTTGCCACGGTGCGCGGCGAGCTGTGGCGCTCGAACTCCATGAACTGGAGGAACTTTTCGGCCACGGGATCTTCGGCGGGGGGCATGGGTGCAGCGAATGATGAAAGGACGAGGAAAAGCCGGAGATTGCTCTCTTGTCCATATCGTCCACGAGGTCCATGCCGTCCATGGCCGATATGGATGGCATGGACCTCATGGACTCCGCACTTCGCACTTGTCCCCCGCCTGCTCCCGTGCTTGGACACGGGATGCTTACGAAACGCATCATTCCTTGTCTCGATGTTCATGCTGGCCGGGTGGTGAAGGGGACGAAGTTCCTGGACCTGCGCGATGCCGGGGATCCGGTGGAGTGTGCGCGGGCTTACAATGACCAGGGGGCTGATGAGCTGGTGTTTCTGGACATCACTGCCTCTTCGGACGAACGCAACACCATGGTGGACGTGGTGGAGCGCACGGCCGCCTCCTGCTTCATGCCGGTGACGGTGGGCGGCGGCATCCGCACAGTGGAGGACATGCGCACGATGCTGCTGGCCGGGGCGGACAAGGTGGGGGTAAACACGGCGGCGGTGTTCCGCCCGGAGGTGATCGACGAGGCGGCGGAAGCCTTTGGCTGCCAGTGCCTGGTGGTGGCCATCGACGCCAAGCGCAATGACCGCGGCTCTTGGACGGTCTTTACCCACGGCGGTCGCAAGCCGGCGATGCGCGGCGACCAGGAGCTGGATGCGATCGAATGGGCGGCCGAGGTGTGCCGCCGCGGCGCGGGCGAGATTTTGCTCACCAGCATGGACGCGGATGGCACGAAGGCCGGCTACGACCTGGGCCTGACACGGGCGGTGAGCGAGGCGGTGACCATCCCGGTGATCGCCAGCGGCGGTGCAGGCAATGTATCCCACATGGTGGACGTGCTCAGCCAGGGCAAGGCCGACGCAGTGCTGGCGGCGAGCATCTTCCACTTTGGCGAGTACACGGTGGGCGATGTGAAGCGCTACCTGGGCAACCATGGGCTGCCTGTGAGGCTGTAGTTTTCTACCGCATCACTCCAGCCGAAACTCCTTGGCGCGCAGCACGATGTTCAGTGCCTTGCGATAGGGGGCGGGCATGGGCAGGGAGGCAAGGTCGGCCTCGCCAATCATGCGGTGGGCGGCAGTGAGGGCGGGCGAAGGCGGCGGGGCGTGGACCCACAGGGTGACCTTGTAGCGGGTGATGCCATAGGTCATCTTGTGCAGCACCGGCGGCAGCCGGCCGGCGAGCTCGGGCAGGGCGGGCAGCTTCCACAGGCCGGTGCGGCGGCTGCCGGTTTCCTGCTCCAGCAGCACGCCGTCGCCATGGTGGAGGAAGTACACCCGCTCGGTGACTTCGGTGATGGCGGTGCGTTTGCCCTTCACCGGCAGGGCTGCGGGATCGGTGGCCCGGCAAAAAGCGCTCACGGGGCAGCGGCTGCACGCAGGCTGCCCGGTGCGGCAGTGCGTCTGGCCCAGCTCCATGAGGGCGGAATTGAAATCGCCCGGCCGGGTGGCGGCGCGCACCAGCACGCCGGCGCGTTCCCACAGCCGCTTCTGTCCTTCGGTGGAGTCCACTGGAGTGGGGTCGTTGAAAACACGGGCGAGCACGCGGGCCACGTTGCCATCCACGATGGGCTCCGGCAGGTCGAAGGCAAAGCTGGCCACCGCTCCGGCGGTGTAGGGGCCGATCCCGGGCAGGGCCAGGATCAGCGCGGGATTGGCCGGCATGAGGCCGCCATGCTCTGCCGCCACCACCTGGGCCAGCTTTTGTAAATTGCGCGCGCGGCGGTAGTAGCCCAGGCCTTCCCAGGTGCGCAGCACGTCTTCCTCAGGCGCGGCGGCGAGGGCGGTGAAGGTGGGAAAACGCTCCAGCCAGCGGGCATAGAAACCGCGGTCCAGCACGGTGGTGATCTGCGTTTGCTGCAGCATCACCTCCGCCACCAGGATGGCGTAGGGATCACGGGTGCGGCGCCAGGGGTAGTCCTTGCGATGAGCGGCAAACCAGCGCTCCAGCGCGCTGGCAAACTCTTCCGGCGGGCTGGCGGGCGCGGGATGCATGTGGGGCAGGGCGTTTCATCGCGCGGGAGAAGCAGGGACGCAACGGGCGAGTGCGGCACGAACTCAAGGAAAGCATCCATCTAAACCTTCATTTATCGCAATGGTGATTCTAGGATCTTGCTCATTGTTCAACATGCATTTATAATCAGGTGCCACATGGTGTGGTTTTTCTAGTTGTGAGTCACTCTCTTACCTCCTCTTTGTGCCGCCTTCTGCTATTGACGCTGGCTTTTGCGGGCGTGGCTGTGGCAGCGCCGAGCAACGATAACTTCGCCAACAGCATTCCGGTGTTCAACAGCAACACTTACACCGGCAGCAATGTGGGGGCGACGCTGGAAGGCAATGAACCCATTCCGGCGGGCTACACGAGCTCAAACTATCAGGCGACAATCTGGTACGTGTACACGCCGGTGGCGGAAGAGTGGTTTGAAGTCAACACCGTGGGCAGTGCCATCGATACGGTGCTGGCCATATGGACAGGTGCGTCGCTGGATTCGCTGCAGCTGGTGCACGTGAACAATGAGGCCACCGAGGGCAAGGTGAGCCGCATCCGCTTCGAAGGCCTGCCGGGCACCGCTTATTATATCAGCGTGGCGGGCCGCAATGCGGCAGCGCGCGGTGCCGTCACCCTTAACCTCCAGCTTGGCGGCAACCAGATGATCAGCGGCGGCCTCAGCGGCATCAGCGGCACATCGGTGTCCACTGGCAGCGTGGATGTCACCAGCGCGACCGCGCCCGTGACTTTTACCGTCTCGATGAGCGTGACGGCGGACATTCTTGCGGGTTACGTGAGGCTATATGCGCCCAGCGGGCAGCAGGTGGCCAGTTCGTCATTGACCAAGGCTGCCAACCTGGTCTCGGGGGGAAGCAACTTCAGCGGCACTTACAATGTGGTCATCACCGTGCCACGCTATCTGGCGCCCGGGACTTACTCGATAGGTTTTGAGGTGCAGAACGCGGTTTCCAACCCCAGCAAGAGCGATTCCTTTGGCTGGGATCAAATGTCCTCCCTCAACGGCTATCCCAACACGCTGACGGTGAGCAACAGCGGCGCCCAGGACACCTTCAGCCAATGGGCGTATGCCAACAGCCTTACCATCTCGGCAACGGCGGACAACGACAATGACGGGATCAAGAACCTGGAGGAATTTGCCTTTGGCACCGATCCCACCACGCTCACCACCAGCCTTTTCACCATGTCGGGAGCGACGTTGACGAGCGTCGGGCTGCCCAGGATTTACATGACCGGCAGCGGCTCAAACATCCGCCTGCGCGTGGAGTACGTGCAGAAGACTTCGGACATTTCGCAGGCGCTCGGGTACCAGGTGGAGTTCAGTGATGACCTGATCAACTGGACGGCGGCGACGAACTCGCCCACGGTGATGGCCACAGGCGGCGGCTACCAGGCGGTGTATGTGGAGGACCAGACCTTCCTGCCGGTGAAGACTTACCGCTTTGCGCATGTGAAGGTGACTTATGTGCTGCATTAGGCGGCGGGTGCAGGGGCGCTTCGAGGCTTAAGCGTTAACTTATGCCATGGTGGGGTGAAAACGGATCTTTTCCCCCGACTTATGAGAGCCCAATGTCCAAGGAGCGAGGGCGTCCCGCCATTGTCCGGCGCAGCTGGCACGTGCCGTTGCACGCCCTCGCAAGCCTGCCCCTGTCATGGGTACAAGCCCGAAACGGTCGTTCTGCTCAACAAAAAGGCGGCGGAATCGCTTCCGCCGCCCTTGCGCTTGTCCGGACCTTTCAGCTCAGTCCTCAGTGACTCCGCACTAAGCACTCCGCACTTTCAACTCATCCAGAGCCCCGGGCTTCATCGAAACCTGGGACTTCATCCAGGCCCTACTGGCACGCCTCGCAGATCTCGCCATTGCGCATGGCTTCGATGCTGCAGGCCATCTTCTCATCCTCGCTGAAGCTGCGGGGAGCCGCGGCGGCGGGAGTGGGGACGGCGGCACCGACGACGCCGCGCATCTCCTTGCCGGCGGATTCGGTGGCCTTTTCGATGTTGCTGGCGCTGCGGGTGCGGAGGTAATACGTCGTCTTGAGGCCCTTGCGCCAGGCGTTGCGGTACATGAGGGAGAGCGGGGCCATCTCGGTGCCGCCGAACCAGAGGTTGACGCTCTGGCTCTGGTCGATCCACTTCTGCCGGCGGGCGGCGGCTTCCACCACATAGGCGGAATCAATGCCGAAGGCGGTGGCGTACTTGCGCTTCAGGTCGCCGGGGATCTCTTCGATGCTTTCCAGCTCGCCATCGGTGTAGCGCAGCTTGCCCTGGATCTCCAGGGTCCACAGGCCGCGCTTCTTGAGGTCGCGGACGAGGTAGGGATTGAGCACCACAAACTCACCGGAGAGGTTGCTCTTGGTGTAGCAGTTGGTGAACATGGGCTCGATGCACGGCGAGGAGCCCATGATGTTCGAGATGGTGGCGGTGGGGGCGATGGCGAGCACGTTGCTGTTGCGCATGCCCTGGCGCTTGATCCTTTCGCGCAGGCCAGACCAGTCCATGCGACCGCCGCGGGGGACTTCCACTTCCTGGCCACGTTCCTTGCCAAGGAGATCGAGCGTGTCCTGCGGCATCAGGCCGCGGTCCCACTTCGAGCCCTTGTAGGTCTGGTAGGCGCCGCGCTCGGCGGCGAGGTCGCTGGAGGCCTCGTAGGCGTAGTAGGCGACGGCTTCCATGAATTCGTCGTTGAACTCGACGGCTTCCTTGGAGGCGAACTGCAGGCCCTTCTTATACAGCGCGTAGGCCAGGCCCATGACGCCGAGGCCGATGGGGCGGTGGCGGGAGTTGGCGTTCTTGGCGGGCTGGGTAGGGTAGTAGTTGATGTCGATCACGTTATCCAGCACGCGCACGGCGGTGCGGATGGTTTCGCGCAGGCGGGCGTGATCGATGTTGCCGGCGTCATCGAGGTGATTTTCGATGAGCACGGAACCGAGGTTGCACACGGCGGTTTCGTCTTCGCCGGTGTTGAGGGTGATCTCGGTGCAAAGATTCGAGCTGTGGATCACGCCGACATGGTCCTGCGGGCTGCGCACGTTGCACGGGTCCTTGAAGGTGATCCAAGGGTGGCCGGTCTCGAAGATGGACTTGAGCATCAGCTTCCACAAGGCGACGGCCGGGACGGCGCGGGACCAGATCTTGCCGGTGGCGGCGAGGGCTTCGTACTGCTCGTAGCGCTTCTCAAAGGCGGCACCGTAGAGCTCGTGCAGGTCCTTCACCTGGTTGGACTGGAAGAGCGTCCAGTCCTGGCGCGCCTCCAGGCGCTTCATGAACAGGTCGGGAATCCAGTTGGCGGTGTTGAGGTCGTGAGTGCGGCGGCGTTCGTCGCCGGTGTTCACGCGGAGCTGGAGGAAGTCCTCGATGTCGTTGTGCCAGATTTCGAGGTAGGCGCAGCCGGAGCCGCGGCGCTTGCCGCCCTGGTTCACGGCCACGAGCTGGTCGTTGTGCAGCTTCAGGAACGGGATCACGCCCTGGCTTTCGCCATTGGTGCCCTTGATGTAGCTGCCGGTGCCGCGCACGGCCGTCCAGCTGCCGCCCAGGCCGCCGGCCCACTTGGAAAGGTAGGCGTTCTCGGCGATGCCGCGCTGCATGATGGACTCGATGCTGTCATCGATCTTGTACAGGTAGCAGGAGGAGAGCTGGCTGTGCAGGGTGCCGCTGTTGAACAGGGTGGGTGTGGAGGAGCAGAAACGGCGGCCCTTGTACAGGCGGTAGAGGGCGATGATGCTCTCCGGCACGGTGGCCTGGCCTTCGCGCTGCTCGCGGACAAAGAGGCCCATGGCCACACGCATCCAGAAGAGCTGCGGGGTCTCCAGACGGCGGGTGACCTGCGCCTTCTTATCAACGATGAGATAGCGGTCGTAGAGGGTCTGGATGCCAAGGAAGTCGAAGTCGAGGTCGGCGGCGGGGTCGAGGGCATCGGCCAGCTTGTCGAGGTCGAAAGTGAGCATGTCGGGATGCAGGCGCTCGATCTGCACGCCGCGCTGCAGGTTGCGGCGGAAGGCGCGGCGGTGGAAGGCCTTGAGCTGCTCCACGCCGTCCTTGACGATGTCCCAGCCGAGCACCTCCTCGTAGATGTAGGAGAGCAGGATGCGGGCGGCGAAGCGGGCAAAGTCCGCATCCGTCTGCATCAGGGTCTTGGCATTGAGGATGATGGTGGTCTTGAGCTGCTCGGCGCTCATCTCGGAGAAGATGGAGCGGCGCAGCTCGGCCTCGATCTCATTGCGGTTGAGGTTGAGGTCCAGGCCCATCATGGCGAAGTCGATGCGCTTCTTGAGGTCCTGGCCGTCCCACAGGAAGGTGTCCTTCTCGTTGATCTTGACCAGGATGAGGGACTGCTGGCCGTCGTCGGTGGCGGCGAGCTCGCGGGCCTTGGCGGCCTCCACTTCGCGCATGTGGCCGCGCTGGCCGCGGTACTGGATGTAGGCGCGGGCGAGCTTGTAGTAGCCCTGGCGCATGAGCTCCTCCTCCACCACGTTCTGCACCTCCTCGATGGTGATGAACTGCACCTCCAGCTCGGCGACGTGGCGGCTGACGGCCTCGGCGATATGGACGGCGGGGGAGGAATCCTGGTCCAGCGACAGGAAGGCCTTGCGCACGGCGATCTCGATCTTGTTCTGGTTCCAGGGCATCATCTGGTTGTTGCGCCGGATGACCTTGGTGTTGACCACGATGGGCTGGGGGCCGCTGCTGTTTTCGGTGAGCTCGCCGCTGCTCTCCAGGCGCTGGCGGCGGGCGATCACGGAGCGGGCCACGTCGTGCTTGTTGGCACGCACCAGGGCGCGCTCGATGAGGTGATACACTTCATGGGCGGGCAGCGTGGTGCGGCCTTGCTCGCCGGTGGCCTGCAGCTCCTCGGCCACGGCGCGGGCGATGCTCTGCACCAGGGTGCGGTTCTCATCGGTGTAGATGTTCTTTTGCTCGCGCGCCAGGAACAGGTCCGTCAACGCATCGCCCACCGTGTTGGCGATCTCGCCCAGGTTGAAGTCACGCTCATGGGTGCCGACCTTGACCTTCACAAACCCGGCGGTGGAAGGGATGGGATTTTCGGCGTTCTGGAGGACCGAATCCCATTCGTACTGGGGCTTCTGGTCCTTGGGGGTGGTGAGGAGACGCTTAAGCTGCTCATCCTCATGGAGAAGAGATTTGGAGAACATGGGAGCGTGGTGTTGGTTGCTGTCGGGCGGTCGGGTCGGGGCAGGGCGAGGTCGGGAGTGGCGGGGTCAGCCAGGGACGGCTGAGGACCGATGGCGGGGCCAGGAAGGCAGGGCCCAGGGCATCAGGGAATCGGCGGCGAAAAATCAGCGGGGGGATCAGTCAGGCGCTTTTTTGGCGGGAGTCAAAGACGGGTCTGAAAAAGAAGTTCACCTTTGCTCACTCTTGTTCACAATCAGAGGTCGTCATCGCTGCCCAGAACCAGGCCTGCGCCCTTCTGGTAATCGGTGACTTTGCCTTCGAAGAAGTTCGTCTCCTTCTTGATGTCCATCATCTCAGCCAGCCACGGCAGCGGGTTTTGCACGCCGGGGTTGAGCTGGGGCAGGCCGCAGTCCTGAAGACGGCGGTCGGCGATGTAGTCGATGTACTGTTCAAATTCGGTCGCGCTCAGCCCCACGGCGCTGGTCGGCAGGCAGTCGCGGATGAACTCCTTTTCCAGGGCCACGCCCTGGCGCATGGTTTCCACCAGTTCCTCGCGGAAATCGGCGGTCCAGATCTCGGAGTTCTCGTCGATGAGGTCCATGAACAGGTTGCGGAACACCTCAATGTGGTTGGATTCATCGCGCAGGGTGTAGCGGAACATCTGGCCGATGCCGGGGAACTTGTTCTGGCGGTAGAGGCTGAGCACCATGCCGAAAAGGCCGTAGAACTGGGTGCCCTCCATGCACTGGCCGAAGACGAAAATGTTTTTGGCCAGGAGGCGCTTGTTGGCCGGGTCAGTCAGGTCCAGGTCGCGCCGCAGGGCATGGCTGTGGCGGGTGACCCACTCGTTTTTCTTGGTGATGGTGGGGATCTGCTCGAACATCGCCTCGCACTCATGCGGGTTGATGCCCAGGCTGGAAATCATGTACAGCAGGCTGTCGGCGTGGATGTTCTCCTCGTGGGCGTGGCGGCCGAGCACCAGCTTCAACTCCGGGGCGGTGACGAGTTCGCGCACCACGTGCTGGATGTTGTCGCCCACAATGCCCTCGGCGGCGGAGAAATAGCCGATGCCCATCATGATGATCCAGCGCTCGTTCTGGGTGATCTCGCGGGAGCGCCACTGCTCCACATCCTTCTGCATCTGGATGTCTTCGGGCTCCCAGTGGTTGGCCTTCATGATCTTGTAGAGATCATACGCCCACTGGTAGCGCAGGGGCAGCAGGTTGAAGGTCATGGTCTTGCGACCATTGATGACACGCTTGGCCTTAAAGGCTTCTTCAGCCTTGTCCTGGTCGAGGACAAATTCGCGGGTACCTACTTTGAAAACTTTATCCATGGCGGGGGCGGGAG
>FTBX01000131.1_pt1 | contig 13214 bp, 11 predicted proteins | sample 1639461 | NCBI WGS metagenome assembly FTBX01 (sample SAMEA3914864, study PRJEB12502) | metagenome | biome: forest; material: soil | place: USA | collected 2012-03-12 | depth 0.3 m
AACTGCTGGACGAAGGTTCTGCCATGGACATGCGGAAGCAATCTGTGCCGGGAAAGGGCAAAGGTGACTCCCATTCCGCGCCGGTCAATGAATATCCGGGGGTGGATTTCGCTCCGCCGAGTCCCCTGCCGGCTCGCTGTCCCCAGACTTTTCTGGGGCTGGCAACGGATCCGGCCTGCCGCGCCAGCGCCGCCAGAGCGAGCGCAGTACATTGAGGAAACACTGGTAGTTCTCCCGGCCGATGATGGCCACGCAGATGCACGTGCCCGTCTCCGGCGCAAAGAACAGCACGGCCCCGAGCTTCACCTTGGTGGCGGTGGACCAGGGGAACCACAGCCACCAGCCGGTGAAGAAGAGCAGGTTCCCGCCAATGGCAAAGGACAAGCCAATGATCAGGCGGGTGCGGGCGCTCATGGCAACAGCCGGCTATTTCGGCCCTTCGTAGCTGAGCACCCAGTTCGTCTTGCCTTCATCGGCATTGATGATGACGCCCACCTTCTGGCCGCCGTCTTTGGTGGCGTTCACCGTCGCGGAATCCTTGCCGTTAAAGTTCATGGTGTTCACTTCGGTCTTGAAGCCCGCCTCCTTGAGCTTGGCATCATAGAAGTCCTTCACCTTCGCCACCGGGTCAGCGCTCTGGAAGCTGGCCATGCCGTTGAGCTTGCCGTCTTTCTCCACGCGCATGCCGCCTTGCTGCTGCGCAGCACCAGGATAGGCCGGAGCCCAGGCAGGCAGCGGGGTGTCGGCGGCGGACCCGCCGATGATGGTTTCGCCGCCATCCTGGGTCTTCATTTTGACGATGCCTTTGCTGCCGCCGGAGGTGTCCACCACGGTCTCATTGCCCTTGTCGTCGCTGACCTTGAACTTGCCCTTTTGCATGTCATCCAGGGACATGGTCATCACCTGGCCGGACTGCTTGTCCTTGATGGTGATCTCCTTGGTGGTTTCGTCGGCCTTAATGAGCTCCAGGTTGGGGTTCATCGCCACGATAAGCTTGGCGCCCGCAGTCACCGGATGGTCGCGCATTTCAGAGGTGGCCTCGATGATCTTGGAGCAGCCCTTTTGCAGCAGCAGGCCGCCGGCAAGGACGACGATGATAAAAAGACCGCCGCAGCCGATGCCGGCGATGGCGAGACCAGAGAGACCTTTTTTCGGAGCGGTAGGATCAGCCATAAGGGGGGGTTGAGTGTAGGAGGCTGACTCTAGCAACTTGATGCACGCGTGTCGCGCCTATTCTTTGGGCAAACTACAGCAGCGGGATGAGCAAGCGGGCGATGCCGTTGCGCAAGCGCTCCCAGGGAGTCTGTACGGCCAGCATGTCCAGGGTGATTTCGGTGCTGCGGGCCAGCTTCTGGTCGAACTCGGCCGTCAGCGTGCGTGCCAGCACATCGTCAAAGCAGGCGAGGTTGAATTCGAAGTTCAACTGCAGGCTGCGCGGGTCCCAGTTGGTCGATCCGATAAGCGAGAAGATACCGTCCACCACCACGGCCTTCGAGTGATCAAAGGGCGGCGGGCCTTCAAAGATGCGGCAGCCGCGCCTGAGGAAGGGCGCATACATGGTGCGCGATGCCCATTTCACCAGCGGGATGTTGTTGTCCGCAGGCACCAGGATGCGCACCTTCACACCACGCAGCACGCAGGAGATGAGAGCGGAGAAGATCGGCTCCGAGGGCAGGAAGTAAGGCGTGAGCACACGCACCTCGCGCTTTGCCTCATGCAGGGCGGTGGCGATGGCAAAGGCGATGGTCTGGCGGTCGTCATCGGGCCCGTCTGGCAGGCCGATGGCGCTCACGTCGCCAGGCATGTCGAGATCAGGGAACCAGGCTTCACCGTCCAGCACCTCGCCGGTGCAGAACTGCCAGTCCTCGCTGAACATCTGCTGCATCTGCCGCACCACCGGCCCCTGCACGCGGAAGTGCAGGTCCTGCACGGGATGGGCCGGGTGTTCCTCCAGCATGTTGCCCTGGCGGATGTTCATGCCGCCGGTGAAGCCGATGCGGCCGTCCACCACCATGATCTTGCGGTGGTTGCGCAGGTTCATGGTCAGGAGGCGGCCGATGAAGCGGTTGGGCATGAAACGGCGGACGGTGACGCCACGCCGCGCCAGCTCCCCCGTCGCCGCGGGCCAGGCATAGCGCGTGCCGGCGTCATCAATCATCACGCGCACCTGCACGCCCCGCTTCACCGCCCGTTCCAGGGCCTCGGCAAAGCGCATGCCCACGCCCTTGATCTCAAAGATGTAGCTGCACAAGGTGACGGAGACTTTGGCCGCCTCGATGGCCTGCAGCATGGCAGGCAGCGATTCGGTGCCGTTGCGCAACATCTCGACCTGGTTGCCGCCCACCAGGGACATGCGCGAAAGCGTGCTCAGGCTCGTCACCAGACCGGGCATGGACTGCACTTCCGTCTCCCACTCCGGCAGCAGGTGCGAGACGTTCCCCAGCCGCCCATGCTCCTCCAATGAGACCAGCTCGCGGTAGCGCTTGCCGCTGCGCCGGATGATGTTGATGCCCAGCAGGATGTACAGGCAGGCGCCCAGCAGCGGCACCAGCGCAATCAACGCCACCCAGTACGCCGCCGCACGCGGATCATTTTTGCGCACGATCACATGCAGCAGCGCCCCGCCGGCGAGCACGATCTCGAGCACGATGAGCAGCCAGTGCCAGGCGATGGGGAGGAAATGCATGTGGAATTGAAATCGCGGCGGTGCGGGAAACACGTACGGTGCATGAAGGAGCGAAAAGTCAGAAGTAAAAAGTCAGAATTGAGGAGTAAAAAGCGCGAGGCTGGAAGCGGGCGCATGGCACCATGGTCAGCTTCTCATTTTCACTTCTTACTTCTCACTTTTTGCTCCCTACTTCTCCCTTCCCACACCGTACTTCGATGGTACCCTGCTTTCGTATGCCCCGCCATTCCAGACCCCTCCGTTTTTTGTACTCGCTCGTCCTCTGCCTGGGGCTGGCCGGGATGATGACCTCCTGCGACCGCATCAAGACGAAGTTCAAGGAGGTGGCGAAGGAGCTTAAGACGCCCGCGCCGCAAAAGAAGGCGGAATCGGCGCAGGATGAGGCGATGAACAAGACACTGGATGATCCTTCGGTGTTTGACCCGAACGCGCCACGGCCCAAGAGCGACGGCACGGCCGCGACAACGCCGGAGGAACCGGAACCAGCGCCCACGATCGAGGTGAACAAGACAGCCTCGGTAGCCATCTTGGGCTACCACGATTTCCGCGACCGCGGTGGCAGCCCCATGCTCATCGCGGAGCCGAAGTTCCGCCAGCAAATGGAGGCCATCCGCGATTCGAAGATCCCGGTGGTGCCGCTCAGTGATGTCCTGGCCTGGAAGCGCGGCCAGAAAAACATCCCGGAGGAGTGCATCGTCATTACCATGGATGACGGCTGGGTGGGTGTGTACCAGTACGCTTATCCAGTGCTGAAGGAGATGGGCTTCCCCTTCACCATCTACCTGTACAAGAAGTACGTGAACATCGGCGGCCGCTCGCTGAAGTGGGAGCAGATCAAGGAGATGATGGACAACGGCTGCGAAGTGGCCAGCCACACCGTCTCCCACCAGATGCTGACCAAGAAAGGCTCGATGACGGACGAGGCCTACCAGCTCTGGCTGATGAACGAGCTGAAGGACAGCAAGGAGTTCCTGGAGCAGCACCTGGGCAAGCCTGTGCTTTCCATCGGCTACCCGTACGGCAACCACAACGAGCTCATCGAACAACTGGCCCATCAGGTGGGCTATGAAGCGGGGGTGACGGTGGCCAACAACAAGGTGGCCTGGGACACGCCCAACATGCACCTGGGCCGCTACATCATCCATGGCGAGCAGGACGGCAACTTCCGCCTCGCCACCAGCTTCCACAGCCGCGGCGAGCTGGGCAATGCCAAGTCCCTCGCCCTGGATTCGAAGAACGACAAGGGCGAGTCCCTGGTGCAACTGAGCCCGGCCCCCAACAGCACCATCACCGACCGCCGCCCGGTGATCGAGGCCAACCTCCTCAAGCTCGGCAGCGTGGTGCCCGAAAGCCTGCGCCTGCGCATCGGCGGCATGGGCAACGTGCCCGCCAGCTTCGATCCCAAGACCTTCCTGCTCCGTTATCAGCTCCCGGTGAAACTGCGCCGTGAAGATTGCAATGTGACGCTGCTCTTCAAACGCAACACCGAGCAGCCGGAGGAAATGGTAACGTGGAAGTTCAAGGTGGATCTTGCGGCGGCTTATCTGCCCAGCATGCCGGCTCCGAAGGAGGCGGGTGAGGAGGACAAGAGCGAGGGGGATAAGAAGTGAAGAGTGCGGAGTGTTAATCACCTCTTCTTCCCGGCAGTCTCCAGATAGGACGCGGTCTTTCGGGCTGCAGGCCCGACGTCCCTCAGCCCAGGGCATAGCGAGCTTGCGAGCGACGCCCTGGGTATGTCGTCGTGCGACAGAGGCGCGAATCGACGACATTGCCGGGTTGACCGCCATCCAGAAGCGCCGTGGCCCGCATTGCAAGGGGACCTTCGGCAGGGCTTGTTGTAACCGCTCTTTCAGCACAACGAACTCACTAGCACGCGGTTCGCTCCCTGGTTTCGTTCCTTAAACCCAGGGCGTCGCTCGCAGAGCTCGCTGTGCCCTGGGCTGAGGGATGTCGGACCTTCGGTCCGAAAAGGCGGCAGGCTTCCTTGGAACGGCGGGAACCATCCATCTTCCGCCCCGGCTGCAGGTCCCCTGTCGTCCGTGGACCAGCGACGAATGGTTCCGCTACGTCGAAAGCCCCCTCCCCGAGGTTGAAGAAGGCCATTCAATCGACTAGCACACTTACCACTTCTCACTTACCACTTCTCACTTCCTCTCAGCACCCCACGCCCCCTCAGCATGTTCTCCGCCCTCTCCGAGCGTCTCGAAGACGCCTTCAAAAAACTTCGCGGCCTGGGCCGCATCAGCGAATCCAACATTGCCGACGCGATGCGGGAGATTCGCATGGCGCTGCTGGAAGCGGATGTGGACTTCAATGTCACGAAGGACCTGATCGAGGCGGTGAAGGAGGCCTCCATGGGCCAGGAGGTGCTGCGCAGCGTGCACCCCGGGCAGCAGATCGTTAAAATCTTCCACGACGAACTGGTGAAGCTGCTGGGCAGCGAGTCCAGCGGGCTGAACTTGAATCCGCCCTCGCGCATCCTGGTGGCGGGTCTCAACGGCGCGGGCAAAACCACCACGTGCGGCAAGCTCGCTTACTGGCTGAAGAAGCAGGGCAAAAAGCCCGTGCTGGTGGCGCTCGACTTGTACCGCCCGGCGGCGGTGAAGCAGCTTGCCGTGCTCGGCCAGTCACTCGGCATCCCGGTGTATGAGCCCGAGGCTGGTCTTACCGATCCAGTGAAGGCAGCGGAGCGCGGCCTGAAGTGGGTGAACGACCAGGGTCCTGGTGTGGTGGCCATCTTCGATACAGCAGGCCGCCAGGAAGTGGATGAAGGCCTCATCGCTGAGCTCAAGAAGGTCGCCGCCATAGTCCTGCCCGGCGAAACCTTGCTCGTGGCCGATGCCGCCACCGGCCAGCAGGCCGTGGGCGTGGCAGACACTTTCCACAAGGCCATCGGCCTCACCGGCCTGATCATGACCAAGCTGGATGGCGATGCGCGCGGCGGTGCGGTGCTTTCCATGCGGCGGGTGACCGGCTGCCCGGTGAAGTTCATGGGCACGGGTGAAAAGGTGGAGCAGCTCGAGGTTTTCCACCCCGACCGAATGGCCCAGCGCATCCTCGACATGGGCGACGTGGTCTCGCTGGTGGAACGCGCCGCCGAAGAGATCGACGAAAAGGAAGCCGAACGCATGGCCAAGCGCTTCGAAAGCGCCGAGTTCGACTTCAACGACTACCTCAGCCAGATGAAGATGCTCAAGCGCCTGGGCCCCCTCCAGGGCATCCTGGGCATGCTGCCGGGCATGGGCAAGCTGAAGGATGTGCTGGGTGGCGCTGACACAGAAAAGCGCATGAAGCACATGGAGGCTCTCGTGCTTTCCATGACGCCCAAGGAACGCAAGACCCCTTCCGTCATCAACAGCAGCCGGCGCAAACGCATCGCTGGCGGCGCCGGCCGCCCGGTGGTGGAGATCAACCAGCTTCTGCAGCAGTTCGAAATGATGCGCCAGCTCATGAAGAACAAAGGCCTGATGGGCCAGATGATGAGCGGCATGATGGGCGGCGGTGGCGGCATGCCTGGAATGCCTCCAGGCATGGGCGGCGGCCCTGGCAAGGGTGGCTTTCCTGGCATGGGTGGAATGCCCGGCATGGGCGGCGGCATGCCCCCCGGGCTCGGTGGTTTCTCCAAGCCAAAGAAGCCAAAGAAATGGAAATTCTGATCCGCGGCTGACCGCCTGTCCGGTTCCCGGCACCCTCGTTGCGTACACACAAGTCATTGTGTGAAGAGAGCAACCCCTGGCTCAAGCCCGACCGTGTGCCTCACAAGGAGCGGCGTGCATCTTGCCGCCGTCAACGAACCCTGCGGCGCAGCCGCGACAAACCGAGAGAAGCCGTGGAGTATTGCCAGGCGATCTTATGGCATGGCGGCTGCGCCGCAGGTTTCCGACGGCGGCAAGATGCGCGCCGCTCCTTGTAGGGCGTGCATCCTCGACAAGGCAGGCGGTTGTTACCCGTCCAGGGGATTGACGAACACAAACATCATGGAGCCGGCAAAAATAATGTCCCCATCGCACAGCGCGCGGCAGGTGATGCGCCCCTCCACCCCATCCAGCTTGGTGCCGTTGCGTGAGCCGCTGTCTTCCAGAAGCCAGAGGCCGGCCTGTGGACGCACGCTGAAGTGCCGCCTGCTGAGCATGGCCAGCTCTTCCAGATTGATGGCGGCATCGGCGCCCCTGCCCACGGTGATCCCTTCGCCTATCGCCACGGATTCCACCGGCGCATCGCCGCCGCGCGAAAAAACCAGCGAGGGCACGGCGGGCGGCGCCGGCAGGGACGCGATCAGACGCGATGCGGCGGACAGACGGTCAAACAGGGTGCCGTTGTCTGCGCGCACAGGCATCAGGGTGCGGCTGGCGGCGGCCACTTCAGATTCAAAAGGCGGATAGGGGGAGAAAGGGTCGGTGTTCATCGTTGTTGTAGAGAGAGATGACGCCGGCTTACGCTTCGGCGTCGGGTGGAGGTTCTGCTTCGCCGGTCTCCATGGCGTTGATGATGTCCTTGAGCCGGGCCATGAGACGGTTCTTGATCTGGTAAACCGCATTTTCCTTGAGCCCGAAGCGCGCCGCCACTTGCGCCACCGGTTCATTGTCCAGGGCGCAAGCCCGGAACACTTCCACGGTCTCGGGCTTGGTGCGCGGATCACCGAGCACCCGCCGCAGGGCTTCTTCAACAAGGCTCTGCCGCCAGGCTTCCTCCAGTTGCACGCTGGCGTCCGGCTCTTCCGCCGCGAGGTGTTCGTGCAGGTCGTCCGTGCCGTCCCCTTGCGGGGCGTCCATGGAGAGCAGCTTGTCCATGTGGGAGCGCCGCCGGGCTTCGCGCACTTTGTTGGCGACGATGGTCATGAGCCAGTTGCGGAAACGTCCGCGGCCGGCGTCATACTCAAAGGCGGGAAGCTTGCGCATCACTACCATCATGGTTTCCTGGAGGGCATCGAAGGCGCTGTGCTCATCAAGGCCCTGTTTACGGGCGAAGCTGAGGATCACGGCGTGGTACTTGCTGTAGAACTGCTCCCAGTCCCGCTGCGCGGGTGCCTGTTTGAGCCGTTGAATAAGGCTGATCCGTGTGGAGAGATCCATGGAGGATGGGGGGAAAGGGAACCCGCCCCTTATCTACACCATCAACCGCAACTGGCAAACGGACGCGTGGCATGCAACTAATCCCCCCCGGTAGAGACGGCAAAGAGGCCGGAACCAGGTTCCGGCCTCTGCTTTATGATTTATGGGGGTGGTCGCATCAGCGGAAGGCTTGCGAAGGATTAATGACGGCCGCGGGTCTTGCCGCCGGTGCTGTGGCTGCTGCCATGGCTGCCGCGGCTGCTGGTGCGGCTCGTGCGGCTGCTGGTGTTGCGGACTCCCGCTCCGTGGCCGCTGTTGCCGTTGTGGGCCAGGGTGTTCCGGCCGCCGCGGCCGCCGGTGTTATTGTGGCCCTGGGTGTTCCGGCCACCGCGGCCACCGCGGCCGCCATTCGAGGCTACATGACTGCCACGACCGCCACGGCCACCATGGCTGTGAAACCGCGAACGGGAGGCGAAGTGCCGGCGGGCAGAGAAGAAGCGGGAACGTGAGATCTTGATTTCGCCGCCCGAGATGGTGGGCACCAGCACCATGGAGGGTTCGCCGGGCACCGCATAGAACACCGGAGCGCCGTCATCACCCACCACCGCATCGTCGAGCACGGCATCACCGTCATCGGCCACCACCGCGGAAGAGTAGCCCACCGCCACCGGTTCTTCCACCACACCCACCCCCACGAAGGCCGGTTCTTCGGCTACGAAACCGCCGCCCACCACTTCCTCGCTTTCGAAGCCTCCGCGGCCGAAATGATGGTGGTCATGGCGACCATCGTGGCGGCCGCCGTGGCGACCGTCATGCCCGTGGGAGCCGTTGCCCCTGCCAGCGAGCTTGCCGCCCCCCGGGCTGGTCCTGCCGCCACGATGGGCCACGTTCTTGCCGCCTTTCGGAGTGGGGCTGCCACGGCGGGCCGGAGTGTTTGAGCGGGAATGTGAAGCGGAGGACGACGAACCGCGCTTGGCAGGCTGGGCTTCAACAGTGCTGACGGCGAAGGCGGAGAGCAGGCCGATGACGAGGACCGGCTTGACGAGGATGGAGTTAAGATTCGAGTTCATGGCTTTGATTTGTTTTGGTTTGATTTGATTTTGCTTAGCTTGAAAGAGGACCTCGGCATCAGCCTCGGTTGTGCGGTATTGCGGCCAGCCAGGGCTCTCTTATGCGGCGCTGAAAATTCTTTTCGCAGCCGCGCGGCCGGTCCCGCCGGCACCGGCCGCGAAGGCGGCCTGAAATCACACCAGGCTGCGCACATCGGCTGGGCATGAGAACAGGAGCGCCGCGTCATTCATGACGCCGCCGCCGCACCCGCCGGCCGACGGTGTATCACACCAAGGTCATTTGATGACGGGTCATTTCGCAGCCGCGCGGCGCAGCTTGCTCGTTGTGCGTCGCTTTAGCGCGTGGGGTTGCACTGGGTCCGGCGCTTGGATCTCCGCCACCCCACGCGCTAAAGCGACGCACAACGAACCCTGACGCGGCCTGCCATTACCGATGCTTTATCATACCCGTTTTCAACCACTTATGGGATCACACCAGCCGCTCGCGCAAGGCACGGGCCACGGCGGCGGCGCGGCTGTGCACGCCGAGCTTGGTGAACAGGTTCCGCGTGTGCGTGCCGGTGGTGTGAATGCTCACGTTCAGCCGGTCCGCGATTTCCTTGGCCGTCAGGCCTTCCACCAGCAGGGCGAGCAGCTCGCGCTCGCGGGGCGACAGCGCCACGGGCGGTGATGCCGGATGGATGTTCTGGGTCAGCCTGGCCAGCAGGCTCACCACGCTGCGGGCGACCTTGGGCGACATGGGCGAGCCGCCGTGAAACGCTTCGACGATCGCCTCCGCCACCTCATGCGCGGCCGAGGTTTTTAACAAGTAGCCGCAGGCACCGGCGCTGATGGCCTGGCTGATCTTCGCCTCGTCTTCAAACACAGTGAGGATCACAATGCGGCAGTCCGGAGCCAGGGCCAGCAGGTCGCCGATGATCTCCAGCCCGCTGCGTCCCGGCAGGCCCACGTCCAGCAGCAGAACCTGCGGCCGTTCACCCTCTTCCGTGGCGCGCAGCACGTTCAGCATCGTCTCCGCATTGGCAAAGGCGCGGGCCGGGGCCATGCCGCGCTCCGGCGTGCACAGGCGCTGCAGCGAACGGCGGAACACATCGTGGTCCTCCACCACCCACACTCGGATTGGTTCCATGTTCACGGTTTCCATGATTGTCATTGCTTCCGCCACCTCCGGCTGCCCGGCACTTCCAGGGCGATCTGCGTGCCTTCCCCGGGCTGGGAGGCAAGGTTGAGCTTCGCATGCAGCGCCCTGGCCCGCTGGCGCAGGTTGCCCAGGCCATGGCCGCCCGCCTGCTGCTCCGGATCAAAGCCGGCGCCGTTGTCGGCGATCTCAATGCGCAGGCCGCCGGCGGCGGGGCTGAGGTGGAACCGCACCTGCGTGGCCTGGGCGTGGCGGGCGATGTTGTGCAGCACCTCCTTGCAAAACAGGTAGATCTCGCGGCGCGTCTCAATGTCAGGCTCGTGGTTCAGCGGTTCCGTGGGCAGCAGGCAGTCCAGCTTATGCCCGCGCAGCAGCCGCTCGGTGAGCCCCTGGAGCACCTCCAGCCAGCCACGTCCCTCGTCCGCCTGCCGTGGGCTGATGAGCCGCACCATGTCGCGCATGGAATCGGCGCTCTCCGCAGCCACGCGTTCGATGTCAGCCAAATCACTGCGCAGCGTTTCCATCGTGATGTCCGCCTGTCCGGCAAAGGAGCAGATCAGCCGGATGCTGCCCAGGTTGGAGCCAATCTCATCGTGCAGATCCCGGGCCAGCCTCTCGCGCAGCCGTTCCGTGTCGCGCAGCCGGTTGCGCCGCTGGCGCCATAGCATGCCGATGGAAAGCAGGCTGATGCCCGCCACGCTGCCAATGCTGATCATCACCAGGGCATGCTCGGCATTCTCCACCAGGGCCGCGCGGGCGGCGGTGAGCCGGTCGCGCTCAGCTTCCAGCGCCTGCCGCCGCTCCAGCCCGGCGAACCAGGCGGGCAGCTCGACCAGCCTGCCCTCGCCCGTGAGCCCGTCATTCAGCGCCGCGAGGCTCCAGGCCGGGTCATCACCCAGCGCATCACTGGCGGCAAAAACACCCTTGGGTGCGATGTTGACCCCGCCCGAGTAGGCCTGAAACTCGGCCAGCGCGAAAACAAAGCTGCCTCGGTTCTCCCAAAGCTGTTTCGTCGTCAGCCGCAAATAACGGGCGCGAACGCCGTGCACCGGGATGCACACCAGGTTCATGCCCGGCGTGGGCTGGCCCTTGTCCGTCACCTCATGCACCACGCGGGCATCGCTAAAATCCGCCTCCGTGGCGGCCTCCAGCCGGTACAGGACAGGGAAGCCATAGTCGAACCACAGCGGCACCTCCGGCCGGCGCACCGGCACCAGCCGTACTTCGTCGAGGTCCACCGCTTCCGGCAGGGCCAGGGTCAGCGTCTTCACCTCATCAGCACGACGGGCCACCGCGCTGTGAAATCCAGGCGAGGCACCGGCCTGCCTCACCACCGGCAGCCCGAGCGGCGTCACCATGTCCACCAAGTTGGGCCGCGTCCAGGCGCGCGGGGCGTTGCGGCTGCTGGAGCTGGTGACCTTCGCATCCAGGGCAAGGTTGAGGTTGCCAGACAGCACCAGCATCTCCGCCAGCGCCAGCACATCCGGCCCGTCGGCCGACCACGGTACTGTGGCGGTGAGCCGCACCCGCTTGACGGAGCAGCGATCGAACCGCGCTACCACGGGAAAGCAGCCCGGGTTGGGAAAGTCCTCCTGGGTCTTGTCCAGGATCACCCGGCCATGGTCCCCGCCATCGAAAATCTCAAGCTGGAAGCGCAGCGGAAAGCCATAGCCCGGCATCACCGCCGTGGCCGCCTTGGCCAGTGGCGGCACCAGCACCACCGTGTCCACGAGGGAGGCGGCAGGCAGCGTGAGCTCGAGCCAGCGCACGTCGTCCGCCGTGGTGTAGCCGGTCTTCAAGCCCACACGGATGCTGCTGTTCACCACCGCGATCTCCGGCAGCGTGGGCAGCGTCTGGCGCACCACCGCGAGGCGCTCATCCAGCCGCCGCAGGTCACCGGCGGACCAGAAGGCAAGCCTCTCCACCCACGAGCCGCCGGTTCCCCCGGCGATCAAAAAGGTGGCGAGAACAGGCAAAAGGGACTTCATCCAGCGGTGCCTGGAGACTACCACGCCGGCAGGCGCTGTCGCATCACCTATTTTTGTGAGATGACGCCGCCACGCCCCGGGCCAGCTTTTCACATCATGTCCCGGCTGCCCCTTTTTGCTTCCGCCCTGTTTGCCCTGTCTCCGTGCCCAGCCGCGCAGGACTACACTTCGCCCTACTCGGTGAAGTACCAATTCCCGGAGGAGGACCTCATCGGCGACCTGCTCAAAGGCCAGCGCGGTGATTCCAAGCACGAGGCCGCCGATCCTTTCGCCACCTGGTACAACACCACCAACGAAAAGCGCTGGGGCCACTGGGGTCCCCCGGCCTTTCACTTTCCCCCGCCCGCCGGCATGAGCGGCCGTGGCAAGGAATGGCTGCGCGAGCGGGTGATCGCCACCGCCCTGCGCTTCGCCGGCTACAGCTACCAGCATCATCATGTGCCCGACTGGGACCCGCCCGCCACCTGGAAGCACGATCCCGAGCAGAAAACACCGGTAGGCAAAGGGCTGGACTGCAGCAACTTCACCGCCTTCGTTTACAACCAGGGCCTGGGCATCAAGCCCACCGGCGAAGTGGTGGCCCAGTCCGCCATGACCGAAGCGCCCATGCAGGGCCGCAACATTCCGGTGCAGCGCATCGAGCTGCCCAAGACCTACACCGAATTTGACCGCGTGCTGAAGACCGGCGACCTGCTCTACGTCACCAGCAAGGCCGGCAATGTGTCTCACGTTGTGATATGGGTGGGCAGGATCGGGCATTCCCCGGACGGCTCGCCCCTGGTGCTCGACAGCACCGGCACCGGCGCGGTGGACAGCAAGGGGACAGAGATCCCCAACGGCGTGCACCTGCGGCCGTTCAAGCCCACGGTCTGGTACTTCAAGCACGCCAGCCACGCGCTGCGGATCGTGCCGGACGGGGAGTGATGGCACCTCACAGGAGCGCGGACACTCCTGTGGTGCTCCTGCCCTCACCTATTTTGGTGAGATTAGCCCCCTCAGGGACGGCACGGTAATTGCATCGGGAGGCAGTCCCCGCAACCCCTTGTGCCCGGCCACTAGGCCCGCACGGCCAACCTTAAAAACCCGCTGCCACGAACAGCCCCGGTCGTCCACGCCCGGAGCCCGTCCTGCCGCAGCCCGCGCCATGAGACTTTCATCCCTTCTCCAGCCGCACCGCCTGCTTCCATGCTGCGCCGCCATGCTTGCCCTGCTGGCAGCCGGCATCCGCGACACCGCCGCGCAGAGCACCTTCACCACCGCCTCTGGCAACCAATCCTGGGG
>FTBX01000267.1_pt1 | contig 13145 bp, 9 predicted proteins | sample 1639461 | NCBI WGS metagenome assembly FTBX01 (sample SAMEA3914864, study PRJEB12502) | metagenome | biome: forest; material: soil | place: USA | collected 2012-03-12 | depth 0.3 m
ACGGTGTGGAACTGGGAGCAACCCTGCCCGTGGTACCGGCAGGCCGCGCGGCGCAGCTTGCTCGTTGTGCGTCGCTTTAGCGCGTGGGGTGGCGGAGGTTAAACGCGGTGAACAAAGTCCCACCCCACGCGCTGAAGCGACGCACAACGAGCAAGCTGCGCCGCGCGGCTCTGCCATTACTCCCAGCTCCAAACCGCGCAGCACGGCCGTTCCCCTCAATCCGCCGTCATCCCCACGTCATCAATGCGCCAGCGGCCGCTGTCATCCTTGCGGAAGCGCAGCTCAATGCTGCCGCCTTCGTAGTAGATGTGGCTGTCGTCCATGAGCTTGAGCGATTCGTTCTCACCGGCCTGCTTGTTCCACACCAGCTTGTTGAGCACTCGCTCGCTGGCGACGGCGGCGGCGGCCTGGCGGTCGTGCTTGCGATAGGCTTCGAAAAAGTACTGCGCGGCCTGGCGGCGTGTGCTGGCGCCAGCGGCCCCTTTGTCAGCAGTGGCCGGAGCGTCGTTTTTCGACCGGGGTTCGGGCTTGGCCTCGGGTTCCGGCTCTGGCGCGGACCGACGCCCGGGCTTGGCAGGGGGCTCGCTGGTGTCGGGGCCTTCGTTGCCGCCCTCCAGGGTTTTCTTCAGCCGCTTCACCCGCTCATCGGTGAGGGAGGCGATGGCATAGGAATACAGCATGGGGGCCATGGAGCCGCCGCGGGCTTCATCGGCGGCTACGCTGGCCTCGGCGTCGCGGTAAGCGATCCAGGCGCGCTGGGATTCCTTCAAAAGCTTCGCGCCTTCGGCATCGCAGGCGGCGAGCACCTGCTTGTACACCTGGTTCAAAACCTTGTCCGCCCGGGCGGCCTCACGCGCGGCCTCTTCATTGAGCTCGTGCTGGGACTGGGCGTGCAACGGGGCGGCGAGGGCCAGCGTCAGGAGGCAGGCGAGGGACCAAAGGCGGGCGTTCATGGGGAAGGGGAGTTGTTGGCACAGGGTTCGCTACTCGGCCTGCATCTTCGCCTGGATCTGGCCGGCGGGGTTCAGGCGGGTGAGGGGCACTTTGTAAACCTTGTTGTCCGTCTGCATGCGCAGCATCACGAATTCGCCCTGCAGGCCTTCGAAGGTCGCCTTGATCACCTTGCCATCCTTGCTTGTCCAGTTCATCACCTCATGCGGCCGCTGGCGTTTGAGCGCCGCCATTTTCGCCGCGATGTCGATGCCTGGCAAGCTGGCGCCCTCGCTGATCCAGGTGCGCAGCTTCATCACCTCGGCGTTGGAGAGCTTGGGGCCCTCAGGCGGCATTTCTTTTTTGCCGTCCACCCCCAGCACGATGGGAATGAGGTCGCTGTCCTCCACCTTCCCCGGCACAATGATCCGCCCCTCGCCCACATCATGGGAAAGGCGCTGCACATCATCGAATACAAAGCCGGCCTTCTCCTTCTTCTTCTGCACGCTGTGGCACTGGTAGCAGTACTTGGCGAAGATGGGCTGCACATCCTTCTTGAAATCCACCGTCGGCGCCCCCTGCTGGGCACGCAAAAGACCAGGGACCAGAAGCAGGAAGGCGGTGAGCAGACGATACGACATGGCAGGGCAGAAAAGATGACAGATGAGGACGGCAGGTGCAACGCGGGAGACGGCGCGGTCTTAGAACAAGATCGGGAGCAAAGGATCAGCCTGGATTTTGAAGGAGGAAAGGCGACGCGAGAAGCGCACCGGCCTGCCATTGTTCATGAGGAGGAGTAAGAGTATGAGTAGGAGGAAGATTAGCCACCATTCAGCACTTAACACTTCCTACTTCTCACTTAACACTTCCCCATGCCCTCCCCAGCTGCCATCGACCTGCGCTCGCTCGCGGTGTTCCGCATGGGCCTGGGCTTTCTGGTGGCGCTGGACCAGGCGGTGGCGCTGGGCAATGCCCGGGTGTTTTACTCGGATGCCGGCCTGCTGCCACGCGACCTGCTGCATACGCACTTTGCGGACAGCCCCTGGATGCTGTCGGTGCACACGCTTTCCGGCTCCACAGCCTGGCAGGCGGTGCTGATCCTGCTGGGGTTGGCTGCGGGGGTGGCGGTGGCGCTGGGCTGGCGCACACGGCCGGCGCTTGTCATCGGCTGGGCGTTGCTCTGCTCCCTCCAGGTGCGCAACCCGACGATCCTGTACGGCGGCGACACCGCCCTGCGGCTGCTGTGCTTCTGGGGCCTGTTCCTGCCGCTGGATGCCTGCTGGTCGCTGGCGGCACGGCGGTCTGCCACCCCGGCTCCCGCAGGGGCATCGTTTCTGAGCATGGCCACGGCAGGGCTGCTGGTCCAGGTGGTGAGCATCTACGAGTTCACCGCGGCTCTGAAGTGGGGCAATGAATGGACGCGCGATGGCACGGCGCTGTACTACGTGCTCATGAATGACCAGTTTGTGCGCGCGCCGGGACGCTGGCTGCTGGGCTTTCCGGACCTGTGCCGCTGGCTTACCCATGGCACGCTGTGGCTGGAGATGGCCGGGCCCCTGGCGGCCTTCATCCCCTGGCGTGCGGCGTGGTGGCGCCTCCTGGTGGTGGCCGCGTTCTGGGGGCTTCACCTCGGCATGGCGATATGCCTGCGCCTGGGCTGCTTCCCGCTGATCATGATGGTGGCCTGGCTGCCCTTCGTTCCCGCCTTGGCCTGGGATTTCCTCGCGCGCAGGCGGCCGGCGGCGCGCGCGCGGCCGCCTAACAGCCACGTGCATCCACGCCCGGCGCCGCAGTTCTTCGCCGCCTTCTGCATGGTGCTGTGCCTGCTTTGGAACCTGGCCACCGTCGATTACCAGCGCTGGAACCCGCTCTTCCCGCCCTGGGGCCGCCCGGTGGCCTGCCTGCTGCGGCTCGACCCGTGGTGGTCCATGTTCGCCCCCGCGCCGATGACGCAGGACGGCTGGATCGTGCTGGACGCGACGCTGGCGGACGGCAGCCACGTGGACCTCCTCCGTCACGGCCAGCCCGTGAGCTATGCCAAGCCGCCCAACCTCTCTGAGGAGGCGCCCGACTGGAAGTGGCACAAGCTGCTCTTCAATCTCCTCTCGCCCCCCTGGGCCGTGCTGCGCGAACGCCTGGGCAAAGACCAGGCGGAACGGTGGTCCCTCGCCCATGGGCCGGGCCAGCAGGTGCAATCCTGGACGCTGGTGTTCATGAGCGAGGAGACGCTGCCCCACTACATGGCCGTCGAGCCGCAGCGCGTGGAACTGGCGAAAGGAACGAGGTGAAAAGGCTGGGTGAGAGCCGTGAGGGACCATGTTAATTTAGGTCATGGGCTTAATGGTAATAAAGGTGGCACCTTGCAGGCGGTGGACGCCCGCGCCTGCCGCAAACTGGCAGATTTGGAGTGACGCCGCATTCGCGGTGCCCTATGTTTGTCAGATTCATCTTCGCCTTCGAACAAACATTGCCTCCCTATTCCCGATGAAGACAGCCTCCGCACTCGCCTTCCTGATCGCACTCACCGCCTCCTGTTTTGCCGGCACGCCGGACATCAGCTCCAAGACGCCGGTGACGGTGGAACCTCCGGTGGAATCCAATGCGGGCTTCTTTGCTGATTTCGAACTGAGCGCCTTTCACCTGAACAGTTTCAGCCTGGGTGACCCGCTGAAGGTGGACCTGAAGTTCAAGGATGGCTGGGGTTCCTCGCTGGGCTTGGGCTATGATTTTGGCAACGGCTTCAGCGCCATGGTCAGCGGCGGCTACTACCGGGGCTACTATGACCAGCTCACCCTCCATGAGGCAGGCATCAGCCAGGATGCCAACACCTGGGGCAACGTCTCCTTTTCGCCCTTCCTCGTGGGCGGCGCTTACACGTTTAAGATCGTAGGCAATTTGAGCTGGTACATTGGTGGCGGCGCAGGTCCCGTCCATGAAGCCGCCTCCTGGCCGCCCTATGACCGCCCGCGTGGCGAGAGGACGCTGCACTTCAACAAGTTCCACAACGCTCCGGCGCATCTCGACGGCTTCACGGATGAATCCTGGGAATTCGGCTTCCAGGCCTTCACCGGCCTGGGCTACCAATGGAATCCGCGCACCATGATCAAGCTGGGCTACAGCTACATGTATGTGGACAGCCGCATGGCGGTGAACGGCGATTCCGGCCCGGCGCTTCAGGCGCAGACCATCCAGCTCGGTGTGGTGTGGAAGTTCTAAACTAGCCAACGAATTCCGAAGCCCAGGCGCGGCCTCCAAGCCGCCCCTGGGTTTCTGCTATTTTGGCTGGCCTGGCGTACCAGGATCTATACAGGCCCTGTATGACCTCTATAGGCGGCTAAAAGCCCCCCAAGCGCCACAAGGCTGGCCTTGGAATGAAAGAACCGCCCCCCGGCCAACGCACCTGTCCTGCGTGATTCTGCCCGCCATCAACCGTCGTGAAGCGCTCACCCGCCTGGGGGGCGGCCTGGGCACGCTGGGTCTTGCCACAGCCCTGGAAGCCGCGGGCGCCACCGGGCTGCAGCCGGTGCTGCATTTTGCGCCGAAGGCGAAACGGGTGATCCACCTGTTCATGAACGGCGGGCCGTTTGGTCCTGATTTCTTTGATCCCAAGCCCGCGCTGGCGAAGTACGCCGGCCAGCGCCCTGAAGGTGCCGACCTGCGCACCGAGCGCCCCACTGGCGGGCTGATGGCCACGCCCGCCTCCTTTCATCCCCAGGGCCGCAGCGGCCTGCCGGTGAGCGACCTCCTGCCAATGCTGTCCCAGCACGCGGATGATCTCTGCGTGCTGCGAAGCTGCCACACGGACAATCCCAACCACGGCCCGGCGCTGCTGCTGATGAACAACGGCACGATGACGGAGCGTGTGCCCAGCATGGGCTCCTGGCTCTCCTACGGCCTGGGCAGCGAGAACCAGAACCTGCCCGCCTATGTCGTCCTGTGCCCTGGGCGGCCTGTGCGTTTCAGCATTTTGTGGAGCAGCGCTTTCCTGCCCGCCCAGCATCAGGGCGTGTACATCAATCACTCCAACCTGGATCCGCACCAGATGATCCCCTGGCTGCACAATCCACGGCTGCCATCCCCCGGCCAGCGCCGCCAGCTTGATCTCATCAATGAACTGAACCGCGAGCACCTCGCGGCCCGCGGCGGCCTGGACAATGCCCTGCAAGGCCGCATCGAGGCCATGGAAACGGCCTACCGGATGCAAACCGCGGCCTCCGATGCCTTTGATCTGGCCCAGGAGCCTGCCTCCATGCGCGAGCTGTATGGCAAGAGCCATTTCTCCAACGGCTGCCTGCTCGCCCGCCGGCTTTGTGAGCGCGGTGTGCGCTTTGTGCAGCTCTACTACGGCAACGGCCAGCCCTGGGACACGCATTCCAATCACGATGCCACCACCGCCAAGCTCGCCGCGGACATGGACCGCCCCATCGCCGCGCTCCTTACCGATCTGAAGCAGCGCGGCTTGCTGGATGAGACCCTGATTGTCTGGGGTGGTGAATTCGGCCGCACCCCGGTGAGCGAAAACGGCAGCGGCCGCGACCACAATCCCCATGGCTTCAGCATGTTCCTCGCTGGCGGCGGCGCCAAGGGCGGGATGAGCTACGGCGAAACCGACGACTTCGGCTTCAAGGCGGCGACCAACAAGATGCACGTGGATGATGTGCACGCCACCATCCTCCGCCTCCTGGGCATCGATCACGAGCGCCTCACCTACCGCTACGCCGGCCGCGACTACCGGCTCACCAATGTCGCTGGCCACGTGCCGAAGGAACTGGTGTAGAGCCCGACTCCGCCCTCAAGGCTGCACGTTCATGTTAAACGGCGCGAAGATCATCTCCCCCTTCACCATCACCTGGCAGTAAAAGCGCACAAAGCCTGGCCGCGGCGGGAAGAATACAAATCCCAGCGTGGGGCCGCCGCGCGCATCGGGCACCAGCACGTCGCCGCCGCCGGGGTGCACGTGTACGACGGTGTGATAGTCGTCGTAAAACCCGACCAGATGGGCGAAGGCGTTCATCACCGGTTCCAGGTGGGTCGCTGGCTGGCCGTCGGGGCCGTGAATTGTCACGTTCATCGCGCATGGCAGGTTCGCCTGCGGTGGCGTCTGGTTGCCCTTGCTCAGGGTGAGCTCGAAGGAAAGGCCGCCCGCCTTGCTGGTGAAGGTGCTGGCGCGGTTCATCACCGGTCCTGGCGTGCCGGTGGAAGGCAGGTCCACAAAGGGCAGCTCCTGCGTGCCGGTTTCATTGGGCACGATGTCGGCCCACACCCGGTAGGGGCTGGTCTTCGCGGGTAGGAAGGAGAAGGCGTATTCGCCCGGCGTACCGGTGGTGACGGGATGCTCGTGGTGGTAATCGTCCAGCGCCGGCGTCTCGATCAGGAGATGAATGGGCTGCGTATGCATCATCATCAGATCCGCTGGCAGCACGGCCGAGCTGTCGCCGCGCGCCAGCCGCAGCTTCACCTCCACCTTGCGGCCTGCCTCCACCGCGCCGTTCACCGTGGCAGTGAGATGCACCGTTGGCTCCCCCGGGGTCATGTACAGAAAGCTGTAAGGGATGCGGCGCTTCACCAGGCCCATGCCGCACAGGTCGCAACGGGCATCCGCCTTCGGCGAGAGGAAGCTGGGATGCATCGGGCACAGGTAGATCTCCGCCTGCACCGTCTTGTCATCGAAGCCCTTCGCCATCTGCGTCAGCACCACGTGCAGCTTGTCAACGGCCTCCGCCGTGCCCGGCCCGTTGCCCTCCGCCGCGGCGCGCGCCACCTCCACCACCCAGGCCAGGGCCTTCTTGCTCAAGCCGTCCGTTTCCGGCACGGTGGAGAAGCGCACCAGCGCCCGCAGCGAAGGGCTGCAGAAAGAAACCTGCACCGGCATCTCTGACAGTCGCTTTTCATGCATCAGGCGTTCCGCGTTGGCCGTCGCCAGCCGGATCACGTTCCAGGCCTCGGCCGCCGTCTTCGGCTCCAGGATGTTGCCCGGCACCGGCGGATCCGCGCGCAACTCCGGAGCGACCACAAGGAGCAGCAAGGCAAGCAAAAGCAGAAGGCGCGAACCTGGGGCAGACATGCCCTTATCTTTCCCAGGAGCCACGATGTTTGCAATCCTTGTGCGGAACGATTGTGTTCGCCACCGCTTGTTCGTACACTCGTAATCCGTGAATCTGCCGCGCCTTTCCATGCTTTGTTTGTGGGCCCTCCTGGTCCTCGGGATGGCCGGGATCGCGCGTGGCGTGCTGCCCTCCGTGGTCATTGCCCCGATCAGCGTGGGTGAACTCCAGGCCCCCGTGTGCATCACCCATGCCGGTGATGGCTCCGGCCGGCTCTTCATCTGCGAGCAGGCCGGCCAGGTGCGCATCATTCAGGATGGCATGCTGCAACCCCAGGTCTTTCTTGATCTCTCCGCCCGCATCGTCCCGCTGACCTCTTACTATGACGAGCGCGGCCTGCTCAGCCTCGCCTTTCACCCCGGCTTTGCCACGGCCTCATCGCCTGGCTACCGGCGCTTCTACGTGTTTTATTCCGCCCCATCGCCCAATGCTGCGGTCAATCCGCCGGTGAACTGCCGCTCCACCATCTCCGAGTTCCAAGTGAGCGCCACCACCGGTCTCGGAGATCCCGCCACTGAGCGCGTGCTGCTCAGCTTCGACAAGCCGCAGGACAATCACAACGGCGGCCAACTCGCCTTCGGCCCCGATGGTTATCTCTACATCAGCACCGGCGACGGCGGCGGTGCCGATGATGACTACCTGGGCCACAACGGCGGCACCAATCCCGCCACGCCGGGGAACCTCGGCAATGCGCAGGACACCACCAGCCTGCTGGGCAAGATCCTGTGCATCGATCCTTTGGGAACCAACGGCCCCGGCGGCCAGTACGGCATTCCCGTCGCCAATCCTTTCTCCATCCCCCGCGGCAGCGTGCGCACCGAAATCTTTGCCTTTGGCTTCCGCAATGTCTGGCGCTTTTCCTTCGACACCGGCACGGGCGGCACCGGCAAACTCTTTGCTGCGGATGTGGGCCAGAGCAGCGTCGAAGAGGTGGACATTGTCACCGCTGGCGCCAACTTCGGCTGGCATGCGCGCGAGGGTGCTTTCACTTTCGACAGCGCGGTGGAGAACGCCCTCATCAACGGTGGCAGCGTGCGGGTGGATGGCGGCACGCAGAGTTTTCCCGGCGGCGCGGTGCTCACTGGTCCCATCGCCCAGTACGCGCATCCCAATGTCACCATCGGCAGCCCGGCCCTGCCGCAGCTCGGCACCGCCATCATCGGCGGCGTGCGTTACCGTGGCGCAGCCTTTCCTGCCTTGTCGGGCAAGTATGTGTTTAGTGATTATGCTTCCGGCAGTGACAGCACGGTAAGCCAGTTGCTGGGCATCGAAGAGACCGCCCCCAATGTGTGGAGCACCCCTGCCGTCTTCCCCGTGGCAGGCACCAATCCGCTGGTCACCACCCATGTCCTGGCCCTTGGTCGCGATGAGAAAGGTGAGCTTTACATCGCCACGGAGATGGCCAGCGGCCCGCAGAACAATCCCGCGAATGGCAAGCCCAGCGGCGGCATTTACCTCATCGCCCCTGTGGCGGTGACCAAGTCCATCACCGCTGCCAAGGATAACACGATCTTTTCTGAGGATGCCGTCCTGGGCACCAGCACCAGCGATGGCCAGGGCCATCTCTATGCCGGCCGCACGGGCAGCAATTACGGCCCCTACAACCGCCGTGCCCTGATGTCATTTGATGTCGCCAGCCAGGTGCCCGCCGGCGTGGTGATCCAGTCCGCCCAGCTTCAGCTCAACCTGGCCAAGGCATCCTTCAATGCCACGGGCAAGACCTTGTCCCTCTATCGCCTCAGCGAAACCTGGGGCGAGGGGACCTCGGTCAATCTCATCGGCGGCTATGGCGCGCCCGCCACCACCGGCGATGCCACCTGGCAGCGCCGCTTCTACAACACCAGTTCCTGGACCACCGCCGGCGGCACGCACAGCGCCACGCTTTCAGCCTCGGTGACCGTGCCCAGCACCACCGGCTTGCTCACCTGGGGCTCCACTTCACAGATGGTCAGTGATGTGCAAGGCTGGCTCGACACCCCCTCCGGCAACGCGGGCTGGATCCTCTTCGGCAATGAAACCGCTGTGACCACCGCCTGTCAGTTCGACAGCGTGCAGACGGCCCCGCAGGACGGCGTGCAGCCTCCCACGCTCGTGGTCACTTATCCCGCCTCGCCGCTCACCCGCCATCAAAGCTGGATCCAGCAGTACTTTGCTCCCGGCCACTATGTGGATGACCTTGCCGACCTCGATGGCGACGGATTGCGCAACCTTGCCGAGTACGCCTTTGCCTTCAATCCTCTCGCTGCCAATGTTCCGGGCAGCGGCCTCCAGGTGAGCACCTCGCGCTCCGGCACCAGCACCTTGCTTACCATGACCTTCCGTCGCGACCCGCGTGCCACCGACCTCACCTACAATTTGCAGACCAGCACCGATCTCATCCACTGGACCACCATCGCGCAAAGCCTTGCCGGTGCCACGCCCACAGGCTCCGCGCTCGTCTCCGACACCGCCATCACCAACGAGCCGCCCATCAAGCTCACCACCGCCACTCAGACGGTCTCAGGCACTTTCGCCCACACGTTTGTTAGGATGCAGATCGTGCGGCAAGCACCGTAGAACCTGCCGGTTAACAAGGGGAAGTTTGCGTGTTTATCACCTGCGCCTCAGGGTTCGTTGTGCGTCGCTTTAGCGCGTGGGGTGAGACTGGGTTCAACGCGTGGAGCTCCGCCACCCCACGCGCTAAAGCGACGCACAACGAGCAAGCTGCGCCACGCGGCCCTGCCGGCACCGCAGGCGTGGGGCGAACGATTTTCCGGGCTGCGTCCTCACCCCTTGCCTCGCTTCCCGGGTTTCCACCCGCCTTCTTCGGGAGGGTAGGGCGGTGCATCGCAGGGGAGCTGGGCGAGGAGCTCGGGGATGCCTTGCATGAGCCAATGCAGCCGGACGATGCCCTGGCGGCGGGTGCGGATGCGGTACCACTTCATGCTCGAGGAATAGTCGCAGGACACGACTTCGGAAAACGCGATGTCGCGCGGCCTGCGCCAGGGGGAACGGGTGTGCATGCCCTGCTCATCCCACACGATGCGCACGCGGAAGGCCTCCAGATGCAGCGGCAGCAGCAGTGCGATGAACAGCGCCACGGCCCCCGCCGCCGGCCCGAGGTCGTCATCCTTGGCCGTCATCTCTGCCAGAACGGCGAGCACGGCCGTAAAGGTCCAGCCGCCCACCACAATGCCCCAGAGGAACTCCCGCGTGTACCTCACCACGTGCGGTGGGTCTGGGAGCAGCGTATGCCGCTGGGCGGCGTTGTACACCCAGGCCAGCGCCGTGGCCAGGAGCAGCACGGTGATGCCGTGCTTGATCCACTCTGCGGAGCTGATGTCCATGAGCAGGAAACGAGGAAGGGTGGTTTAAGTCGCCGCCATAGACCGCGCTCGCCGCCTTTGCCGACCCAGAAGGCCCGGTGGATAGGGTGGCGCATCGCAGGGCAGTTGCGCCAGAAGGTAGGGCACATCCGTCATCATCATCGGCAGCCGGAGGGTGCCATGGCGGCCGCAGCGCACCTTGTAGCAGCGCATCAGCGGCGAGAAGCTGCAGGATCGCACCTCGGAGAAAGGGATCTCCCGCGGCCTTCGCCAGTATGACCGGGCCTTGATGCCCTGCTCATCCCACGAGATACGAGTATAAAACGCCGCGAAATGCGCCCACAACAAAAGGAGGAACAAAGACACCGGCACATAAGGGATGAACGGCCGGCTGGGAATGGACGCGTGGGCGGGCTCGCACACTGCCAACCACACCATGGCCGGCACCAGGAGCCATAGATGGATGATCAGCAGCCGCCAACGGTAAGGATAGACAAGCGTGCGCCTCTCCAGGGCATCGAGCACCTGCTCCGGCGCGGAACTCTGCTCCAGGGATTTCGCCCGCTTTTTGCGGTAGCGCGCGTCGAGCAAGTACCAGGAAACCACGGCGAGGCCACCCACAAGGGTCATCATGCCGCCGAAGGTCTCGTTCGCGGGGTCAGGCACCGGCAGCGTGCGGTGCTTAACGAGGGTGGAGGCAGCGGCAAGGAGGGACATTTCGCCAAACTGTCACGGCACCTTTAAGCTCCTGCAACCTCTTGGCCGCATTCGTGCCTTCTTTGCCAGCACGGCATCTTCAACTTTCGCAACTTGCCGCTTGATCCCAGGTCACAACTCGCCAGAATACTCGTCTCGTTGAACGGCGGGCTGTAGTTCAGCCTGGTAGAACGCTTGCATGGGGTGCAAGAGGTCGTGAGTTCGAATCTCGCCAGCCCGACCAGTACAACGAGGCCGCAGCAGGGCCAGCCAGCAAGGTGGTGGGGTCAGTAACTCCTGACTTTTGCCCAAACAAGTGAGCTTCCGACCGGCGCTCAGGAGCGCCAGCGGCGCGGCTTAACTTAGCCTGGGGTGCAGCGAGCTTGCGAGCGGAGCCCCAGGTACCAGAAGGAGCAATGAGGGCGCGAACCCTGGACAAGGCCGGGTTTGTGGATTCCAGAAGCGCTAGGTGAACCAGCCATGCCTGCCGCAGGCTGTGCGTGTGGACCGCGCGCTATGATCCGGGTCCACCTTGCCTTGCCTGGGGGTTTGCGCTTTTGCCGGCTGCGAAAAACACTTCATCACACGGCTGGCAAACTGGATCAGCACATATGCCGGAAGGCAAAGCTCAATGATGCGGGTGAAAGCAGATCTTTTGCCGACACTGGTCCGTCGATCAGCCTAGCCCGAAGGGCTTGTGTTCCGAAGCCCAGGGTTCGCCCGAGTCTCACGAGGGCTACCCTGGGTTGTTGATCGTAAAGGAGAGGCGCCAAGCGCGGGCTTGTTCGAAGTCCAAAACTCGCTAGCAGCGCGCTGAGAGAGCGCTGCTATGAGGGATGGGTGGTGGCGATGTCGAGGGTTTGCGCTTCTACCGGCAGGGCAACGACCCAGGGTAGCCCTCGTGAGACTCGGGCGAACCCTGGGCTTCGGAACACAAGCCCTTCGGGCTTGTCTGTCCGACCAGAGCAAGGACATAGACAGCGCTCCTTTCAACTGCCTGTTACTTATTATTTATCACTTAGCACTTAGCACTTAGCGCTTCACGCCATCACACCCCGCGCCACGGCGTACCCTTCGGCATCCGCATTCCGGCTGATGGCGCGGAAGAGTTCCGCGATCTTGATTCGGGCGAGCTGCGAGAAGTACTGGGCCAGGCGCAGGGGCGGGGCCATTTCGCCGGGGGTGAGGGCGGCGGCGGTGACCTTGGTCTGAGCATAGGCGATGGTGGTGGCCATCACGAACAGTTCCGCGCCAATGTCCACGAAGCGGCCGAGCAGCACCTGCTTCTTTTCCAGCGAAGGGCCGTTCATGGCCATGGCGAAGAACAGGCGGCGGGCGAGCTTGCGGCTCAGGCGCTCCACATGCGCCATTTCGCGGCGCAGGAGGGGATGCAAGTCCTCGGCGCCCTCGATGCTGCGCGGCACATACTTCACCGGCAGCCAGACGGCGTAGAACTTGGCGGCGCGGAGAGCGGCGCGCACGCGCTGCTTCATGGGCAAGGAGGCGTTCACGGCTTCGGCGCCAATCTTGAGGTGTGGGTCCAGCGCCTCGCGGGCGATGAACAGGCGCATGATTTCGCTGCTGCCTTCAAAGATGGTGTTGATGCGCGCATCACGGAAGAAGCGTTCCACGGGCTCCGCGGGTTCGCCGCGGTCATGCAGCGAGCCGGCGGTTTCGTAGCCGCGCCCGCCGCGGATCTGCATGGTGTCATTGATGATCTCCCACGAGCGTTCGCTGCCCCAGAGCTTGCCAATGGCGGCCTCCAGGCGCACATCGGCGTTTTTGTCCCGGTCCACGAGTGATGAAACGTAATACACCAGGCCCTCCAGGGCAAAGGTGTTGGCCGACATGCGGGCGAGCTTGTCGGCAATGGCAGCGTGCTTGCCGATGGCCTGGCCCCACTGCTCGCGGGCCTTGGCCCAGCGCGTGCTGATTTCCAGGCAGCGCCTGGCCAGCCCGGCGCAGGCGGCCGGCAGGGTGATGCGGCCGGTGTTCAGCGTGGTGAGCGCCACCTTCAGCCCCTTGCCTTCGCCGCCGATGATGTGGCTTTTTGGCACCATCACGTTGTTAAAGCGTATCACACCATTGTACAGCGCCTTCAGGCCCATGA
>FTBX01000426.1_pt1 | contig 12664 bp, 11 predicted proteins | sample 1639461 | NCBI WGS metagenome assembly FTBX01 (sample SAMEA3914864, study PRJEB12502) | metagenome | biome: forest; material: soil | place: USA | collected 2012-03-12 | depth 0.3 m
CGATCCAGAGGTCGTTGGTGCCGATGAGCAGGCTGGCGTTTCTCAAGAAACGGGTCGTCACCGCGTAATGGTGGGCGGTGGATTCTTCCATGGGAAGGATGTCGAACCGGGCCAGCATGGCGGCGCAGGCGGGGTGGCGGATGTCGCCAAAGCCTTCGGCAAATTCACCGGCGACGGTCCATGAGAGGCAGGGCCGGGCAGCGGCGTTGTGCTGGAGAAAATGGTGGGCCTTGCCAGCTCCCCGGCGCATCTCGCGTTCCAGATCGATGAGGAAGCAAGTGTCGAAAAGGTAGCTGGTCATGCTCGAGGATCGTCGGGAGGGAGATCTTGCTGCTGGGCGGTTTCCAGGTGCTGGAGCACGGATTCGTCGGCGACGGGCATGCCTTGGAGTGAGGCCAGAAGCGCGCCGCAAGTGCGGGATTCCTGCTCCCAGCGGGCGCGGCGAATGACTTGGGAAAAGGAATCCTTGGGGCTGATGCGGGCGGCGCTCAACCGGGCGTAGGCTTCCAGATCAATGGATATGGTTTTGGTTGCCATGCATGGTGCATACATGCACTTGGGGGTGAAAGCAAGTTGATCCGGTGGAGAAGACGGTGTGGAAGGGGGGGGCGAAGGTGCTGTCATCAGCCTGTTTCAGAGCCCCGCCCCTGTCGGGGCTTCGTAAGCGGCGGGACGCCACTTCCACTTACTGAACTCACGCCGCGTAGGTGGATTCCAGGCACTGGGGGATGACGCGGCGGAAGTCGTCCATGCTCACGGGCTTGGTGAGGAAGTCGTTCATGCCGGCCTCGAGGCAGCTTTCCTTGACGCCGCTGAGGGCGTGGCCGGTCATGGCGATGATGGCGGGCTGGTTCTTGAGGAGGAAGTTGCCGCGGATTTCCTTGGAGGCTTCGACGCCGCCCATGACGGGCATCTGCAGGTCCATGAAGATGATGTCGAAGCTGCCGTGGTTGGCCATTTCCACGCCTTCCTGGCCGTTGTTGGCGATGGCGACATCCTTGTAGCCGAGGCGCTGGAGGAAGAGGGTGACGATCTTGTGGTTGAGCGGCTGGTCGTCCACCAGGAGGATGCGGGCGGGGTACTGGCGGGCGAAGAGGTCGGCAGCACCCTTGGCGCCGCCGGGGCCGGCCATGGTTTGCTGCGGGGGCGGCGGCGGGGTGGTGGGGACGATGATGGGGCGCTGCGCCAGGGGCATCTCCGGTGCGGGGCCGGTGGGCGGGCGCGAGGGCATCGGCGGCGTGGTGAAGACGGGCTGGGGGGCGTAGCCGCCGTTGTGCACCGGCTGCTGTTGCTGCTGCTGGGTGATGGCGGCCTGCATGGCGGCCAGCGCGGGGTGCACGCCCTGCATGCCCATGCTGCCGTAGTAGGCCTGGGGCATCTGGGTAGCGCCGGGCATCTGGGTGGCACCGGGCATCATGCCATAGGGCTGCATCATCGGCTGCATGGCGCCGGGCATGCCTTGCGGGTAGCCGTTGGCCATGGCCTGCGGCGGCTGGGGCATCATCGGCTGGCCATAGGCCTGGGGCTGCTGCGGCGGCTGCTGTTGAGGAGTGAAGGAGTGCTGGGGCTGCTGCTGCGGCATCGTGGCGAAGACGGGTTCGCCATACGCGGGTGGCTGCTGCGGCTGTTGAGGAGTGAAGGAGTGCTGTTGCTGTTGCGGCATCGCGGCGAAGGCCGGCTCGCCATAGGCAGGCTGTGACTGTTGAGGCGCGAAGGAGTGCTGAGGCTGCTGCTGTTGCGGCATTGCGGCGAAGGCCGGTTCGCCATAGGCAGGCTGTGACTGTTGAGGCGCGAAGGAGTGCTGAGGCTGCTGCGGTTGTGGCATCGCGGCGAAGGCCGGCTCGCCGTACGCGGGCTGCGACTGCTGAGGTGCGAAGGAGTGCTGTGGCAGCTGCGGTTGTGGCATCGCGGCGAAGGCCGGTTCGCCATACGCGGGCGGCTGCTGTTGCTGCGCGAAGGATTGCGGCTGCTGCGGCATCGTGGCGAAGGAGGGCTCGCCATACGCAGGCTGCGGCTGCTGTTGCTGCGCGAAGGAATGCTGCTGCGGCGGCATCGTGGCAAAGGCGGGTTCGCCATAGGCAGGCTGCTGCGGCTGTTGCGGAGCGAAGGAGTGCTGCGGCTGCGACATTGTGGCGAAGGCGGACTCGCCATACGTGGGCTGCTGCTGCGGCTGCTGTGAAGGAGCGAAGGAGTGTTGCGGCTGCGGCATCGTGGCAAAGGCGGACTCGCCGTACGCGGGCTGCTGCGGTTGCTGTTGAGGAGCAAAGGAGTGCTGCTGTTGCGGCATCGCGGTGAAGACAGACTCACCAAACGCGGGCTGCTGCTGCGGTTGCTGCTGTTGAGGAGCGAAGGAGTGCTGAGGCTGTTGTTGCGGCATCGTGGCAAAGACAGACTCGCCATACGCGGGCTGGTGCTGTGGCTGCTGCGGCTGCGGAAGCGCAAAGGGCTGCTGGGGCATCGCGGTAAACACGGACTGCTCGCCGTACCCAGGCTGCGGTGGCGGGGCATAGGCGGGTGGCGATGAGGCGCTGGCGGGCGGACCATCGAACGTGGTGACGGACATGGAGCCTGGCGCGGAGGACTGGGAAGCCTGGCGCTGGCTGCGTGGGGAGCGGTCGAGATCGGCCATCACGCGCAGCAGTTCGCGGCGTTTCAGCGGCTTGGACAGGCGCACATGGTGGCCGAGCTCGGGCAGCACGAGGCCTTCCTTGGCGCGACCGCCTTTCAGCGGGGTGAGCATGATCACCGGCACGCCACGCTCGGCTGCGGCATCGATGACGAGCTGGGCGCGCGCGGGGTCGGCGTGGCCGAGGTCGAGCACCACGGAGTTCACCAGGCCGATGACTTCGCCGATGGCGGCGGGGGCATTGTCCTTGGGCAGAGAGCGGGCGAAGACGTGCCAGCTCTGGCAGTAGCCGCGCAGCAGTTCATAAAGAGTGGACTGGCCGATGACAAGGCAGGTGGACTTGCCCATGAGCGGCTGCGCCCAGTCGCGCTCCTCGTTGCGCACGGCCTCTTCCTCGGGGGCCACGCGCAGGGGGATTTCGATGTGGAAGTCGGAGCCCTTGTTCTCCTCGCTGGTCACGGCCACCTCGCCCTGCATTAGTGATGCGAGCTTGCGGGTGATGGCGAGGCCGAGGCCGGTGCCGCCGTACTTGCGGGTGGTGGAGGCATCGGCCTGGGTGAAGGCTTCGAAGATGGTGTTGAGCTTGTCCGCCGCGATGCCGATGCCGGTGTCCCTAACAGACAGGTGCAGGTAAGGCACGTCGCCGGTGGGGGCCTTGCGCCACACCTGCTTGGCCACCATGAGGATCTCGCCCTGGGTGGTGAACTTGATGGCGTTGCCCACGAGGTTGACGAGGATCTGCTTCAAGCGCTGGAAGTCGCCCATGAAGAAGCGCGGCACCGTGCTTTCGATGTGGTAGTTGAGCTCCAGGCCCTTCTCGGCGGCGCGGTAGGCGAAGACGTCCATGGTCTCGCTGAACAGCTCCTCGAGGTCCATGGTGAGCACTTCGATCTCCATCTTGGCGGATTCGAGCTTGGAGAAGTCGAGGATGTCGTTGATCAAATGCAGGAGCGATTCGCCGCTGGAGCGGATCATGCGCACGAGTTCCTCCTGCTCCTCGGGCAGGCCGGTTTCCAGCAGCAGGCTGGTGGTGCCGATGATGCCGTTCATCGGCGTGCGGATTTCGTGGCTCATGTTGGCCAGGAAGTCGGACTTCGCGGCGGTGGCCTGCTCGGCCATCTTTTTCGCCTGCTTGGTTTCCTCCACGACCACCAGATGCGCATCGGCATTGGTGTGGAGGTGGTCCATGGCCGCGTTGAAATCGCGCTGCAGCACGCTGAAGTCATCGATGCCGCGGGCGGGCAGGCGGAAGGTGAGGCGGCCCTGGCGCAGGGCCTGGATGCCTTCCTGCAGACCGAGCACGCGCTGGCGGATGCGGAAGGAGAGATAAGAGAAGCCGAGCGCGGCGGAGAGGATGCCGATGAGGGTGGCGAGCACGGGCAGCGCGATGTCATCGGCGGCCATCATGTGGCGCCATTGCAGCATGGGCTGGCGGATCACCACGGCGCCGGCGATGCCGCCTTCCGTATCGGTGACGGGGGTGGCGGAGACGGCCCAGATCGGCGGGCCGAACAGGTGCACCTGGCCGCCGGTGGTGCCATCTTCATTGGCCAGGGTGGCGCCGCCGAACACGCGCAGCAGCGCAGCCAGGCCGTCCTCCGGCTTGGCCTTGGGCATGAGGGGATCGGGCGGCGCATCGGAGACATACACCGGATCGGACATGGCCACGCCAGCGCCGCCGCCTTCCTTGACGCGGGCGATGGAGACGGTGACGGGCAGCCTTTCCAGGCAGGTGGGCGGAGTGATGGCCCGGTAGCGCATGCGGATGGCCTCCACCTCCTCCTTGCCCAGGGGGCGCTCGCCGCGCATCACTTCCTTGGGCAGGGAGCGGCGCTCCATCTCCATCTGCACGGCGATGGCGATGGCGGAGAGGTAGGAGGTCTGCGAGATGCGGCCGGCGAGGATCGCGCGCCATAGGTAGCCGCCTGAGACGGTCGCTACCGCCAGCATCACCGCCAGCACCCCCGCGAGGAGGAACTTCACGGCAATGGGGAAGCAGAATCTCATGCTCATGGTGCGCGCATCGGGGGCATGGAGGAAAGAGGGCAGGGGCCCTCAGCAACGGAAGGAACGAGAGGGGAGACGGGCTTAATCATTGGCACGCACCATCACGCGGCGCACCACGGTGACCAGCGCTTCAGGGGTGTAGGGCTTGGCGAGCATGTCCACGAAGCCGACGTGCTGGCACAGCTCGGCGGCGCCATCGCCGAAGAAGCCGCTGCAGGCCACGACGGAGAGGCCGGGATAAGTCTGGCGGATTTGCTCCAGCGCTTCGAGGCCGGACATGCCGCCGGGCATCGTCAGGTCCATGAGCACCATGTCGGGCAGGCGGCGCTCGGAGTGGGCGGCGGCGAGCTTGTCGAGCGCCTCTTCGGCGCTGGAGGCAGTGTCCACGCGCAGGTTCAGCGTGGAGAGGATGGCCTTGCCCACAGTAAGCAGGGCGGGCTCGTCATCCACCAGCATCAGGGCCCCCGAGCGGCGTCGCAGCCCCATGGTGATTGCAGGGGCGGCAGGTTCATCGTAAGTGTTCATGAGTGTTAGGCTGGGGTGAAGGGGGGTGATTTGGAATCAAAGGGCCGTGTAGCTGAGGCAGCGGATTTCATCGAGGGTGGTGTGGCCGCCGACGATCTGGAGGAGGCCCTCCTGGAACAGGGAAAGGAAGCCGCCCTTGAAGGCGACGGCGCGCATGGCGCTCATGGGTGCGCCTTCTTCAATGAGGTCGCGCAGTTCGGTGCTCACTTCGCACAGCTCCATCAGCGCGATACGGCCGGAGTAGCCGGTGCCGTGGCACTCGTCGCAGCCGACGGCCTTATAAAGAGGCTGGGTGAGCGGCTGGGTGAGCACGCCCTGGCGGGCGAGCAGGTCCATGAACTCCTGGGTGGGCGGATCGGGGCGCTTGCAGTAGCCGCACAGGCGGCGCACGAGACGCTGGGCCTGGCTGAGGGCGAGCGAATCGGCCACGAGGTATTTTTCCACGCCCATGGAGAGCAGACGGGAGACGGCGCGCAGGGAGTCGTTGGCGTGCAGGGTGGTTAACACCAAGTGACCTGTTAGGGAAGCATTCACCGCCGCGTTGGCCGTTTCACCATCTCGCGACTCACCGATCAGGATGATGTCCGGGTCAGCTCGCAGCAGGGCGCGCAGGCCGTGGGCGAAGTCCAGGCCGTGGGCCGGGTTGGTCTGCGTCTGGTTGATGCCCTCGATCTCGTATTCGATGGGGTCTTCAATGGTCTGGATGTTGATGTCCTCGTTGTTCACACTGTTGAGCAGCGCGTACAGCGTCGTCGTCTTACCGGAGCCGGTGGGGCCGGTGATGAGCACCAGGCCCTGGTCGCGGGTCATGGTGCGCGAGAGGATTTCCATCGAGCGCTGGCCAAGGTTGAAGTCCGACATGCGGCGCACGCCGTCCTGCTTGTCCAGGAAACGCATGACGATCTTCTGGAACTCGCGGCGGGTGGGCACGGCTGCCACACGGACGTCCACGCGGCGGCGGCCGACGGACATGGCGAAGCGGCCATCCTGCGCCTCCTGGCGGCTCTGGCCCATGCCGGCGTAGTTCTTGATGAGGGCGACGAAGCGTGACAACAAAGCTTCGGGCGCGGTGAGCAACGTTTTGAGGTTGCCGTCAATACGGGCGCGGAAGCGGGCGAGGTTGTAGTACTTCTCGATGTGAAGGTCACTCGCGCGGCAGCGGATGGCGGTGAACAGCGCCCACTGCACCAGCTCTTCGGGCTGGTGGTTGGGATTGGCGGGATTCACGCGCGCCATGTCTTCGGCGGCGATGTCCACGATGTTCTCATCATGGGCGAGCACCAGCTTGGGCGCGTCCACGTTGGTGGTGGTCGCCGTCTGCAGCGTGGAGGAGGCGCGGGCGATGGCCTCGCGGATGGCCGAGGGATCGGCCAGCACGGAAACGATGCGCACGGCCTGGCTGCCGAGCGAGAGCCACTCATCCTCAAAGGCGTAGCAGTCGGCCCCTTCGCTGAGCAGGTACACCACGTGCTTGCCGATGTAGAGGGGATAGACGTTGTGCCGCTCCAGCAGCGGCATGGGGAAGAAGGACTGGCGCGGCGCCTCCTTGGCGGAGAAGCACAGCACGCGGCCGTTGCCGATGAGGTACTGCAGCACCAGGCCGAGGTTGCGCTGGATGCCGTTGAAATCGGCGACGCTGAGCACGTCCTTCTTTTCCTTCAGCGCCCGGTGGAACTGGCGCAGGCGGCCTGCCTCGGCGGCCTCGTAGGGATAGTTTTCCAGCAGCCACTCGAAGACCTCCTCCATGGTCATGTCGCTGAACTTCGGCGGCCGCAGCATCTCGATCGGATTGGCGGCGGCGATGGGATTGGCGCCGAAGCGCTGCACCAGTTCGCGGCGGGTCTTCTGATACTGCTCGGCGGAGATGAGCACCCGCATGATGAAGCACTGCGGGATGCCCCAGAAATCACCGGCGCGCGGCGAGTGGTGGGCCATCACCACCAGCGGCCCCATCACGCACACGGGCAGCCAGGGATCGGAGACATGCGGCACGCGGCCGAGCTGGCGCACCACCTGCTCGGCATCCGGCGAGCACGTCTCGCGCATGAGGTGGATGGGGATGAGGCCGTTTTGCAGCGCCACGCCCTCCAGCGAGAGGATGCCTGCGTCGCGCACCTGAATAGTCGGCGGCGGCGTATTGGTAGCTTCCCCAAAGGATTCTGGGCTGGCCGCTGGCGTTGGTAGGATTCGGGTCATCGGACGCGTGGGGGAAAAGGAGGGCTGCTGCCTGAGGGCTTACTTGCCGTAGGGCTTCCAGCCAGCCGGCTGGATCCATGCGGCGCCCATGTCGCTGCCATCAAAGGGTACCTGCAGCCCCGTGCCTGACTGGCCGGGGGTGAGCAGCAAAAACTGGCCGCCTGTCCACATCAGCCGGTAGTCGGCCGGATCGCTCGAAGGCGCCGGGCGGTAGTTGGGCGAAATGAACGGCGAACCCATCTGCGGGCTGGTGGGATCGCGGCCTTGCAGGTAGTGCACCACCACGGTTTCGTCGGTGGCGGAGCCGGAATCGGCGGGGAAGGTGATCTCCTGGCCCGTCTGCGCATAGGTGGCGAGGGCGGAGTTGAGCATCTCAAGCTTGTGCGTCGCGGCCGTGAGCTTCGAGGCATCGGAAACGCTGACCGCCTGGCTGATGACAATGGCCGCGAGGATACCGAGGATGGCAACGACCCAGACCATCTCCGTCATCGAATAGCCGCGAGCCGTGCGGCGCTGGGCAAGCGCGGGCACGGCGGGCAGTCGGTCGATGGGATGTTGCCGGGGACAGGTCATGCGGCAGGGGAGGGCTGGGGGAGAGGCGGAAAGGGCAGGAAGGGCGGAAAACGGAAAACGAAGAACGAAGAACGAAGAACGAAGAACTGAGCGCGTCAGTAGTAAACCTGGGTGGAGGTCGCATCCCGCAGCACCACTTTCTGAAGCGGATCGAGCTGGCTGGGGAAGTTCACGCTGTAGCCGCTGGGCAGGTAGAGGGAGAGGCTGGTCTCGGCGAAGCTGAGGTAGGGGGTGATCAGCGCGTAGTGGCTGTTGTCATCCTTGCCCGCCCAGTCCAGCGAGGCCTGGGTGCGGCCGCGCACCTGGATCATGGAGGCGACGGCGAGGTTGAGCGATTCGGCGCGCGAGATGGCCAGGTTGTGCTCGGCATCGCCGCGCATCTGGGACACCTGCGGGATGGCCATGAAGGTGATGATGCCGATGATGGCCACTGTCGCGAGCAGCTCCACCAACGAAAAGCCGGCCTTCACAAGAAGGCGCGCGGCAGGGGTTTGTGCGGGGAGGCGGTTCATAACATGCATCAAGGTGTTAGGGATGGCGGGGGGCCGGGGCTAGTCGCTCACCAGGTTGACCTGCGGGTAGCTGCCTGGATCCCAGTTGGGCAGCTCCAGGTGCAGGCTGGCGACGTTGAGCGCGTCCGATTTGATGTAGGAGGAGTTCGTGGTGGTGGACGTGAAATGGTTGGCCGTGATGTTGTCGAGGTAGCCGGCCACCAGGTTCAGCCGTGCCAGGGAGGTGGAGCGCGAGTTGTAATTGGAGCGGATCGCCTCCTGGCTGACGGTCTGGCCGGTGGTGGCGTCGCGCATCTGGCTTGTCACCCAGGCGTTGACGGCGGACTGAACGGCCACCTGCTGCTGGCGGGCCAGCATGCGGCTGGCATCCTGGGTCGCGTTCGACACCAGGCTGACCACCAAGCTGGACAGCACACCCATGATGGCGATCGTGAGGAGTGCCTCTACCAGGCTGAATCCCGCCTGGCGGGCGGCGGGCATGGTGGACGGGGTTCTCATGGGGCGGAGCGGGAAAGGGAAGGGAAAGGGCGGGAAGAAAAAGCGGGGGGCCTTTACAAGAAGTCCGCCAGGGAGGAGCCTCCCTGGCGGACAGCGCGAGTCATGCGAGACGTGCACCATCCTTACGCTGAGCGCTGGAGGAGCGCGTCGTCAGCGCGGATCAATGGAAGCCGCCGTTGTAGTTGAGCACGTTGGCGGTGTTGTCCCAGAACAGGTAGCTTTCCAGCTCGATGCGCTCCTGGGAGCCGGTCTGGGGAACGTTAGGAACGATGAACTGCTGGCCGGCGAAGGGGCCGGTGGTGGGCTTCACGCCCGCGGCAAGGCCGTCCACAGCGCTGGCAATGTCCGTATAGCCCTGCACCGGAGCGCCGGCAGCCATGGCAGCCGAGAAGGTGGAGGCGATGGTCTGAGCATTGCGACGAGCGGTGGAGGTACGAGCGGCGCTGTTCACGCTGCCGATGTTCGGGATGGCGATGGCGGCGATGATGCCGATGACCGCGATCACGACGAGCATTTCAACCAAGCTGAAGCCTTGACGACCGAGCTTGCGGATATTGAGCTTAACGTTTTTCATTGTGTGTTGTTTGGGCTGTTGTTGACGGCTGAGTCATGCTGCCGGCGAGGCATTCATTTTTCAGTTATGGTAATTTTAGTCAGTACGAAGGGATGCGTCAACTCAGTTTTTATATTTTCCATAATTCTTTAGAATCCTTCGCCGAACCAAGGATTGACACCGCTTGTCGCGCCTGATTCAATACCCCTGTCCCAGCCCCCGCTGCATGTCCGCCACCGCCCTCGCCGTCACCGCCATCCTCGCGTTTTTTCTGTGCGCCTGGATGCTCATGATCATTCGCGATCCGAAGCGCTGGCGGCTCTGGTGGCTGGACCTTTTTGGCGTGATCGACGTGGAAACCACCCGCGAACAGCGCCGCCAGCAGGAAGGCCACATGGCCATCCTCGCCTACAACCTGCTCTTCCTCCTGCTCGCCACCGGCGTGAGCTGCAGCTTCTGGACCTTTGACAAGGTGCGCCTGGACCGCAACGGCAAGACCACCGTGGAACGTGACCTGGAGTACACGCGGCAGTACGTGTCTTCGCAGGCGCAGCGGTAGGCTGCTCGTTTTCGGTTTTCCGTTTTCCGTTTGCCGGCGCGAGGGCTTGGGAGGAAGCGCCGGCACTCACTTTTGCTTTTTAGATCGAATGCAGTTGAAACTGGGATGAAGCACTGGCTTGGAAACAGACCGCCGCCTCAGGGTTCGTTGTGCGTCGCTTTGGCGCGTGGGGTGGCGGAGCTTGGCGCGTTTATCTTGTCCAGCCCCACGCGCTAAAGCGACGCACAACGAGCAAACTTCCTCCTTCGCCAAGGCTTCAGAGGACAGGTCCTCACTTCTTACTTCGCACTCCGCACTTCGCACTTCCTTGCTCCCCCCCCATTTCCACCCCGAAGCCGTGCTCTCCGAGCCCGCCGCCGCCGCCGCCGCGCTGCCGCGACGCCTGCTGTACGCGACCAGCGCCGGCCTGGGCGGCACGGGGCTGGACAGCACTTCGTTGGAAGGCGCTCTGGCTTCCCACCAGGCCGGCTTTCTCCACCGCGCCTTCTGCTTCGGCATCGGCACCCGCGCCCTGCCGCGCCGCCGCCTGCGCTCGCTCAACGCCCACCCCGTGCGGCTGCTTTCCTGGCTGCCCAGCGACGAGTACTACGCGGCGAAAAAACGCTACGTGGATGCCCTCGCCGCCCTGGCCCTGCGCTGCGGCGATTACGATGCCTTCCATGGCTGGTCCGGCGACTGCTTCCACAGCCTGGTCGAGGCGCGGCTCAAAGGCGTGCCCACCCTCATCGACATCCCCACCTGGCACCGCAACAAAGGTGCGGCCAAGGGCGGCGAAACCCGCACCGAACGCGAAGCCCGCCTGGCCAACCGCGGCTGGCGCGACTGGCGGCGCAACCTGCTCATCGACCGCGTGCGCATGCTGGCGGAGTACGACCTCGCCGACCTGATCCTGGTGCCCTCGCGCAAGGCCGCCGAGACCTTTCTCGCCGCCGGCCTGCCGGAGGAGCGGCTGCACTACGTGGCGCGCGGCGTGGACCCCGCCCGCTACTCCCCCGGCGAACCACCGGCGGATGTCTTCCGGCTTATTTTTGTAGGTGCGCTCATTAAACGCAAAGGCGTGCATCACCTGCTCGAAGCCTGGAAGCGCCTGGGCTTGAAGAACGCCGAGCTGGTGCTCGTGGGCAGCCTGCACGAGGAAATCAAGCCCCTGCTCGCCAGCCTCGCCACCGGCAGCGTACGCCACCTCGGCTTTTCCTCGCGCGTGCAGGACGAGCTGCGCCGCAGCACTGCCTTCGTGTTTCCCACCGAGTGCGAAGGCTTTGCCAAAGTGACGCTGGAAGCCGCCGCCTGCGCCCTGCCGATCATCACGACTGCTGAATCCGGCGACGCGGTGGTGCACGGCCACAACGGCCTGATCATTCCGCCCAACGACGTGGAGGCCCTGGCCGCCGCGATCCAGCACTTTTACGATCATCGCGACGAACTCCCCGCGATGGGCCGGCGCGGCCGTGAACGCGTGCTGCATGCCCTCACCTGGGATCACTACCGCGCCCGGCTGCTGCATGGCTATGCGCGGGCAAGGCAGGGCGTGAAGGAGCGCTGAAGGGGACCTACGGGACCAAGGGGACCTACAGGACAAACAGGACAAACAGGACAAACTGGACAAACTGGACAAACTGGACAAACAGGGCTCTGCTAGATTTCGCGGGCCCGGTGTGGCCTTGTAGGTCCCGTGAGTCCCCTGAGTCCCGTAGGTCCCCTTCAGCGCTCATTCACACCCCGCGCCCCGCCGCCCCGAAATCCCCCATTTCAAGTTTGTCTTTTTTGTCACGACAAGGCACCATCCCTGCGTCATCCCTCGTTTTCGTCTCCTTCAACGCTTGTCCTGATTCCTTTTTCAATCCATGAGCACGTCCCCCGACATCGAAGCCGAACTTGATCTCGCCCTCGCCAACATGGGCACCGGCGCTGCTGAAACCCAGGCCAGGGCCATCCTTGCCAACCTGCCCGGCGTCCTCAGCGCGCATCTCCACGAGCTCGGCGCCCTCATCCGCTACCGCCCCCAGCGCATCACCAAGGAAACCATCTGCGACCACCTGCGCAAGGCCGGCCTGCAGCCTACCGTGTTCCAGGATTCCGCCACCGGCGCCACCGGCACCGTGGCGTATTGAGGCCAGACGAAAGCGATCTGAATGGCATCCGCTTTGAGCTGCGGAGCGGTTCTCCGTCAGCAGCCGGAGGCAACTTCCGGTTTTAGGCTGCTTTGCCTGCCAGACTAGCCCGAAGGGCTTGCGTCTCAAAGCCCAGGGTTCGCCCGAGTCTCACGAGGGCTACCCTGGGTGTTGCGACGAAGCAGCGGTAGCGCCAACCCCCGGCATCGCCTCCATCCGTTCTCCATAGCAGCGCTTTCTCGGCGCGCTGCTGGCGAGCCTTAGGCTTCGAAGGAACCCGCGCTTGGCGCCTCTCTCATCGGGAAGTAATCGTGTTTGGAGTGGTTCACGTGGCAGGCAGGGTGACTATTAAGGCTTGCGCAGCAGGCTGCCGCCCATGGTCTTGAACCGCGGAGCGGTTCTCCATGAGTAGCCCGGGGTCCTTGCGACCCCGGGTTTCGCGCCGGATGCATTCAACCCTGGAAGGGTTGACCATTGCGCCCTGTGCTTGATAAACTCCTCCGC
>FTBX01000217.1_pt1 | contig 12517 bp, 10 predicted proteins | sample 1639461 | NCBI WGS metagenome assembly FTBX01 (sample SAMEA3914864, study PRJEB12502) | metagenome | biome: forest; material: soil | place: USA | collected 2012-03-12 | depth 0.3 m
CCGCACCCGCTGCCCGCCGGCGTGGAGACCACCCGCGCCACCACCTTCCTGGCCGACAGCCATCAGCACGGCTGGCTGCTTTCCGGCCTGAACAACAAGACGGCGGTGCTGGATTTCACCAACGGCGAGTGGTCCGTCTTTGACACGCTGGAGCAGGCCGTGGTGAAACGCCTCGTGCTGGGCGATGCCCTTGTGAGCTCCCGCGTTCCCTTCGCCGTTCCCATTTCTCATCGCGATGGCACCCGCGCCTTCTACAGCGTTGACGGGGTGCTGCACGTGTGGCGCCAGGGCCGCTGGACGCAGACGCCCACGAAGGAGCTGAATCCCACTCTTCACCAGCTTGTGCTGGGCCTCTGGTTCAGCCCCCAGGGCATGCTGCGCGCCCATGTGGGCGGTAAAAACTTCGAGTTCCCCGGCACCGGCCCCTGGCGCGAAGTCTCCGGGGTGGAGGTGAACAAGGAGCTGACGAACCGCCCCGAGATGCAGGGCCTGGAGCCGCTGCCGGCGGGTTGCACGCTTGCGAATGTGAGCTTCTGCCGCCGCGATTCCTTCGGCGTCACCTGGGTCGTCACCCGTGAGGGCGATTTATGGAAATGGCTCGGCGGCCGCGGCGTGAAAATCACCGCCGCCGATGGCACCGCCCTGCTCCCCGCCGGCAGCCGCCCCGAGGAGCTGCTGCTGGATGCCGGGCACAACGTCTTCATCCGCGCCGCTTCGCCACGCGTGCCGCATGTGGACTACAGCTACACCTTCATCCACGCCCTGCCGCCGCCCGCCTTCCAGCCCGCCAGCCTGGACGATGCCGATAGCGCCGCCCCCTTCATCCGCCTGCCCGCCGCCAGCCACGTCTCCCATGCCTGGCGCAAGGAGCCCGGCGACTGGCAGGACCTGGGCCACAGCCCCGATCTGAAGCTTCCCGGCCTGCCTCTCGGCAACCATCGGATCGAGGTCCAGGCCTTCGATGATGAGTTCACCCCCCTGGGCGATCTTCAGGTCCTCACCCTCACCCTCCACAGCGCCACCGCAGGCGATATCGCCAGCCTCGTGAGCAAGCTTGAATCCCCCGAGCTCAACGACCGCGAAGCCGCCGCCCGCTCCCTGCAAGCCCAAGGCCCTGCCGTCCTTCGCCCCCTGGAAAAGCTCCTGACCGCCCCGGCCACCTCCTCCACCCAGCAGTGGTGGTTGCGCGCCGTGATCCAGCGCATCAAGGAGAAGCTGCCCGCCGGGTGGATCCAAGGCGGGGAGGGGACGGAGGGATAGGGCGGAGTAATGAACAGCCCAGAGGCCATATGGCGTTTGTAATCGAGGTCCAGGAGGCTCCTGCCCATAAGCGCGAACCTATGAATCCTCGCTTCGTAGAGCCTCCGAGGCGAAAATGTGCATGGGATCGGTTGTAGCTGGGCTCTTCGAGCCCGGAGGCGTGGAGGACCTTCGTAGCCCAACGGCCTGGCCCAAGCGGTTTCCAACGTGGTCGTGGGAGCGGCGTGGCTCTTCAGGTCCGGGCTCAAAGAGCCCAGCTACAGCGGCCCACGATGCGATGTCGTGGGTCACTCCCCTGAGTGAGGAATAATAGGTTACGCGCTTATGAGGCTCCTACCCCACCAGCCCCGCCACCACCTTGCCCTCGTTCGTCGGCCCGATGAGCCGGTTGTCGAGGCCCTGGTAACGGTAGCTGAACCGGTAAGGATCAAAGCCCAGCAGGTGCAGGATCGTGGCCTGGAGGTCGCGCACGCCCACGGGGTTCTCGGTGATGTAGTAGCCGATGTCATCGGTGGCGCCGTACGCGGTGCCGCCCTTGATGCCGCCGCCGGCCATCCACATGGTGAAGGCGTAGGGGTGGTGGTCTCGGCCGATGTAACCCTTCTGAATGGTGTCGCGCACGTTGTTCTGCATCATTGGTGTGCGGCCAAATTCACCGCCCCAGATCACGAGGGTGTCCTCCAGCATCCCGCGCTGTTTCAGGTCGGTGATCAGGCCGGCGGCGGCCTTGTCGATCTGCGCGCACTTGATGGGCAGGGTCTCGTCGATGGATTCGCCGGGCGAGCTGCCGTGGTGGTCCCAGCCCCAGTCATAGATCTGCACAAAGCGAACGCCGTTTTCCACCAGCCGTCGGGCTAACAGGCAGTTGTTGGCAAACGTGGCGTCGTTGCCCTTGTACAAGGCGCGCGGATCGGCCTCATCTTCGGAAGGGGAGACATAGCCGGGCTTGGCGCCGTAGAGGTCGAGCACGTGCTGAGGCTCCTTGGAGATGTCCATGACTTCCGGCACGCTCACCTGCATCCGGTAGGCCAGCTCGTATTGGGAAATGCGGGTGAGGATCTCCGGATCGCCCACAGCTTGGTGCTCCAGCTCGTTGATCTTGCGCACCTGGTCCAGCACCTTGCGGCGCAGGCTGCGGCTCATGCCCTGCGGATCGGACAGGTAGAGCACCGGGTCGCCGCTGGTGCGGCACTGCACCCCTTGATACACCGAAGGCAGGAAGCCCGAGCCCCACAGCGACTTGCCGGCATCAGGCGTCTTGCCACCGGAGGAGAGGACGACAAACCCCGGCAGGTTGTCATTCACGCTGCCCAGGCCGTAGGTGGCCCAGGAGCCCATGGAAGGGTTGCCCAGGCGCGGCTGGCCGGTGTGCATGAAAAGCTGGGCCGGGGCGTGGTTGAACTGGTCCGTGTTCATTGAGCGCACCACCGCGCAGTCGTCGATGATCTTGGACAGGTTCGGCAGCAGCTCGCTGATCCACTGGCCGCTCTGACCATGCTGGGAGTAGGCGAACTGCGGTCCCAGCATCTTCGGCACACCTTTGATGAAGGCAAAGCGCTTGCCTTTAAGGTACTCGTCAGGACAAGGCTTGCCGCTGAACTTGGCCAAGGCGGGCTTGTTCTCAAACAAGTCGATCTGCGACGGCGAGCCCGCCATATGCAGGTAGATCACCCGCTTGGCCTTCGCCTTCAGCGGCGGTTGCTTCGCGGCGAGGGGATTGCCTGTGGGCGCTTCGGACGCCATCAAAGACTGCAGGGCGATGGCCCCAAACCCCAGGCCCGACTGGCCAAAGAAATGACGGCGGGTAATGGCGCGGGCGTGGGTGAGATGAGGGTTCATGAATTGGGACAACGAAAATTGGAGGGCAACGAAAATTTTAGGAACGGTTATCGGACCGTAGAGGGGGCTAGGGCTAGTCGCTGCCCTGTTTTGGATCCTGAGCGATGCAATGCGCGAGCGTCCGGCGTACTGACCCTGCTCACGTTTATCGGCGCCCCGACGGGGCGGGACAACAAAGCGAAGGGCAAGGAGCGTAGCGACGCAGCCCTGGTATAGTTAGAAGATCCCGTGATAGCCCTGAAAGGGTGTGACAGGCTATTTTGCGTGTGAGGCTGAGCGGGGAATGGAATCAGCACGTCCACCATGTCTCGCCCTTTCAGGGCTCTTGGCAACGTGTGCGTGGTACCAGGGCTGCGTCGCTGCGCTCCTTGCCCTTCGCTATGTTGTCCCGCCCCTGTTGGGGCTTTACCGCAGGCAGGGCAAAGCGAGGCTGCATTGCTGAGCGCCACCCTAATGCCACGCTCCATCCGCCCTTGAGGCAGCATGCGCTTGGCTGTCTCCGTTTTGGACCGTTTCCACGCCGCCACCACGACATTCAACACCACAGGCTCCGAATAGTGGAGCCAGCATGAAGGAGAGTCAAAAGCATCCATCGTCGTTGCCCTTTTCAGTTTCTCGTCACCACCTCATCCAGGTTCAAGATCACCGAAGCCGCCACCGCCCAGGCCGCCTCCTCAATCCCTCCAACTCCAACATTGGCCTCCTTCAAAAACTTCGCCGCGGCACCCGCGTTGGCCGCAAACTCCGCCTTCGCCGCTTCATAAGCTTCCACTACCGCATCAATCTCCCCCGCCTTCGCTGGCCTGATCAAGGCCAGCCGCAAACCGCGGGCCGCATGAGCGCGGGCGTCCTTGCCTTCGGCCAGCATCCGTTCCGCCAAGGCGGCGGAGGCTTCCAGGTACACGGTATCATTCAGCGTCACCAGGGCCTGGAGCGGCGTGTTGGTGTGGATGCGGCGCACCTGGCAGACCTCGCGTGAGCCGGCGTCGAAGGTGATCATCGAAGGATACGGCGTGGTACGTTTCCAGAAGGTGTAGAGGCCGCGCCGGTAGCGGTCTTCGTCTTTCGCTGTCACCCACTTGGCGGCGCTGTAGGTGCTCTTCCACAGGCCGTCGGGCTGCGGCGGCATCACGGACTTGCCGCCGAGCTTCGGGCTCAACAGACCGGACACGGCCAGCGCCTGGTCACGCACCATCTCGGCTGTTAGCCTGAAACGCGGGCCGCGCGCGAGCCAAAGATTGCGCGGATCGGCGGCGGCATCGGAGCCCATGACCGAAGAGCGCTGGTAGGTCTCGCTCATGACGATGGTCTTGAGCAGCTTCTTCAGCGACCAATGGCAGTCATCGCGATAGCTCAGCGCCAGCCAGTCCAGCAGCGCGGGATTGGAAGGCAGCATCCCTTGGGAGCCGAAGTCCTCCTCCGTCTCCACCAGGCCCAACCCGAACAGGCGGGCCCAGAAGCGGTTCGCCATCACGCGTGGAGTCACCGGGTTCTCCGTGCTCACCAGCCACTTCGCCATGCCCAGCCGGTTGTTAGGCACGCCCTTGGATTGCGGCACCACTTGGCTGAGCACAGCCGGCTCCACGGCCTCGGTTTGATCCAGGAAATTGCCGCGGTTGTGCACCTTGGTGATGCGGCGCTGCTTCTCGCCCAGCTCGTGCATCACGGGCACGGAGGTGATCTCGGCGGTGACGGATTTCAACTTGTCGGCGGCGGCGGGCAGCTCCTTTTTCAAGGCGGCCATGGCCGGTGAATCCTCCGGCATCACCTGGTTGGACTTGCTGGCCTTCGGATCGGCCTGGCGCGCCTCGGCGAGCTTCTTCTGCGCCTCCTTCACCACGGCCTGGGCGGCGGTTTGGCGCGTGGTCTGGTCCGGCGTGGGCAGGGACAGCAGCGGCGCATCGGAGGGCAGGTCGGCATCCTCGCTTTGGTTGAACAGTGCGTAGAAGCGATAGTAGTCCACCTGGGTGATGGGATCATACTTGTGCGAATGGCATTTCGCGCAGCCAATCGTTAGGCCCATCCACACCTGCAAAGTCGTGTCCACGCGGTCTTTCACCGCCGCCACGCGGAACTCCTCGTTGTCCGTGCCGCCTTCGTCATTGGTCATCGTGTTGCGATGGAAGGCGGTGGCGATCTGCTGGTCTTGAGAGGCATTGGGCAGCATGTCGCCGGCGATCTGCTCCAGGGTGAACTGGTCAAACGGCATATCCTGGTTCAGCGCCTTGATCACCCAGTCGCGATACAGCCAGATGTCGCGCATCAGGTCCTTTTCATAGCCGCGCGTGTCGGCATAGCGCGCCAGGTCCAGCCACAGGCGGGCCCAGTGCTCGCCGAAGTGAGGTGAGGCGAGCAGCGATTCGACATAGCTCTCGTACGTGCCGGCATTCAGCGCATCGGCCTGCTCTGGTGTGGGCGGCAGGCCGGTGAGATCCAGCGACAGACGGCGCGCCAGCGTGGCGAAATCGGCGCGCGGGGCAGGGGAGAGGTGATGCTTCTGCAACTCCACCGCCACCAGCGAATCAATGCTGTCCTTCGGCGCGCGATGCAGCGGCTCAAAGGACCAGTGCCTGCCCCAGTTCGCACCTTGGTCGATCCAGGTCTTGATCAATTGCTTTTGCTCCGGGCTCAGCGTGCGATGCGTCTTCGGCGGCGGCATCACGTCGTCCTCATCCGTGGTAATGAGGCGCGCCCAGGCCGTGCTGTGCTCCGCATCGCCGGGCTTGATGGCCGGGCCGTCCTTGCGCACCATCTTGGCGGAGGCTTCGTCATCCAGGCGCAGCTTCGCCTCGCGATGCTTCTCATCCGGGCCGTGGCAGAAGAAGCACTTCTCCGAAAGCAGCGGCCGGATTTGCAGGCTGAAGCTCACCGGCTCCGCCGCCATGGCGGGCAGGGCGGCAAGGGCCAGCAGGGAAAACACAAGAGCACCGGGCACGCGGCAAAGAGGACCAGACATGCCGCTGATCATGCCGCAGCCGCCCGCGTTTGTCTTGGATGCCCGCTGCAAAGAGTTGTACAATCCACGCATGAGCCCTGCTGCTTCTCAACAAGCCTTTCTCCGCCAGCTTCCCGGTGCCCAGCTCCTGCGGCTGTTCGATTTGCTGCCCGACGTGTCCTTCTTTTTGAAGGACCGCGAAGGCCGTTTCGTCGCCCTGAACCGGCGCGGCTGCGAGTACTGCGGCGTGGCTTCCGAACGCGAGGCCTTTGGCAAGACGGACCACGACTTCTTTCCCCGCCGCCGGGCCGAGGAGTATGCGCGCGACGACCTCGCGGTGATGGAATCCGGCCAGCCGATCGTGAACCGCATCGAAAGCGCGCCCGAGGCCGAAGGCTCCGCGCGGCTGGTGATGACCAGCAAGCTGCCGCTGCGCGATGGCAAGGGCCGCGTGATCGGGCTGGCGGGCTTCTCGCGGCAGGTCGAGCAGGTGAAGGAGCGGCCCGGCGCGGTGCGCAAGTTCAAGCGCGTGATCGAGCACATGCACCGCTGCTCGCACGAGAACCTCGCCACCGCCGACCTCGCCGCCATGGCCGGGCTGTCCCCCAGCCAGTTCGACCGCAGCTTCCGCAAGGCCTTTGGCAGCTCGCCACGCCAGTACCTCCTGCGCATCCGCATCGAAACCGCCTGCCGCCGTCTCGCCGAAACCGATGACACCGTGGCCGCCATCGCGCTGGAATGCGGGTTCTATGATCACGCGCATTTCACACGGTGTTTCCGGCAGATCATGGGCGTGCCGCCTTCAAGTTATCGGCGCGAGCATCAGGTGCCGAGGGTGGCGGGGTGAGGAGGGAGTAAAGTGAGATTTATCACAGCGCGGGGCCTTTGCCTTTCGGGCAAGGGCCTGGAAGCGCTAACTTATGCCGCCGGTGGTTGAAAACGTCGCCGGTCAGACAAGCCCAACGGGCTTGCGTTCCAAAGCCCAGGGTTCGCCCGAGTTTTACGAGGGCTACCCTGGGTTGCTTCGCAGTGGAAGGAGGCGCAAAGCGCGGATTGTTTCGAAGCCCAAAACTCGCCAGCAGCGCGCCAGGAGAGCGCTGCTATGGAGAACGGGTGACGGCCATGTCGAGAGTTTGCGCCACCGCTGCATTGCGGAAACCCAGGGTAGCCCTCGTAAAACTCGGGCGAACCCTGGGCTTTGGAACGCTATCCCGTTGGGATAGGGGAGCGAATAGCATGCTTGGGATTGGGTGACAAAAAAAGACCCGGTTTTAGGCCGACCGCAGCCTGCGCCCTCTGGCCTGAAAGACATCCCGCCGCCATCAACCGCAGCCCGTCCGTCTCCTGGCCTTGATCACGTACCAGAGCACGGCTGCCATGCCCACAACGAAGCCGCCCACGGCGACATCGGCAGCGATGCGAAAAAACTGGTACGCATCCGCGCGATCATAAGTTCTGCCGCTGGGCGCGTCGAAGGACACGTTCTCAAAGCCGGGGGGCGGACGGGGATTGTGGGCAGCGCCCCAGGCCTCATCGTGCTTGTCTTGGGGAAGGCCGTTCCATGAAAGCTCCACCCGAAGGTGCCAAGGATACAGAGCGTTCATGCTGTGCTGCATCTCAATGAAGACGTGGGGATAGAAGGCATTCTGACCGTTGGAGAACGCCATGGCAAACCTGCCCTTGCTGGCGGTGTCCTGCTTCCAATTCTCCAGGCGGTCGGTGGGAATGCCAAAGGCCTGGTGGGCCTTGAGGGCGACGGCATAGGCCTCGTCGGCAGGCAGGACCGGGCCAAAGACTTCCAGGTTGCGCAAGGAGCCATCAGCACCGGAGACAAAGGTGCCAAAGGAGGTTTTCCAGTGCACCTGCTGACCGCCAGGAAGGGCGATGACCAGGTTTTCGGGGCCCATCACGTGCAGGACCTCATTCTCGCCTTGCTTGAAGTCCCGGGTGGTGATGCCCGCGGCCACCGCTTGTTGCACGGTGTGCGAGGTGCGGAAGTCCAGAAGGGTCTGGGCCTTCGCCGGAACCATGGCCGACAGCAGCGCGACCAGGGCGGCGACGGCAAGGCAGAAGCCGGAGGGAAGGCGGTTCATCAGGTGGCGCAACCCTCGGTCGTCACTTGGCCGACGCCTTGACGTAAATCTCCTTGGGGGCGGCCTCGAAGTACTTGAACAGCGCGGGGCAAAGCCAGCCCTCGATGCCCCGATCCGCCCACGAGTACCAGTTGCCGCCGTGCTCGGGGCGCTGCCAGTCGAAGCGTGCGGTAAAGCCTGGAAAAGGCTGGGGGGAGAAGACCAGCTTGAAGCCGCTGGCGGCGTCTGGAAGGTCCTGGGTAAGGATGTCGATGATGTCGTCGGCACCGCTGACAAAGGGCTCCTGGCGCAGGCCCACGGCGGGATCGTCGAAGACCCAGAACCCTTCAAACTTATAAGGGGCAATGGCGAAAAGTGAATTCATGGTCGTATGCTGCGCGGGATGGGCGTGACGCTTGTTGCCATCCATTAACGCAGGCCTGCGCATTTCAACTGCTCGTCCACCCAGCCCGTTTCCTCTGGGCAAAGGGAAGGCGAGAGCTCGTGCTTATAGTTTTCCAGATAATACCGGCCCTGCTCGTAGCAGCGGTCGATGAGCGGCTGCAAATCCAGGGGCACGTCGCGGTCCGAAGCACGCAGCGGCACTCGGATGACCGGCAGGCGCTTGCGCAGCGGGCACTTGTACACTTCATGCCAGCCGGGCATGGCATCGCGATGGGCGCAGACGATGAAGCGTGTTTCCCCCGACGGAGGCAGGTTTTCGGCAGGCACGGTGACCACGTGGGAGCCGGAGCGAAGCAGGTCGATTTCGACCAGGTTCACGCCGCCTCGCAGGTAGTCGCGCTGTTTTTGAAGGTAGCGGGCGCGGCCATCACCGGCCTTGTTGCTGGGGCTCACGATTTCGATGGCGGTGACCAATTTGCCCGCTGCGGTACGGATCTCCACCCAGCGTTCGGGCAAAGGCTCGCTGCGAATGATCTCCGGCTCGGAGATTTCGATGCCGCCCACTTCGTGCTGCTCGGGCTGCCAGATAGGCGGGATGCCTTGCTTCCAGTTTTCAGTGAGGGCGACATCCACACGCCAGGCCTGCGGCTGATCATCTTGATCGACCACGACACGCTCTTCAGAACGGACCTTGAGGTCCGGCGGCAGCACGTTGGAAAGTGCTTCCCGGATCAAGCTGACGAGGGTCGTGTGAACATCAGGCCAGTGCTCCTCCAAAAAGGGATTCATTCCCGGGAATGGGTTCTTCGTGGAGATCATGGCACTACCATAGCCGCCGGTTGCTCCAATTCCATCCTTTCCGATTTTCCCTTTCCCAATTTGACATGCAACCAAATGGTTGCATAATGACGCCGTGTCCGCGATGGATGATGTGTTCAAAGCGCTGGCTGATCCAAGCCGCAGAAAGTTGCTCGACGTGCTGCACGCCGACAACGGCCTGACCTTGGGGAGCTTGTGCGAGCACCTCGACATGACGCGCCAGGCGGTGACCAAGCACCTTGTGGTGCTTGAGGAAGCCCGCCTGGTCGCCGTGGTCTGGCGCGGGCGCGAGAAACTGCACTACCTCAACCCCATGCCGTTGCACGAGATCTACGAGCGTTGGATCAGCAAGTACCAGCGCCCGCACCTGCAGGCGCTCAGCGACCTGAAAAAGGATCTCGAAAACCCGAAGCCCTGACACCCCAAACACCACCATGGAAAAGCCAAAGTTCGTCTATGTGACCCTCATCGACACCACGCCGGAAAAGCTGTGGGCCGCGCTGACCAGCCCCGAATTCACCGCGCAGTACTGGTACGGCGCGCGCATCCACTCCACCTGGCAGGTGGGATCGCCCGTGACCTTTGACGACGCCGGCGGCGACCTGCTGGCCGGCGAGGTGCTGAAGGTGGACCCGCCAAGGACACTGTCCTACACTTTCCAGCCGCTGCGGGATGCGGAGCAGCGCGCCGAGAGGCCCTCGCGCGTGACCTTCGAAATCGAGACCCTGGGCGCCGGCCCCGGACCGCAGGGCAGCGCGGTGAAGCTGACCGTGACGCACGACGACTTCCCCGAAAACAGCAAGGTGATCCAGGGCATCAGCAACGGCTGGCCGGGCATCCTCAGCAGCCTGAAGACGCTGCTGGAGACCGGCCGCGCGCTGGGCCTGACGAAGACCTGCGGCGGCGGGGAGAAGCACTGACCTAACAAGCACAAACATCACCATCCCCATGAACAAGCCAGCCTTCCTTTACATCACCGTCATCGCCACCACCGCCGAGAAGCTGTGGGAGGCGCTCACCAATCCCGACATCACGCCCCGGTACTTCTTCGGCGTGCGCGTGGAGTCCACCTGGAAGGTGGGCGACCCCGTGCGCTACAACGCGGGGGACAAGATCACCGACGAGGGCGTGGTCTTGAAATGCGACCCGCCCAGGACACTGTCCTACACCTTCCACCACCTGAAGGACGAGGAGATGCGCGGCGAGAAGCCCTCGCGCGTGACCTTTGACATCACGCCCGAAGGCCAGGCCGTGCGGCTCACGGTCACCCATGATGACTTCCCGGAGGACAGCAAGGTGCTGCCGGGCATCAGCGAAGGCTGGCCGCTGATCCTCAGCGGGCTGAAGACGCTGCTGGAAACCGGCCAGGAGCTGAACCTGGAAAGCACCTGCGACGAGTGAGGGCACCATCATAAACGGCAGGCCGAAAGCGGTGTTGCCTTTCGGGCTGAAGGCCCGATGTCCCTCAGCCCAGGGCACAGCGAGCTTGGCGAGCGACGCCCTGGGTTTCGAGCGAAGCGTTCATTGGCGCAAAGCCCTCGGACGATCGAAGCGGCCAGCCGGCCAGCAGCGCCTTGAAAAGCGCTGCTGTTGCGCACGGCGGCCGGACTTGTCGTGGGTTTGCGCTTCCGCTTTCGCTGGCGCACCCAGCGAATCAGTCGCTAAAGCTCCTTCATCCCTGGGCTGAGGGACATCGGGCTTTCAGCCCGAAAGACAACGTCGCACCTAACATATTATTGCATTATATTACCACCCTCGTCTCATTTTGCCACCCGCCTCACTTCACCATCTCGCCCACCAGCAGGATCGCGCCGGGGTAGAACGCGGTGCCCTCGTAGCGCTTGGGATCATCCATGGTGTTGTGGTTCACGGCCAGGATCTTGACCTTGTCGGGCTGCTCGGGGCTGATCTCGATCTTGACGGTGTGGACGACATCGGGCAGCTCGGTGTCGATCACCAGGCTGCCGAGGCGGTGGTAGGTGCAGTAGGGGTCGATGCGGGCGATGGTGCGGGGCTTCTGGTCGTCGAGGGTGAGGATCACCTGGCCGCAGTTCGGGCCCACGATGTCGTAGATGGCGGCACGGGTGCCTTTGAATTTGAAGGACAGTGTATCACCCGGCTTGAGGGCGCGGTGCATCTGCGGCAGGCGGCTGGCGAAGCCCTTGCCGATGGGGTCGGTCTTCATGTCGAGCGCGACGAAGCCGGGCGACAGGGTGGCGGCGGTGATGGGCAGGAGTTTGGCCTGTTCGTAGTTGTCAGCCACGAAGGGCGCGCCGAGGGCGTGGGGGCCGGTCTTGGTGGCTGCCTGCTGGATGGCGGGCAGGGAGCGCTTGATGGCGGCGAGGTAGAGCTCGTGGCCGGTCTCGGGATAGGGATGGGTGCCGTCGCCGGCGAAGACGACCTTGTCGCCCAGGGCCTGCTTTTCCTCATCGGTCTTGGGCAGCTTGCCTTTCCAGATGAGCTTGCCTTCCCTGGCCAGTTTCGCCACCTCCATGGCCATGTGGATGCTGGGGATGCCGTAGTGATCAGCGACCTTTTCCATGGCGCTGGCGGAGCGTTGGTACTGGCCTGCGAGCATGGGTTTTGAGGCATTGTCAGTGAGGGTGTACACAAAGCAGATGTCGCAGTCCGGCAGGGCCTTCCACGTCTGGCGCACGATGCCTTCCATGCAGCGGTAGATCTGCTGGGGCTGGGCGCCGCCGTCGTTCACGGCGAACTCCACGAACATCAGGTCGGGCTTGTTGTCGAGCACGTCCTGCTTCACGCGGAACACCCCGAGGTCCGAGCCGGTGCCGCCGATGGCCGCGTTGATCTCGCTGATCTTCGCCTGGGGGTAGTCCTTCTTGAACATGGCCAGCGTCTTCACGCGCCAGCCGGGCTGGGCGGTGATGGAGCCGCCGAGGTAGCCGATACGCACCTCCTTGCCGGCGCTGAGCTTGGCAAAGAAGTTGGGCAGGCCCGCGCGCGGCGTGGATTCCACGGCCTTGGCCAGCGGGAGGTCATCGGCGGCGACGGTGCGCAGGGGTGCATGCAACGCGAGGGCGAGGAGGGACAGGACGGCGAGGCGGAGGGCAATCATGGTGCGCGCAGAATCCGCAGGCCGCGCGGCTGCGCAAGTGCATCGCATCGGGCTTGCACTGGGCGGCGGGCTGGGCTTTCTGCCTGGGTGCTGCCCACTGAACAACTC
>FTBX01000137.1_pt1 | contig 12065 bp, 8 predicted proteins | sample 1639461 | NCBI WGS metagenome assembly FTBX01 (sample SAMEA3914864, study PRJEB12502) | metagenome | biome: forest; material: soil | place: USA | collected 2012-03-12 | depth 0.3 m
ATGTCGTACACGCCCGCCTCGGCCTTCCGAAGAGCTTCGGTGTTGATGTCGGTGGCATAAAAAAGCGTCCGTTCCTCCAGGCCTTCCTCGCGGAAGAGGATCGCCAGCGAATAAAGTTCCTCACCGCCGCTGCACCCGGCAATCCAGACCTTGAGCGAAGGATAGGTGCGCAGGTGCGGCACGACCTGCTCGCGCAGGGTTTTAAAAAACGAGGGGTCGCGGAACATCTCGCTGACCTGGACGGTGAGGTAGCCGAGCATCTGCGGCAGCACATCCGGATCATGCAGCACGCGCTCCTGCAAGGCGGAGAAGGTGGCGCAGCCGAAGCGTTCACGCGCCTGCACCAGGCGGCGCTTGAGCGAGGCCGAGGAATAGTCCCGGAAGTCGTAGTGGTACTTCTGGAAGAGGGCTTCCACGAGCAGGCGCAGCTCGATGCTCTCGGTCTCGGCGGCGGCGGTTTTCATCGTGGCATCCAGACGCGTACCAGGGAGAGCAGCTTTTCAACGTCCAGCGGCTTGGCCAGGTAGTCACTGGCACCTGCCGCCAGGCATTGCTGCTGGTCATCCGGCATGGCCTTGGCGGTGAGGGCGATGATGGGCAGCTTCTGCCATTCAGGCTGCTGCCGGATCGCACGCATGGCCGTGAGCCCGTCCATCTCCGGCATCATGATGTCCATGAGCACCAGGTCAACAGGCGGCGCCTTGCCTTCGCGGGCAAGCTCCAGGGCCGCCAGTGCTTCACGGCCGTTGCGGGCGATCCGCAGGTTCAGCCCGAGCGGTTCGAGCAAGCTGGAGAGCGCGAAAATGTTGCGCACATCGTCTTCCGCGAGCAGCACGCGCCGGCCTTCAAGGGCGGCCTCGCGGCTGCGCGCCTTTTCGATCATTTTCTGCTGCTCCGCCGGCAGCTCGGAAACCACCTGGTGCAGGAACAGGGCCACCTCGTCCAGCAGGCGCTCCGGCGACTTGGCGCCCTTGATGATGATCGACTTGGAGTAGCGCCGCAGCCGCTGCTCCTCCTCCGCGCTGAGGTCACGCCCGGTGTAGACGATCACCGGCGGGAAGGCATAGGCCTCGTCGGCACTGATCTTCTCCAGCAGGGCGAAGCCGGTCGCATCCGGCAGGCTGATGTCCAGCACCATGCAGTCGAAGGTGTCTGACCGCAGCCGCACAAGGCAGTCCGCCGCATCCACGGCGCCAACGGCCTCGACATCACGTGAGGTGAGCAGGGCACAGAGGGAGCTGAGCTGGACGGGGTCATCCTCCACCACCAGGACCTTCTGCAACCTGCGGGTAAGGCGTGCTTCCATTGCCTGGAAGGCCTCCGCAAGCTGCTCCCGGAGCACGGGCTTGAGCAGGTAGCCCACGGCGCCCATCGCCATCGCCTTCTCGGAATGGTCACTGCCCGAAATGACGTGGACGGGAATGTGGCGTGTGCGCGCGTCGTGCTTCAGCCGGTCGAGCACAAAAAGGCCCGAGCCATCCGGCAGGCCCACATCCAGGACCACGGCGCTGGGCAGGTGCTCGCGGGCAAGGGCCAGCGCCTCCTCAGTGGTGCCGGTCACCAGGCACTGGAAGTTTTGCTCATGGGCGAGGTTGGCCAGGATTTCGGCAAAATGCGGATCATCCTCGATCACCAGGATCAGGCGGCCTCCGCTGCTCAGATTGCCGCGGTCATCGGCAACCGCTTTTGAGGGAGCGGCGGGCCTGGGCGGAGGGCCGGAGGAGCGTCCTGGACCCTGGTTGGGCCGCGGCGCCGGCACCGGGGCAGGAACGCTGGCTGGAGCGCCGGCCACCTCTGGCAGAACCACGGTAAAAACGCTGCCGCGTCCCACTTCGCTCGCAAGGTGGATCTCTCCGCCCAGCAGCCGGGCCAGCTCGCGCGAAATGGAAAGGCCCAGCCCGGTGCCGCCATACTTGCGGTTGGCCGCCCCATCCGCCTGGCAGAAGGGATCGAAAATGAGCTGCTGCTGCCCCGGCTCGATGCCGATGCCCGTGTCCCGCACCGCGAACGACACGCGCCCCTGCCCCGCGGCGGCCACCTCCAGGGTGACCTCGCCTTTTTCGGTGAACTTCAGCGCATTGGACAGGAGGTTCCGCAGCACCTGCTCCAGCCGCTGGGGATCAGTCTCGATGCCCTGTGGCGCTCCAGGCAAGGCTTGGAGGTGAAGCGCCAGCCCACGGCTGGATGCCACGGGCTCAAACAGGCCGCGCAAGGTGTCAAGCAGGTGGGCGACATCCACGCGCTGCGTCTTGATGTCCATGCGCCCGGCTTCAATCTTCGCCAGGTCGAGCACGTCGTTGATCAGCGTCAGCAGGTCATTGCCAGAGCTCTGGATGGTGCGCGCATATTTGATCTGCTCCTCGGTCAGGTTGCCGCTGCGGTTCTCCGCCAGAAGCTGCGCCAGGATCAACGAGGAATTCAGCGGCGTGCGCAGCTCGTGGGACATGTTGGCCAGGAAGTCCGACTTGTACCGGCTGGCCTGCTCGACCATGCGCGCCTGAGCCTCCAGCTCCAGCTTCGCCTGGGTCAGGTCATCCCTTTGCACCACGAGAAGCTGCGTCTGCTCCTCAAGCTGGGAATTGGTCTGCTCCAGCTCCGCCTGCTGCTGCTCAAGCTGCATCTGGCTGCGCTTGAGCGTCTGGCTCTGCTCTTCCAGCTCCTCGTTCGAAACCCGCAGCTCCTCGCTTTGCGCCTGGACTTCTTCCGACTGCCGCTGCGTCTCTTCCAGCAGCTCCTCAATGCGCGACCGGGAATGAGCGGAACGCACCGCCACGCCGATGGATTCGGCGGTGCGCATGAGCAGTTCCACATGATCCTCAAGAACTGGCTCGAAGAACCCCACCTCCAGCACGGCATTCACCCTGCCATCCACCATGGCGGGGGCGACCAGGAGGTGCCGTGGCCGGTCCCTGCCCAGCGCCGAACCAATGGCGAGGTAGCCCTCCGGCACATCCCTCACCAGGAAAGGACGCGCATCCTTCACCGCCTGGCCAAGCAGCCCCTCGCCCGGCGCGAAGCGCTCCGGCACGCCGCCTGTGGCGGGCATCGCATAAGTGGCACAGCGCCGGAAGCTGCCGCCCTCCTCAACGAACAGGGCCCCCGCCTGCGCCTCGAGGTACTCGCACAGGAACCGCAGCGCATTTTCGCCCAGCTCCGCCAGGCGCTGCTCCCCGATCAGCTTCTGGCTCAACTGTGCCTGCCCGGCCTGCAGCCACTCCTGGCGATGGCGGGCAAGCGCGGCACGACGGATCAGCCAGGTGACGGCCACGGCCAGCAAGATGCCCAGCAAACACGTTGCCAGCCCGCTCTGGATGACGGCACGGAAAGCCGCCTCCGCCTGCTCCAGGCGTTCCTTCAGCAGCTTGCGCTCCTCCAGCTGCATGGCCGCCACCTGCAGGCGTATCGCGTCCATGGCTGCCTTGCCACGGTCCGTGGAAACTTCGGCCCGGGCGGGTTCAAATCCTCCCGTCCGGCGGATTGCAAGGATGTTCGCAAGCTCCTTCAGCTTGGCGTCGATGTGGTTTTTGAGCACGGAGAGCCGGCTCTGCTGGGCGGGGTTGTCCGCTGTGAGCCGCACAATGCCCGCCACCCTTTCATCGAGCCGGGCGAGGGCGGAGTCATAGGGTTCCAGGTACTTTTGGTCCCCTGTGATGACGAAACCTCTCTGGCCGGTTTCGGCATCCTTCATGATCGAGAGCAGATCCTCAACAGACGCAATAACCTCATCTGTGTGGGAGACCTTGCCAGTCGCCTCCTGAAGGGTGCGGAGGTTGCTGTAGGAAACCGCCCACCCTCCCGCAAAAAAGGCCACGACAATGCCCAGGCCGACAAAGAGCGGAAAGCTGGAAGGGCTGCGACGGGCGGTGGTGCTGGAGAGTGGCTTCACGGACACGGAGTGTATCGGACAACGGCTGGCTCCTGGTCGTGCCGGCTCCCCGCCCAAAGATGGAAAAAGCGTTTCGACCAGCCGTCACTCCACCCGCACCCAAAGGTGGGCGATGGCGTGTTCTCCGCGCTCGTTGACGTGTTCGACGCGGATGATGTAATCGCCGGCTCTGGCAAACGTGTGCTGGGTCACCGCGTAGCCGTCCTTGGCCAGGGCGTTGGCGTTGCCATCGGACTTCACCGCAACTTTCTCCGTGCCGTCACCGAAATCCCAGGTCTCGCCCCCTTGGTCGCGGAAGGTGCGCACCTTGAAGGTGACAGAGTCGCCGGGCTTGAGGCCGGTGGTGGGATAAAAACTGGGATGAATCGCGGGGGGAATGTTGACGAGGTCATCGCCAATGACCTGCACGATGGCAAAGTCATAGGCCACGTGGCCCGCGTCATCCGTCACCTTCACCGTCTCGCTGTAGGAGCCGGGTTTCGAATAGCTGCGCCGTACCTTTGGGCCTGCGGCCTTGGTGCCGTCAGTGAAGGTCCAGTCATACCCGGTGATCTTGCCCGAGGCGGCCCAGGACTTGGAGGCGTCGAGCTCGATGCTTTCGCCGGCACGGATGAAGTGATGCGGCCGCGCGACGGCGATGACCTCGGGCCTGCGCTCGCGCACGTAGGCCTCCCAGGCGAAGGCGTAGGCCTCCTCCGTGCCCCACTTGCCCGAGGGCTGGCGCGCCTTGATGCCGAAGTGGAGGTGCGTCCAGCCGCCGCTCGCCCCTTCCTTGCCCAGCAGGCCGATGCGCTGCCCCATCTTCACCCTTGCGCCCGACTGGATGGCGGGATCAATGGTGTGGAGGTGGCTGTAACGGTAGTACCAGCCGCGCTCGTCAAGGAGATACACCACATCATATCGCGGGCGCACGGGAGTGAGGGAATAACCCTCCAGGGTCTTGTTGGAAACGCTCACCACCAGTGCGTCCGTCGCCGCCACCACTTCCACCAGCGCCTCGCAGCCGCCAAAGTCCAGGTCGTTGTGATAGTAGATCTTCTTGCGGTCCGGCTTGTCGCCGCCGTCCACGTACGTAGGCTCATTGGAGAACTGCGTCATGGTGGCGAACCAGCGCTGCTTGAGCGGGTAAAGGAACTTGCCCGGCTCAATCCACGGCGCCCCCGCAGGCCAGAAACGCAGCCGCGCATCCTTTTCCAGGCCCCAGGAGTCTTCGCCGCTGTTGGCGTTGTAGCCGCGGGTGATCGGGCAGTCCACCTGCACGCCGCCCACCATCTGGGGAAGGTTGTAGTTGGCACTGGTGAGCCAGGCCTGCTGGCCGTTGACCTCCACCCGCACCTTCGCCTCCCGCACGGCGGCGGCCATGGAGTCCACCTTTTCCTTTAAATCCAAAAGCTTCACCGTGGCCCTCTTGCCATCCGCCAGGGTGACCTCCGCCGCCTCGCCTATTTTGAGGTCCACCGAGCGCACGGTGGGTGCCAGCGTGGGCTTGGGCAGATCCGCGCGCAGGGTGGCGGACAGGCAGGCGCAGGCAAAAAGGCAGGCTGGAAGGTGCTTCATCGTGCACCGTGTACGGTGGCGGGAGGAGGGGTTTTGCGCGGCCATTGGAATCGGGCCGCCACCTCAGCGTCTCCGGTGACCTCGATGGCGGGCCGTTTCCGGATGACAGTCTTCGGAATCTTTTCAAGCCACGCATCCTCCGAAAGTTTGATGCTCAATCCGGTGAGAAGCTCAAAGCAAAATTCCTGGCTCAGCTCCTCTCCTTCCGGCAAGTGCAACACTGCGATCTCCTCACCGAACTCATAATCCTCCCGCTCAGCCATTCGCACGCTGACCACGTTTGGCTTGCCTAAATCCGGGTTGAAAGCCCAGTGAGTGAGCTGCTTCGGATTAGTTTTCCCTCGGAAGCTGATTGTCCAACGTTCGGCGTCGTCTTCATGAAAGCACGCGATCAAATCGCCGCGCTTGCCGTTGATGAAGGGATAAATCCAGCGGGTATTCGAGTGGGCGAGACGCTCTTTCCCCCGACGGTAACAAATGAAGTCTCCAATAATGGAATAAGGTCCCCAGTCATCCAGGCCAGTGGGAACCAGGCGACGGGACTCTGGACCCCATTTCCATGAACTTTCTTCGCCACCATGCCTTTCCGTCTGGCACCAGCCCTGCAGAATTTTGAGCCCGAGGTCTCTTCGCTCATGGATGTCAAACTTGCTGGCGCTTCCCAAATACTGTCTGATCTTCCATTGACCGGATTGCCATTCGAAAAGCGACAAATAACACGGCGGATAGTCAAACTCGGCATCGTTGACAGGGCGTGAGCAGAAACTGACGAGCGCCATGATCGATGTGTCGAAGAGACGTCCATATTGAATTGTTCCGCCTTTGCCAGGCTCTAAAACCGCACCTTTTGGGTCAGGGATGGGTGCATGGCTTCTCAAGAGGGCAAGGCCTGTTTCCTCAATGAAGCGGATGTCAGGGGCCTTATCGTCCTGGCCCAACGCTTTGTGAATCTGATCAAAGTTGACGAGCGTCAGCACCAGAAGCAAAAAGCGATTCATATCCAGTTTTGAAGCCTATGCTACTTTGCCAGTTACGCCAGAAGAACCGCGTCGACGATGGACGTAATAGCCTCATGCCCCGCTTCCTTCTCCTCGCCGCCCTGCTCGTCACGCAGCTTCCCTGCCGTGGCCTCACGGAGCGCGAAATCCAAGGCTACATCAACGACGCCATCAAGGCCGGGGGCGGAGAGGTGGTCATTCCTCCCGGCGTGCACACCATCGAGCATGGGCTGCAGATCAAGGATGCGAAGAACCTCCGCCTTGTTGGCCTGGACATGGAGGCCTGTGTCCTGAAACTGGTGCCGCTGGCTTATGCCGAAACCTCGGCCGACACGCCCGCTGGCGGTGACCGGGTCCCGACCAAACGCATGGCGAACCTGGCACCCGGCATGCGCCTGCACATCACGGCGGATGGCGAGACCGACAGCTTCACCCACAAGCCGAAGCCTTATGTGCTGGCCTTTGTGAAGGCGCTGGAACACGACGCCATCGTGCTCAAGGAGCCGCTGAGATTTCCTGTGCCCGCTGGCACGCTGATCCGCAATGAGGATGCGCCCAATGTGGTGGAAATCAAAGGCGCGTCCGAGGGCATTCGGATTGAAAAGCTCACCCTCGACGGCGGAGCCGCTCCCGCCGATCCGCCGCTAAGCGGCCACGCCCAGCTTTGCGGGGTCTTCGGCCAGGGTGCCTACAGCTATGAAAAGGGGCCGGCGGGACCAAAAGTGAAGAACATCACTGTATCACGTTGCATCATCCAAAACTGTCACGGGCGCGGCGTGGCCTTGTACTCCGCCGAGGCACCGGTGGTCGAAGACTGCACCATCATGGACACCACCGACGAGGCGGTGGACCTCGACCACTTCACCACCAAGGCGGTGGTGAGGCACAACCACATGGCGCGCTGCGGCGTGGGCGTGGAGCTCAATGATGCCAACGACTGCCTCGTCTCCGGCAACGAGTTCCGCGAATGCAAGACCGGCATCAACCTCTGGCGCTGGTGCAAGCAGCCGGGCCTGAACGAGAACAACCGTATCGAAGGCAACGAGTTCATCCACACCAAGGGCAACGGCGTGCAGATTGCCACGGGGACGGCCAGCAACACGGTGATCGACAACGAAATCACCGGCTCGGGTGTCTGCGGCATCAGCCTCGCGGGCAACGGCCAGATCGTGCGCGGCAACAAGATCAGCGGCAGCGGCAGGAAGGACGTAAAAGTCATTGAAGGACAGCATCAAATCAGTGGAGGCTGAAACCACGCATCCACAGCGAAGACTTGCTTTGCCATCCGCCGGCGGCCAGCATGTGCGGCATGCGAAGCCTCTTCCTTCTGCTCCTCGCGCTCACCTCTCCCGCTCTTGCCGCCGTACGCATCGAGCGGGTGCCGGAATCCGGCGTTCAACCACAGATCGCCCCGGGCACCGATGGCTCCCTGCACCTGGTTTACCTCAAAGGCAGGCCGGGCGGCTGTGACGTGAGGTACGCCGCCAAACGCCCTGGCAGCTCCGCCTGGAGCGGCCCGGTCACTGTCAACAGCGAGCCGCACAGCGCCGTTTCCCTGGGCACCATTCGCGGCGCACAAGTGGCACCAGGCAAGGACGGCAGCGTGCATGTGGTGTGGAACGGCCCTGGTTCCAAGGACAGGCCCTCGTCCCTGTTTTACACCCGCAAGGCGGCAACCGCCGCGACCTTCGAACCCCAGCGCAATTTACGGGCGGACACGAAGGGCCTTGATGGCGGCGCATCCATCGCGGCGGGAACCAGGGGCGAGGTCTACATCATCTGGCACGGAGCCCGGGAAAGTGTCGCGCCTGGCGAGCTGAACCGCGTGGTGTTTGTGCTCAAATCCTCGGACAACGGCACGACCTTTGCGCCAGTCAAGATCGCCAATGCGGAGGATGCCGGCGTCTGCGCCTGCTGCTCGGTGAGAAGCTTCGTGAGCCCGGCTGGCGAGGTCTACAGCCTGTACCGCGCCGCCCGCAAGCTGGATCAACGGGACGTGACGCTGCTCACCTCCACCAATGGCGGTGCTTCGTTTCAGCATCGCGTCGTCGGCCCCTGGGCCATCAATGCCTGCCCGATGAGCAGCATGAGCCTCGCAGCCCAGGGCAGCCGGGTGCGCGGCGCCTGGGAGGCCGAAGGCAAAGTCTTCACCTCCTTGCTGGATGCGTCTTCCGAAGCTGTCGACATTTGCGGCGGCAAAGCGCGGCATCCCGCCCTCGCCGTCAACACCAAAGGCGAAACCCTGGTGGCCTGGAGCGTGGGCACGGGCTGGGAAAAAGGTGGCAGCCTGGGCTGGCGCATCCTGGATGCCAGCAGCAAACCCACCACTCAATCCGGCACCGCCGAAGGCGTACCCGTCTGGGGCTTCGCCGCCGCTTACGCCGAGGGCGATGGGTTTGTGGTGATGTTTTGAGGGCTCCTATGACCGAAGAACTGCAAACCCTGCATGATATTGTATCGCGCCTCGAAACAGCAGGCATCGATTACATGCTCACCGGCTCAATGGCTTTGAATTGCTACGCGCAGCCACGGTTGACTCGCGACATCGATCTTGTTGTTGCCTTTTTTCTCAAGGACGTAGCCAGGATCGAAGGGGTCTTGGGGGAAGACTATTATGTGTCGCCTGAAGCGGCGCGGGAGGCAGTGACGGCCCAAAGCAGCTTCAACGCGATTCACCAAAGCAGCCTGGTGAAAGTGGATTTCATGATTCGAAAGCATGAGGAATATCGTCAGCATGAGTTTGCCCGCAGAGTCCGGATGCGGGTGGAGGGATTTGATGTGTGGGTGGTCAGCAAGGAAGACCTCATCTTGTCCAAGCTGCACTGGGCTGCGGGTTCAGCTTCTGAACGTCAGCTTGCAGATGTGGAGAACCTCATTGCGACGGGCTGTGACGAGGCGTATATCCGCCAATGGTCAGCCGCATTGAACCTGACAGATATGCTGACACGGGTTTTTCCGTGAAAGACACCGCCCCGGAAATCAATGCGATGATTTTTCGGCGGATGATGGAGAAGTCGCCTGCGGAACGGCTGCTCATGGGCTTGGACATGATGGCTACAGCTCGCTCGTTGATTTGGGCTTCGCTGCCATCTTCATTGTCGCCATCAGCGCGGCGCAAGGCTTTCTTTGAGCGTTTCTACGGTGAGCCGTTGCCTGCCGAGATGACCGGGGGGATCAGCAGGTAGGTCTGGTCGCCAACATCACCCCAGCCCCACCGCGTCGCGCACGCGGCTCAAGGTCTTGCGGGCCACGGCGCGGGCCTTTTCAGCACCTTCAGCCAGCACCTTGTCCACATAGCCGGTATCGGCCACGATCTGCGCGCGGCGTTCGCGGAAGGGGGCGAAGTAGTCCGTCACGGCCTGCAGCAGGCGCTTCTTGAAGTCGCCGTAGCCGACGCCGCCGCGCTCATGGTCGGCCACCATGGTGGCGTAGTCCGCTTCGCTGGCCACCAGCTTGTAGAGGGCCAGGATGCTGGAGCCTTCGGTGGGCTTGGGGGATTCCACGGGGGTGGAATCCGTCTTGATGCCCATGATTTTCTTCTTCAACGCACCGGGCTCCTCGAAGAGCTGGATGGTGTTGTCGTAGCTCTTGCTCATCTTCTGGCCGTCCAGGCCTGGCACCACGGCGGTTTCCTCGCGGATGCGCGGCTGCGGCAGCTTGAACAGGCCTTCGCCAAACGCTTCGTTCATCTTGATGGCGATGTCGCGCGTGACTTCCACGTGCTGCTTCTGGTCCTTGCCCACGGGCACCACGTCGCTGTCATAGATGAGGATGTCGGCCGCCATCAGCACGGGATAGGCGAAGAGGCCGTGCGAGGCGGCGATGCCGTTGGCGACCTTGTCCTTGTAGCTGTGGCAGCGTTCCAGCAGGCCCATGGGCGTGACGGTGCTCAGGATCCAGGCGAGCTCGCAGTGTTCCGGCACGTCGCTCTGGCGGAAGAACACACACTTGTCGGGATCCAGCCCGCAGGCCAGGAAGTCGATGGCGAGGTTGCGCACGTGATCGCGCAGGAGCTTGCCGTCGTGGATCGAGGTGAGCGAATGGTAGTCCGCGATGAAGTAGTAGGCGTCGCCCTCGTGCTGCAGCTTCAGCGCCGCCTCCATCATGCCGAAGTAGTTGCCGATGTGGAGACGTCCGCTGGGTTGAAGGCCGGAAAGGATGCGCATGGGCGGCGGGGGAAAAAGGAAAATGAGCTGTGCCGGCTGCTGGTTTGCCGGACAGGGGGAGCGGCATTTAGCATCAATCGCAGGCCACTTCAAGAGGCCGTGAAGATCGTGGGCGGCCGGGCCGCCCCGCCCCCTCGGATGACTTTTCACCACACACCGCTTTTCCTGCGCCCACGATGCGCTTAGAATTTCCAACCATGCGCGTTCTGGTGATCGAAGATGACAGCAAAATCGCGGCCTTTGTGGTCAATGGGCTGAAACAAAACGGCTTCGCTGTGGATCACGCGGCCGATGGTGAGCAGGGCCTGGCCATGGCCGGCACCATCACCTATGACGCCCTGGTGCTCGACTTGATGCTGCCCAAACTCGACGGCCTCTCCGTGCTGCGCGAGCTGCGCCGCGAAAAGATCCGCACGCCCGTGCTTATCCTCAGCGCCAAGGGCAGCGTCGATGACCGTGTCACCGGCCTGCAGGCGGGCGGCGACGACTACCTCACCAAGCCTTTTGCCTTCTCCGAGCTTCTCGCCCGCGTGCAGGCCCTCATCCGCCGCGCCACCCAGGTCGTGGAGCCTTCCACCCTCTCCGCCTGCGGCATCACCATGGACCTGCTTTCCCGCGAGGTGTTCCGTGGCGGCCGTCGCATTGAGCTGCAATCGCGCGAGTTCGCCCTGCTGGAGCTGCTCATGCGCCACCCTGGCCGCGCCGTCACCAAGACCATGATCATGGAGCACATCTGGGACTACAGCTTTGACCCGCAGACCAATGTGGTGGACGTGCTCGTGCACCGCCTGCGCTCCAAGGTGGACAAGGATTTCGAAGTCAAGCTCATCCATACCATCCGGGGGGTCGGCTATGTCCTCAAGCCCGGTTAAGCGCGGCTGGCGGCGCAGTTTCAGCGTCGAGCTCAGCCTTGGCTACGCGGTGCTCTCCATGCTCAGCGCCGCCGTGCTCTTCGGCCTGCTTTACGTGCTGCTCGCCGGCGCGCTGGAGCGCAAGGACCACGAAATCATTGAGGCCAAGCTCAAGGAGTGTGCGGCCGTGTACGACAGCGGCGGCCTTCAGGCCCTGCGCCAGGTCGTCCAGCGCAGCAAGGACACGGACAAGACGAGGCCTTTCCTCGTGCGCGTCACCGGCAGGCGCGGCAGCGTGCTGTTCTACAATGTGCCGGATGAATGGCTGCAGTTCAACGAGTCCAGCCTTCAGCCCGCCACCGACACCGACCGCCCGGCCTGGCTGCGCCTGCCCAAGGATGAGGAGAACGACTTCACCATCGCCTCCATGCTGCTTTCAGACGGCGCCCTGCTTCAGGTGGGCCGCAGCACCAACAACCGCGAAAACGTGCTGCAGCCCTTCCGCCGCACCTTTCTCCTGGTCATGGTGCCCGTCATCCTGCTCGGCTTCCTCGGCGGCGCCTACTTTGCCCATCGCGCCATCCAGCCGGTGCGAGAGGTGGTGGAC
>FTBX01000373.1_pt1 | contig 11824 bp, 7 predicted proteins | sample 1639461 | NCBI WGS metagenome assembly FTBX01 (sample SAMEA3914864, study PRJEB12502) | metagenome | biome: forest; material: soil | place: USA | collected 2012-03-12 | depth 0.3 m
CACTTCGCACTTCGCACTTCGCACTTCGCACTTCGCACTTCGCACTTCGCACTTCGCACTTCGCACTTCGCACTTCGCACTCCGCACTTCGCACTCCGCACTCCGTCCCTTTGAAGCCCCTCCGCATCCTCCTCCTCAATCAATGCTTTCACCCGGACCACGTGGCCACGGCGCAGCACTTGACGGACCTGGCGCTGGGCCTTGCGGCAGCCGGGCACGAGGTGACCGCCGTCGCTTCCAGCCGCGGCTATGACAATCCGGAGAGGCGGTTTCCGGTGAGTGAAACCTGGCGCGGCATCACGATCCGGCGCATCTGGACGCCCGGGCTGGGCAAGCAGGCCAAATGGCGGCGGCTGGTGGACTTCGCCCTCTTTTGGATCAATGCCACCCTCATCCTGCTGAGGCTGCCGCGGTTTGATGTGACGGTGTGCCTCACCTCGCCGCCGCTGATCTCCTCGCTCGGCACCTTGATGGCGGCGCTGAAAGGCGGTGCCGTGGTGCCTTGGGTGATGGACTTGAACCCCGATGAAGCCGTGGCCGCCGGGTGGCTGAAGGCCGGGGGCCTGCCGGAGAGAATCATGAGCGCCTTGCAGGGCTGGAGTTTCCGGCGCGCGGCGAAGATCGTGGCGCTCGATCGCTTCATGGCGGCCCGCCTCGAAGCCAAAGGGGTTGCCACGGCAGCCATCCATGTGGATGCTCCCTGGTCACATGATGGTGCGGTGCGCTATGATGCCGCCGCACGCGAAGATTTTCGTGCCCGCCATGGCCTCACCGGCAAGTTCGTCGTCATGTACTCAGGCAACCACAGCCCCTGCCATCCGCTGGACACCTTGCTGGAAGCAGCGCGGCGGCTTGCGGGCGATGAAGGGCCGCACTTCCTGTTCATCGGCGGGGGCAGCGAATTCACGCGGGTGAAGGCCTTCACGGCCTCGCATCAGTTGAGCAACATCTCCTGCCTGCCCTACCAGCCCATCGAGCAGCTTTCCGGCTCGCTTTCAGCCGCCGACCTGCATGTGGTGGTCATGGGCGCTCCTTTTGTCGGCATCGTGCATCCCTGCAAGATCTACAACATTCTCGCCCTCGGCCTGCCCTTCGTGGCCATCGGTCCGGACGAATCCCACCTGGCAGACCTGGCCGCACGCCTGCCCGGCAGCACCTATGCCCTCAACGTCAAAAACGGCGATGTGGAAGGCCTCACTGCCACGCTGGCCACCGCGCAGCAACGGGGACCGCAGCCCCCCTCGGAGACCTGCCGGACACTGGCGGCGGAGTTCTCTCAAAAACCGCTGGTGGCACGGCTCATCAGCCTGATCGAAGAATGCTCCGTCTCGAAGGAGGGGCGTGCGCGACCATGATGCTGGCGCTTCACATCCCCGTGCCCAGTGTCAAGCTCACGCTGGTGTTTCTCAGCGCGCTGGCCCTGTGCGCGACATTGACGCACGTGCTGCTCAGCCGGCAGAAGGGCTTTGGCTTTGACGCTCCAGACGGTCACCGCAAAATGCACGAGCGGGTGATCTCGCGGCTGGGAGGCCTGCCCATCTTTGTCACGCTGCTGGTGGGGCTCGCCTTCGCCATGCTGAACCTGGAGAACCTGCCCGCGGTATGGTGGCCGCTCCTGCTGTGCAATGCCCTGGTCTTCGGCATTGGCTTTCTCGACGACCTCAAGCCCCTCGGCGCCAAATGGAAGCTGGTGGGGCAGATCGGCGCGGCCGCCATCCTGTATTCCTTCGGCCAGTCGATCGATGTGATTACCAGCCCCGGCGGCACCGGCTCCATTCCGCTGGGGTGGTGGGCGCCGGCGGCCACGATCCTGTGGCTGGTGGCGATCCCCAACATCATCAACCTGATCGATGGCATGGACGGGCTGGCCACCGGCTTCGGCCTGTTCCTCTGCCTCACGCTGGCCTTCGTCGGGCACTTCACCGGCCGGGCGGACATCGTGATGATGGCGGCGGTCATGGCCGGCGCGCTGGCGGGTTTTCTGATGTTCAACTTTCCCCCGGCAAAAATCTTTCTCGGCGATGGCGGGGCCTACCTCATCGGCTTCTTCATCGCCTCTGTCTCGCTTTCGAACTCGCAGAAGGGATACGTGGTGGGCGCCTTGTTTGTGATGACCGTGGCGCTGGGCGTGCCGATTCTGGACACGCTTTTCGCGATCCTGCGCCGTGCGGTGAGAGGCGTGCCGCTGTTCCGGGCGGATGCGGAGCACATCCATCACCGCCTGATTCTGCTGGGCTACAGCAAGGGCCAGGCGCTGGCGGTGATGTACGCGGTATGCGCGCTGCTCAGCCTCATCGGCATCAGCATGCTCCTCTCCCGCGGCCTGGGCCTGGTGATCGGAGCCAGCGCCCTGGCCCTCACCGCGCTGGTGGCCGCCCGCTACCTGGGCTACGTGCGAAGCTGGAGCACCCTGCGCCAGCAGTTCAACGAGGCCCTGAGAAACCGGCGCGAAGTGGAGTTTGCCTCGGCCTACGGGCGGGTGCTGGAACTGGAGGCTGACCGGCTGGATTCGGCCCAGGCCTTCAGCGACCTGCTGTCCACAAGCCTGCGGCGAATCGGCTTTTCACCCGAGGCCGCCCCCACCCCTTCCACAGCCCTCCAGATGCCCCTGGACGGCAACCTCGTCTGGGTGGTGTGCCACCCCGGAGGCGAAACCGCGCTGCGGCGCCGGCGGCTGGAAAGCCTGCTGCCAGGGGTAAACCGGGCCCTCGAGCGGTGGAAAGAACTCCCAGACCAGCGCATCTCCCCCATGACAAGCAACCCGATGGAATGATGGACGAAGATATCTCCCCCGTTGAAGCCAATGAGGAAGCGGAGTCCGAACTGGACAGCGTGCCCCATCCCCAGCCCGCCTGGGTGGCATGGGTGGCCGCCTCTATGCCGGTGCTCATCTGCTTCCTTGGCACGGGCCGCACCCCCTGGGCCCATGGCATTGCCGCAGCGCTGATCGGCGCCCTGGCCCTGGCTTTCCCGCCCAAAACAAGGGTGCCGCTGGTGATGCCGGCCCTCGCGGCGCTCATTGTGGCCTTCACTCTGCTGCCCTTGGTGCCGCTCCCCTGGCCGCACTGGCCTTCCTGGCGCACCGCCCTGGTGGATGATTTTCAACTGGCGCTCCCGTCCACCTGGTCCATCCAGCCACAGGTGACGCTCGAAGCCTGGACGGGCATGGTGGTGGCCGGCCTATGGCTGTTCTGGGCCGCCTTCCGCCCCTGGTCCTCGGCGGACCGCACGGCGGCCGTTCGCATTCTCGCGGGCGGCCTTGCCGCCCTTGCCGTTGCCTCCCTGGTGTTCCGGGCGGCTGGCTGGCGGCCCGCTTCCTGGACGCCTGATGCGGCGGGCCTGGGCCCCTACGCCAACCGCAACCACTTTTCCTGCCTGATGGTGATGGCCACCCTCCTCTGCCTGGGGGCGGCCTATGAGCTCCAGCGTCGCAAGAACCGGCTCTGGATGCTCTATGCCCTGGGGGTGATACCCGCCTTTGCGACCATTCTCCTGAACACCTCGCGGGCAGGCTTGATCCTGTTTTTCCTGGCCTTGCTGGCCTGGATCGCCACTTCGTCCATGCGCAGTGGCGGGGTGAAAAAGCTGGCCGTGGGCGGTTCCCTGCTGCTCGCGTGCACGGCGGCCACCATTTTATTTGGCCAGTTCATCCTGCATCGCTTTAGCAAGCAGGGCTCCAATGTGGCCGAAACCTTGGGCAGTGACACCCGGTTTGGCGTCTATTCCAATGCTTCCAGGCTGTTTGCCGAGCAACCCGTGATGGGCATCGGCCTCGGCAACTTCGGCGCCGTGTTTGGCATGATCCACCACCTGCCAAACGCCTATCTCCGGTACCGCCATCCTGAGAGCGACTGGCTGTGGCTCCTGTGCGAGGCTGGCTGGCCGGCCGCCACGGCCATCCTGCTGGGCGCGGGCTTCATGGTGAGCTGGATGGGGCCCTGGAGGTCTTCCAGCCGAAAACGTGGGCGGCGCGACCGGCGGCTGCGCACGGCGGCTGGCCTGGCCTTTCTCGTATCGGCAGCCCACGGCGTGGCGGACACTCCGAACCACGACCTTCCCCAGTTGCTGCTCGTCTGCCTGGTGGGAGCCCTGGCCTTGCGCCAGCACCGGCTTGCTTCAGCCCGGGGAGCGGCCATGCCCTGGTTGTTCCGCATCGGCGGGGTGGCGGCCCTGGCTGCCAGCGGCCTCTGGTTTGCAACTGCGGTGGGCATGGCCACCCCTTTCGGCCTTTCCACCTCTCAGCGTGACTTGGAAGCCGCCATCACGTCTTTCCGCAAAGGGGATGCCTCACGGGCCTACCAGGAGGTCAATCAGGCGATCGCCGCCGCTCCTGCCAGCTTCCAGAACTACTTCGTCCGCGCACAGATCGGGCTGAAGCTCGGCCGGGCGGAAAGTGAAGCGATGGCCGATTTCGGGCGTGCCCGCTATCTGGAGCCACACGTGACGCACATCTGCATGGAGGAGGCAGACACGTGGCTGCAATACAATCCGCAAAACGCCATCCCGGCCTGGCGCGAGGTCTTGCGCCGGGATCCACCCCTGCAGCTCTGGCACTACCGCACTATTCTCGATGAGCTGGCCAGCTACCCCCAGTTGCGCCCGGCCTTGCGCGATCTGGCATCCACGCCCGGCATGATGGTCATCTACCTTGCCCTGACGACCGGGAACGACTTCAAGGACACGCTGAAACTCTTCCTCCAGCGATACCCCACCCTGGAGGGCCTGACCAGCTATGAGCGCCTGCAATTCGCCCAGTCCTGGCGCAACTCGGGCGACCGGACCCAGCTTATGGCCTTCCTGGCAGCCCATCCCATCCTCGAAAAAGATACCTGGCAGGTCAAAGCCCGGGGACTGGCTGACACGGGCAATTTCGAAGGAGCCTACCAACTGCTTAAACACTACGTTCACGCCGGCTGGACCGCGTCGGTGGAGGACAACACCTCGCTGCAGCAATTGGAGCGCGAGTTCCAAATGTACCCCTCGGATGCCAGACGTGGCTTCAATCTCTACGCCACCCAGCGCGACAAAGGCCTTTGGGACGCCGCTGTTGCCACCCTGCTGAAGATTGCCGACCTGCCCCACCGGCCTCGGCATGTCTATTTCGACCTCGCCAGCGCTTATGCTCAAAAGGCCGACTACGCCAAGGCTTGGCAGTACGCTGAACAGTATCTCAACTCACCCGACTAGTTTTGCTCCAAAGAGTCGCCGTCCAGGTGGTTTGAACAGCGGAGTGCCTCGCTTGTAAATTCTGCCCTTTTTCCGCATTTTTGAGGCTCCACCGGGTTTTTGACCAATAGTCGCTCGCATGACTGGTGACCGACTTCCTGGAGAAGCTCGTATCCTGGGCAATTCCCTGCAGCGAGGCTTACTTTTCTCAGATTCGAAAGGTTTGGCATTATAAAATTTCAATTTGACCGCAGAGATTATTCATTTTACCGTTCCTGAAATTCAGGAATGAATCTCATCTGCTAAAAATACTATGGCGAAAGTGGTTATCATAGATGACGAAAGCTCCATTTTGGAGCTCATGAGCAAGCTCTGCCGCTCGGTAGGCCACCAGGTGGTGCCGTGCCTGACCGGGGCGGAGGGCCTTACTGCCGTGCGCAATCATCACCCCGAACTGGTGATCGTGGACCTGCGAATTGGCGACGTAAGCGGTCTCGATATTGTCCAGACCTGCCGCGAGGAATCGCCTGACTCCGCCGTGATCATGGTGACCGGTCACGGCAGCGTGGAGACCGCCGTGGAGGCCATGCGCCTGGGAGCTTTCGATTATCTGACCAAGCCTTTTGACCTGGGTGACCTGATCAAGACCGTCAACCACGCGCTTGCCCGCCGCGGCCAGCCCGGCAGCCCCGCGCCCACAGCCCAGCCAGCCACCCGCTCCAGCGGTTCTTCCAAGCTCATCGGCCACAGCGACGCCATTCAGAAGATTTTCGAGCTGGTACGCCGCGTGGCCGACAGCGAAAGCCCGGTGCTGATCGAAGGCGAATTCGGCGTGGGCAAGCACATGGTGGCCCGCTCCGTGCATGAGGCCAGCCGCCGCAGCGCCGCGCCCTTCAAGGAGCTGCAATGCAGCGCCTTGCCGGAAGACGTTCTCGAAGCCGAGCTCTTCGGTTCCGGCGGCACCGGCATCTTTCAGCGTGCCGGTGGCGGCACCGTCCATCTCGCCGAGGTGCACCAGCTCCCCGCCCGCATTCAGGCCCAGCTCAACACCTTTCTCGACGAGGTGCAGAACAAGCGCGGCTCCTGGGGCGGCAACGGCAGCTCGGCCCCCAGCTTCCGCCTGGTAACCTCCACCACCGTGCCGTTGGATGACGTCGCCTCCTCCGGCAAGTTCCGCGAGGACCTCTATTACAAGATCTCCGTCGTGCCGGTGAAGATTCCCCCCCTGCGCCAGCGTCGCGAGGACATCCGCCCGCTCGTGGAGCACTTCCTGCGCGACCTTGCCGAGCGCAGCGAGCAGCCGGCCAAGGCGATCGATGCCTACGCGCTGGAGTTTCTGGAAAAGTACGCCTGGCCCGGAAACATTTCCGAGCTGCGCAACGCCGTGGAACGCGCCTGCGCGCTCTGCGAAGGCGACCGCATCCGCCCGTCTGACCTGCCCAGCAAGGTCAGCCAGCAGATCGAAGTGCCCAGTCCCAACGCCGGCGGCAGCAAGGTGCAGCTCCCCATCGGTTCGCCGTTGGACGATTTCATCCGCGGCCAGGAGCGCCTGTTCATCCAGGAGACGCTAAAGTACAACAACGGCTCGCGCGAAAAGACCGCGAGCATGCTGGCCATCAGCATCGCGACGCTCTACCGCAAGATGGGGCTCAACGTGGAGCGCAAGACGACAACCTGATTTCGCTTCCCTTGGAAGCCCAAGGCGGAGCCCACAAGGCTCCGCCTTTTTCATGCCCGGACTCCTGCCTTGCTTTGCCCCGCACTGGAGGAATATTCCCCTGCCATGACACGCGGCAACCCGTTCCCCGGCATGAACCCGTGGCTCCAGATGTTCTGGCGGGATGTTCACGCGCGTATTCTCGTGTCCGCGTCGGATGCCCTGAACGAGCAACTGCCCGAGGGCATGCACGCCCGTATCGACGAACGCCTCGCCATCTCCCACGATGAGCCTGAGCCGATGACCCATGTCTATGTGCCGGATGTGGCCATCACCCAGTCATGGGACCGGCCCGCCAGCCCGCATCTCACGGGCGTTGTGGTGGCCGAGCCGCGCATCGTCGATGCCAAGGGTGATTTTGAGACTTTCATCGAAATCGTCGAAGGCCGCGAGCACGTCATCACTGCCATCGAACTGCTCTCGCCCAGCAACAAGGAATCACCTGAAACCCGAGCCAGGTGGCAGCTCAAGCGCAAGGAGTACCTGGGCAGCGGCATCAGCCTTGTGGAGATTGACCTCATCCGTGGCGGCTGGGTTCTGCCCGGCCGCGAAAGCCTGCCCAAGCCGCTGCCCGCCAACCGCGTCACCCACGGCGTCTGCGTCACCCGCTTCTACAACCGCCGCTTTCACGAACTCTACGACCTGCCGCTGCGTGAGCCCCTGCCCGTGCTCCCCATCCCCTTGCGTGAGGACGACCACGATGCAACGCTCGACCTCCAAGCCCTCATCAATCAATGCTATCTCCGGGGCCGCTACGCCGAAAGCATCCCCTACGCCCTGCCGCCCGAGCCCGCGCTGCCGGAGGAAGAACTCGCCTGGGCGACGGAGCTGTTGAAGCAGGCGGCGCTTCTCTAACGCCCGCGCGCGCCCTCAGCTCAAAACCCCAGCACGCCCCGCGCATCGGCCAGCGGGCCGGCAAGAACTTCGCGCTGCCAGGGCATGAGGTCTTCAATGCCATCGGCGCGGGCGACGACTTGCTCCAGCGTGCTGCGGGAGCCAAGCAGGGAAGGCTCCAAATCTAGAGCATTCCCGGCTTTCTCGCGCGCGGCGCAAAGCTTGTCGAGCTGGTCGCGTGCCTTGTCAGACATGCGGCCGTTCTGCAGCCGCACACGCGCAGGCCAGGTGGCGGGATCGGAGGCGAGGACGGTCTCGTGCACCTTGGCAAAGTCGGCCTTCCACTTGGGCCGCCAGCCGGCGGGGGGAGGAAGGGACTGGCCATGGTCGAAGGCAAGGGCCACATCCATGAGCTGCTTGTTAGACATCACACGGAAGCACGGCACATCGCGCTCTTGCGCCACGGTTTCACGCCATTCCCACAGGCCTTTCAGCAGGGCCAGCCCGCGCGAATGCAGGCGGCCGGAGCCCTGCACCTTCCACGGGTTTTCCTTGGGCTGCGTGGAACGGCCGGTAACGCCGTTGCAAAGCGCCTCGCAGGACTGCACAAACCATTCGGTGCGGCCTTTTTCCGCCAACGATTCCAGCAGCAGGTCGGCCAGCGGCAGGAGGTAGCGCACATCATCCACGGCGTAGTGCAGCATGGTGGAGGAGAGCGGTCGGCGGCTCCAGTCGGCCTTCTGCGAGGCCTTGGAGAGCTTTTGCTGGAAGTAGTTTTCCACCAGGGCGGCGAGGCCGAACTGGCGGCTGCCGACAAGGCGGGCCGCGATCTGCGTGTCGCGCACATGGGCCGGCACCCAGCCGTAGGTGCGGCGCAGCAGGGTCAGGTCATAGTCCGCTCCATGGAACCACACCTCGCCGCTGTCCAGGGCGGCGATCAGCGGGGCCATGTCTTCCACCGCCAGCGGGTCGATCAGTGCGTACTCGTCGCCAAAGGCGAGCTGGATCAGGCACAGCTTTTCCTGGTAATGGTGAAGGCTGTCCGCCTCGGTGTCGAGGCAGCAGCGGAAGCCGGGCGTCTTGGCGGAAACCGCCAGCACACGCTCCACCAGCTCGCGCAGCTTCTCCGGCGTGTCCACATAAGACACCCCTGGAGGGACGATGGTTCCCGGCTCAGCCAGGCCCGGCTTGTCAGTGGTTGAAGCCGTCATTTCAAGCCGCTGAGCAGGAGTTCCGCATTGCTCTTGGTGCGATTGATGTTGCGAATCAAGGACTCAAGCGCCTCGATCGCCGGCACGCTGGCGAGCTGGCGGCGGATGAGGCCGATGCGTTTGAACTCCTCCGGATGATAGAGCAGGTCATCGCGGCGGGTGCCAGACTTGGTCACGTGAATGGCCGGGTAGATGCGCCGCTCCGCCATCTCGCGGTCCAGGTTGATCTCCATGTTGCCTGTGCCCTTGAACTCCTCAAAAATAAGGTCGTCCATGCGGCTCTCGGTCTCCACCAGGGCGGTGGCGATGATGGTGAGGCTGCCGCCTTCCTCCACATTGCGGGCCGCGCCGAAGAACTTCTTGGGCTTCATCATGGCCTTGGCGTCCATGCCGCCCGACATCGTGCGCCCCTTGCCGCCGGTGAGAGCATTGTAGCCGCGGGAGAGACGGGTGATGCTGTCGAGCAGGATGACCACGTCCTTGCGCTGCTCCACCAGGCGTTTGGCACGCTCGGAAACCAGCTCTGCCACCTGGGTGTGACGCTTGGGGCTTTCGTCAAAAGTGGAGCTGTAGATCTCGCAGCCGGTGACAGTTTCCTCGAAGTCAGTCACTTCCTCCGGCCGCTCGTCGAGCAGCAGAACAATGAGGGAAATCTCACTGTGGTTGATGATGATGGACTTGGCGATCTCCTTCAGCACCATGGTCTTGCCAGAGCGGGGCGAAGCCACGATCAAGGCACGCTGGCCTTTGCCCAGAGGCGCCACCAAATCCACCACACGGGACGTCACGGAAGGGTCCTTGGCCGTTTCCAGAATGATCCTCTGCGAGGGAAACAGGGCCGTCAGCTTGTCAAAGGGGCCCGGTGCCTCCCATTGCTCGACCGGCACGCCTTCCACCTCGGTGATCCGGTCAATGGCGGCGTACTTTTCCTTGTCTTTAGGCGCCTTGGCGTAGCCTGCAACCCGGTGGCCGCATCGAAGATTGAACTTACGGATGACAAAGGACGGGATGAACACATCCTCGGGCACCGGTGTGAAGCTGTAGCGCGGATAGCGCACCAGGCCAAAGCCCTCGGGCCCAAGCTCCAAAATCCCTTCCACCTTCAGGCGGGTGCCATGGCCGCCCATCCAGGCCATCAGGTCAAAAATCTGCTGGTGCTTGTTCCGGCTCGCATTGGTACGCCAGCCCACGGATTCAGCCAAGGCCAGCAGGCCCGCCGGCGTAAGCGCCTGCAGATCGTTGATGGAAAGCTCCTCTGGAAAGACCGTGGGCGGGGCGCTTTCGGCTGGTGGCGGGGTGGCATTCTCCCGCGCGGGCCCGGCGGGCGCAGATTCCTCCTCGGGTGAGGGAGCGGAGGCGGGGACTGAGGCACTGTCCGCCGCAGGAGCATCCTGCCATTCTTCCGTCGGTTCCGCGGAGTCCCCAGTGGGTTGGATCGTTTCTACCATGTTTTCAATTAACTCGTTTCGACTTGTCTCAGCAAAGTGACCGCCGTCTGTTCAAGGGCGGCGGGGCTCCCGTCATTCCACACCGCCATGTCTGCCAGCGCCACCTTCTCTTGAAGGGGCAGCTGCATCTTCAGCATTGCCAGTGCGGTGGCTTCATCCACCCCCCGTCTGGCTCGCACCCGATTCAACTGCACGGCCTGGCTGGCGGCCAACACAATAATCTTGTCCGCCACAACGGCACGGCCAGTCTCATAGTAGAGTGGCACTTCCGCAACCAAAACCTTGGCCCCCGTCTCGCGCCCGGTTGTCTCGACTTTCTCCAGATCTTTCCAGACATGGGGATGCAGGACAGCCTCCAGGCGCTTGCGGGCCGCCGCATCGGCAATGACCGCGTCACGAACCCGGGCACGGAAGGCGTCAGAGGCCTCATCATCCGGGCTCTTGAAGCCCAATGCGGCTGCGATCTTGGCCCGCACTTCTTTGGATTCGTAAGCCGCATGCACCGAATCATCGCTGGAGAACAGCAGCATTCCGGGCATCAGCCGCTTCAAGGCCTGGCAAAAGCTGGACTTTCCGGTCCCTATGCCGCCCGTCACGATCCACTTCTTCATCTGAGCATCTAGCCCCGGGTTGCGCCCTTTGACACTAGAATTTTCCCCGGCTTCTTCTGATAAGGGAATCCCGCTGCCCCGCAAGAAGCGGCCCGGCCAAAAAAAACGGGCTCCAAGGGAGCCCGTTTTGAGAATTGTCAGATTGATGATCAGCGATTGGCCGCAGGGGGCGGCGGGGGTGGCAGGATGCCGCCTCCCAGATGCTCGGTGACCGGCTCTTCCGGCACCGTGGGCACCACCGGCTGGTGGAGGAGCTGCCCGGCCGGATCAATCAGCTTGGCGGTCACAAACACCATGAGGTTGCGCTTGAAGTGGTCTTCAGCCTTGGACTGGAAGAAACGGCCGATGTAGGGAAGGTCACCGAGCAGCGGCACCTTGTCCTCAACGTCCTGCACGTCCTCACGAATCAAGCCGCCCATGGCCACCGTCTGGCCGTCCCACACGGTCACCGAAGTGCTCAGCTTACGGGAGGAAAACACGGGCTGGGGAATGCGGTTGTCCGTCAGCACGATGGTCGTCGGATTGCCCAGCGCATCGGTGCTGCTCGTCTGAATGGGGCTGCCGTAGTTGACGAAGCCTTCGAATTCATTCACTTCCGGAGACATGGTCAAATCGATGGTATTGGCATCTGCCCCTACCGTGGGATCCACTTCCATGGTCACACCAACGGGCTTCATCTGGAAGGCGGTGGGGGTGGTCGGGGTGACCGGGAAGGAGCTTGAGCCACCACCGCCACCAAGCAGGCCCTGGTTACGCTGATTGCCGAAGTTTTGCGGAATCTGCGGCGGGTTGAACTCCGTGGGATACAGGAATTCGCGAACCACCTCAATCTTTGCA
>FTBX01000112.1_pt1 | contig 11794 bp, 9 predicted proteins | sample 1639461 | NCBI WGS metagenome assembly FTBX01 (sample SAMEA3914864, study PRJEB12502) | metagenome | biome: forest; material: soil | place: USA | collected 2012-03-12 | depth 0.3 m
CTTGCCAAAGGTATCCGGCGCATAGCTGGAGATGCACATGCCGCCGAGGATGATGGCGACAAAGGCGAGCACGGCGAGAAGGGTGCCGCGCAGGCCCAGCTCCTCACCCACCATCGGCAGGATGAAATCGGTGTGGGCTTCCGGCAGCGAATACATCTTCATGCGGCCCTGGCCGGGGCCGGCGCCCTCAAAGCCGCCGGAGCCGTAGGCAAGCCGGGCGAGGTACTGCTGGCCCTTCTTTTCATGGATTTCATCGCGCTGGACGGCGCTGAGCTTGCTTACATCAATGTACTGGGAAAGCACCGGCATCTCGGAAACGAAGGCGATCACCCGCGTCATGCGGTTGGGAGTGATGATGACCATCGCCACAAGAGCGGCAATCACCATCAGCCCGGCGAGGCTGATGTAACGCAGGCGCGTGCCGGCCACGATCATGACAGCCAGGCCGACGGCGGCGGCAATGAGGCCGGAGCCGAGGTCCATCTCCGCACCGATAAGGCCGACGATGGCGCCCATCACCAGCAGCGGCAGCAGAAAGCCCTTCACAAAACTGCGGGCCACCAGTTCATTCGCCCCATACCAGGCGGCCAGGACGATGATGAGAACCACCTTGGCAAATTCCGAAGGCTGCACGCGCATCTCCTTGTGCTTCAGGGCGGCCAGGCCGATCCACCGCTTCGCTCCATTGATGGAAATGCCCACCTGGGGCACGTAGCAGAGCGCGAGCGTGACCGCGGCCACCCCCAGCAGATGCCAGCGCCAGCGCAGCAGGCGATGGTAATCCATCAGGCAGCAGCCAATGCCAAAGGCCAGGGCCACCACCAGCCATCCCAGCTGGCGGGTGACCAGGCCATGCTCCTCCGCCCCCTCCACGGCGGAGTAGCTGGTGCTGGCCAGCATGCCGAACCCCATGACGAGGAGCACCACGATGGCAAAAACGACCAGGAAGATGCTGCGCTTGGCCATGGCCGTGGGAGTAAGGGATTACTTGGACGCCGGGATGGTGATGGTCTTGCCAAGCACCAGGCCGTTGGTATTCTTGATGTTGTTGGCCTTCATCAGCGCCTCTTCGCTGACCTTGTAGCGGCGCGCCAGCTTGTAGAAGGTGTCACCCTTCGTCACGGTGTGCTTGTTGGAGCCATGGCTGTCCCCCTTGGACTTCTTCGAGGGCGGCGATTCGGCGTCGTCCTTCTTCCGGGACTTTGCGGGGGGCGCGTCAGCATCCTCCTTCTTCTTGTTAGCCTTGGAGGTGGTGGAGGAAGAGGGCTTGCTGTCGGCGTTCAGGCTCCGGATGGCGGAGGAAGGCGTTGGCACGGGGGATGGACGGGAGGAGGATGCAGCAGCGGGCTTGTCAGTGCTGGCAGCCTTCGGTTTTTCGGAAGTGGAAGCGTGGGCCTTTTCCGTCGCGGGAGGCTGGTCGGCCACGGTGTGTGCGGCGGTCTTCGGGCTGTCGGCCTCAGAATCATTGAAGCGGGGCGAGGTGGTGCTGGCGGCGGCCACGGTCACCGGCTTGGTGCTGGCAGGAGCTGCTCCCGGGGCCATGACGGTGTCGGAAGAAAGCGGCAGGGCCTTCGGCACTGGCTTGCTTTCCGGGGCCTTGGCAACGGCTGGAGCGGAGGTCTCGGCCTTGGCGGCAGAAGCGGGCTGGCTGGCAGCCTCTGTGCGCGGCGCGGCAAGCGATGCCTGGGTGGTGAGCGGCACGGCGGCGGGCACGCTGGCCACCTTGGCGGTGGAGCGGGCAGGGGAGATGGTGCCCCCGGCCTGGCTGGCCTTGGGCGTGGAATCGCCGCCCACGAAGTCATAAATGATGATGCCGCCGATCACGAACACATGGATGAGCAGCATGATCACGAACATGCGTGCAAGCCCGTTGTTAGGCTCGGGCTGGTCCCAGTCCTGCTCGCGGGTGATGGCGGCCGCGACGCGATGGCGTTCGCGCTCGATCATGTTCAGCACACTGGGCTTGGGTTTCTTGCTCATGTCGGGATGGGGTGGGATGTGGAGGTTTTGAGGGCTCAGGAGAGGGTGTTGACGGCCTCGACGAAGCGCCGGCCGCGCTCGGCGTAGCCGGAGTACATGTCGAAGGAGGAGGTGCCGGGAGAGAGCACCACGGCATCGCCGGGGCGGGCGAGACCGGCGGCGGCACGCACAGCTTCCGCCATGTCCGCCGCGGTGAGGCAGGGGACGAGGTCTTCGAAGGTGGACTTCAACGAACCTGCGATCTCGCCAATCAAGACCATGGCGGTGACCTTGCCCGGAATGGCGGCGCGAAGCGGGTGATAATCGAGGCCCTTTTCTTTGCCTCCGGCGATCAACACGATAGGCCGGTCGAGCGAGCGGATGCAGCTTTCCAACGCATGCAGGTTGGTGGCCTTGGAGTCGTTAATGTATTCCACGTCCTTCCATTCACGCACAAGCTGGCAGCGGTGGGCGGGCGGCTCGTAGGCCTCGATGGCGGCGAACATCGGCTCGTAGCGCAGGCCCTTGATCCAGCCGGCCGCGATCACGGCGAGCACGTTCTCCATGTTGTGCCGGCCGCGCAGCCGGATGCGCGCATGGGTGCCGATGGGATGGCCTTCGAAGTAGAATGTGCCGTCGCGATAGCTGAAGTTCGCGTCCTGATGTTCAGGCTGCGCGGAGAAAGTCAGCACCAGCGCGCGCAAGTGTCCAAGCCGTTCACGGTCCTGGGCATTGATGATCGCCCAGTCGCTCGGCGTCTGGTTCATGAAGATGCGATGCTTCGCGGCGAAGTACGCGGCTTCGTCCGGATAGCGGTCGAGATGGTCGGGCGCGAAGTTCAGCCACATGCTGATGCCCGGGCGGAACTTCTCGATGGTTTCGAGCTGGAAGCTGCTCACCTCATTGGCGAGCATGTCGAAGACCTCGCCTTGGTCCACCAGCAGCTCGGAGATCGGCAGCCCGTGGTTGCCGCAGGCGATCGAGCGGCGGCCGCAGCCGTTGAACACGGCGGCGAGCAGTTCGGTGGTGGTGCTCTTGCCGTTGGTGCCGGTGATGGCCGTCATCTCCATCGTGGTCGAGGCGCAAGCAAATTCCATCTCGCCGGTGAGCGGCACGCCGGCATCGCTGAACTTCTTCGGCAGCGGCCAGTTCACATCCAGGCCGGGGCTGAGGATGGCAAGCTGATACTCCCCAGGAGTGGCCACCAGCGCCTTGGCCTCCGCTCCCAGCACCAGCCCAAAGCCAGCAGCCTTGGCCACCTCGGCCGCATGGGCGAGCTTCGCCGGATCACCTTCGTCAAAAAGCGTGACCTTCGCGCCCTGCTTCGCGGCCAGGCGCGCAGCACCGAGGCCGCTGCGTGCGGCGCCCAGAATGGCGATGTGCTGACCGGCGAGAGACATAGGATTAAAGAAGCTTCAGCGTTGCCAGGCCCAGCAGGGCGCAGATGAGCGAGACGATCCAGAAGCGGATGATGACCTGGTTTTCCACCAGGCCGCCGAGCTCAAAGTGGTGATGGATGGGCGCCATGCGGAACACGCGCTTGCCGCGCTTCTTGAAGCTGGCCACCTGGATGATGACGCTCAGCGCCTCGATCACAAACACACCGCCCACGATCACCAGCACGATCTCCTGCCGGCAGCCGATGGCGAGCGAAGCGATGCAGCCGCCAAGCGCCAGCGAGCCCGTGTCGCCCATGAACATGCGGGCCGGATGCGCGTTCCACCACAGGAAGCCCAGGCAGGAACCGGCCAGTGCCATGGCCACGGTGGTAAGCTCGGCACACTTGGGGTGATGCAGCACGTGCAGGTAGTCCGCGTACTTGTCATTGCCCGCGATGTAGCTGAAGCCCGCGTAAGCCAGGGCGGTGGTAAGCGAGCAGCCGGTGGCCAGGCCGTCGAGACCATCGGTGAGGTTCACCGCGTTCGACGTGCCCTGCATGATGACCACGTAAAGGACCACGGCGAAGATACCCATGTCGGCAATCACCGGCGCCTTGATGAACGGCAGATGCAGCTCGCGCATGTTGGCGATGCCTTCGCCCTGCACGTTCATGCAGTAGGCGAAGAGCAGGGCCACGATGAGCCCCACGGCCCCCTGCCACACCAGCTTGAAGCGCGCATTCACGCCCTTGCTGTTCTTCTTCGCGACCTTCTCATAGTCATCCACAAAGCCCAGCGCACCCAGGCCCACGGTGGCAAACATGCAGGTCCACACCATGAGGTTGTCCCAGCGCGCCCAGATCAGCACGGCGGCCAGCAGTGAGCCGATGATGAGCACGCCGCCCATCGTGGGGGTGCCGATCTTCTTGCCCTGAAGTTCGAAGAGCTTGTGCACTTCTTCGGCGGTGCGGATGGGCTGGGCGACCTTCAGCGAGATGAGCTTGTAGATCACGCGCTCGCCAAAGATGAGCGAGAGAATGAAGGAGGTCAGCGCCGCTCCACCAGCGCGGAAGGTGTGATACTTGAACAGGTTCAGCAGCTTGTACAGAAGGCCTTCTTTGCCTCCCGCCCAATGCCAGGCGAACAAGTCGCGATGTTCGTAAAGCCAGTAGATCATGACGCTTGATAAAGGGAGAGCACGCGTTCCATTCCGGCGGAACGGCTGCCTTTGAGGAGGACCAGGTCGCCAGGCTGGAGGTAGGACTGGAGGTGCGTGGCGCAGGCCTCGTGGTTGGGGAAGTGAGCGGTAGTAAAGGCGGCGCCAACGGCTTCGGCAATGCCATCGGCTTCGTTGCCGACGGTGAACAAGGCTTCCAGCGGCAGGCCCGCGGCATAGCGGCCCACCTCGCGGTGGCCTTCCTCAGCGTGGATGCCGAGTTCGCCCATGCGGCCCAGCACGGCGATGCGCCGGCCCGTGGTCTCAAGATCAGCCAGCGTGCGCAGCCCGGCCTTCATCGAGTCGGGGTTGGCGTTGTAGCTGTCGTCTAGGAAGGTGACGCCGTTCACATCCTTGGTTTCAAGGCGGCCCTTGGTCAGGCGCACATTGCGCAGGGCGGCAACGATGTCTTCGGGGCTTACGCCGTTCTGCCAGGCCACGGCGGCGGCGAGGGCCGCATTGCCCACCATGTGGGTGCCTGGCACCGGCAGGAAGGCCTCAATGCGGTTGCCGGAGAAGTCGAAGGTGAAGCGGGTGCCATCGGCGGCGCCCTTCAGGTCGTGCGCGGCGACGTCGCCTTCACCGATGCCGGCGCGCAGCACGCGGGCGCTGCAACGTTCGGCGATGGAAGCGGTGAAGTCATCATTCGCATTCAGCACCACCAGGCCGTTGGCAGGCACGGCTTCCGCCAGGGTGCCTTTTTCCTGGGCAATGGCGGCGCGCGAGCCCATGTACTCGATGTGGGCCACGCCGATGTTGGTGATGATCGCGGCATCCGGCGCGGCGATGGCGGCCAGCGGCGCGATCTCACCGGGATGATTCATGCCCATCTCGAAGACGCCGCAGGTGTCACCCTCGCGCAGGCGCAGGATGCTCAGCGGCAGGCCAATGTGGTTGTTCAGGTTGCCTTCGGTGGCGCAGACCTGGTACTTCGCGGCCATCAAGGCGCAGGCGAGGTCCTTCGTCGATGTCTTGCCGTTGGAGCCAGTGATGCCCAGCACGTAAGGCTTGTGCCAGGCGAGGTAGTTCTTCGCCAGTGCCTGCAGGCCCATCATAGTGTCGGACACTTTGATGACCGCGCAGGGCCAGGTGTCCCAGCCATCCGGCAGGGCGCTGACGATCAGGCCCGAGGCTCCGGCCTCGGCCACCTGGAGAAGAAAGTCGTGGCCGTCGAACTTGTCGCCCACCAGCGCGATGAAAACATCGCCTGGGGCGACCTTGCGCGAATCGGTGGTGACACGGGTGGTCAGGCGGCCGCCATCGCCGCGCAGGAACTTGCCTTCGGCAAAGCGGGAGATAGTGACGAGGTCGAGCCGTTTCATCGGCGCATGCCCCCCCTTCCGTCACGGTCATTGCGCGGCGGCCAGATGCCCTGCTCGCGCATTTTTTCATCCTCCAGGCGCTGCTGGCCCATGGCATCGCGGCGGGCGCGCAGCAGGCCATGGGCCACGCGGCGGTCATCGAAGGGATGCTTCACGCCCTGGATGTCCTGATAGTCTTCGTGGCCCTTGCCAGCGATGACAATGATGTCGCCCGGGCCGGCATTGTTGATCGCCGCCTGGATGGCTTCGCGGCGGTCCACGATGGCCGTGTAATTGCGCTTGGTGAAGCCGGCACTGGCGTCCTTGATGATCTGCGCTGGATCTTCCGTGCGCGGGTTGTCGGAAGTCAGGATGCAGATGTCGCTGCCCTGCTCGGCGGCACGCGCCATGAGCGGGCGCTTGGAGCGGTCGCGGTCGCCTCCGCAGCCAAAGACGGTGATCAAGCGGTTCGGCCGCAGCGCGCGGATGGCCTTCAGCGCATTGACAATCGCATCCGGGGTGTGCGCGTAGTCAACATACACTTGGAAGCGCTCCTGCTCCTCGCTCACGCGTTCCAGGCGGCCAGGCACCTGCGGGGCAGACTTGAGGTTGGTCACCGCCTCGCGGAAATTCACGCCCACGGCCTCGGCGGCACCGAGCGCGGCAAGGGCGTTGTACACATTGAAGTCGCCCACCAGCGGCATGCGCACGAGGTACTCGCGGCCCTTGGCTTCCAGGGTGAAGGTGGTGCCGGTGGCATCGTAGCGCACGTTCAGCGCACGCATCGTGCAGCCCACGCCGAAGCCATAGGTCACCACACGGCCGGTGCTTTCAAAACGCAGCGCCAGCTTGCGGCCCCAGGAGTCATCGCCATTGATCACCATCTTGCCGTCCTTCTGGGCGGCGACGGTTTCGAACAGGATGCTCTTGGCATCGAAGTAATTCTCCAGCGTGCCGTGGTAGTCCAGGTGGTCCTGGGTCAGGTTGGTGAACACGGCCGCCTTGAACGGAATGCCATGCGCACGGTGCTGGTGCAGGGCATGGGAGGAGACTTCCATGGCCACGGCGCGGCAGCCACGGTCGAGCATAGTGGCGAGGTGCTGCTGGATTTCGAGCGATTCCGGCGTGGTGTGGGTGGCCGGCACGATCTCGCCGCCCAGGTCATAATGAACCGTGCCCAGCAGGCCGCAGCGGCGCTGCGCGTGGTTCATGAGGTGGTGCACAAGGAAGGCGATCGTGGTCTTGCCATTGGTGCCGGTGATGCCGGTCACCGCCATATGATTGGCGGGGAAACCATAGAAAGCGCCGGCGACTGAAGCCAGGGCCAGGCGTGTATCCGACACATGCACCCAGGGCACCTTGGTTTCATAGGAGCCGGGGGATTCGGCGATGATGAGGGCTGCGCCGAGTTCAATCGCCTTGTCGATAAAATCATGTCCGTCGGCCTTGCCGCCGCGCAGGGCGACAAAGGCAAAGCCGGGCTTCACCTTGCGGGAGTCATAGGCAATGCCGGTGATCTCGGTGTCGAGACCACCGCTGATCACGGGATGCAAAAGGGGAGCTGTAAGTTCGCGTACGTTCACTGGGGTTCCTGCTGGGGCACATAGCTGAGTTTCAACGTGTGATCCGGGGCGACCGCGATATAATCGAGCGTCTTCTTGACCACTTCCGCGAAGACCGGCGCTGCGAGCTTGCCTCCATAGAGCTGCTTGCGGTCCTCGGCCTTTGGATCGTCCATGACAATGACGCAGGCAACCTTGGGATTGTCCGCCGGGGCAAATCCCACGAAAGACACCACGTAGTGGCCGGGCGTGTAGTGATGAGTGACGGGGTCGCAGCGCTGGGCTGTGCCGGTCTTGCCCGCCACACGTACGCCCTCCACGGCGGCCTGCTTGCCGGTGCCTTCGGTGACGACAGATTCCAGCGCCTCCGTCATCGCGGCGGCGGTGCGGGCGCTGCACACCTGGCGCACGGCCACGGGCGGAAGCATCTCCGTGGTGTGGCCGTCGGCATCCACCAGCCGGTCGATCAGGCGCGGCTGCATGCGCACGCCCTTGTTGGCAATCGTGCCCACGGCCATCGCCATTTGCAGGGGGGTGACGCTGATTTCATAACCCATGGCAATGCGTGAAAGGGAAGTGGCGCTCCACTTGTCCACCGGACGCAGGATGCCAGCCTGCTCGCGCGGCATGGAAAGCGCCGTTTTGCTGCCGAACCCGAAGGCCGTGATATAGTCGTAGAAGTGCTCGCTGGTGATCGTCTTGGCCACCTTGTAGGCGCCGATGTTGCTGGAGTGGGTGAGAATGCCTTTCACCGTCAGCCTGCCGTTGGTTTCATCATCGCGCAGCTTGATCAGGCCGTTCTGCTCCTGGTAGCAGTCGTCCTTGTTCGGCGAGCAGTCGAAGGTGGTGTCCAGGTTCACCCGATGCAGGTCGAGACCGGCGGAAAGGGTGAGGATCTTCATGGTGGAGCCCGGCTCGTAAAGATCGGTTACCGCCATGTTGCGGCGCTCCTTGGAGCCTTCCTTGTTCGTCTGTTCCAGGGGCTGGCTGGCCATGGCCAGGATGGAGCCGCTGGTGGGCTCGATGAGCACCGCCTGGATCTTGTTCGGGTTGTGCTGGTGGTAGGCGTGCAGCAGGATGTCCTCAAGCTGCTCCTGCAGGTGCATGTCAATGGTCAGCACCACGCCCTTGCCGTGCTTCGGCTCCTGCACTTCACCGGCGAAGCCCGGCAGCTCGCGCCTGCGGTTGGAATCGCGCTCGACATACTCATAGCCGTCCAAGCCCTTCAGCGTGCCGTTCATGAGCTGCTCCACGCCTTCCACGCCAGCCTGTCTTTCGCGGTTCACCGTGCCCAGCACATGGGCCAGGCGGTCGCCGGCGGGATTGAAGCGGCGCACGTAAGCACGCGGATAAATGCCGGTGATGTGCTGCTCCTTGAGCACTGTGCGCCAGTTTTCGGCATCCTCTTTTTCCAGGGACTGGATCAGGATCGGGGACTTGAGATCGCCGGGGCTGAGCTGCTTGAAGGTCTCCGCCTCGGTCTTGCCCAGAAGCGGGGCGATCACCTTGGCCACATGCTGGCGGTAGTCGGTCACCACCTGGGCATCAGGCACGTTCTGGGCCTTGAACTGCGCCCTGGTCAGCCCCTTCACATGGGCCAGGCAGGGCATCACCACCTTGGGGTCTTCCAGGTGCTTCTTGTCGGCGTAGATCTCGGTAAGCGTGCGGTCCTGGGCCAGCAGTTCGCCGGAAGAATCCCAGATCGAGCCGCGCAGCGCCGGCAGCACGATGCGGTCCTGCCGCAGCTTCGCGGCCTCGGCGGCCAGCGGCTTGTGCATCTTCACCTGCAGCCAGTACAGGCGCACGGAGATGCCGGTGAAGCCCACGATCAGCCCCATCGTCACACACGCCATGCGGGTGCCCATGGCGCGTTCGCGCCGGAGATGCTCGATCTGTGGGTGGGCCGCCATGGTGGAAGAGGAGAGGGGATCAGTGTTCGAGATTGGCCGCCACCGGCATCGGGGTTTCGACGCCGACGGAGACGATGGTGCCCAGGGCAATGTCGCGCATTTCGATGTGCCGCTTTGTCAGGCGCGCCTTGAGCTGGTCATCGGTGGTCAGCGCCGAGTAGCGGCTGGTCAGGTCCTTGATGTCACGGCGCAGGGAGGTCACGCTGTGGTCCAGCTCGCGCACCTCCGTGCTCAGGCGCAGCACCTCGTGGCGGGCGCGCACTTCCTTGATCCAACGGGTGCCGACAAGACCGCCGACGATCATGACGAACAGGATCACCGGCAGGCGGATGGAGTTTCGATAGCGGTTTCGACGGTTGTGAAGGCTCATGACGGAATGGGGAGGCGTTCCGCCACCCGCAGACGCGCGCTGCGGGAGCGAGGGTTGTGCTGTACTTCTTCGGGAGAAGCCTCCACTGGTTTGCGCGTCACCAGGTGCAGGCAGTAATCAGGATTGGGCCGCGGGGCCGGCCACTCGCGACGGTCTATTTCCGGGGTCGCGTAGTGGTGGAAGGCACGCTTCACGATGCGGTCCTCCAGGCTGTGAAAGGACATGATCGCCAGGCGGCCGCCGGCCTTGAGGAACTTCGGCGCCACCTTCAGGAAATCCTGCAGCGCGCCCAGCTCATCATTCACCGCGATGCGCAGCGCCTGGAACACCAGCGTGGCCGGGTGCCGCTTGCCGGTGCGCGGGCTGGCTTTTTCGATGATCGCCGCCAGTTCCAAGGTGGTGCGGATGGTGGCGGTTTCGCGGGCTTTGACGATGGCGCGGGCAATGCGCCGCGCCTTGGGCTCCTCGCCATACTCAAAGAAGATGCGCACCAAGTCCTCTTCTGACAGGGTGTTGACCAGGTCTGCGGCGGTCTGCGGGCCATCTGGATTCATCCGCAAATCCAGTGGGCCGTCGTGCATGAAGGAAAAGCCCTTCGACACGTCATCGAGCTGCTTGGAGGACACGCCGATGTCGGCCAGGATGCCGTCGAAGGCGCGCACGCCGATCTCGCTGAGCATTTCCTCCAGGTTGCGGAAATTGCCGCGCAGCACGCTGAAACGGTCTTCGTAGGGGCGCAGCCGGGTGGAGGCGTACTCGATGGCCACCGGGTCCTGGTCCAAGGCCACCACGCTGGCACCGGCCTGCAGCAGGGCCTCCGTGTGGCCGCCGCCGCCCAGGGTGGCATCCAAAAACAAGCCGCCTTGCACGGGGCGTAGGAAGTCCGTCACCTCCTTGCGCATGATGGACTCATGATAGAAGGGCAGGGGAGCCTCGGCTTCCGGGGGCAGTTGATGCGGATCGGGCCGGCCGCCCAGGCGCTGGCCAAAATTTCCGCGCGCGCCATCGCCACCTGCCTCATTGCCCGCGCAGCCCAGCCACGGCCACAGGGCCATCTGCGACCAGCCCAGCGGAACGAACCTTCGCACCAGCGACCGGTCAAAGGCGCGCCGTGCCATCCGGGCTTTGGGCGTCCGCAGCTCGGGAAGGAAGGGCAGGGCGAAAGCGGTCGGGAAGTTCATAGAAGGTCCGCAGGCGTTGCGAGGGAGCCCTTTAAACAGGCTTCATCAAGTAAAATATCAGGAAATGTTAGACATCTACTGAGCTTAGATACCCGAAATGAACCCCCACCGCAAGACATTGATCAGCTTTTTGATAAAAACTTATCCCCACTAGAACGCTCTGGGGCGGTGTGAACGACTGTTTACGACTGTGAATAGATGTTAACAACCGCTGAACAAGTGTTCAAAAGCTGGTTTTTAGTGTTATTATGGAAATTAGTTTGATAATGGTGAATATATAGTCTAGTTTTTTTCGAATTCCTCCATTCACCTCTCACCACCCCACTCCCTCATGTCCCTTCAACCTTCCCTCATCAGCCTTTCCGAGGCCGAATTTGAAGCCTTTGAGATGCTTAATTTTGGACGGGTGGCCGTCCCAGCCGAACCCGTCCGCTTCGGTTTTCAGATCGATCTGACCCCGTCCGTGCTTCTGTCGCAGGTCGTATTCGGCCTGGTTCAGGAAGGCCACAGCGCAGGCCGCGCCAACCGCGTCGGCTTCGCCGTCCGTCTGGACCTGGACCGCGGCGAAATCTGGGATGTGATCAACAACAGTGGCCTGATCGGCTGGATCGAAGAGCCCCAAGGCTACATTTCCGCCGCCTCCCAGGAGCCCATTCTTTTGAGCCTTGAGGTCGAACGCATCGGCTCCGCCCTGCTGCCCAAGCTGCAGGTAGGCGGTGAAGAATGGCTCTACCCGGCCGTCCGTTGCATGGAAGAGCTCGAATTTATCGCCGTCGCCGGCTGCAGTTCCATCCATTCCGAAGGCCTGGAGCTCTTTGGCAATCCAGCGATGTGGAGCGAAACGCCGAGAAAGGCGTGAGGTCGAAGGGCCGCTTTCAGAACTCCTGAAAAGGGCCAAAATATTGGAGGGCAACGA
>FTBX01000126.1_pt1 | contig 11674 bp, 13 predicted proteins | sample 1639461 | NCBI WGS metagenome assembly FTBX01 (sample SAMEA3914864, study PRJEB12502) | metagenome | biome: forest; material: soil | place: USA | collected 2012-03-12 | depth 0.3 m
AAGCTGGTCTCGTCGGAGTTCTTGCCCGCGCTCATCGGCCAGGCCACGTCGCGCAGCGAGATGGGCTTCACGTACCGGCGGTAGTTGAACTGGTTTTCCAGGGACTCGATGATGTTGGCGTTGTCGTTTTCACCCAGCGGCATGCGCAGCGTGGAGCGGCCGTAGCCGAGGCGCAGCCAGCCGGTTTCATTGCCCAGCGGGCCGCTGTTGGCCTGGAAGAGCTGTACCAAGCGCGACTCAGGGCCAGCGAGGTTGGGGTCGGTGTTGTCGCCCGCGCCGATGGCGTAGTCCATGTCGTTCATGGCGTTGTCGATCATCACGATCTTGCCGTGGCTCCACAGGCCGCAGAAGGAGATGCCCTGGTGCTTGCCGCCGTCCTCCGGCTTGTACACCGGCGTTTCTTCCGGCACGCCGGTCTGCGGGTAGCGGCTCTGGTTCCAAACGCCGTCAGTGCCTGCGTAATGGAGCTGGTCAAACACGGTCTCGAAGAACAGGTTGCGCGCCTCGCGGTCGATCCAGGGATAGGAGCCGCCGATGTCCTCGCCATCGGGGATGAGCGTGCCCTCCGGATCGCGGAAGGGCGCCATGGCGAAGCCGAAGGTGGTGTTGATGCGCGAGTCGTACGGCGCATGGCTGATAGGGATGAGCGTGGTCCACTGGGTCACGTCCGCCGCCGCCCCGGCGGTGTAATAGGAATACACAATATCACAACCCTGGCCCGTGTGCGCCACGCCGGAGACGGGGTCCGTCCAGGCCAGCGAGGGCGAGCCCACACGGGTGATCAGGAGGCGGCCGTCGCCGACAATGATGGGCTCGAAGGCATTGCCCTGGAAGGGAAACTCCGGCCCGCCCACCGTGGCACCGCTGTTGGGCGCCGAGGTGTCGCGCACGATGGAGCGTATGGCCGCGTTCACCGTTTTCGGGTTCTGCACGTAGATCTTGATCGGCGTGACAAAGAACTGCGTGCGCGATGTGGGCGCCACGGTCGTGGTCCAGTTTACCGAACCAAAGACCTTGAGGGTGTAGACGTCCTCATACTGGCCGGTGGTGGCGTTGAGCACCGCCGTGCAGGGCGCCGTCTCCCACAGCGCCGCGTGTGAGACACCGTGACGCACACCGTCAGAGGTCAGCAAGGTGAACTGGCTGGAGGCGGCGCTGGCGGAGGAGTAGCCGTCCAGCCACTTGAAGCTGGTGGAGCTCATGGTGAAGGAGCCCGCCGGATTGTTGAGAAACGGCGAGGTCATCTTTTCCGGGATGAACAGGCCGAAGCGCGGCGTGCCACCCTCCGTGCCGCCGCCTTCCACGATGAGACCGATGCGGCCATCCGCCGTGGTGCGCCAGGCGGGCATGTGCGGCCGGGTGAAGTAACTGGCGGGATTGAGGGAGGGATTGTGGATCACACCCGTGACCTCGCGCCAGATGGCGGGCGATTCCGGGGGCAACGAAGAAGCGACGGCGGGCAGCATCAAGGCCGCCAGGGTGAGTGCTCGGTACGTGTTCATGAGATGGTCGGAGAGACGGGATGTTGTAGAGCTCCACGCTATCAAGACGGCCCCTTAAGAGGCTTGGATGAATCGCCCGCAAATTAGAACATTTCGCTCACTGCCGAGATCGGCTGCGGCGGTATTCCTTGGGTGAAATGTGGTATTTCTCCCTGAACCAGCGCAACAGATGGCTTTGATCCGCGAAGCCTGTGCGATGAGCGATGGCGGCGATGGATTCGGTGGATTCGCGCAGCAGCTTTGCCGCCCGTTCCACCCGCTGCTCGCGCAAATAGCGGGCGAATCCCCAGCCGGTCGTCTCCTTGAAAAACGCCCGGAACCGGCTGGTGCTCATGCCTGCAGCCTTCGCCACCTCAGGCTGGGAAATTGCCTCATGACCGTGCAGGGAGACAAAATCCAGCGCCCGCCGCAGCCGCGCCTCGCGCAATGACCGGTCGCTGTCCGTGCCTGCCTTTGCGCCCTCCGTTGAAGCCAGGGCCGCCCGCAAACGCAGCAGCACCTCCAGCAGCCGCAGCTTGAGTTCTGGAGGGTGGTTGTCTTCCGAGGAAAACCAGCACCGCGCCAGGCGAAGCAGGGCCTCATGCAGCGCGGGGGCGTTGTCATCCGCTGCCCGCAGCACCGGCAATGCCCCCGGCGCGCGGTTCTCCCAGGCCTCAAGAAAGGCCACATCCACCGCGCTCTCCGTCGGAGCCACCAAATGCCTTGGGAAGAGCATGACCAGCGCGCTATGCGAGGCCTCCATGCGCATCACACCGTGGATCTTGAGCGGGTCCACCACCACCACATCGCCGGGGCCAAAGAGGAAGCGGTCATTGCCCGCCGAGAAGTCGCCCTGGCCCGAGAGCGCCACAAAGCACTCAAAGTAGTCATGCCAGTGCAGCCAGTTCTCGCCCACCATGTGCCGGTAGGCCGGGTACTGCTGCAGGCTCACGATCAGCGGTAGGTCCGCCGGAAAGGTGCGCCCCAGGTAGCGCCGGTCATCCACCCGCCCCGTGAGGTCAAACACCTCCGCCCGCTGCCGGGTGAGAAAGCCAACGAGTTCCTGGGTGGCGGGATGCATCAAAGAGTGATGCGTGGCATCGTAAAAGGGTCACTGGCGGGGCGTACAGATGAAAATACCGCCAAATTGACTCGTACGACGTTTGCTGTCATATTGATGGCATGACGCGTACCCAGATTCAACTGCCCGATGAACTCTATCAGCGCGCCAAAGACTTCGCTGCGGAACGCGAAATCTCCCTCGCCGAAATTGCACGCCGGGGAGTCGAGCTTTTTTTGGCACGCTTTCCCGAGCCCCTTCCGAAGAAAAAGAGCTGGCAGCTGCCCAAAGTGAACGGCGGCGGCATCAAGACGCCTCTCTCCAAGTTGCGTGATATAGTGATGGAAGACGAGGAACTTCGAAGCCTGTCCCACCGGTGATTTCCGTTGATACCAACATCCTTCTGCCTGCTGTTGAAACTGGCAATGCCAGTCACTCAAGGGCCGCGGCTTTTCTCGAGTCTCTCCAAGACCGCGATGACGTTGCCATCAGCGAATTCGTCCTTCTGGAACTTTACAACTTGCTCCGCAACCCTGCGGTTCTGGCCAGGCCTCTCAAAGCCGCTGATGCCGTGGATCTGTGCGAAGCCTTTCGCCGGCATCCACGCTGGCAGCTTGTGGGGTTTCCGCCAGACAGCCGCCCTTTTCACGAGGCGTTCTGGCCTCGGCTTCGCGTCAAGGAGTTTGCACGGCGCCGCTCTTATGATTGGCGGCTTGCCCTCAGCCTGCTGCAACTGGGGGTCACAGGTTTTGCCACTGTAAACGAAAAGGATTTCCAGGGCTTCGGGTTTAAGCGCGTATGGAATCCCCTCGCGGAATGATATTCACACTCATGCATCGCCTTCTTCCCCTTCTCCTCCTGCTCTGCTGTTCCAGTATCTCCCGCGCGCAGCAGACCGCCGCATGGACGGAGCCGTTCCCGTCGTTCAAAATCGCAGGCAACCTTTACTACGTGGGCTCCAAGGACCTCGCCTCCTACCTGGTGGCCACGCCGCAGGGGCATATCCTCATCAACAGCAGCCTGGAGGAGTCTGTGCCGCTCATCCGCGCCAGTGTTGAGAAGCTGGGCTTCAAGTTCACCGACATCAAGGTCCTGCTCATCAGCCACGCCCATTCCGACCACTGCGCGGGCAGCGCGGAAATCCTGAAAATTACCAAAGCATCCTACAGCGTGATGGAAGGTGATGTTCCTGCCGTGGAAAGCGGCGACGCCACCAAAGCTCGCCTGGGGACCAAAAGCTATACTCAGTTCCCGCCCGCCAAAGTGGACCGCGTGCTGAAGGACGGCGACGAGGTGAAGCTAGGCGGCTCCGTGCTGGTGGCCCATCTCACGCCCGGCCACACCAAGGGCTGCACCACCTGGACCATGCGGGTGAAGGACGGCGGCAAGACCCTTAACGCTGTCATCATCGGCAGCCCGAACGTGAACCCTGGCTATGTCCTGGTGGGTAACAAGACCTATCCGGGGATTGCCACCGACTATGAGAAGACCTTCAAGGTGCTGAACTCGCTGCCGGTCGATCTCTTCCTCGGCGCCCACGGCATCTACTACGACATGCCGGGCAAGTACGCCCGCCTGGGCAAGGACCCGACCAATCCCTTCATCGATCCTGAGGGCTACCACCGGTATGTTGCCGACCGCGAGCAAGCTTTCCGTGCTGAGTGGGAGAAGCAGAAGGCGAAGTAGCCAGGATCATTTCCACTGCCAGGCTCTAAGCAGGTACGGATCAGGCTTCCGCCAGGGCTGCCACCAGACGGTGGTCGCGGCATTCTTTTCCTTGCCGTCCACCTTCACTTTCAGGGCCATGCGATAGTTCATGCCCGCCACAATCTGCTGCTCTACGCTCACGACTTCCACCAGCTCCAGCTTGGGTGCGGCATCGCCTTTTTTCATTGCGGCCTGCTCCGCCTGCACGGCGAAGGTGGCCGCTTCCACGACCTCCTTGCCCTTGGGTGAGACGGACTGGTAGCCTCCCACCATGGGCTGGGCGTAGCTCAGGAAGGACATGGCAAGGAAGCTTGTGATGAGTGTTTTCATGGCTCTTGAGGCGGATCGCCCGCCTGCGGAAGGATCTTTTGTGACAACAGTGCAGCGCATCCCGTTCAGGGCTGCCGCAGATCAAATTCAAACATCAGCGGCTGCGTGGGCGGATGGCTGCCCGGCATGGAAGCATAGAGCTTGTGGGCCGCTTCATTGCCCGCCTCCGCGAGCACCCAGGCCTGGCTGCAGCCAAGCGAGCGGGCATGGCCAAAGAGCACATTCAATAGCCGGCGGGCCAGCCCCTGCCTGCGGTGCGACTCCGCCACGCCGAGTTCATTGATCCACAGTTCCGCAGGCTTGTCGGGATGAACATGGTGAACACCCGAGGCAAAGCCGATCACCACACCCTCCGCCACAGCGACGGCGAGATGGTGGCGTGAATCGGCCAGGAACTCAGCGGCAAGCGCGGGAGAAATGGCGTTGTCGAACACGCCATCGGCCACCGATTCCAGGATCTTTGCATCCGAGGCGTCGAGCATACGGCAGGAAACCTCTGGATTCATCTCAGGCCTCCTCCCCCAGCCAGGCGCGCAGGTCAAAGTCCGGCGCGGTTTTCACCACTTCCCAGCGGGCATCGGAGTTGAGGCGGAAGGACCCGATCCAGCGCTGGTGCCATTCCTCCGGGGCGATCATGCTCAGGTTGTGCACGCCATCTACTTCATAGAGGTGATAGTGTTCTCCAATCACGGGCTCGAAACGGTAGTGCGCCTCGTAGACGAGCTTGTTCCAGTTGAAGCTGTCGATCACCTTCAGGTAGCGCTCGCGCAGCTCCACCAGCTCCTGCTGCAGCTCGCGCTCCACCTTGCCGATGCCGCGCGATTTGAATGAAGTGAGGTCCTGCGGCACGATCTTCGCCCCCAGCCTTGAGCTGGGATAGGCGAGGAAGTTCGTGCGCGCCTCAGGGTTGGCGGCGTTCTCGGGCGCGGGCAGGTCGTGGCTCATGAGATAGGAAACGAGCGCTGGCAGAGTATGGAGAGCGTGAAAACGGCGCCATGCAACCTTTCAAGGCGGCTCTTCGGACTCGTCGGCGCGCTCCTCCTGTCGACCGCTGCACAAGCGCAGAACGCGACGAACGTTGACCCTTCCCTGGACGCCTTTGTGAAGAGCTACAAGGCCCGGGGCGTGATGGAGGACGGCTCCAAGCCCCTGGCACCGGAGGAGGCCCTGACGCACTTCAAGATGGCGCCGGGCTTGAAGATCGAAACCGTGGCGCATGAGCCCGTGATCTCCCAGCCGATCAACATTCACTTTGATGAGCGCGGCCGGATGTGGGTGGTGCAGTACTTGCAGTTCCCGTTTCCTGCAGGGCTCAAGGTGCTGCACTTCGATGAATACCTGCGCGCGGTGTACGACAAAGTACCCGAGCCTCCACCGCATGGCGTGAAGGGCCTGGACCGGATCACCATCCTGGAGGACAAGGACGGCGACGGCGTGTTTGACTCGCACAAGGACTTCGTCTCCGGGCTGAACATGGCCACCAGCGTGCTTACCGGCCATGGCGGGGTGTGGGTGATGAACCCGCCTTACCTGCTGTTCTATCCGGACAAGGATCATGACGACGTGCCCGACGGCGACCCGGAGGTAAGGCTCAGCGGCTTCGGCCTGGAGGACACTCATGCGATTGCCAACGGCTTGACATGGGGCCCGGACGGCTGGCTTTACGGGGCCACCGGCAGCACGGTGACGGCGACGGTGAACGGCCTGCATTGGCTGGGCCAGGCCATCTGGCGCTATCATCCGGACACGCGCGAGTTCGAGCTCTTCGCCGAGGGCGGCGGCAACACCTGGGCGATGGAGTTCGACAGCCAGGGAAGGCTCTTCTCCGGCACCAACTACAGCGATGTGCGCGGCCTGCATTTCGTGCAGGGCGGCTACTATCTGAAGACAGTGGCCAAGCACGGCCCGCTGACGAATCCGTATGCCTTCGGCTTCTTCGGGCACATGACGCATCACCAGACCACGCCGCTCACGCACGTCTGCCAGCCCTTTGTGCTCTATGAGGGTGGTGCGTTTCCTGAACGCTTCAACGGCCAGGTTTTCACCGGCATCGCCCTGAGCAACCGGGTGCAGGCGAGCAAACGCATTCCGGTGGGCACCACCTTCGATACGGAAGACACGGAGCCGCTCGTCACTTCCGACGACCCGTGGTTCCGGCCCGTGTCCCTCACCGCCGGGCCAGATGGCGCGGTCTACTGCTCCGACTGGTATGACTCCCGCCTCACGAACCTGGACCCGCGCGACACCTGGGACCATGAGCGCGGCCGTGTCTACCGCATCGAGGCCGAGAACGCCAGCCCAGCGAAGCCCTTCGACCTTGCCCAGCTTTCCGGCGAGGAGCTGGTGGAGCAGCTCAAGTCACCTAACAAGTGGTTTCGACAAATGGCGCTGCGCGTCCTCTATGACCGGCACGACGGGAGCCTTGTGCCCGGCCTGCGCCAGGAGGTGCTCGACAACACCGGCACCTTCGCCCTCAGCTGCCTGTGGGCGCTCAACGCCAGCGGCGGCTTTGATGCCGGCACGGCCACCCGGATGCTGTCGCATGATGATCCGTTTGTCCGGGCCTGGACGGTGCGCCTGCTGGGTGACCACCCCTCGGACCTCATCAGCCCGGAGGGGGCTTCCCATCTTGTGGAACTGGCGCGTAAAGAACCGGAGGCGCTGGTGCGCTCGCAGCTCGCGAGCACCTGCAAACGCCTGGCACCCAACGACGCGATGCCGATCCTGAACGCGTTGCTGCGCCACAATGAGGACGTTGCCGACAAGCACATCCCACTGCTGGAATGGTGGGCGATGGAAAAAATGGCCGCCGACCCCTGCATTGCCATGGCCCTGCTCAAGGACCGGGAGCTATGGCGCACACCGATGTTCCGTCAGCACCTGCTGGCGCGCCTGGCGCGGACATACACCGCCGGGCGCGAGGCCTCGAAACTCATGGCAGTCGCCAGCATGCTCACCCAGGCACCCGAGCCGGAGCTGGTGGATCAGGTGGTCAAGGGCATGGAGGAAGGGCTGCAAGGAAATGCCATCACCGAGGTGCCTGAGTCCTTGCTCGAAAGCCTGGCCGTGGTTTGGAAATCGCGGACGCACACGCCCACCTTGGTCAGCGTCGCTTTGCGGCTCCATCATCCGGAAGCCACGGCCGCCGCCGTGGCCGCGCTCGGTGACGCCAAAACCTCGGCCATTGAACGCAAAGGACTTCTCGATACACTGTCCGAACGTCATGTCGAGGCAGCCTTGCCGGGCATGATCGCACTTCTGAAGGCGGAAAAGACGGAGGCGGCGAAGCTTGACCTGATCAACGCCCTCTCGCGGTTCAACACGGCGGAAGCGGGCCGGGCGATCCTTGACTCGCTGCCCGCATGCACGCCCAGGGCGCGCACGGCCGCCATCACCGCCCTGAGCAGCCGCGCCGAATGGGCGCGTGCCCTGCTGGAGCGGGTGGACCGGGGCGAGGTGAAGAAGGAGCACGTGGCCGCGGGTGACCTGCTCACCATGCAGAAGCTGGGCGACGCGCCGACCGACACCTTGATCAAAAAGCACTGGGGAGCCTTGCGCGCCTCGCCCAAGGAGAAGGAGGATCTCATCAAAAGCCTGCGCCTGATCCTCGCCCGCCGGGGTGATGCGGAGAAGGGCCACGTGCTGTTCAAGGCCATCTGTGCCGTGTGCCACACACTGAAGGGCGAAGGCGCCAAGATTGGACCGGAGCTGACAGGTTACGAGCGCGACAACCTGGACTTCATGCTGCCTGCCATAGTCGATCCCAGCCTCGGCATCCGCGAGGAGTACACGCTTTACACCCTCGCCACGCGCGACGGCCAGGTGCGCTCCGGCTTTGTCACCGAGAGCACGCCGCAACTGGTGACGATGATGGATGCCCAGGGCAACAAGACCAAGGTGGCCCGCGAAGACGTCAAGTCGCTCGTGGCCTCTCCCGTCTCCCTCATGCCCGAGGGCCTGCTCAACGCCCTGACGCCGGAGCAGACCCGCGACCTGTTCGCGTATCTGATGGCGAAGTAAGGGCGCGAGCCTTGCCGCCCATGATTCCGATGTGCGCGCGACACGCCCGCCAGTTTTTTCGCCCGCCCCGGAATCCCAATCTATCCTACACCGTAATCCTGCGGTTCCGCGCCAGCACGGGCCAGCGTTCGGTGGCCTGCATGTTGTCGATGACGACCACCTCGCCGTGCAGGGCCACGGTGGGGCAGATGTGGCGGGGGATGCCGTGCAGGGCCTGGCCGATGAGGAAGCGCTCGCGCTGCTCCACCTTGAGCACGAGATGTTCCTCGCTCTGCATGACCACCTCGGCATCGGGCAGTTCTTCAAAGCGCACGCGCGGATGAGGGTTTTCGGCGGCCACGGACTTGTGGCCGAGGTCGACAGTGATGCGGTCGTGCAGAGGCTTGCTGACCACGCGGGTGAGCAGCACTGCGGCGGGCAGGAAGGGCAGGTCGCCGTGCTTGTCGAAATAGCCGAAATCCCACAGCACGGTGGTGCCAGGACTGAGCACACGGTCATTGTGCCGCGCGTGCAATGCAAAGGTGGGGGAGCCGCCGGCGACAAATTCCTTCACCACCAGGCCCTCGCCTTCAATCTCCTTGCGGAAGGCAAGGATGGGTGCGTACGACTCCTCAAAACGCTGGTGCCGCGCGTTGAGATCCGCATCGTGAATGTGGCCGTCATAGGCATGCAGGCCGGCGAAGTGCAGGCAGGGCGCCTCCTTGATGGCATGGGCGATGAACCTGGCCTGCTCGCCGGGAAGAATGCCGGTGCGGCCCATGCCGCAGTCCAGCTCCAGATAAACGCCCAGGGTCACGCGATGCTGCTGGGCCGCGGCGGCCAGCATGCACACCGTCTCCTCGTCATCCGCGATGGTGGAAAAACTGATGCCCGGATACTTCACCGCCAGCAGGGCCAGGCGGTGCGCATTGATGCCCACGCAAGGCATGGCCAGCATGATGTCGCGGCCGCCGCCATCCGCCGTCATTTCCACCTCGGCGATGGTGGAGCACTTGAACTTGGTGATGCCGAGCTCCACCTGGCGCTGGATGAGCTGGCCCAGCTTATGGGTCTTCACATGCGGACGCAGGCGCTCCGGGCCGCCCGCGATCTCCAGCATTTTTTGCAAGTTGTGCTCGATGCGATCACGGTACAGCAGGAGGGCCGGGGAGGCGATCTCAGCTTCGTTTTCGACGTGGTACCAGGCGTGTTCGAGGGGGGAGCTGAGGACGGCTGACATGGAGGGGCTATGCTATTTCAAAGATGCCTTCGATCTCAACCGCAATATTGCCTGGCAGAGAACCCATGCCCACGGCGCTGCGGGCCCCCACCCCCTTGTCATCGCCCCACACCTGGGCGAACAGTTCGCTGCAGCCGTTGATCACCTTGGGATGGTCAGGAAAGTCCGGCGTGGAATTCACCATGCCCAGCAGCTTGATCACCCTCACCACGCGGTCCAGGCTGCCCAGTTCAACCTTCAAGGTGGCGAGCATCGCCAGCCCGACCTGGCGGGCGGCGGCCTTGCCCTCTTCCAGGCTCAAGTCCTGGCCCACGCGGCCGGTGATGTAGGTGCTGTCGCCCTGGAAGGGCCCGTGACCGGAAACGTAGGCCGTGCCGTTGTGGACGACCACGGGCTTGTAGATGCCGCCTTTGGGCGGCGCGGGCGGCAGTTCGATGCCGAGTCCGGCAAGGCGTGCTTCGATCGACATGGTCCGGGAGAAGTTAAGGCATCGCTTCCGGTTCGCCGCGCAGGAGCTGGGCGCCGTTGAACTTCTCGTTCGGCTGGAACAGCCAGCCCGGATGGTCGGTGAGCAGCTCGAACTTCTGCGCCACGAACTCCGGAATGAACAGGTCGCTGTTCGGGTCGTAGATCTTGCGGCCGGAGAAGTAACCCCAGATCTTGTACTCGGAGTTGTGGTCGTAACCGAAGCCGGGCGTGCCGTCCATGGGCTGCTCGCGCAGGCGGTCCGGGGTTTTAACGATTTTCTCGCTCATCACCACCAGTTTTGAATCCTGCCAGGACTGGCGCGGGCGGCGCACGTAGCCCCAGAAATGCGTGCGGTCGATGTGGAAGCGGCGGCCGATGAAGTAGTCTCCCGGCTGCTCAGCGGCGATGGCGGCGTTGCGCTGGTTGATCTGCTCCTGGATGTGCGGGTTCTCGCAGGCGGTCAGGCCCAGCAGGGCGAGGACGAACAGGAACGGCAGGTTCAGGCAACGGGCGGGCATGGTGCCTGCTACTGTGGGGATTCGCCCGCCGCGCGCAATCGAAAAGCGGAAGCTGCCATTCCGCCTCAAACATCCCTTAGCCGGCGCATGATCGTGTGTGGGTCCTGACGAAGGTCCAGCAGGGCATGCAGGACAATCCCGCGGCTCTCCACCACATAGAACAAGCCATAGTGACGGTTGAACACAAGCACACGCCGCACCTTGCCGCGATGCACGACGGGGCCAATATGTGGAAAGGCCTCCAGCACCTCCACCGACGACAAAACCTCATCATAGAACCGATCACCCGCGCCTTCCTCCCAGGACTCGAGGCGCTCATAAATCCGTTGGACATCCGCCTCGCCTCCGAACGTCCACAGGGCCTTCATTTCCGTGAGGCAGAGATGCGTTGCTTGAGCGCCATGATGCCAGCCGTCACTTCGTCGGTCGTGTGAAGGTCGTCGGGTGCCGCTGAGTGTTCAGCCAGCCGCTCATCCAGCAAGTCACCAGTCGCCACACTGACGGTGGTGTCACGGGAGACATCATGCCATAATTCCCAAACAAGACGCAGCTTCTGATCGGCCGTCAGGGAACCGAGGGCGGGAATCGTCTCGATAATCATGGGCGAAGATGCCCGCTAGGCGAAACGGTGGCAACGACTTCTTTGATGCTGGCGGCCCGCCGTTGCACTTCGCGCCTGGTGCAGCACACTGCCGCCATGTCACGCGCCCTCGTTTTGCTCTCCGGTGGAATGGATTCCGTCACCGCCCTGTACTGGGCGAACAAGCACCGCCAGGTGGTGGGTGCGGTGAGCTTTGACTACGGTGCCAAGCACAACCACAAGGAGATTGGGTTCGCCACCTGGCATTGCAGCCATCTCGACATCTGGCAT
>FTBX01000186.1_pt1 | contig 11633 bp, 8 predicted proteins | sample 1639461 | NCBI WGS metagenome assembly FTBX01 (sample SAMEA3914864, study PRJEB12502) | metagenome | biome: forest; material: soil | place: USA | collected 2012-03-12 | depth 0.3 m
AGGTGGAGTCGCATCAGATGCCGCCGCCGAAGCAAAAATCGCTGCCCACCCAGGCGGAGCGCGACCAGTTGCTCAAGTGGATCATGGGCATCGCGGCAAATGTTGATCCGGTGCTGGGCGCTGAAGATCCGGGAAAGCCGGTGATGCGGCGGCTGACGCGGTTGGAGTACAACAACTCCATCCGCGATCTCTTCGATCTGCCCACGGATGTGTTCATGTTTTCGGAACGTCTGCCGATCGACAACAAGTACTTCAACCCCACATCGGGCTCGATGGGGGACCACTTGCGGGTGCCGGTGCGCGAGGCGGGGCTGAAGTACGCGGTGCTGCTGCCGGACGCAGGGCTGCCGGGCGACAACCGGGCCGAGCATGGGTTCACGAACCGGGGCGAGGCAATGAACCTCTCGCCGCTGCTGCTGGAGCGCTACCTGGAAATGGCGCGCGCCGTCACGCACAGCCCGAAGCTGGAGACGCTGAGCGCAAGCTTTGGGGCCTTGATTTCGGACCCGCGCGTGCCCCGCCGTGCCCAGCCGGCGGCTGAAAGCGAGGATCTGTCCCCGGGCTTGACCGTTGACGCGGTTTCTGACTTTGCGCCGAACTTCAATTTGCCTGACGAGGCGCGCGAAGGAGACGTGATGATGACCACCTATCAGCACCGTTTTGGCGTACGTGCGGGCGTGGCGGAAGGCATCGCCGGGGTTTGGGATGCGACGGCCCGGGACCAGATATGGAAGGCCGGTACGGAAATGCGGGTGCGCTTTGGGGTGAGGAAGGAAAAGGCTTTGGTGATCACACCGCGGCAAGACGTGTGGATCGCGGGCTTCTCAACGGCTGCTGAGACCTCGGGCGAATCGCTGTTCACGAACCAGGTGAAAGGAGCCGGGAAAACGGACCTCTTCCTGCGGGTGGAAGGTGGCGCGGAGGGCGAAGGCGTGGTGGAGGTGGGCCTCTGCGCCCTCGGCCGCAAGGGTGAGTCGGGTCTCGTTGCCATTACGGCGACATTTAGCGACGATCGCACGGCATCGCTGAAGCACGCGATCAAAAAGGGCGAGGGTGTGGGCAATACGTTCTTTGGCTTCCGGGCTCCGGAGGGAACCCATATTGTGGCGTTGCACCTGGATGGATCAGGCTTCAGCGGCGGCCATGCGTTGTACGATGACCTGGGGTTTATCACGGGGCTGGCGCCGGTGGAAAAGACAGCACCTTCGCCGCAGCTTCGGATGTCCGACCGGGAGGTGCGAAAGACCGTCCGGGCACGCCTGACGGCGTTTGCCGCCAGGGCGTTCCGACGTCCGGTGACGGATGCGGAGATGGATCCGTTCGTCGATGTGTTCACGGCTTCGCAATCCAGTTCGAAGAGTTTCGCGGAGGGAATGAAGGAAGCCCTGGCGGCGGTCCTGACCTCGCCGGACTTTCTGTATCTCGCGGCGGAAGGGGAGGGCAGGGGACCGGTGCGCACGTTGACGGACATCGAGCTGGCGACACGGCTGGCCTACTTCCTGTGGGCCTCACCGCCGGATGATGAGCTGCTGCGGGTGGCCGGCAGCGGTGGCTTGCGGTTTTTTCAACAGGTGAGCCAGCAGGTGCGGCGCATGATTCTTGACCCACGCATCCGCGAATTGGGGGAGTCCTTTGCCATTCAATGGCTGCGGCTGGATCAACTGACGACCACCAAGCCGGATCCGAAGCTGTTCAAGGCCTTCTACAGCGGCCCGCTGAACAAGACCACGCTGCATGGGGCAATGCTGGTGGAGCCTTTGCTGCTGTTTGAAACGGCGCTGGTGGAGGATTGCAGCATCCTGGATTTCATTGACGCAGACTATACCTGGCTTAATCCAGGACTGGCGCGGCTGTACAAGCTGGAGTCGCTGCTGCCGGGCGAGGCCATGAAAAAGAAGCCGGGTGATGACAGCACGCTGGTCATGGCGAAGGCGGACAGCGAGTGGTACAGGGTGAAGCTGCCGAAAGGTCCACGCGGCGGCTTCATCACCATGGCTGGCCCGCTGACGCTGACCTCGCTGCCGGTGCGGACGAGCCCGGTGAAGCGCGGCGCCTGGCTGCTGGAGACCATCTTCAACCGGCCGCCGGACGAGCCCAAGGTGGCCTTTGTGCTGAAGGATGACAACCAGGCCGTGAACGCCTCGCAGTCCGTGCGGCAAAGGTTTGAGGCGCATCGCAACCAGGACGCCTGCTTCTCCTGCCACGTGCGGCTGGATCCGCCCGGCTTTGCCCTGGAGCGGTTCGATGCGATCGGCCGCTGGCGGGACACGGACGCCGGGCAGCCGGTGGATGCGCGCGGCGTATGGGCTGGCACGCCGTTTGACGGGCCGGTGGAATACAAGGCCCTGCTGGCAAAGCATCCGCATGAATTTGTGCGCGGCTTCATCGAGCACCTGCTCAGCTACGCCCTGGGGCGCAAGCTCGAGATCTACGACATGCCGGTGGTGGAGGAGATTGAGCGCCATGCCGCCAGCAGGGAATACAAGCTGGGCGAGATCATCACTGCCATCGCTGTGTCCTATCCGTTCAACCGCACCCGAATGACGCCATGATGCATCGCCGCCACTTTCTTCGTTCCGCCGGCATTGCCTTGGGATTGCCCTGCCTCGAAAGCCTTGGCAAGGGCAAGGCGGCCGCCCAGCAGGCTCCTCGTTTCGCCTTCATCTACACGCCCAACGGCTATTACCAGAAGGCGCTCCTGCCGGTGAAGCCGGTGTCGGGCTTCCATGAGCTGCCGCTTTCGCCCACGCTTGAGCCCCTTGCCGGGATCAAGGACGAGGTGCTGCTGGTGACCGGGCTGGACCGCCAGTTCGTGCCGGGCACCGGCGTGCATGCGCAGTGCGGCTCGTGCTGGATGAGCTGCTCGCCCCCGCAGGAGACGCTGGACGGCGGCTTCCCCACCAATATCACACTGGATCAACTTATCGCAAAAAGCCTGGGGCAGGACACTGTGCTGCCCTCGCTGGAGCTGAGCACGAACGACTTCGCCGACAACAAGGAGACCAAGTACTACGAGTGCGTCTCCTGGTATGGTCCGGGCTACGCGGCGAACACGGAGAAGAACCCGCGCGCGGTGTTTCGCCGCCTGTTCGGACAGGCCAAAGGAGGGCCCGCCCGCAGCATCCTGGACTCGCTCATGACCAGCGCCCGTTCGTTGAACAAGCGCCTGGGCCGTGAGGACCAGGCGAAGCTGGCCGAGTACCTGGAAAGCGTACGTGCCACGGAGCAGCGCATCCAGCGGGCCGAATCGGCCGCACGACGCATGGGCAGGCCGCCCATGCGCGAGCCGCAGGGCGTTCCAGACAACCGGGGTGACTATCTTTGGCTCATGGCGGAGCTGTTTGTCATGGCGTTCCAAAACGATCTCACCAGAGTGGCCACGCTTGTGATCGATCCCGAACGCTGGGACAGCCCGCGCATGTATCACGATCTGTTCGACAGGCCTCAGAACCATCACGTGCTCACCCACACCAAGGGCGACGAGGCCAAGGCGGCGCTGGCAAAGATCGACCGCTTCCACATGGAGTTTTACGCTCATGTGGTGGAGCGCTTGCGGGCCACGAACCTGCTGGCCAGCACCACGCTGGTCATGGGCAGCGGCATCAGTGACGGTGACCAGCACAACTATGCTGACCTTGAAGTGCTCATCGCCGGCGGCGGCTCGAAGACCGGCCACTTGCACTACGAAGGCAGGCGCCCCCTGGCCAACCTCTGGCTCACCATGGCCGGGAAAGCGGGCGTGAACATGGAACGCTTTGCCGACAGCACAGGTGTGCTAAGCGAGCTGGCGTAGCGGAAGATTTTCGGTGTTGGGAGCCCTGGAACCCTCCTTTGTTCCCTGAAAAACTGAGGGTTGCCGATCCCCGCAACCCCGTCTTTGGTTTGCGGTCTTATGAGCAAGATCAAGATTCTCGTCACCGGAAGCAAGGGCCGCATGGGCCAGGCGGTGATTCGTGCGGTGGAGGCGAACCCGGAAACGGAAGTGGGCGCGGCCATCGATGTGGGCGATTCTTTGACCGATGCACTGGCGAAATGCGACGTGGTGGTGGATTTCACCAGCCATCATTTCAGCAACGAGCTGGTGTCGGCCTGCGTGGCCCAGCAGAAGCGCCTGGTGATGGGCACCACGGGCCATACGGATGACGAACGGGCGCGCATCCGCGCGGCTTCCGTGACCATCCCGCTGGTGTTCGCGCCGAACTTCAGCATTGGTGTGAACACCCTGTTCTGGCTCACCCGCAAGGCCACGGAAATCCTTGGTCCTGACTTCGACCTGGAGGTGGTGGAAATGCATCACCGCATGAAGACGGACTCGCCCAGCGGCACGGCGCGTCGTCTGGCGGAGATCCTCACCGAGGTGCGCGAGCTGGAGTACAACAAGGACATGCGCCACGGTCGTTTTGGTGACGTGGGCGCGCGCACCAAGACGGAGATCGGCATGCACGCCGTGCGTGGCGGCGACGTGGTGGGCGACCACACCGTCATCTACGCCAACACTGGCGAGCGGGTGGAGCTCACACACAAGGCCAGCACCCGCGACACCTTCGCCATCGGCGCCGTGCGCGCCGCCGCGTGGCTGGGCGGCAAGGGTCCCGGCATTTACGACATGCAGGACGTGCTGGGCTTGAAGTGAAGAGTGGGTGAAGTGCCCGGCGCAAAAGGCAGTGATTGGTGGATGATGCACGCATGAATCTTGAAGACGTCATCATTGGCACCGAGCACTCACTGCCGAGGGCGCTTGTGCCTGACCTGAGTTCCGAGCATGCCATGGCCGGCTCCACCCGCTATGGCATCGCGCTGGGCTCCAATCTTGGGGACCGGCTGGCGAACTTGAAGCGAGGGCTCGGCGAGGTGCTCGCGCACGCCAGCGGTGCGCGGCTCGTGGCGGCTGCGCCGGTGTATGAGACGGAACCGGTGGGCTGCCCGCCCGGCTCGCTGAGCTTTTACAACAGCGTGGTGGAGATCGCCAGCCCGCTGGCGCCGCATGCCATGCACCGGGTGTTGCAGGAGGTGGAACGGCTGCTGGGCCGTGCGCAGGAGCGCGAACGCAACTCCCCACGTCCGCTGGACCTGGACATCCTCTACGCCGGGCGGATGGAGATTGACGATGACACCCTGATCATCCCGCATCCGCGCCTGCACCAGCGTCGCTTTGTCCTGCAACCGCTGGCCGATATCCGGCCCGCGCTTGTGCTGCCGGGCCATCTCCAGAGCATTTCGCAGCTTTTGGAGGAGCTGGGAGACGATCCATCCATGGTGAAGCGCGTGGCGGTGGGCTGGACGGACAGCCCGGAAATCAAGGAAGTTTGACGGCTTGTGGCCATGAGCGCCTGGTGCAACGTTCAATAAACGATGCTTTCGAACCTGTCCCAACTTCCTGCCCGCAAGCAAAGCGGGCCGCCGCTGGCCGTGCTTACCTGCTACGATTATCCCACCGCGCGGCTGCTGGATGAGGCCGGTGTGGACATGCTGCTGGTGGGTGATTCGCTGGGCATGGTGGTGCTCGGCCTGCCCGATACCACCGGTGTGACGATGGATGACATCGTGCATCACCTGAAGGCCGTGGCTCGGGGGGCGGAGCGTGCGCCGATCATTGCCGACCTTCCCTACCACGCCTATGAAACACCCGGGCAGGCCGTGGCCAATGCGCGGCGGCTCATGGAAGCCGGTGCGCAGGCGGTGAAGCTGGAGGGCGGTGTGAGCGTGATTGCGCAGGTGAAGGCCATCATTGCCGAGGGCATCCCGTTCGTGGGACACATCGGCATGCTGCCGCAGAGCGTGGTGGCGGAAGGCGGCTACAAGAAGAAAGGCAAGACACCGGAAGGCGCGGCGCTCTTGATCGCGGATGCGCTGGCGCTGGATGAAGCCGGAGCCTGCGCCTGTGTGCTGGAAAGCATGGTGGCGGAGGTGGCCGAGGCGATCACCAGGCGGATGAAGATGAACACCATCGGCATAGGCGCGGGCAAGGCGTGCGACGGCCAGGTGCTGGTTTCGCACGATCTGCTGGGGAGCTTTCCATGGTTCCGCCCGCCGTTTGCCAAGGTGCGGGCGGATGTGGCGGGCGAAACCCTGCGCGCGGCGCGGGAGTACGTGGCCGAGGTCCAGTCTACTCCATCGTGAGCACCACGCGGAAGCGGGCCTTGCCGCTCATCATCCGCTCATAGGCCTCGTTCGCTTTCGCGAGCGGGTAGACCTCGTTCATGGAACGCACGCCGGTCAGGGCGCTGAAGTTCAGCGTGTCCTGCGAATCGATGGAGGTGCCGGAGTACCAGCCTTTGACCGATCTTTTGCCCATGAGCAGGTTCAAGGAATTGAGGGTGATGGTCTGTGCGGCGCCCAGGATGAGAAGGGTGCCCTTGATGCCGAGACCGCCCTCCACGGCGCTCATCGCCTTGCCTTCCGTGACGGTGGCGAGGATCACGCGGGCACCGCCCAGCTTTTGGAGCGCGGCGGCCGGGTCTTCGGCCTGGCTGTCGATGTAATGCCAGGCACCGAGCTGGCGGGCGAGCGGCTCCTTGTCCTGGCCGCGGGCGATGGCCACGGTTTTAAAACCCATCTTGGCGGCGAATTGCACCCCGAGGTGGCCCAGGCCGCCCAGGCCGAGCACGGCGACCAGGTCGCCGGGCCTGGCATCGCTGTTGCGCAGGGCGTTGTAGGTGGTGATGCCGGCGCACATGAGCGGCGCGGCTTCCAGGGCGGAGAGTTCGTCCGGCAGCAGGGCCACGGCGCTCTGCGGCGCGATCATGAACTGGGCGTAACCGCCATCAAAGGTGAGGCCCGTGACCTGGCCGGTCAAGCAGGCGAAGAAGTCGCCGCGCCGGCAGTTGTCACAGATGCCGCACTGGCCGCCATGCCAGCCCACGCCCACGCGCTGGCCCGCATGCCAGCGGGTGACGCCTTCGCCGACGTCATCAATGATACCAACCACTTCGTGGCCGGGTACGCGGGGATATTGGATGCCGGGCATGTGGCCCTCTTTGACCAGGGAATCGCTGTGGCACACGCCGCAGGCCTGGACCTTGATCCGCACCGTGCCGGGGCCCGGCTGCGGGATGTCGCGTTCCACCAGTTCAAAGGGACCGCCGGGCGAGGAGACTTGGGCTGCGAGCATAAGGGTATGTCCAGGCTTACGAGATTGCGCCGAAATGGGTTGCCGCTCTCTCCCAATCGATTGACAGAACCGCGCTGGTTTGGTCGATTTGAATACCCTCTCCAACTATGAAGAAATACAACGTCGGGATGATCGGTTACGGCTGGGCCGCGGGCGCGCACATGGATGCCATCAACAAGACCACGCAGGCGCAGGTCACGGCGGTGTATTCCTCCCGCAAGCTGGATGATGCGGAGCTCAGCGCCAAGCATGGCTCGCCGATCAAGAGCTACACGGACCTCAACGCCATGCTGGCGGACAAGTCCATCCACGCGGTGGACATCTCCAGCTACCCCAGCCAGCACAAGGACCAGGCCGTGGCCGCCGCCAATGCGGGCAAGCATCTGATCCTGGAAAAACCCATGGCCATGAACCTGGCCGACTGCCGCGCCATCGTGGAAGCGGCGGAGAAGAACAACGTCAAGGGTTGCGTGTGCTTCGAGTGCCGCTTCAGCGGCCAGTTCATTTCCACCAAGGCCATCGTGGACCAGGGCCTGCTGGGCGACCTCCATTACGGCGAGGTGGACTACTACCACGGCATCGGCCCGTGGTACGGCCAGTTCCGCTGGAACACCGCCAAGAAGGACGGCGGCAGCGCGCTGCTCACGGCCGGCTGCCATGCGCTGGATTCCCTGCTGATGTTCATGGGCACGGAGGTGGAGGCGGTGAGCAGCCTGAGTACGAAGTCGCAGAGCAAGACTTTCGCCCCCTACGAGTACGACACCACCAGCGTGACCATTCTGCACTTCAAGGGCGGTCGCGTGGGCAAGTGCGCCGCCGTGGTGGACTGCCTGCAGCCTTATTACTTCCACACCCATCTGGTGGGCAGCGAGGGCAGCCTTCTTGATGACAAGTTCCACTCCCAGAAGCTGGAGACGCACAAGGCTGGCTGGAGCAAGCTGAACCTCAAGATGCTCGACAGCGGCGACGTGAGCGACCACCCCTACCAGACCCAGTTCCAGACCTTCTTTGACGCGCTCGACGAGGGCAAGGACATGAAGTGGACCAGCCTGCGCGAGAGCCTGAAGTCGTTCGAAGTCATCTTCGCCGCCGACAAGAGCGCCGAAGAAGGCGGGCGGCTGGTGAAGCTTTCGGAGATGGCGTAGATCCATGCTCTTTTCCGGAGCGCCGCTGGCGCTCCGGAAGAGGGGCATGCCATGAGCTGTTGAATACGATCCTAGGGTCGTTGCCTTGCACGTCTCCAGGCTGGGGCAAGCGCAGGTTGGAGTGAAGGCTTTAGCCGAAAGCGAGAAGAGCCCTTTGCTTCCTGAGTTTGGCTGAAGCCTTCACTCCTGCGGATTGTGGCAAAACCGTGACCCACAAAAGGCCCGGGTCATATTCACTTGTATCACAAATTGATGGGCCCGTCGCCATCGCCACGGTTGATGTGGGCGTGGGGCAGGGTTTCGGCAAGCGGTTCCAGCCGCGCCTTCAACCCGGGGCTGATGGCCCAGACGAAGTTGGAGGGGCCGGACAGGAAGCCGGCGGACTTGAGCGCGGCGTTCCAGGCGCTGTGGTTCTGGTTCGTGACCACAACGTCAGCCCCGCGCTTGCGGAGTTCAGCAACCGCCGCCCGCACCACAAGCGCGGCGTCTTCGGGAGCGGCAAGGCAGTCCGCGATGGAGCCCAGGCGCATGCTGCCGAACTGCTTGTGGTTCTGGGTGGCCGTGCACAGCAGCAGCGCCCAGCCCACGGGCTTGCCGCCGCGCCGCACCAGCAGGCGGATCCAGCGGGGATCGTCGGTGGGATACAGTGTGTTGAGAAGCTGGCGGTTGCGCTCGCCGCAGAAGGAATAGGCGGGCGCGCTGGCCTGCCAGATTTCATCCGCCCAGGGGCCAAATTCGGGCTCGCATGCAACGGTGACCTGTGGGTCAGGCCGTGATGATGGGCGGAACTGCAAGGCCTTCAGGCCCAGCCAGCCGAGGCCGCTCCAGGCCGCGATGTCGCAGACGAGCGGCATGAAGCGCTTCTTGTTGCGCAGCACTTTGGCCTGCTTTAGAAAACGAAACGGGTTCAGCACGAGAAAACGAAAGGGGATCTCCTCCACGTGCCACTGGAGGCCGGCCATGAGGCGCGGCAGCGGGCGGTTGATGCCGCCCATGCCCAGGGAGCAGACGACGGGCTCCCGCTTCATGCCGTCGCGCAGCAGCAGCATGCCGATGGCGGCATAGTGCTTGTTGATCACACCTTCGGACAGTGGGAGACGAAGGAAGGCGAGGGGGGCGGCGGCCTCTGGTCCCACCTTGTAGCGCTGGTATTGCAGGATGTAGCCACCGCGGGCTTCCAGCGGTGCTCCCGCCGTTTCATCGAGCGCCAGGTAGTAGTGCTGCCACATGGCGCTGCCGGGCTCGTCCGGCCGGTGCCTGGAGAAAGGGCTCTCCATCAGCTCGAACGCGGTCTCACCGCCCTGGCGCAGGCGTTCGTTGAAGCGGACGGCCGCCGCCCTGGCCACAGCAGTGTCGGGGAAACGCTCGATTCTCAACGCCATGGTCAGTCAAACGGGCGCATGACCACGTGTGAAACCTGGTCGAGCAGCCAGAGGTTTTCGATGCGGTTGAGCTCACGCTGGGTGATCACCGCCGGCTCCGGCTGCTGGCTGGCCAGGAAGTCGAGCAGGGTGGACACGGGCACGAACCAGCCGTTGTGCTTCGCCACATGCTCCATGGTGGCGACGAAATCCGGGTCCAGGGCGCCCTTCTTGCGGTAGTCGTAGAAGTCCTTGCCGAAGTGGGTGTACAGGATGCAGCAGCCGCGCTCCGCGATGAGCTTGTCCACCGTCTTGCGGGTCACATGGCGGTTGAAGGGAACGATGCTGCGCCCGTCGGAAGCCGCGAACCACTGGTTGACCCAGGGGCGGCTCGGGTCGTGGTACGGCATCTGCGGCAGGCAGGCGAGCGTGTTGAGGTCGGTGAAGCTGAAGTTGCGCACATAGCGCACGCGCTCCTTGCACAGGTCGCCCCAGAACAGCGGATCGCCCGGGACGTGGCCGGTGAAGTGCTGGCCGCGCTGGAGCAGGCTGTACAGCGAGCGGCGCCAGCTTGTGAGCCTCGCCGGGCCCCAGTAAAGGCCCTCGCGGTTGGTGGAGTGGTTGGCCAGGGACTTTGGATCATGGCCGAAGAGCTCGCGGAAAAGGTCAAAGCCCCGCCGCGTGGCCGCCGTGTCCGAGGTGTGATAGGTCACGTTGTGCAGGGCGATTTCGAAGCCCTCCCGCTGCAGTTGCAGGCACAGTTCCAGGTACTCCGGCTCGTCGCAGGTGGGGCCGGGAATGTCCGGCTCGCCGGGGCCGGCGAAGGGCCACACCGATTTTGTGGTGCGCATGCCCAGGTCGCGCAGCATGCCGTAGATCGCGCGGTTGTTTTCCACCGTGGCGCGCTCCGTGTCGTCGAAAAAGGTGAAGGCAAAATCTTTGCCATCGGGCCAGCGGATGGTGGAGGGAGCGCGCGGCGTCATAAGTCGGCAGGAGAGCGGAGTCGTGGGCTTCATCCGCTAGCTTGAAGGGCCGGGCAACTGAAAAAGGCGGGTCAGCCCGGGCTTGTCCTGGGGTTGCGCTTCAATGAAGGCTGGCTGCCTGGAAAAGAAAGCTGGCAGGCAGCCGGCGGGGAAGCGTACAGGCGACTTCAGCCCGGCCAAAGGCAGGCTGCCATGCAACAAAAATCACCTGACCCCTTTCACGGTAGATGGTCTGATTGGGTTGCGCCGGGAGGGAGTTACGTTCTTTATTTCGACGAAGTAAGTCGACTTAACCACAAGGAAGCTGTAGACCTGATGAATCCAGGCTTTATTCCAGATTGAGCATGAAAAGAGCTGTTTCCATCATGTCAGGCTGTTTCTTTGTTGGAGCAGCCGTTGTTTTTGTTGCATCGGTGACTTGGTACAAAACGACTCTTGCGATTCGGTTGTCAAATCGTTCGATATGGGAAAGAGCCTTGGCTGATCACACTGATTTATCGCCTGAAAACCAGAAAATTGCCGCCATCGATACTTTTTGGAGGCAAGGCTTCGGACCAACCCAATTATTTCAAACAATGTGGAGTTGGTGGTGTGCGGCCGCGATTCTTATTTTCATTGCCATGTGGCTCCGCACCCTCGCTAATAGGAAAACTGAATAAAAGGGTTCAGGTGAGAATGGCGCTGACTTAAGTGCTCATGCGGCCTTTTTGGGGTGCTTTGGAGGCTCGGGCAGCTTGCGCATGATTTGGCGCGGCTGAGTCAGCAGCAGATAGCAGTCGCGCCTGCGTTTGATGCGTCTGGGTTCCCGACGGCCAGTGAGTGAAAGGGGTCAGGTGATTTCCGTTGCATGACTGTCGACGGTTTTCACTCTTCATGCCAAGTGCGAGTCGCGAAAGCGGATATGTCGCTCTGGCCATCAAGGGGAAAGCGACGGTCGAGCAGGACCGCACAGCCTCTGAGTTTCCCATGGGAACACGCAGCATGATGAGCCGGTGCTGGGAGGGGGCGCGGTCGCTTGCGTGGCCCTTTGACC
>FTBX01000317.1_pt1 | contig 11493 bp, 6 predicted proteins | sample 1639461 | NCBI WGS metagenome assembly FTBX01 (sample SAMEA3914864, study PRJEB12502) | metagenome | biome: forest; material: soil | place: USA | collected 2012-03-12 | depth 0.3 m
AAGCGCACCACCGCCTCAAAGGCCGGCAACGCCGCCGATCTCACCGCTGCGAACAGCGCCATTGCCGCTGCCAAGAAGACGCAGGACAAGGCCGTGGCAGACCTTGCGGCATCGAAGCTGGCCGTCGCCAAAGCGGCCGTGAAACCGGTGGCCGTGGGTTTCTCCACCGATGGCCTGCGCGTGGCGGCCAGGTACGAGAGCGGCGTGCCGCATGCCTGGGCCATCGCTTCCGGCACACCGTTGGAAGATGGCGCGGCTGATGTTGCGCTGAGCTCAATGTTAGGTGAAAGGCAGCCCCACTGGGTGCTGGAATGCACGCTGGGCGGCGGCGACGGCCACAGCTTGTTTGCCGACCGCGTGAACGCGGTGACCTTCAGCCCTGATGGCAAAACCCTCGCTACCGGCGGCGGCGAACCTTCGCGCTCGGGCGACATTCATCTTTTCGACCTCGCCACCGGCAAGCTGCTGCAAACCTGGAAGGACCGGCACGATGATGCCGTGCTGGCGCTGGATTTCTCACCCGACGGCCGCCTGCTCGCTTCAGGAGCTTCCGACAAAATCGCCAAAGTGTCGGAGGTGGCCACCGGCAAGCAGGTGAACCTGTTTGAAGGCCACACGCATCATGTCATGGGCGTTGCCTTCCGCTCCGATGGCCGCGTGGTGGCCACGGCCGGTGCCGACGGCGTGGTGATGACCTGGGACATGCTCACCGGCGAGCGCAAGAAGAAGATCGAAGGCTGGACCAAGGAAGTCACTTCCCTGCAATACATCGGTGCCACCGGCCAGATCGTCACGTCCGCCGGCGACAACCTGGTACGAATCGTCAATGACGAGGGCACCGAGGTGCGCGCGATGGCCAGGCTGCCCGATTTCATGCAGGCCGCCGCCAGCACCGCCAGCGGCACCACCATCATCGGCGGCGGCGAAGACAGCTTCCTGCGCGTCTGGGACGGCAGCAACGGCAAGGAGCTGGCGGCGTTTGATGGAGCGGCGAGGTGAGGAGGGAAATTCCCACGCTGGTCCAGGCTTCCTGTTGAGTTCTGCGTGATAGACTGACGAACGCATCAGCGCAGCACGCGGCCTTCTGTGGCTGGGCTCTTTGAGCCCGGACCTGAAGAGCTCGGCCATCTCCACCGCCAGGTTGGCAACCGCTTGGAACAGGCCCAGGGGCTGCGAATATCCGCCACGCCTCCGGGCTCACAGAGCCCAGCTACAGCCGGTCCCTCGCCTGCTCTGCGCATCAGTCAGTCTGTTGCGCAAGCCTCACTATTTCACCCGCTTCACCACCACCCGGTGCGGCTTCGGCTGGTTCTCCGTTTGCATCGTGTGAATCGCAGCCGCCACCGCCGCTTCGTTCTTCTCGCGGCCGGCCATCCACCGCGGCCAGAGGTTGATCATCGCACGGCCAAAATCCTTCGGGTCGGGATGCTTTGCCGCATAGGCTTCGAAGGCCGCCTGCACCGCCGCCGCGTCGTTCATGTCCGCCTTCACCGGATCAAGCACCGAGGCGCGGACAAAAGCGATGCCGCGCATGTCGCTGGATTCAATGCGATGGCGCTCCTCATTGGCCTTGGCCACCCGCAGCGCCTGCTGGTATTGCGGAGTCTTGGGATTGGTGGCCAGGTTGATCCCCGCCTCCAGGGCCTCGGCCGCGTAGTCGCCCACCGGCTGGTCGTCGATCAGCAGCGTGTACCAGCCGGCGCCCAGGCCTTTAATGGTGAGCAGCTCCTGGTTCAAGTCAGTGGTGAAGGGGACGAGCGCCAGCACCGGCGCGGCAGCGGCATCAACGGGAAAGGGCAGCGCCTTCGCCAGGTACTGGAAGGACACGCCACCACCCTGCGCCTTTACCTCCGTCAGCTCACAGTTCACCGCCTCCAACGTCTTGCCGGCCGCGTCAACGCCGGCCTTGGCCACGAAGGGCGAATGCCCCTGCGCCTTCAGCAGCAGATACGCCATGATAAAGTGTCCTACAGGGCCGGGATGAATGCGGTCTGCGCCCACGAGCGTGGATTTCGGGTCCTTCTTCTGCCCCGCCAGGTTCAGCGCCGTCATGGGTGCGTGGAAGTCCACGAAATCCGCATGATGGCGGTCGGCGATCTCTTTCACCCGTGCCGCCCACAGCCCCAGCGCCTTGTTCTTGCCCTTGTCCGCCGGCTTGTCGATCTGCGCTGTATCATCGTAGATGCTCGGGCCCAGCAGGGTGAGCCTGGCACCCGCTTTTTCCAGCGTGCCGACGAGCTGCTCATAAGGTCCCGCGATCTTGTCCACCGTCGCCCGCATGCGCGCCTCGGCCTGATCATCGGTCGCTCCCGGAGCGTAGAAATCGTGACCGATGTCGTTCATGCCCAGCATGAGGGTCGCCGCGGTCGGCTTGTGCACCAGCAGCTCCCAGTCCAGCCGCTTTAGCGTGCCACCCGCCGTGTCGCCAGAGCGCCCCACGTTGTAGCAGCGCAGCGCGAACTCCGGATGGCGCAGCGCATAGAAGAGCTGCACATTGGAGTGATAGCCGCCCCCGCGCGTGATGCTGTCGCCCACGAAGCCCACCACATCCCCCTCGTGAAAAGGTTGTGCTGCCGGGGCCGCTGTCGAAACGGCCAGCATCATTGCCGGCACCCAACGCAGAAAGGGGGAAAACACGTTCATGAGAAGCGCCCGGTACACGAGGCTTGCGGGCTCGTCCAGCCGCTGGCTGCCATTCTTCGCAAGACCGGCCTCGCGTGGCACGATTGCCTCTGCCTTCCCATGCGCTTTTTTCTTTTCTCCCTGCTGCTCACCGCCCTTCCCGCCGCTGCTTCTGATGACGCCCTGCGGCCCTTCCTGGATGGCAAGGCCCCGGCCATCCTGCGCGAGGTACCGGTGCCTCCGACACTCACCGTGCCGGAGAACGTCGCCCTGCGCCAGGTGGTCTTCAGTTCGCGCGACAGCTCCGAGATTTTCGCCGTCATTGCCACGCCCAAGGCCGCTGGCAAGCACCCCGGCATGTTGGTGCTGCATGGTGGCGGCGGCAGCGCCGAAATCGAGAAAGCCATCGCCTGGGCCCGGCGCGGCTACATCGCCGTGGCCCCTGATCTGCCGGGCATTGCCAACCCGCAGAAACTCGTGGAGACCAAAGGCCGGTTCACCGCGCTGAAGTATGGCGACGGTCGCTGGACGGCCACGCCCGATGCCAGCGCCAGCGTCCTCGCCGATGCCATCCTCAGCGCCATGAAGTCCCTCTACCTCCTCCGTTCCCAGCCGGAGGTTGATTCCTCACGCATCGGCGTTGTCGGCATCTCCTGGGGCGGCTACATGACCACCATGGTCTGCGGTCTCGCGGGCGACCAGGTGAAGGCCGGCTTCGCCATCTTTGGCTGCGGCTTCTATGAACTGACCGCCCAGCGCAACACCACCATGGTGAAAATGAGCGACAAGGAGCGCGATCTCTGGCTGCGCGATCTCGATCCCGGCCGCCGTGCGCCAGGCATGAAATGCGCGTTCTTCCTGGCCGGCGCCACCAATGATTTCTTCTATTATCCCCAGGCCGTGCAAGCCACGCTCGATGCCATCCCCGGCAACAAGAACCATCTCTACGCCCCCAACGCCAACCACAAGGTGCCGCTGCCCGGCGGCACCGTCTTCCCCAGCACCAAGAACGATCCCCCCTTCAAGGCCACCGCCTTCCAGCCCTACCCCACGCCCAGCGGCAGCAAGGCCAACTGGCTGGCCATGGAGGTGCCCTGGTTCGACTACTATCTCAATGGCAAAGGTGAGCCGCTGCCCAAGGTCAGCGTGCAGCCCGCCACCGATCCGCATCTTGCCCGCGTCGCCATTCCCGCACCACCGCATCCTCTCACCAAGGTGGAAATCTGGTGGGCGAAAACCAATCCCGATGTGATGAAACGCGAATGGCTCGCCCTGCCCGCGGTGCAGAGCGGCGAAACCTACGAAGCCAAGCTGCCCGCCGATGCCGCGGATTGGTTTGCCGTGGCCTCCGATGATCGGCCTGAGACGGTTTCCAGCGACTTGGTGCACGTGAAGTAAGCCCTCAAGCCCACAAAAAAGCCCCTCGCATGGAGGGGCTGAAACCAGGTTGAGGAAGTGGAGATAAGGGGATTCGAACCCCTGACCTTCTCATTGCGAACGAGACGCTCTACCAACTGAGCTATATCCCCGGATCCTTGCAGCTCAATGGATTGGAACGATTGGAGCACTCGCCAAAATCTCCGGGCAAACTGATGCGCCTGTGGCCAGTGCGCAGAAGAATGTTGGTGAAAATGACTGAATACCTGAATCGCTGTTCATCGAACGGCGTTTATTATTATGCGGCGGTTCGTCAGTCCGGCAAGCTGATTCGTCACGGTCTGGAAACTTGCGGCGAAGCGCGGGCTTGTCGCCAGGAAAATCATCCAGAATCACTGCCGATGCCTTGCTATTGCTTACGCCCGTCCTGATAGTGCAGTTCATGAAGGTTCCATCCAATTCCCCACCGGCCCCTGAGGTCACATGTCAGGATGCCGTCGATTGGAAGGCCCTGGTGCGAAAGTACCAGGAACCTTCGCTGCCGCGCGCCATCTGGCAGATCGTCAACACCATCGGCCCCTATATGCTGCTCTGGTACCTGATGTACCTCAGCCTGTCCTGGTCCTACTGGCTGACGGCTGGCCTCGCCTGCCTCGCCGGGCTGTTTCTGATCCGCATCTTCATCATTTTTCACGACTGCGGCCATGGATCTTTCTTCAGGTCCTCGGTGGCCAATGACGTTGTGGGATTCATCACCGGGATGCTGACTTTGACGCCGTACTACCACTGGCGCTGGGAGCACGCCGTGCATCACGCCAGCGCAGGCTCCCTGGACAGGCGCGGGGTGGGGGACATTTGGACGCTGACGGTCGAAGAGTACCTTCGTTCGTCGCGGTGGCGGCGGTTTTCCTACCGCCTCGCCCGCAACCCGCTCGTGCTGTTTGGTGTGGGGCCGCTCTATCTCCTGCTATTGCAGCAGCGCTTCCCTTCATCAAAGGCCAGCAAACGTGAGAGGGCGTCGGTTCACTGGATGAATTTTGCTATTGCGTGCCTCATGCTGGTGCAGATCTGGGCCCTGGGGTTGGTGCCTTTTATCCTCGTCCAGTTGACCATCACTCTGGTGGGAGGCGGGATAGGCATCTGGTTGTTCTATGTCCAGCATCAGTTTGAAGATGTGTACTGGGAGCGGGCCGGGGCGTGGGATTTTAAGTCCGCAGCCCTGGAGGGAAGCTCCTTCTATAAGCTGCCGCGGGTGTTGCAATGGTTCTCCGGCAATGTCGGCTTCCACCACATCCATCACCTCAGCCCGCGCATTCCCAACTATAACCTCGAGCGCTGCCATGAGTCCGATCCGCTTTTCAGCGACGTGAAGCCGCTCACCCTGTTCGCAAGCCTGCGATCGCTGGCGTTCCGGCTTTGGGATGAACAGAAGGGCATGCTGGTCAGCTTTGCCCATCTCAAGGAGATCAAGAGGGTCGAAAGCGAGCATTAGAGCGGCTGCCTCGCCCAATCCTGTTCATTTGGCACTTTCTAAGGTAACCGCTGGCATGATTTGGCCGAGCGGCAGCCCTGGGAGCGCTGGCGTCCCGCCGGCGTGTGCATCGCCGCAGTCCAATGCCTTCGAGTCCCTGGAGGCTGCTGAGCGCACACGCATGGCCACGCACAGCGGCCGGCGGGACGCCAGCGCTCCCAGGGCGGCCGCTCGACCAAATGGTGCCAGGGACGCGAAATCATTCTGACGACATCGAAAAGATGCCACGTGAACAGGATTGGCCGCCCTGCCTATTTGCCTGCCGCTGAAGCAGGCCGCTGGTCGGGCTCGCCGAGGAAGGGTTTGGTGAGCCGCACGCGCACCTGATAGCCGGCCGCGCTGTGGTGCGTGCGGTCCGCCACGAAGAGCTCCTCACGCGGCTTGCCGTCGGTGCCGAGGTAACCATCGAAGAGGTCAATAAAGACGACGTTCTTCTGCGTGGCGATGTAGTCCTTGATCATCTGGTTGGCTCGCTTCCGGGTGTCCGTCTCGCTCCAGCGCGCGGGGCTGGGGGTGAGGCTGCTGATGCCGATGGGCACGCCGGGCAGGGCGGCCTGGACCTTGGTGATGAAGGCCTTGATGTCGGCCAGGAGCTGCTCCGGGGTACGCCCGGAGTGGATGTCGTTGCCGCCCTCGTGCACCACAATGCGGCGCGGCTTCAAAGGGATGACGATGCGGTCGGTGTAGTACAGCAGGTCCGCCATCGTCGAGCCACCGAAACCGCGGTTGATCACGGTGTAGCCGGGCAGGTCCTCGTGAATGCTCTTCCAGCGCGTGAACTGCGAATCGCCGGCAAACAGGATCGCGCCCTGCGGTGGTGGCGACTGGCGGGCCTGGGCTTCAAAGGCCAGGATGTCCTTTTCAAACCGGTGCTGGGCCGGCGGTTTCTCGGCATGGACAGCCGGGGTGAGGAGCGCCAGCAGCAGGGCTGGCAAGGCAGTACGGAAGTTCATGACGAAGGTAAAATGATACAAAGTGGGATGCTGTCCCACACCGCCTCCAGGGGTCAGTCAACAAACAGCATCTCATTGCTGCCCAGCAGCGCCTGGGCATACTGTGACCACGCGGCCTTGTCAGCCTCGCGGTCGGCGAGAAAGGCCTGGGCCAGGGCGAGCTCCCTGGCCGTGGGCTGGCGTTGGAACAGCCATGCATAGGCCTGGCGCACCCGCTGCTCGCAAGGTGCGGCGGAGGATTGGGCGAGCCGGCTGGCGAGCACGTCAGCCTGATCGAGCACAAACGGCCCGTTGAGCGTGAAGAGCTGCTGTAGCGGCGTGGTGGTCTCGCTGCGCGTGGCGCTGTGGGCGCCGGGATCGGGGAAGTCGTGGATGCGCAGCATCGGGTCCAGATCCTGGCGGTTGGAGGCGGCGTAGAGCGTGCGGCGGTGGTTGCCCGGCAGGGAGACGGCGAGGGCAGGGCCGCCCACCCGCAGGTCGATCACGGCGGCGGCACTGAGCATCGCATCGCGCCAGGCTTCGAAGTCCAGGCGCTGGCGGGGCATGCGGCTAAACAGGCGGTTGTCCGGATCAGCCTTCATCGAGGCCGGGGCGAGGGAGGTCTGCTGCCAGGCGGCGGAAAGCAGAATCTCGCGATGCAGCCATTTGATGGACCAGCCGTTGCGGATGAAGCGCGCCGTCAGGTCATCGAGCAGCGCCTGGTTCGCAGGCGCGTCGCCCAGGTTGCCGAACTCGCTGGGCGTATCGACAAGGCCGCGGTTGAAATGGTGCTTCCACAGGCGGTTCACGATCACGCGGGCGGCCAGAGGGCGGGCGTCGTCGATGATGGCGCGTGCGAGCTCCAGCCTGCCGCTGCCGGTGGTGAAAGAACGCGGATGCCCCTCGCTCGTGGGGAAGGCGGAGAGAAAGCGACGCGGCACGATGTCGCCGGTGTCATTGGGATTGCCCCGACGCATCACTGGCAGGTCGCGCGCCATGGCGGGCTTGTAGTCCAGCTTGGTGCCCTTCTTGTTGTCGGCGTCCACCACGAAGAGCGCCGCCTCCTCCACGGCATTGGCCATGGGCATGTTGTAGTGCGGCGTGGTCTTCAGCTTCGCGATCTTGCCATCGCATTCGGCGATACGCGCCGCCAGGGCCGGCTCCTTTTTCAGCTTTGGCTTCAGCTTGGCGAGCTCTTTTTCCAGCGCGGCCACCTCTTCACGTGCCTTGGCCACAGGCTTCCACAGATCCTCGCTCATCATCGGCCGCTCGCTGATCTTCACGCTCGCGAAGACGCCCGCCAGCGCATAGTAGTCCTGCGTCGTCACCGGGTCGCTCTTGTGGTCGTGGCAGCGCGAGCAGGCCAGCGTCAGCCCCAGGAAGGTGCGGCCCAGGGCATCGACGTGCTCCTCCCATTCATCCGCGACAGTGGTGCGGATGATCTCCGGCGGCAGTTGCAGCTCCTTGAAGTAAGTGGGCGCCAGGCCCAGGAAGCCCAGCGCCGGCAGGTCCGTGGGCGCAAATCCCGGCATCTGGTCAGCCGCGAGCTGGCGGGTGACGAACTCGTTGTAAGGCATGTCGTTGTTAAACGCCTGCACCACCCAGTCGCGGTAGCGCCAGGAGTCGGCTGTCGAGTCCAGCCAGTCCGGCGTCTCATCCACGTAGCGCGCCAGATCCAGCCAGTAGCGGCCCCAGCGTTCGCCGTACTGCGGACGGGCGAGAAGGTTGCGCACCCATTTTTCCCACACCCCAGGCGGCACCTTGCCCTCGGCGCACTCGGACAGGAAAGCGTCCATCTCCTCAGGCGAAGGCGGCAGGCCGATGACATCGAAGAACAGCCGGCGCAGCAGCTCACGCGGCGTGGCGGCGCTGGAGGGAGCCATGCGCGCGGCCTCCATTTTGTTCAACAAAAAGCGGTCGGTGCGCGTGCGCGGCCAGGCCGGGTCATGCACCGCCGGTTCGGCAGAAACGAGCAACGGCTTGAACGACCACGGCACCGGCTTCGGCTCGTTCTTCTTGTCCGCATGCGCGACCGTGCCCGCCAGCAGGAATGCGGCGAGTGCTGGCAGCAGGGCGGTGGCGGCGGAGATGCGCATAGGCGTTTTACAGCCAGGGCGGGGGATTCCTTTCAAACAGTGTGCGGGGAAGGCGGTGGCCAGGCGGTGGGGAGGGAATCGTTTTTGCCCGCCGGTGTGCGATGCACGGGTGTTTGGTCTTGCAGAGGCGCGGGGGGTTCTTTCAAATGGACAGCGCTTCGCCCATGAACATCCCCCCTGCCGCCGCCATTGCCCTGGTCCTCAGTCTGCTGGCTTTTGCCGGGGTTCAGCGGAGCCTGCGCGGCCGGCCCATGACGACGCGGCTGGCGTGGTTTTTCCCGCTGATGGTGCTGGCCCTGCCGGGTGCCTTGTTCGGGCTGTACTACCGCCATGTCCTGCCTGAGTGGGAAGGGTTTTACACACTGCGTTCCTGGCCGGGCAGCGAGCTGCTCATGGTCTTCGTGGGCGCCGCCGGTGGTGCGCTGGCGGCGATGCTTTCACGCGTGCTGGCGGTGTTCCCGTTTCTGCTGGCCGCAGCGCTGGGCGCCGCCCCCCTGGTCAAGTCCTTCGTGGACCCTCTCGCGCAGGGCGACATCAAGAACCGCTGGGAGGGCGAGGTGTGCCTGCAGTCCACTGGCTCCACCTGCGGCCCGGCCAGTGTGTGCACCATGTTGAAGCATTTCGGCATCACCGTGACCGAGGGCGACGTGGCCCGCGCGGCTTACACCACCATGAGCGGCACGGAAGCCTGGTACCTCGCGCGCTTCGTCCGCCGCCAAGGGTTGATGCCGAGGTTTTGTTTTCGTGACACCTTTTCGCCCGAGGCAGGCCTGCCGGCCATGGTCGGCGTGCATCAGGGCAGCACCGGCCACTTCATCGTTGTGCTGGAGCAGACCGGCAGCCAGCTCACCATTGCCGATCCCATGAGAGGTGAGGAACATCTGTCCATGGCGGAATTCCAGCACCGCTACCAGTTCACCGGCTTTCACATGGTCATCAGCCGGCAGTGAGCGAAATAGGAAGGCCCTCTTGACTCGAACGCAAGTAATCCCCAGCGATGGGCATGGACATTGACCCCCAGATCATGACCGCCCTCCGCATGCGCCTGCAGGCCGCGCTCCGGCCCCGAGGCAGGCACCCTCCATCCACCCGAATCTGGCTCAATCCGACCGAATCCGACCCGATCCAACCACGAATAAATCTCGCGCCCCACTGGGAGCGGCAAGATGCACGCCGCTCCCAGTACGGCACCCGATCGCACTTGAGCCAGGGATTACTCTCTTCTCGATATGACTTGTGTGCAACTACGAGGGCTACACCACGCGAAAATACGCCACCCTTTTGATTCTTCCGATAAACCGCACCTCTTTGCTTGCGTTTCCCACCGCCCGCCTTTCCCATTCATTCTCCGCGCATGAAATCCCTCGTCCTCTGCTTGTCGCTCCTCTCCGCCGTTCTTGCCCAGGCCGAACCGCAATGGATCTGGTCCACGAAAGCGCCCAAGGCCAATGACAAGGCCAGCTTCCGCAAGACCATCGAGGTGCCGGAGGGCATCACCTCTGCCGTGCTGGACTACACCTGCGACAACGGCGCGAAAGCCCGGATCAATGGTCAGCCCGTCAAGGAGAACCCGGACTGGATGGAGCCCACCAAGGTGGACATCACCAAGCTGATCAAGCCTGGCAAGAACGAAATCTCGGTGGACGGCACCAACCACGGCGGCATCGCGGCGCTGTTCGTCAGGATCACCCTCACCGGCGCGGACAAAAAGACCTTGGTCATCACCACCGACACCACCTGGGAGGCCACCGCCACCGGCAGCAATGCCTGGAAGCCAGCGGTGGACATGGGCCGCTACGGCGCCGGCCCTTGGGGCGATGCGCTTAGCGGCAGGAGCAAAGGCGGCCGTGGCAATCCCGATGAAGCCATTGATCCCAAGGACATCGAAGTGGTGAAGGGCTTCAAGGTCGAGCGCCTGTACACCGTGCCGAAGGAGCAGGAAGGCTCCTGGGTGAGCATGACCGTGGACCCCAAGGGCCGCCTCATCGTCTGCGACCAGTACGGCGGCCTCTACCGCGTCACCGTGCCGCCGCCCGGCTCGGGCGACAAGACCACGGTTCAACCTTTGGATGCGCACATTGGCGGTGCGCACGGCCTGCTGTATGCCTTCAACAGCCTGTACGTGATGCTCAATGAAGCCGGCGCCGAGCCTAACAAGAAGAAGCTCACCACAGGCCTGTGGCGCTTGAAGGACAACGGCAACGACACCTTTGGCGAGCCGCAGCTCATTCGTGCCATCAAGGGCGGCGGCGAGCACGGCCCGCACGGCCTGAAGCTTTCGCCCGATGGCAAGAGCATCTACTTCACCTGCGGCAACCACACCAAGCTGCCGGAGGACATCAATGGTTCCACTGTCGCCACCGGCGCGACCAATGAGGACCACATCCTGCCGCGCATGTGGGATGCCAACGGCCATGCCCGCGGCATCCTGGCCCCAGGCGGTTACATCTGCAAAACCGATCCTGAGGGCAAGAAGGTGGAGTACTTCTGCGGCTGCTTCCGCAATGCCTACGACATCGCCTTCAATGCCGAGGGCGACCTGTTCACCTATGATTCCGACATGGAGTGGGACATGGGCACGCCCTGGTACATGCCCACCCGCGTGAACCACTGCGTGAGCGGCGGTGACTACGGCTGGCGCTCCGGCCAGGGCCGCTGGCCCGCGTATTATGCGGACTGCCTGCCCTCGCCGCTGAACATCGGCCCTGGCAGCCCCACGGGCGTCACCTTCGGCACCGGCGCCCGCTTTCCGGCCAAGTACCAGCGCGCCTTCTTCATGGACGACTGGACCTACGGCACCATGTACGCCGTGCTGCTCACCCCCGATGGCGCCACCTACAAGGCGGAGAAGACCGAGTTCGTCAGCGGCAAGCCCCTGCCGCTCACCCAGGTGCTTATTCATCCCGATGGCGCGATGTATTTTACCATCGGCGGC
>FTBX01000125.1_pt1 | contig 11473 bp, 7 predicted proteins | sample 1639461 | NCBI WGS metagenome assembly FTBX01 (sample SAMEA3914864, study PRJEB12502) | metagenome | biome: forest; material: soil | place: USA | collected 2012-03-12 | depth 0.3 m
CGCGGCAGGAAAATGCGAAACTCCGTGCCGTGCCCCACCTCGGACTCGAGCTCGATCCACCCGCCGGCCTGCTCCACAATGCTGCGCGCCATGGCCAGCCCAAGGCCGGTGCCCTTGCCCTTCGGCTTGGTGGTGAAAAAGGGCTCGAACACCCGCTTGCGCACGTCCTTGGGAATGCCGCAGCCGTTGTCCTTGATCTTGACCACCACGTAGTCCCCGGGCGGCTGCGGGAAAGTCTCGTTATGCACCGCGTCCACCTTGGTCAGGTTGGTGGTGCTGATCTCGATGAGGCCGTTGTTTTCCGGAAGCGCGTCGCGTGCGTTGAGGGAAAGGTTGAGCAGCACCTGCTCGATCTGCACCGGCTCCACCGTCGCCTTCCAGGTGTCCTTGCCCACGTAGGTGCGCAACGTCACCTTCGGGTCAATGCTCGCGCGCAGGATGTTCTGCACCTCGTGAACGATCTCGCACAGGTCTGCGTCCGCCCGCGGCGCCGTCGTCTTGCGGGAGAAGCCCAGGATCTGGTTCACCAGCTCGCCGGCCCGGTTGGCCGCGCGCATCGCCCCTTCCAGCTTCTCGCGCTGGCGGGCGGGATCATCCTCCAGTTCAGCCAGGCTGAGGTTGCCGCGAATGGCGGTCAGCAGGTTGTTAAAATCATGGGCGATGCCGCCGGCGAGCTGGCCGATGGACTCCAGCTTCTGGCCGTCCTGCAGGCGCGTGGCAAGCTGCCGCTCATCCGTGCGGTCCTGGAACATCCAGAGGCGGCCCAGGGCCATGCCCTTCTCGCTGCGCACGTCCACGCAGCGCGCCTGGATCGTGCGCGGGTCCGCGTCCGCCGTCTCCCACTCCCCTTCACCGCCGCCCGCGGCGGCGTTCTGCCAGCGCAGCCAGGCCTTGCGAACCTCGTCCGGCTGCTTGAACTGCCCCGCCACCTGGCTGAGCCATGCCTCGGCATCCAGGCCGCGCTGGTCCTTCTCCGGCTCCAGATGCAGGAGCGCCCGCGCCTTGTCATTGATCAGCGAAAGCCGCCCCTCGCTGTGCATGAACACCACCGCCTCGCTGCACGTGTCCACGATCGCATGCAGCACCTCGATGCCACGCATGGCCGCCTGCTCGATTTCCCCGAGCTGCCGGGCGCTCTCGGCCATCCTTTCCTCCAGCCGCAGGCGTCCCTCACGCTGCTCCGCCAGCGTCCGCGCCAGGGAATCGCGCATCACACCGTATTCCTCCGGCACCCAGGCCTTGGGCGCGGGCGCCTCGGCATTCTGGATAAGCATGCGCATGGCCGTGACCGAGTCCTTCAAAGGCCGCGCGATGGCGCCGCAGAGGGCCACGGAGGTGATGACAACACCGCAGCCGAGGATGCCATACCAGAGCCACGGCAGCGTGCCGCCCGGCAGGTAGCGCAGGCCAAAGGCCATGAGCGTGAGCGGCACCACTCCGGTCAGGAGCATCAGCACCAGGATTCGCAAGCGGAGGGCATTCATGGACGGGCGGGAGGAGGTTCCGGGTTCGGTAGCGAGACCGGCTTCCCCGGCATGTTCAGCCCGGACAAGACCCGCCTGCTGGCCAGGGGCTCATCCGCTGAAAGGTAGGTTTTGAAACGCATCACAATCTCGCCGGGGGAAAGCCCCATGGCGCGCGCCAGTTCTTCGGGAGGCCGGGCCATCGGGTCGCGCAGCCCGCTCACTTCATGCCGGCCCCAGGTGGTGTCCTGGTCCAGCACCTTGAGCCCCGGCTCCTTTTCCAGCACGGCCAGCAGCCGCTGCCAGCGGTACTCCTTCATCGCGATGACCACCAGCAGGCAGGCCAGCGCGCCGCCGCCCAGGGCCAGCACCCAGCCGCGCGGACGCGACGAGGCCACCTGGCTCACCAGGCCGCCCTCCAGCAGGCGGTCGATCGCCTCCTCATGCGTGCCGCCTCGCGGCGGCGGGCGCTCAAGCACGTTCTGGGCTTCCTCGCACAACAATTGCAGCGTCTGGCGCAGGTTGATCGGCGCGTGGCCGCGCACGCGCGCCACCAGCTTGCAACGCCAGCCCACCACCACCACCACCTTCGATGTCATCATGCCGCGCAGGCCGTCTTCATCCGGCACGCGCGTGCCTTCATCCTCCGCCTGCGCCGCCCGGCCGCCGCCATGCACTTCGTCGAGGCTGGGCTCGCCCGGCAGCCGCTGGCTTGAATGGCTTTCCGCCCTCCCCAGCACCGCTCCGCTGCGGTTGTCGAACAAGACCAGTTCCGGCACCTCGTGCCACTGCGCCTTTTCCTGGATGTGGCTCCATACCGGATCACCTTCCCACAACGCTTTCAGCGTCCACACCCACATGCGCGGCCGGGTCAGGCAAAGGCACACACGGCCCAGCGCTTCCACCACCCGCTCATGGCGGCGGTGACGCGCCGTGCGCAGCGCGTCCTCGATCACCGGTGCAAGCAGGTTCGCCGCCCGCTTGGGATGGTGCTGCAGGTCTTCCAGCGCCGCTTCCACCGGCTTGCGCAAGGCCGTGGCCCAGGCCCGCTTTTCCGGTTCGCCGGAGTTCTGCGAGGCAAAGTAGCGCATCACCTCCTCCGCCGCCGTGCGTTCCACCTCACTCTGGCGCCTGGACGCAGAACGGCGGCTGAAGACGGCCTCTTCCCAGGCCATCTCCGGCGGCTCAGATTCTGCCGTGGCGGAGGTCATATGCGGCGCAGTCGGTTCAAAATCAGCATCCTGTCAATCAGCTCAGCCCTGCGGCGGCTGTGCCGGGGCATTCCCTGCGGCGGCCTGTTTGGCCCGCCAGAGGGCCACCTGGCGCAGCATGGCCTTCTCAACCATGGCATCCACCCGGTCCTCCACCATCTGGTCCATCTTGGTCTCCATGCCCTTCACGGTCGTCGCAAGGCCCGCGGCCTGGTTGTCGATCCGGTCCGTCAAGGCCTTGGTCACCGCCATCCACGTTTCACGAAACCGCGAATCCGTCAGCCCCAGCTTGTCGTTCAGCGCACTGATGCTCATCACGGCGCTGAACACATCGCGCTTCAGGTCTTCCAGTTCCTTCTGCATTTCCTGGCGCAACGCCACCATGTCGCGGTGCAGCCCTGCGCCGAGTTCATCCATGCGCTCCATCAGCGCCCGGCGGCTGCGGGCCAGAGCGCCGTCCGTGACGCCGCGCAGCTCGCCCATCCGTCCCTCGATTTCCTTGTAATAGCTGCCAAACATCTGCATCCGCAGCGTCTCCAGGCTCGAGGCATCGGGCTCCTGGCCCTGCTGCTTTTGTTCCAGGGAAGCGATCAATGCGGTGGCGCTCACCCCGCCCATGCTGGTCGTGGGCGGCCTGGCGGCGGCCTGCGGCTGCGCCATCATCTGCTGCGGCACCGGCGCGGCGCGGAACGCCGCATCGGTATGCCCTGTCGTCGCAGCCCAGGCCTGCTGGCCCGCCTCCATCGGCGATGGGCGCGCCTGCGGTGCGGAAACGGCGGGTTGCACGGGCATCATGCCCGCGTTCCGAAAGGCAGGATCCACCTGCGCCTGCGGCACCGGTCCCGTGGGATGTGGAGAGTGCCTGAGCGGGGCGATGCCGAAGGGTGTCGCGCGACCGGGATCCATGCGCGGACCCGGGCCGCTGTTATCGCCAAACACTTCCGCAAGGCCCGCAGTGAGCGGCCCGGGCACGCTCCCAAGCGGAGCGGCGCCCTGTTGCGGGGGAGCCTGAAATGCGTTGGAAGGATAGGTGGGATCGGCAATGGCTGGCATAAGCGGAAGAGGGTGATCGCTATTACATTAACACGTCATTTCGATAATTTCCATAAATATTTGCTGTTATTGAACTTTTTCTCCGCTGAGCTATCAACCAAGCCACATCCTCTGGCCTGCCAAACCGTTCATCCCCGCCTATCGGCTTGCCTGCGGGTCATTTCCCGCTGACTGAACCTCCGTGACCGAAAATCCCTTTCCCGCTGTCGAACCCTCCCCCGCACGCCGGTTCGGTCTCTGGGCCCATTTTCTTCTCATCCTGCCTCTCCCCCTGCTCGCCGGCTTGGTCGGAACCACCAGGCACGCGTCCCACCGGGCGGCACTCTCCGACAACTGGAAGGGCCTGCTCGTCACCTGCGCGGTGGAAATCCTCATCTTCGCTGCCATCCTTGCCGTCGCCCTCTGGCTCTCACGAACCACCCGCGATCACCTGATGCTCCGGCTGCGCCACCCCTGGCGGGCGCTTTTCCTGGGTGCCGGCTACTCCGTCGCCCTGCGGGTGGGGCTGCTCGTCATCGCCGCCCTGGTCGCCGGTCTCCTCATCGCCACCCACGTCATCACGCCCCGCTCACTGGAGGAGTTTTCCACCGCCAACCGCCCCGACGTCGAATCCCTGGTGAACATCGGCGCGCTCAAAAACGATCCGGCGTACTACTGGCTCACGCTCACCCTCGTCAGCTTCGGTGTCGCCGGCTTGCGCGAGGAACTCTGGCGCGCCGCCTCGATTTCGGTGTTGGGCCGACTCTGGCCCCGGGTGTTTGGCGGCACCGCCGGCCCGTACGGCGCCGTGGTTCTGACTGCCGTGATTTTTGGCCTCGGCCACACCGCCCAAGGAGTGCTGGCCATGGCCTTGACCGCCGTGCTCGGCCTCATGCTGGGCGCCATCATGGTCTTCCACCGCTCCCTCTGGCCGGCCGTCATCGCCCATGGCTGTTTCGATGCCACCACCTTTGCCCTGCTGCCGCTGGCAACGAAGTTCCTGGAGAAGGCGCACTGAGACCAGGTTTATACCACGGACAGTTGAAAACGAGTCGATATGGCAGGGCGGCAAAGTGGCTCACGTCGCCCTCGACGTGAATCAATGATCCTGCGCAAAGCGCCTGACTTTCCACGCGCCCATGCAGGCCGTAAAGGAGGGCATGCAAGGGCGCTGCGCGCCAGGGGTTGCGATTCACGTCGAGGGCGACGTGAGCCACCTCTGGTGCTCAGCGCCCACGCCTGCGCATGAATATGGAGAGTATCGAGGGCAACCCGCCCTCAGTACACGGTGTCGGCGTCCACCCATAGAGGGGCAAAACTACGCCTCCCTTGATAAAATCAGCTCCCGCTTCCGGTTTTCCAGAATCGCCGCCAGATCTTTAAGGCACGGCTTCAACAGATGATGCTTGAAGCCCGCCTTCTGGCTGCGGAGACGATCTTCCACCGAGCCGTAGCCGCTCATGGCCACCGCGTACAGGGGGCCCGGCGCCTGGAGTTGTTCAAGAAGCTCCCAGCCCGTGCCATCTGGAAGCCCGATGTCTGACAAAAGCAGATCACATCCGCTCTGCGGGACGGATTTAAGGGCCTCGGCCATCGAGGACGCGGTCTCCACCTCATACCCTTTCCTTTCAAGGTAGCGTCGAATCAAGCGGAGCGTGTCCTCATGGTTTTCGACGATGAACACCTTTAGCGACGGGCCGGGCGCTAAAGGTGGGATGTTCATGGCGTCTTGCTTCGCTACCCGCTTGCCAGATGGCTGTTTATTTCATCCTGGGGACGGCCTCGCAGTCTAGTTCAATCGATTGGAAGCTCCATCCTCAGGGTGGTTCCCTGCCCCGTCCCTTCGCTAAAAGCGGTAATGGTGCCTCCATGGGCGACGGCGATGGCCTTTGCGATGGCAAGTCCCAGCCCCAGCCCTCCGAAGCGGCCGGCGGTGGAGGGGTCGCCCTGGCAAAACCTTTCAAAGATTCCGTGCAGTTCCACGGAGGGAATGCCGATGCCAGTGTCCGACACTTCGACCCTCAAGGCGTGCGGCTGGTTCGAAGTTCGGATGGTGAGGGTGCCTCCCGGCGGGGTGAACTTGGAAGCGTTTTTAAGGAGGTTCCAAAGGACTTGCTGAATTCTCGTCGCATCCCCCACAAGGGCATGGCGGGTGGCTTCCAGGGCCAGCACAAGCTCCTGATTTTTGGCAGCCAGGTCCCCCTCGCAAACCTCCGCCGCTGCCTGGATGATCTGGTGCATGTCCGCAGGCGCCTTCTCAATCTGCATGGCGCCGCGGCTGATGCGTGTGACATCCAGCAGGTCATCGATGAGGCGGCATTCCACTTCCACGTTGCGTTTGACGAGTTCAAGGGCTTCGAGCGCCTCGGCGGAAAGGCTCGGTTCGTCCTCAATGATCATCGCCGCCACGGAGATGGGTGTCAGAGGCGTGCGCAGCTCATGTGAAAGAACGGCAAGGAACTGGTCTTTGGCCAGGTTCGCCGCCTCCGCTTCACGCCTGCTGGCTTCGAGCGCGTTCCTGGCTTCGAGCGAGTCGGTTTGATCGCGAAAAATTTTCACAAAACCGACGGCCCCACCCGTCGAGTTTCGCATCGCCATGAGCCCGCCGCTCGCCCAGAAGGTGCTGCCGTCCTTGCGTACATACCAGCGTTCCTCGAAGACGCGGCCTTCCGCAAGGGCTGCTTCAGCCTCCAGCACCGGCACGCCGTTTTCCCTGTCCGGATCAGTGAAAATCACATCCGCCGAACTGCCGAGGATTTCTGGTTCCAGATAACCTAGCATTCGCTGGGCGCCACTGTTCCAGCTTGTGACCTTGCGCCCCAGATCGAGGGTGAAAATCGCGTGTTCATGCGCGCTTTCCAGCACCAGCCTCAACCGCTCCTCCGAAGCGCGCAGAGCTTCTTCGGCAGCCTTGCGGGCAGTGATTTCAAGGAAGGTGATGACCACGCCGGCAATGCGGTCCTCCAGCGTGCGGTAGGGCAGCATCCGGGCGATGTACCAGTTCTGCGCCGTGTCCGACGTCTCGCGTTCGGAGGGCTTCAGGGTTTCAATGACGCGGACCGCATCCGACTCCAGTTCAGGGTAATTCAGCCTGTGCTTGAGGTCCGCCAGCGGCCTTCCAATATCCGTGGGAATGAGCTTGAAAAGCAAGACCGCCGTCGGGGTATAACGGGTGATGCAAAGCTTGCGGTCGAGGAATACCGTGGCGATTTCCGTCGCGCCGATCAGGTTGCGCAGGTCACCGTTGGCGTTTCCGAGCTCATCCACGTTGCTCTTGAGCTCGGCGTTTACCGTGGTGAGCTCTTCATTGATGGACTGAAGTTCTTCGCGGCTGGTCTCCAGTTCCTCGGTGGCGAACGAAGCTCCTCGTTCATCGCCTGCAGCTCCTCGTTGCTGGCCTTGAGCTCCTCCGTCGAGACCTCATACTGTTCGACCACGCCCTTCAGGTACGTCCGCGTGCTCTCCATCTCCCGTTCAAGCTGCCTTACCATCGGCTCCGGCTCCCTGCGCACCGGGGAAGCGGCGGGCGCGGGGCTGTCACGCAGGTCGAAGACCACGACCAGCAGGCCCGCATCAATGTCGTGCGCGGGGGAGATGCGGATGTTCAAGACCTTGGGCCTCCCTTCAAATTCAAAGGGAATGTCCTGGATTTCTACTGTCTGCCCCGTCTGGCCAGCCTCGTTAAAGGCGGCGCGCAGCTCGATTCGCAGCATGGGATGAACGGCCCGCAGCAGGTTGCGTGTGGGTTCCCCTCCCGAAGGCTGCAGGAACTTTCCCGCGTTTTCGGAGAGATGCACGATTTCATGGTCCAGCGTCACCAAAATCGAAGGCGGCGATACGTGCTCAATCAGCTTGTAGTGAAGTTCGCTGTATGACAGCAGCCGCTGCTCTTTGCCCTCGCGGCCGGGAATGACAAAATTCAGCGGTGCGTGAGGATGCCCGGCCGCCCCCGAGACAGCCGGCCGCTCCGCGTTCGGAATGCCCTCTCCCCGCACGTATCCTTCAAATGAACGCGGCGCCGTCAGAGGAAGGCTGCGCTGGTCCGAAGAGTGGCGGCGTGCGTAGATCCTCTTTTTCTTGTCGAGCACTTCAAAAATGGCGCTGCCATCCTCAGGGGCCTCACAAGAACCCAGGAACAGCCGGCCTCCAGGACGCAGGGCAAAATGAAAAACATCCATCACCTTCCTTTGGGCGTCCTTGTTCAGGTAGATGAGCAGGTTCCGGCAGGAAACCAGGTCGAGACGGCAAAAGGGTGAGTCGCGAAGGATGTCGTGGACAGCGAACAGGATCATTTCCCGAATTTCCCTTTTCACCCGGAACCCTTGATGGTCCTTGGTGAAATACTTGCCCAGCAACACCTCGTTGACATCCGCCGCGATGGTCTCGGGATACAGACCGCTGCGCGCCGCCTTGATGGCCTCCGCGTCAAGATCAGTGGCGAACACTTGCAGGATGGGCGGACTGTCGAGCTTGCGGGCATGTTCGCAAAGCAGCATCGCAATGGAATAGGCCTCCTCCCCGGTGGCGCAGGCCGCCACCCACACGCGCACCGTGTCCGAGGAGCTTTTGCCAATGAAAAGATCAGGTATCCGCGTGGCCAGCGCCTCAAAGCAGTCAGAGTCGCGGAAAAAATTGGTCACGCTGATAAGCAGGTCCTGCAACAACGCGCTGGCTTCGCCTGAATGCGTGCGCAGGTATTTCAGGTACTGGCACAGGTCGACAACGCCGTTGACCTGCATCCGGCGGGAAATCCTTCTCAGGATGGTCGCCCTTTTGTAAGATGAAAAATCCCTGCCGGTGCTTGTGCGGAGATAGGCCAGCACATTCCGCAGGTTTTCCTCGTGCTCGTCAGCCTTGTTCTGCGCGTCCGAGGCGCTCGGGCCGTCTTCTTCCGATGGAAGGACGAGCTGGGTTTGTCTTTCCACGAAGCTTTCAATCGCCGCAGGCATGTCAGCGACCTTCAAGATCCAGTCCACCATCCCGGTTGCGATGGACGTACAAGGCATTCCAGGATGCTCCGCTTCCTCCGGATCCTGGACAATGGCCAGCCCGCCCCGCTCCTTGATTCGCTTGATGCCAATGGCGCCGTCGCCATCGGCGCCCGACAAGACAACGGCGACGGCGTTCGGCCCGTGAGTGTCTGCCAGGGTGCGGAAGAACAGGTCCACTGCGGCTCTTCTGCCGCGTTCGAGGTTCAGTGGGGTCAGCCGCAGGGAGCCGTCAATGGAAGTGAGAAACTTCCCGGGCGGAATCACATACACTTGGTTGAGTTCCACCCTCATGCCATCCTGGGCCTCCTGCACTTTCATCGGAGTGGCACGCTGAAGCAGTTCCGGCAGCAGGCTCTCATGCTCGGGGGAGAGATGCAACACCACGACAAAGGCCATGCCCGGGGCGGGCCTCATGTGGTGGAAAAACTCCTGCAGGGCCGGGATGCTGCCGGCAGAGCCGCCCAGCCCCACAAGGCGATGCGACTCATGGCCCCGGGCTGGCACCCCATTTTCCATCTCGTCAGCCGCCTCCTCCTCAGCAGTATCGGGTGACGCGCCGTCAGTCCGGAAAACGGATTTTTCTTCCCCGGCTTGCGAAGGCAGAGGCACTTCGGAGTCCGCGGAAGGGCCTTTGCGCATGTCTCATGGTAGCGAGCCCCCCCAGGAAGGCCAGCAAGGAATGGGGAAAGGATGGAAAACACCATCGTGACGCGCGCCCCACGCAGCCATGAAGATGAAGGGCTGGAAAAGGTGCATTGAGAGCGGGTTTGACGGATGATGCTGCTGAAAGTCTCGGAAGCTGCCAGCTCCGTGCGGCGGCACCAAAGTCCTTTTCCCCCTTTGCATTCTCCGGCCCCTTCCCTAGCTTAGCCTGCCTGTGAACGCCTCGCCTTCCCCCCCTTGCGTGCTGACCATCGCCGGATCCGATTCATCCTGCGGGGCCGGGGTGCAGGCGGATGTGAAGTCCATCACCGCACTGGGCGGCTACGGCCTGAATGCCCTCACCAGCGTCGTCTCCGAGACGCCCGGCAAGGTCTCCGCCATCCAATGCCTGCCGCCCGAGTTCATTGCGGACCAGATGCAGGTGCTGTTCAACGGCTTTCCCATCGCCGCGGCCAAGACCGGCATGCTGGGCGGCATCGACCAGGTGCAGGCCGTGGTCGCCACCTGGATCACCATTGGCAAAAACATCCCCCTCGTGGTGGATCCCGTCATGGTGGCCACCGGCGGCGGGCGCCTGCTGGACGAGGATGCCATCGACACCGTCACCACCCTGCTCTTCCCGCTGGCGAAGGTCATCACGCCCAACCTGGATGAAGCCGCCGTGCTTTGGGGCGATCCCGTGACCACCCGCGCCGAAATGGAGACCTGCGGCCACGATCTCGCCACCGCTCATGGCTGTGCCGTGCTGGTCAAGGGCGGCCATCTCACCGGCGACACGGCCGCCGACGTGCTTTGCGAGGGTGGAAAGTCCAGGTGGTTTGAAAGCGAGCGTGTGCCCGGCGTACATACCCATGGCACCGGCTGCAGCTATTCCGCGGCGATCGCCACCGGCTTGGCAAAGGGCTTGCTTCTTCATGAGGCGGTGGGCGCTGCCAAGACTTTCGTGGCCCGCGCCATTGCACAACATTTCGCCTGGAACGAGGTTCACGCCCTCAACCACTTTGCGCAGCCATGAACCGGCTACTCCTCATCTTCGCGGCCCTCGGCTCCGGCACCCTCGCCCCGGGAGCCGAGTCCCGGGCGACGCCGCCCGTTGATGAAGTGTCCCAGGCCGCCATCCAGTCCGCCTTTCAAATCCTGCGCCGTGACTACATCCGGCGCGAAGACCTGACCTTGGAACAACTCAACCGCGCCGCCCTCCGCGGCCTGCTTGAACGTCTCGACTTTGGGGCCGAACTGATCAAGAACGACGCCTCCGCCCCCACCGTGGAAAGCCACGTGGCCACGGAGGTTCTTACGCCGCGCATCGCCTGCCTGCGCCCCGGCGCCTTCACCAGCGAAGAGGTCGCGCCTATGCGCACGGCCCTCGGCAAGTTCAAGGAGCAGGGTGCCGAACATGTCTTGCTCGACCTCCGCTCCCCCGCCGCGCCCGGTGACTTTGAGACCGCGGCGGCGATGCTGGAGCTGTTCCTGCCCAAGGGGCTGCTGCTCTTCAAGCTCCGCCAGCTCGGCGCGGGCGAGGCCCAGCCCATGCTCTCCCGCCGTGATCCCGCCTGGTCCGGCAGCCTGACGGTGCTCGTTGATGGCGAGACCAACAACCTGGGCGAAACCATCGCAGCAGTCCTGCGCCAGCAAAAGCGCGCCGTGCTGGTGGGCTCGCCCACCCGCGGCGCCACCGTGCGCTATGAGACCGTGCCCATTGAGGCCGGCTGGCGGCTGCGCTTCGCCCGTGCGGAGGTGCTGCTGGCGGATGATTCTTCCGTCTTCCGCCGCGGACTGAAACCGGACCTCGCGGTAAACCTTGATGCGAAGGCCAAGCACAATCTTTTCACCGCACCCACCATGAAGGCGGGCATCTTCGAGGTAGCGCGGCCCCGCTTCAATGAAGCCGCGCTGGTCTCCAACAAAAACCCGGAGCTGGACGACTACATCCGCCGCAGCGGCGGCGAGGTGATGAGCTACGACAACCCCGGCAAGCACGACACGGTGCTGCAGCGCGCGGTGGACATGCTGCTCACCAACGACCAGCTTGAGCGTTCCCGCCTGGACTGGCAGAAATCCGGCTCCGCCTTCGAGCAGAACGAGAACGCCACGACCGAGCCGGCCCTTCCGC
>FTBX01000367.1_pt1 | contig 11423 bp, 10 predicted proteins | sample 1639461 | NCBI WGS metagenome assembly FTBX01 (sample SAMEA3914864, study PRJEB12502) | metagenome | biome: forest; material: soil | place: USA | collected 2012-03-12 | depth 0.3 m
CCACCACCCCATGAAACCCGCCCCCGATTCCACCGCCCTTCCTTCCCGCCGCAGCCTGCTGGCCGGAGCAGCGGCGCTTGTCAGTGGCGGCGCCCTGCTGCCACGCCGCGCAGCCGCCCAGGATCACGAAATGGCGCACATGCACCACGGCGGTCACATGGGCGGCATGGACCATGGCAGCGCCTCCGTCAAAATGAGCCCCGGCAAGCTCACCCCCGTCAGCACCGGCAAGACCGAACCCCTGCACCCGGACGGCATCAACTACCGCCCCGTCATCACCCCCAATGCCCGCACCCTGCCCTGGAAGCTGGTGGATGGCGTGAAGGTGTTCCACCTCATCGCCGAGCCCGTGGTGCACGAGTTTGCCCCCGGCCTGGTGGCCGAGTGCTGGGGCTACAACGGCCGCGTGCACGGCCCCACCATCGAGGCGGTGGAAGGCGACCATGTGCGCATCTACGTCACCAACAAGCTCTCCGGCCCCACCACCGTGCACTGGCACGGGCTGCTCATTCCCAGCGGCATGGACGGCGTGGGCGGCCTGAGCCAGAAGCCCATCGAGGCGGGCGAGACTTACAAGTATGAGTTCACGCTCCGCCAGCACGGCACCTTCATGTATCATTCCCATCATGATGAGATGACGCAGATGCAGCTTGGCATGATGGGCATGTTCATCATCCATCCGAAAGAGCCCGAGCCCAATCCGCCGGAGCGCGATTACGCCCTGCTCATCAGCGAATGGAAGATCGAGGTGGGCGCCCGCCGCCCTGATCCCAATGAGATGACGGACATGAACGTCTTCACCATCAACGGCCGCTGCTTTCCCGGCACCGCACCGCTGCTCGCGCAGAAGGGCGACCGCGTGCGCCTGCGCTTTGGCAATCTCAGCACGATGAGCCACCACGCCATGCACATGCACGGCCATGTGTTCAAGGTCGTCGCCACCGATGGCGGCCCCATTCCTGAGGCCGGGCAGTGGCCGGAGATCACCGTGCACATGCCCACCGGCAGCACCCGCACTGCTGAGTTCACCGCCAGCAACACCGGCGACTGGGTGCTGCACTGCCACATGCTGCACCACGTGATGAACCAGATGGGCCACCAGTTTGGCAACATCATCGGCATGAACACCAAGGGCATCGACGACCGCATCTCCCGCCTCCTGCCCGGCTACATGAGCATGGGTGCCGACGGCATGGCCGACATGGGCGAGATGGGCATGGAGGTGCCGCGCAATTCCATCCCCATGATCGGCGGCCCAGGCCCCCACGGTTACATCACCATGGGCGGCATGTTCACCGTCATCAAGGTGCGCGACACCCTGCCCGCCGACGGCTCCGATCCCGGCTGGTACTCTCCGCCCCCCGGCACCCAGGCCACGCTTGCGGAAGCGGCGGATTTGAGGCGGGATGGGATTGAGGTTTGAGCCGCATGAATGAAAAGGGCAAAAAAATTGGAGGGCAAAAAGATTAAAAATCCCATTTTTTTGCCCTCCAATATTTTTGCCCTTTTCATTCATGCGCCTCCATCTCCTGCCGCGTCGCAATCGGAACATAGCCCACTTCAAACCCGGCCGGCGGGATTACGATCTGGGCAGGATCCAGGTCCGCCAGCTTGCCGGTGGTGGGCGGAGCGAGATAGTCGCGGTCCTTGGTCCAGGCGCGGTGCAGCTTTTCCACCTTCGCCTGCATGTGCTCGCGCTCCTCGGGCGTCAGATCGGCGTTCAGCAGCGCTGGCTGGTCGGCGAAGCGATACCAGTAGTACGTCACCACGCTGCCATCGCCCAGGTGCGCCTTGAACGGACCGGCCACGGGGCCGGGCTTTTTGAAGGAGCTCTCCGGCACCTCCGGTGTATCATACGGCTCCGGCGGGGGCTCCTTCGGGCGGTGAAACCCGGCCTTGTCCAGCCCGCTGCTCGCAGGCACATCGGCGGCCTTCACGGCGGCCCAGTGGCTCTTGCCGCCTTCGTTGACCAGGTGGTAGTACTCCGGCAGCGTCACCTTGCCGCCAGCGGGGGTGGATTCGCGCTTCACCACCTTGTCATCCCACTGATAGCCATAGGTCATCGAATCCGGCGCTATGGGGGTGGCAAAGGCCTTCCAGTCCATCGCCACCTTTTGCTCCTTCGGCGTCTTCTCCAGGTAGATCTTCCAGGTGGAACCGCCCTCGGGTTTGAGGGTTTGCACGTGGGCGCCCTGCGGATCGATGGCTCCGCCCGCGGCCGGGCCGCCGGCGAACCAGTGTCCTACACTGTCCCAAAGCGCCTTGCGACTGTAGGAGGTGAGGCGGTGCAGCACCACCGTGCGGCCGTCGGGGCCTGCTGGAAAAGAGGTGGGTGCGACACGGGCATACGTTTCATCCCCGGTGCTGATGGCGGCGGGCACATACTGCGTCTCCATCTGAAAGGGTTTGTTCGGGGCCGAGGGGCGTGAATCCAGCAGCAGCCCGGCATAGGCGGGGTTCACCACGGCGGAGTGCGACCAGAAGAACGGCGTGAAGAAGCACACCGGCCCCTTGAAGTTGCCCGTGCTGAGGAACAGCGTCCAGCACTGGTCGCCGGTCGGCACCGGCTGGCCCGCCGTCTGGGTTTTCGCCGCCGTCAGCGGCAGCGGCAGGTAGCCATAGCCGAACAGGTCGCCGAAGGTGCCCTGCTTGACATTCAGCCCATCAATGGGAAACAGCAGCCAGGGGCTGAGCTGGGCCACGCCGTACAGGCCCCGGGGCTTCGCCCAGTCGCCCGCGCCGTGAGCGGGGCCGTTGGCGATTTCTTTGAAGTTCACCGCCACGCCGCCCATGATGAATTTGGGCGTGGGGGTGGGGAAACGCGTGTCGCGCCACCAGCCCAGTCCGCCCTCGATGTCGGAGTACAGGTCCTTCGGCGGCCTGCCCTCGTACTGCGCGTGCATCCAGGTGCCAAACAGACCCGTCTGAAATCGGTGCCCGGGATACTGGTCGAGCAGCGCAAAGGCGGCGGCATAAAGTGAAAAGCCCGCGTTGAACTCCTCCGGCACCTTGTCCGCGCCGACCAGCAGGTAGCCCGCCATTTCACCCTTGGTCACCTCCGCAGCCCAGGAACCCGACGGCAGCGGCATCAGCAGGGCGGCAAGGACAGCAAGCAGACAGCGGGAATGGTGCATCCGCCCGTCCTATCGGTTTTTGAAAAGCCCGGCAATCCCTATCACGAGGCGAACCCAAAGTAGCCGCCTTCGCAAGAAGGTGGTCAGGACGGCGGTGGGCTGCGCTTCGGCTTGGCGCGGAGCCGCTCCTCCACTTTCTTGCGAAGGCGGCGGCTCTTCCCCCGATCCAAACTTCACCTGGACAAACCTCCCCGTGATTCCCACGAAAAAGAGTCATGCCCTCCCCACGTCAAAACCGCCTTCACCCCACCCCGCCGCCACTCCCCGCCCTATCAAGAGCAATCGCGGCTGATCCGACTCAATCCGACCGGATCCAACCGCAAAAGAGGGTGCGACGCCTCTTTCAACGCCTCAAAGGCGCCTTCTCAGATCAGGTCACAGCTCCGGCGCAGGTGCCAGCGGCCGTTTCTGCCGCAGCAGCAGGGCCAGCAGCAGAGGCAGCAGCAGGGCGCCCATCCAGACGAGATAGCCGGCCCCCAGGGAGACAACACGCGCCTCGTTGCCCTCGCCGCGCCCCAGGGAAATCACCTGGCCCACCAGCACCAGCGCATGCAGCCCCAGCAGGCCGGAGACGGCGCTCAAGATCATGGCCCGGAGCGTGCGGCCCGTCATCACACAGCCCAGCGCCGCCAGCGCGGTGAGGTTCGCCAGCCAGGCAAACTGCCCTCTCCCCAGCCCCCATGCCCCCAGCACCATCACCTCCATGCCCCGCCACACCTCACGCCGGCCCTCCAGATGAAACGCCGGCAGCATGCAGGCGGTCGCATACGCCACCACAAACAGCAGCAGGATCAGCGCCCGCCCCCTTGCCGAAGGCCGGCCGTCCGCTTCCGGAGCAACGTGAGAGGATGAGGCACTGCCAGCCATGGTGGCCCTTTGATGGCGCAAACTGGCGGGCCGTGGAAGCGAAAAGTACGAGGCCAGGCCGCGGCCGGTCTGCGGGCCTACTTCAACGCCGCCCGCACCGCCTCCGCGATCGGCGCATTGCCCGCGCCATCGGGATGAACACCATCCTTGCCGAGGCTGGCGGCGGGCACTAGGCCCTCAAGGCTGAGGAACTCGGCATGGAGCTCGGTGGTGAGCGCCTGGAAGCCCAAGTTGAGCTCATGAAGCTTGGCGGCGCGCTGGTCGGCAATGGGCTTGGTGGCGCCCAGGGCGTCCTTGCGGATGTTGGTCGGCCCGGCGAGGATCACGCGCAGGGCCGGGCCCCAGGCCTTGCGGCCTTTCTCGACCATGGCCCGCACATTGGCCACGGCCTTGGGCACGCAGCCGTCCGTGATGTCGCGCGAATCATTCATTCCCAGGGCGATGATCAGCACCTCCGCCTTCGGCTGCCGGGTGAGCATGGCGTCAAAATCCTTCAGCGAGTCCGTCGGCCGGCCTCCCCTGCCCTCGTTGATCATCTGCCACTTCCCGCCCGAGGCGGCCTCCACCACGGTCACCCAGAGCTGCGATTTCTGCGCCGCCGGCAGCGCCCCACCGGCGGTGATGGAATCGCCAAACACCACCACCTTGGCCGGCTCGGCGTGGGCGGCGGCGGTGAACAACAGAAGCACAAAAGCGGGAAGCGAGCGCATGGAATGGCAGCAACTGGCAAAGGAATGCACCGGCGCGCAATCCTTTTGTCGCTCGCGAAACTATTCCACCTTTATCCTCGCGCACCGGCCGCCGACCTACTGACGGGCGCCCGGCCAGGGCTCTCACCGGCCAGGCTTGGCAATGGGGAGCTGGTCCTCATCGATGGCGGAGGGCAGGCTGGGAACGTGATACACTTCGGTAACACCGGAGGCACGCAGGGCGGTCCACGCCGGGTCCTTCTCGGAAATCACGGTCTTCAGGCAAATGATGCGCGGGCCCACCAGCATGAAGCCGAAGCCGATGGAGCCCAGATGCAGCCGGGGCCGGACATCGAGCCCGATGGGCTGGTACAAGGAGATGCCCATGTCGCGCGAACTCTGCTGCAGGGCACGGATGAAGCCGGTCATCATGGTGGTGAAGCCATGGCCGAACACGCCGTCATAGGCAGGCTCAAACGGGTACTCCTGGCTCTCATGGCCGCGGGCGGAGGGAAAGCCGAAGTAGGCGATGCCGGATTCGACCTGGCCGCCGCCCTTGTCGCGCATGTAGGCGCAGGGCAGCAGCAGGCCGGAAAAGCCGCTGCGCAGGTAGCCGGCGAGGCTGTGGGCAATGAGCATGCTGTGGGCCTGCCAGGAAATGAGGGCCTGCTTCTTGTCGCAAGGCACGGGCTGCTGCTTGACGCCAAAGACCTCCTTGTCGCCGCACTGCATCACCAAGCCGAAATCGGCGCCGTCCTGCGGCGGTTCGTAGCGCACGGCGCCAAAGGGCAGAAAGAAGCGGATCGCCTTGAGCAGCTCCACCGGCGGGTCGAGAAGCTTCACTTCGCCCTGGGGAGTGTGGACGGTTGTCATGGCGCGATGCAAGGGAGGAGGCGCTCCGGCACCGGTCGGGAAAAGACCCGGCAGGCACCGCAAGCCCCGCTTTTTGATAGTGTACGTTTTCACCGCGCCTTTTGTCAATGTCATCACAGAGAATGGCCTGCGAGACGGGCAGGTTTGGATGCGTAGCCCGCCATGATGAATCTCTCCCGGCTCGCCTGCACCGCCCTCGCTCTTGGCCTCTGCCTCCCCTGCCCCGCCGCGGACCTGTGGCTGGCGGTGGGCTACGGCGGCCGGCGCATGATCTCCACCGACGGACAGAACTGGCAGATCACCGCGGAATGGGCGGAGAAGGGCGGCGACGACTCCAACAACCTGATGAGCGCCGCGTATGGCCACGGCAAGTTTGTGGTGGTGGGCGGCGGCGGCTTCTCGCGGGAAACCCAGGGCGGCCACATCCTGGTATCAACCGATGGCAAGGATTGGAAAGAGGTGCACAAGGAGCCCTTCCGGGTGAACCCGGTGATCATCGGCAACGGCCGCTTCGTTGCCGGCGGCCCCGAGCGCCGGCTGCTGTGGTCCGACGATGGCGAGACCTGGAACCACGGCGCGCAGATCCCGGCCGAGGGCTTCCCTGGCTGGGCGATGTGGTTCCGCCAGGGCGCGTATGGCAACGGCACCTATGTCTTCATGGGCGAGGGCGGGGCCAAGAAGGAGTTCTACTGGTGCATCACCTCGCCCGACGGCCAGGCGGCAAGCTTCCGCCGCGACCTGCCGCAGTTGCGCGCCCTGGCCTTCGGCGCGGGCATGTTCGTGGCGGTGGGCACCGAGGTCATCGCGACCTCGAAGGACGGCAAGGAATGGGCCGTGCAGCCCCGCCCGGGCGACAAGCTGGACTGGCTCACCTGGACCGGCAAAGCCTTCCTCTGCGGCGGCGGCTCCACGACCTACGCCTCTGCCGATGGCAAGACGTGGCAGCCCTCCACCCTGAAGCCCCAAGGCCACCCGATGTGGAGCGACGGACAGCGCTTCATCACCACCTCCTGGCCCGGCAAGATGGCCTTTTCAGCCGACGGCAAGCAGTGGATCAAGGGCAAGGAGATGACGCCCAACGGCATCAACCGCGTGGTGAAGGCGGAGTAAGACAGAGCCAAAGCTTTTGCAAAGGCCGCCATCTCATTCTAATCTCCACTCATGAATCCTTCTCCCACCCGCGACTCCTCCTCACGTCCTCTCTGGCTGCCCGTGCTGCTGGTGGCTGCGGCGCTCGGCTGGCGCGTGGCAAAACTGAAGTTTGGCGTGCCGGATTTCATCCCCAACTTCGGGCCATGGATGGCGCTGGCCTTTGCGGGCAGCCTTGTCATGCCGCGTTCCCTGCCCTGGTGGGTGTGGCCGGCCCTGTTCGTTGGCTGCGATCTCGCGGTCGGCACCGGCCAGATCGGTGAAATGTGGCTGGTGTACGCCTGCTACGGCCTTGCGGCCATCATCGGCGGCTGGCTGCGCAAACGCCCCAGCGTGATGCGCGCGCTGGGCGGCACGGCCATGTGCTCGGCCGCCTTCTATGTCGTCACCAACACCCAGGCCTGGGCCATGAGCCCCGAGTATGCCAAGACCTTCGCCGGCTGGGTCCAGGCGCTTACCACCGGTGATCCCGCCTGGCCCGCCACCTGGATCTTCGGCCTCAATTCGCTGTTCAGCGACCTGGCCTTCGCCTTCCTGCTCGTGCTCGCCTACAATGGTGAGGCCGTGGTGCGCAAGCTGCGCTCCCTGCCGCTCATTCGCCCCGAGGAAGCGGCTGCCGTGGCTGCGGCTGCCTGAGCGTTTATTGCCAAGGCGCGAAGCGCCCAAAGGAACGCAAACACTCCTGTGGCGCCTCACGACAACCTATTCGTCCTCCTGCGTTCAAAAAAAGTGGATGCATGTTATCTGGGGTGAATACCCCTACATCCCCAGGAGAGAGGCTCTCATCACTGCCGTACCTCTGTAAAAGATTGAATACTTTGTGAGACACTAAGGTCAAACTTGGCGAACCCCGATGTACGCCATGAAAACCCCGGCGGCCCTCTCACGAATCCCCTGGCTCGCAGCGCTAAGCCGCTTCGGTGCCGAAGAAGAACCCCTTCCGGAGCAGAAGCCTCCCCGCATTGGATTGTGCCTCTCTTCAGGCGGCGCCCGCGGCCTCGCCCACATCGGCGTGATCCAGGTGCTGGAGCAGGAGCACATCCCCATCGCGGCCATTTCCGGCTGCAGCATGGGTGCCTACATCGGCGCGCTGTGGGCCGCCGGTTTCAACGGCTCGCAGCTCGAAGAGCTCGCCAATGAGATCAAGGACCGGCGCACGCTCATCCGGCTCATGGACCCCACATGGGTGCCCTCCGAAGGCCTCATCCGCGGCCACAAGATCCGCAAGCACCTGGAGCGCTCCCTTGGCGGCGTGAACTTCGAGGACCTGGCCGTTCCACTGCTCACCGTCGCCACGGATCTCGACTCCATGGGACCCGTGGTTTTCGACAAAGGCAACGTGGCCGAGGCCGTCCATGCCAGCGCCGCCGTGCCAGGCGTGTGCGCGCCCGTGCGCATCAATGGCCGCCGCTTCACCGATGGTGGTGCCTCCGAGCCCCTGCCGGTCACCCTTCTGCGCCAGCGCTTCGGCGTCGATCGCGTGCTGGCCGTGAGCGTGGTGCCCACGCCGCTGGACATCGAGCAGTGCCGGGACAACGACTTCGGCCCGGTGCCCAAGCCCACGCGCAACCCGCTGGTCAAGATCTGGCGCGCCATCAACCTCATGGGCTACGGCAATGTCCTCGACACGTTTCGACGCTCGCTCTTCGCTTCGCAGATCCAGGTCACGGCCAAGGAGGCCCTGCATGCCGATCTAGTGTTGCACCCCTACTTCTGTGAAGCCCTGTGGTACGACTTTGAAAACTTTGACCGCTACATCAAATCAGGCCGCGACGCCGCGCGGGCCGCCCTGCCGCAAATCCGGGCTCTCCTGACCGCGACGCCTGCCCAGCCTTTCAATCAAGGAGGCTACTATGAAACTGCTCCATCATTCCCCCCAATGGGACCGCTCGCCGCCTGAAGTCTGGCGGCCATGGCAGCTCAAGAGGCTGCGCGATTACCTCACCAGCCGGGTGATCCCCTTCAGCAAGCACTACCGCGACCTGTTTGAGGACCACGACTTCCGTCCCGGCGACCTGAAGTCCCTCGATGACTGGCAAAAGCTGCCCTTCACCAGCAAGTGCGACCTCACCGTGCCCCGCGAGCAGCAGCGCGGCTTCGTGCTGGAGCCCAGCCCGGACCGCTTGAAGCATGAGCCCGGAGTGATCCTCCACAGCCTCATGCACGGCCGCGCCGACACCAAGGCCATGCTGGAGGCCGAGTTCCGCCCGCTGCTGCTCACCAGCACCACCGGCCGCAGCTCGGAGCCCGTGCCCTTCCTCAACACTAAGCACGACCTCCATAACATGGAGATTGCAGGCCGTCGCATCATGGAGTGCGGCCGCTCCTCGCCCGAGTTCCGCCACGTGAACATGTTCCCCTACGCGCCGCACCTGGCCTTCTGGCAGGCGCACCATGCCAGCCTCGGGTTTAACACCTTCATGGTGTCAACCGGCGGCGGCAAAGCGCTGGGCACGGAGGGCAACATGCGCCTCATTGAAAAGATCCAGCCCGACGTGCTCATAGGCATGCCCACCTTCATGTATCACATGTTGAGACAGGCGGTGGAGGCGGGCATGGTCTGGCCGAACCTGAAGCGCATCGTGCTCGGCGGCGAAAAGACCGCCCAGGGCCTGCGCGCGCACCTTCGCGACCTGTGCCGCGAGCTCGGTGCCGAAGTGCATGTGATCAGCATCTACGGCTTCACCGAAGCGAAGATGGCCTTCGCCGAATGCTGCTCCTCCACCGGCATCACGCCCACCGGCTTCCACATCTCGCCGGACCTGGCGCTGATCGAACTCATTGATCCGAAGACCGGCCATCATGTGGAGCCCGGCAAGCCCGGCGAAGTGGTGTTCACGCCCCTCGACTCGCGCGGCACGGTGGTGATGCGCTACCGCACCGGCGACATCATGGAAGGCGGCATGGTGTGGGACGAGTGTCCGCACTGCGGCCGCCTTTGCCAGCGGCTCAACGGCCCTGTCTCACGTGTCTCGGACGTGCGTTCGCTGAACCTCGACAAGGTGAAGGGCACGCTGGTGGATTTTAACATGCTCGAGCATCTTTTGGACGACCAGAAAGGCATCGCCGCCTGGCAGGTCGAACTGCGCAAACGCCATGACGACCCCATGGAGGTGGACGAAGTGGTGCTCCACGTCACGCCTGAAAGCGATATTTCCAAGCCTGACCTGGAACGGATGGTCAGCCGCCGCTTCCTCGAGGCCACCGAGCTTTCGCCCAATGAACTGGTCTTCCACCCCATGGAGGAGATGCGCGACCTGCTCGGCATCGGCCGCCTTCTGAAGGAGGAAAAGGTCGTGGACCATCGCAATGTCAAACCTCAACCCCATGCCGTATGAAGACTCAACTGATGGTGATTGATGGAGTGCGCACGCCCTTCTGCCGCGCGGGCACTTCTTTGGCCAGTTTTGACGCGGTTGAACTGGGCCGCATCGCGGTGAGCGCGTTGCTCACAAAGACGGGCATCGACCCCCACGGGGTGGATGAAACCGTGTTTGGCTGCGTAGGGCAGCCCGCCAATGCCCAGAACATCGCCCGCGTCATCGCACTGCGGGCCGGCATCCCGGAATGCAAGCCGGCGATGACCGTGCACCGCAACTGCGCCTCCGGCCTGGAGGCGCTCACCACCGCTTACGACAAGATGTGCGCGGGCCACGGCGATGTGTTCATCGTCGGCGGCACCGAGAGCATGTCGCAGATGCCGCTGTTCTTTTCGCCGCAGGCGGCGGAGAAGTTCACGCTGCTGTCCAAGGCCCGCAGCTTCGGCAGCCGCGTGGGCGCGGCGGCGCATTTCCGCCTCTCGGACTTCGCCCCCGTGGCCGGCCTGAAGCTGGGCCTTACCGACCCGGTTTCAGAACTCAACATGGGTGAGACCGCCGAGGTGCTGGTGCGTGATTTTGGCATCAGCCGCGAGGCGCAGGATGCCTTTGCCATGCGCTCGCACCTCCGCGCCGCCGGCAAGCCCGACCCGAACATCATCACAGTGTACGACAACGGCAAGGCCATCACCGCCGACAACGGCATCCGCCCGGATTCCTCCATGGAAAAGCTGGCGAAGCTGCCTCCGCTGTTCGACCGCAAGTGCGGCAGTGTCACCGCCGGCAACTCCTCCCAGGTCACCGATGGTGCCGTCGCCTTGCTCGTCGCCACGGAAGAAAAAGCCCGGCAGATGGGATGGACGCCGATGGGCCGCCTGGTCGATTATGCCTTCACCGGCTGCGACCCGAAACGCATGGGCCTCGGCCCCGTGCGGGCCATGGACGCCGTGCTGCACCGCACCCACACCCGGCTGGCCGAAGCCGGCGTGCTGGAGATCAATGAAGCCTTTGCCGCGCAGGTGCTGGCTGTGATGAAGTGCGTGCAGGACAAGACCGCCGCCCGCGCCTGCGGCCTGGAGGAACCGCTCGGTGAAATCGATCCCGCCAAGCTGAATGTGAGAGGCGGCGCCATCGCGCTCGGACACCCCGTCGGTGCCACGGGTGCTCGGCTGGTGCTCTCCGCCTTGCAGCAGCTCCGCGACACGGGTGAACGCCGTGCGCTTGTGAGCCTGTGCATTGGCGGCGGCCAGGGCGGCGCTGCGATTTTGGAAAGCGTCTGATGTTATGAACACAGGTCCGATATTATTTCATATGAATACGCACAGTGTGGAGGCGTGCGAAGCACCGTGGACTGCGGCAGCCTGCTGCCGCTTTCGGTCATGGCAGCCTGCTGC
>FTBX01000268.1_pt1 | contig 11407 bp, 4 predicted proteins | sample 1639461 | NCBI WGS metagenome assembly FTBX01 (sample SAMEA3914864, study PRJEB12502) | metagenome | biome: forest; material: soil | place: USA | collected 2012-03-12 | depth 0.3 m
CAACTGTCCAGATCCGTGCCCATCATGCCCGTGGCCGCAAGGTGGCGAAAGTCTTCCGCGAACCGGTGGGCATAGATCAGCGGCATGCCGGAGCGGCGGCCGGCGAGCATGAAGTTCGAGCGGAAGTAGATGCGCTTCGTGGCCTTGGCCCATGCGTCCCAGTCGTGCAGGCCCTCCACGCGGTACTTTTCGTCATCATAGTCCAGCGCGGCAAAGCGCACCACCAGGCTGGGGTGCAGCTTGCGCATGATCGGGGCGGAGACATAGGCGCTGTAGGCGTCCACCGTCAGCAGCTTGTCCGGCATCTCCTTCGTCACCTGCTCGGCGATGCCGTTCCAGAAGTAAACCATGCGGTCGGTGAGTGAGACATGTTGATACGGTGTCCTTTGCCGGCCGTCCGCCGAGAGCTTCCACAGCGTCACCTCGCGCCCGCCCGGGGCGTCGAGCGCCTCGCACTTCGGGCACACGCAGAAGGTGGAGCGGCTGCCATCATTCGGGCAGATGGAGGCGCCCAGGAGCTGGGGGTTGTTCCGCAGCTCCTCGATCTTGTCATGGGCGATGGCGGCGATCAGATCGGGATTCGATTTGCACAGCCGCGAGCCGTCGCCGCGCGAGCCGTCGGGCTGCAGGGCGAACCAGTCAGGATGCTCGGCCCCGTACTTTTTGAACAGGTTGTCGAAGGCATGGCCGCCCTGGATGTTCAGCGTGCCGCCCATGCCCTGCCATTGGAACCAGTCGCAGGTGTCAGCCTCCGTCTTGATCGCCTCGTGTTCCGCTTTTTCGTAGGTTTCCCGGGTGAAGTGCAGCCGGTCAAGCCCCATCTGCACCCGCGGGTTGTAGCCGCTGGTGCGCACATGCCGCTGCGCCAGCGCGGGCGTCGCCTGCACCTTGAAATCCGCCACCGTCAGCGTCTTCACATGCGGCATCACCTTGCCCAGTTCGCCAGGCCAGAGGTAGCGCACCCCGCACTGCTCCAGCAGCCGCACCGTGGCATACAGCGTGCCGTACTGGTCGCTTGGCGTCTTGGTGTCGGTGCCCATCAGCGCCACCACCCCGCCCTTCACCTCCGCGCGGTAGCCGCCGGCGCCCAGCCCGGCCGTGTCAAAGCCCAGGTCATGGGCCAGCTTGCTCTCGCCCAGCAGGATCAGCGGTTCCTTTGCCGCCGTGGCCGCCGTTACGTCACTCTCCCGGCGCTGCGGAAGCTGGGTGCCGGTCATTTGTTTGAGGTGCGATTGCAGCAACTGCAACGAGCGCCGCGCCGCGGGCGAGGCATCCGCAGGCATGACAATGGCAGCTTTCGCCTTGCCATTTTCCACCAAGGTCACCGCCCGGGCCGAAGTCATCCAGCAAAAGGCAAGGCAGCAAAATCCGAACCGGCTGATCAGGAAAGGCTTCATGCCGCTGTAAACGCCGTCTCCTGGCGCGTTCTTAGCCAGGTACGGGATTGTCACAATAACCAAGGAATTCGTTCGACAAACGTCTATGAAATCACCAAGCAAGGAGAGCAGCCCTTGCACCGCCACCTTCCGTGTGTTTCCCCCGCTCAGACCCAATCCGACTGAATCCGACCGGATCCAGGTGGAAAAAATTTGCCCTCGGTCAGGCACCGCAAAAACCTCACCTACGGCTCCGAATTGGATGGCGGCCCGTGCGGCCGCCCGCTACAGTCCCCTCGTATTAGCTTTCTAGCACCCATGTTATGAACGCACCCAAATCGCTCCCCTTGCCTCCTGCGCTCGCGTCCCGGCTGGCTGAATTTCGTCGGCGTGTGTGGATCATCAAATTGGCGGAGGGGCTGCTGGCGGCGCTGTTTGGGCTGGCGCTGAGCTACGTCATCGTGTTCGCCCTCGACCGCTTTTTTGACACCCCGGACTGGGCTCGCGGCCTCATCCTGGTGGCCGGTGCGGCTGTGCTGGGCCTGGGGCTGCCGTTGAAGTGGCACCGCTGGGTGTGGCGTCAGCGTCGGCTGGAGGACGCCGCCCGCCTGCTGCGGCGCAAGATGCCGCGCCTGGGCGACCAGCTTCTCGGCATCGTGGAACTCGCCCGCCTGGACACCGCTTCCGGCCGCAGCGAGCGCCTGGTGCAGGCCGCCATGGAGCAAGCCGCGTTAGCGGTCAAAGATGTGTCGCTGCGCGAGGCCGTGCCAGAGGACAGCCACCGGCCCTGGCTGTGGGCCGCCGGCACCGGCACGACCATCGCCGTGCTGGCCTTTCTCGTCGTCCCCGCCGCCGCCTGGAACGCCATGTCCCGCTGGCTTACCCCGTGGAAGCCAGTCGAGCGCTACACCTTTGCCAAGGTCGAAGAGCTGCCCAAGCGCCTCGTCGTCCCCTTTGCCGAGCCGGCGAACCTCAAGACCACCCTGGCCAAGGACACGGAATGGTCGCCCAGTGCTGGCAAGGTCAAAGTGCCAGGCCAGCCGACCGTCAAGGCCGCTCTCGACAACCAATCCTACGACTTCAACCTGCCGCCGCAGAAAGCCGCGACCTCTCTGGATGTGCGAGTGGGCGATGTGCGCAAAACCATCGAGCTGGCCCCCACTCCGCGGCCGGAAATGAAGACCCTGCAGGCGAAGCTCAAGCTGCCTGCCTACCTTCAATACACCACCGAGCCTGTGATCGAGGCGCGCGGCGGTTCTGTCAGCGTGGTGAAAGGCTCCGAGGCTTCCTACCTGCTCACCGCCAGCCGTGATCTGGCCGAGGCGGCGATGGACGGCAAGGCTCAACGGGTCGAAGGCCCGAAGGTGGTCACCGAGCCCGCGCAGGTCAAGGAAAACGCCCTGCACAGCTTCACCTGGAAAGCCTCCGACGGCCTCGCCTCGCGCGACCCGCTGGCTTTGAAGGTCCAGGCCATTGACGACGAACCGCCTCACGTGCTTGCCCGCCGCGATTCGCAGGAGCAGGTTGTGCTGGAGAGCGAAGTCATCGCCTTTGACCTGGAGGTCAGTGATGACTATGGCATCAAGCGCACCGGCCTGGAATGGAAAGGCCTCTCTGGCGAAGACCACGTCGAGCCCGCCAAGGGCGATGCCGTCTCCGGCTCCGGCGCTCCTGAAAAGCGCAACCTCAACGTGCGCGCCACCTTCTGCGCCCAGCGCGATGGCGTGCCGCCCCAGAGCATCGAAGTCAAGGCCTGGGCGGAAGACTACATGCCAGGCCGCGAACGCGCCCGCTCGCCCGGTTTTGTGCTGCACGTGCTGAGCAAGGACGACCACGCCATCTGGATGACCGAGCAGTTCGGCAAATGGCTGCAAGCCTCGCGCGAAACCTACGAGCACGAACAGCGCCTGCACGAGACCAACCAGGAGCTGCGCCAGCTCAAGCCCGAGGATCTTGACCGCCCCGAGAACCGCCGCAAGATCGCCCAGCAGGCCGCGGCGGAAACCGCCAATGGCGACCGCCTGGACCGCCTCAACGACGCCGGCCGCAAGCTCATCGAGCAGGCCGCGCGCAACGATGCTTTTGACGCCAAGCGCCTGGAAACCTGGGCAGGCATGCTCAAATCCCTCAAAGAAATCGCCGGCAAGCGCATGCCCAGCGTCGCCGACCTGCTCAAGCAAAGCTCGAACGCCGCCGCCAAGCCGGCCGGCGGCAGCCAGCAGCAAGGGCAGCAGCAGGCCTCCGCATCCAAGCCGGGCGGCCAGCAGCCGCAGCAGCAAAACCAGCAGCCGCCCCAGCCGGGCAATCCGCAGCAGCCAGCACAGCAGCAAGCTCAGCAGGGCGAGCAAAAGCCTTCACCAGGCCAGCAGCAGATGGCCCAGCAGCCGACTCAAAACAGCGGCGAGAAAAGCAAGCCAGGCGAAGCTCAGAAGGGTGCCCAGCAGCCCAGCCAGCCCACCGCCCCCAAGATCGCCCAGGGCGATCAGCAGTCCGGCCCCGGCAAGCAACGCCCGCAGGATCCCAATGCCAAGGCCAAGCCCGCCGCCCCTAGCATTTCGGACAAGGAGGTGAGCTACTTCAAGCCGCCGCCTCCAGACAACACCCCCGGCTCGCCGAAGAAGCCCAGCACGGGCAAGCTCGGCCTGCCCACCACCACGCTCGGCAGCCCGCCCGGCAAGCCCAAGGATGGCCAGGCCAAGCCGCCGGAAGTCGCCCAGGCCACGACGCCCACCGAGGAAAAGATGGACAAAGCCCTGGCCGAGCAGAAGGAGCTGCTCGACGCCTTTGCCAAGGCCACCGACCAGCTCCGCGAGCTCCTCGCCGGCCTGGAGGCCAGCACCTTTGTGAAGCGGTTGAAGCTTGCTTCCAAAAAGCAGATGGGCATCGCCAGCGACCTGAACACCGGCACCCTCGGCGCCTTCGGCCTGGACAAGCGCAAGGTGGCTGAGACCGAGGCGAAGAAGTCCGTCGAAATTGCCACCAAGGAGGTGGAGCAGAGCAACATCATCCGGCTGATCCAGAGCGACCTCGAGGCCTACTTCCAGCGCAAGCAGGACATGCGGTTCAAGAACATCGTCGAGCAGATGAAGAAGACCGAAGTGGTCGCCGCCGTCCTTCGCATCGGCGATGAAGTGAAGACCAACTGGAGCGGCCGCGGCATTGCCTCCAGCGAGTACTGGGCTGATACGCTCGACCGCTGGGCCGAGGAGATGGTCAGCGCCGCCGAGGCCGGCGAGTGCAAAGGTGGCAGTGCTGACAGCCTGCCCCCGGAAATCGTGCTGAAGGTGATGCAGGTGCTGCACGACGAAATGGCCCTGCGCGACGAAACCCGTGAGGCCGAAAATGGCAAGGCCGCCATGGATTCCAAGGCGTACTTCAGGCGTGGCACAGGCCTGGCGGTGAAGCAGGACGACATCGGCCGCCGCACCTTCGAAGCAGCCCAGGCCATCGCCAAGCTGCCCAAGGCCGCGAGCTTCAAGAAAGAAATGAAACTGCTCGGCATGGTGACCCAAGTGATGAAGGATGCCTACGATCTTCTGGACAAGCCGAAGACCGACGGCCCCACCATCGCCGCCGAGACCGAGGCCATCGAGCTGCTGCTGGAAACGCGCCGCCAGCCCCCGGGCGGCGGCGGTGGCGGCGGCAGCAATCCCGGCGGTGGCGGCGGTGCCGCGACAGCCCAGAGCGCCGCGCTGGCCGACATCGGCCCTGGCACCGATCCCACGGCCCACGTGGGTGGCAGGGAGACCGGCCAGTCCACCGGCAAGGCCGGCCACGAGTACCCTGAAGAATTCAAGACCGGGCTCGATGCCTACTTCGATGCGCTGGAAAAAGGCGCTGCCAAATGACCCCTGTGCCCGTGTCCAAAGCCCTCTACTTCTGCCTTTGCCTGCTGGTTCCGGTCCTCTGCCTGGGGGCCGAAACTGAATTCACCGAAAAGGTCCTCTTCATCGAGCAAACGCTGGAGAGGTCCACGGACTTCTACGGCAACGGCATGAAGACGCTCGTCGATGACGTGATGAAGGTCACCGCCGCGCCGGAAGAGAAGAAGGAACAACTGCTCAAGGCCGCCGCGGAAGCCGTGGCGGACAAGATGGCCAAGTCCAAGACCGGCCTGTGGAAGACCTGGAAGGAGATGTCGAAGGACGGCCAGGTGGAGCAGATTCAGTTCTGGAACACCTACCGCAAGCTCCCCGAGGCCATCCTTACGCCCGACCGTTCGCCGAAGTGGACGGAGGCCCTGCCGCGCATCCTTACCGCCGATGAACTGGCCAAGTGGACGGCCGAGGAAACCACCCGCCGTGCCCGCATCGAAAAAGCCATCCAGGATTACCTCAAGCGCGGGCGCGACGACTGGCGCAGCAAGCGGCTGGAGGCCCGCCGCTCCGAAATCAATGAGCTGGTGGACCAGCAAAAGCTCCCGGATGCAACTGCCAAGGGACTGCGGGACAACGTTGAAGCCGCCGTGGACAGTTCGCTCGGAAGCTGGGGCCATGCCCTGGAAAAACAGATTCGCGAGTACGTGAAGAGCGCTTTCCTTGGCGGAGCCGAGGACCGCGTGCGGGCGCTGGAAGGCGGCCAGACAAACTTTGGATATACCAACGACGCCGAAGGCACGAAGGCCGAAGCCGAGGCCTGGCGCGGGATGCTGCTCAAGCAGCTCGATCCCGCCGCCTTCTCCGCCTGGGAGGTCCGGGAGGTCAAGCGCGCGGACCGCCGTGTGGAAGCGCTCACCATGATGACCGTGGCCGAGCTGGACCGCAAGCTTCGCCTCACGCCCGATCAACGCCAGCACCTGGAGCCGCTGATCAGCAAGGCCGTGCGCGAATCAAAGGTCAAGCTCGACGCCTTTCTCACCCAGACCCCCGCCAATTCCGAACTGCTGATGATGGTGGTGAATGGCATCCCGCCTGCTGAGGTCAGCTCCGTGATTGATGCCGACCAGCTTGCCGGATGGCGCGAAGTGAAGGAACGTTACAGCGGCTGGTGGAACCAGTTTCAGTGATGCCATGATGACGATGACCCAAAGCCTTTCCGCGCTTTCCGCCTTGCTGCTCCTGGCGGCTTCCGCCGCGGCCCAGCAGGTGATCAAGGCCGCGCCGCCCGCCTGGGAGCTGCCCGCACCTGCGGAGCAGCTCACCGAAGCCGAGCTGGTGCAGGAAACCATCTCCATGCATCTCACCCAGTCGGATGCCGAGCAGGCCCGCCACCTGCGCCAGAACATGGACATCGTCATCGGCGACGTACGCCGCGTGGCCGGCCTGCCAAAGGACCGCCTGCGCATCCTGGAAATCGCCGCCAAGGGTGCGGTGGACCGCAACATGGAGAGCTGGCGCACTGCCCAGGAAAACCAGGTGCGGCAGCAGGCGCAGGGAACCACCGCGAAAGTCGTGCACCAGCGCCTGGAAGGCATCGGCTTCATGACCGTGGGCAACGAGTCCCCCGAAGACAACTCCTTGTGGAAAGACACGCTCGCCAGCTCCCTGACCCCTGAAGAGCGCGGGCGCTGGGAGCAGGCCGAGCAGGGCCGCGACAGCTACCGCCTGCGGGCCATCTCCAAGCTGCTTGTGGCGGAACTCGACCGCCAGCTCGACCTCACCCTCACTCAATGCGAAAAGCTTGAGCCGCTCACCAACCAGGCCGTGACCGACTACCTGCCGGACATGGGTGCCTACATCGACCGCGGCAATGGCATTGATTTCCGCATGCTGCTGCTCATGCTCAAGGCCGTCCCTCAAAACGACACGCAGACCATCCTCACCCCCGCCCAGTACGACAAGTGGAACCAGGTCACCGCCGATTATCGCGGCTGGTGGCAGGGAGTGGAGCAATCCCATCACAACCGCATGCAAAACGGCGGCATCGCCCCGCCCACCCGGCACCGCTCAGGCAACGGCCTGATCATCAACGGCGGCATCCGGGTGCCCATCATCATCAATGGCGGCGGCAACATCATCTTAAAAAAATGAAGGCTTTCTCCCCTGCTCCCTGGGCCTGTGCCCTTTCTCTCGGCGCCGCGCTGCTAACGGCTCTGGCTCCGGCCCCTGCCGCGGCACAAACTTCCGCCCTGCGCTTTGGCGGCGAGATTCCGCCGGAGGTGGACCGCATCTATGAGCGTGGCCTCGCCTGGCTGGCCCAGAGGCAGTCGCCCGACGGCCAGTGGCAGGATGGCAACAGCGGCTCCGGCCTCACCGGCATCTGCCTCATGGCCTTTCTCGTCAGCGGCGAGGATCCCAACTACGGGCGCTATGCGCCGAATGTGCGCCGCGCCATCCGGTCCATGATCCTGTCGCAGGACAAGACCACCGGCTACATGCCCAACAGCATGTATCATCACGGCTTCGCCATGCTCGCCCTCGCGGAAGCCTACGGCGCGGTGGATGAGACCCAGCTCTGGGACAGCTCCACGCCCACCGCCATGCAGCGCTCGATCAGCCAGACGCTGGACCTGGCCATCCGCTGCGTGGCCACCTCCGGGGCGAAGAACCCCTTCGGCGCCTGGCGCTACTCGCCCGATGCCACGGATGCGGACACCTCCGTCAGCGCCGCCATCCTCATGGGCCTGCTCGCCTGCCGCAACGCCGGCCTGCCTGTGGCGGATGAAACCCTCAACAAAGGCATGGAATACATGCGCCGCAGCACCGCCAAGAACGGCTACGTGAACTACTCCGGCGGCTTCGGCGGCGGCGGCGAGTCTTATGCCCGGTCCGCCTTCACCGCCCTGGTGTTCGCCGTGGCCAAGCACAAGGACTGGGAGGAGTTCGGCGCCACGCTCAAGAGCATCACCGCCGATCTGGAACACCGCGAGAACGGCCACCCCGAATACTACCGCTACTACGCCGCCCAGGCCCTCTTCCAGGGCGATTACGAGGCCTGGCAGAAGTGGAACAAGTACACCGTCCGCTACTTCAAGGACACGCAGAACGCCGACGGCAGCTTCAACGGCGGCTCCTACCAGACTGGGATGTCCATGCTCGCCCTGGGCCTGAATTATCGTTTCCTGCCCATCTATGAGCGTTGAGCCGGTCATGTCTTTTTTCCGGCTGCGGACAGGCCTCGGGCTCAAAGTGGAGGCGTGCGAAGCACTTTGGACTGCGGTGACTTGTCACCGCTTTCGGCCCTGGAGGCTTGCCGACGGCACAGCGCCAATTCAAAGCGAAGACTCTTCTTTAACGCAAAGCGTGTGGCGTTTCCCAGTCCCGCCGCCCCCCACGCCGACAAGTCGGCTCAGCCCCAAAGCGGTGACAGCCGAGCGAAGCGAGACAGCCAGCCGCAAGGCTGCCCTAAGGGTGGCGAAGCCAGCAACTCACCGCACTCCAAAGCGCTTTGCGCCCGCCACAACAAGCGACGGCTGGATAAAAGCGGCATTGTTTCTGAGCCTCCTCACCCTCTCAACCATCCCCCTCCACGCCCAGAACTTCGATCCCTTCCTCACCCTTCCAGGCTCCTCGTCCGTCACCGACGATGGCCCGCTGCGCGTTCCCCGCCTGTACTGGAAAAGCGGCGAATCCATCGATGGCAAACTCATCGGCGCCGATGAACGCAGCCTTTCGTGGAAGGCCGACCTGTTCTCCGAGCCCTTGCAAATCCGCTCCTCCAGCCTGTTGCGCGTGGAGTTCCCGCCCGTGGTCGCCAAGGTGCCCGGCGGGCCTTTTTCCATCCTCTTTACCAATGGTGACCGCGTCTATTCGGACATCACCGCCATCACACCCGAGGGCCTCACCCTGACCAGCGACCGCCATGGCGAGATCAAGGTTCCGCTCAGTGCGGTGCAGTCCGTGGAACGCCTGCATGGTGAAGGCATCGTGTACAGCGGCCCCACCGGTGCCGCTGGCTGGAAGCACTTCGGCCAGCGCGACCCGCTGGGCTTCCCCTGGATCGCTGGCGAGCGCGGCAGCATGCTCCCCCGCGTGTGGAACCGCACCGCCACGCTCGATTTGCCGCTGCCTGACAAGATGGCGCTGGAAATCGTGCTCAGCTCGCCCCTGCGGCCGCAGTTCGCCCTGGGCTTCTCCACCACCAACACGCCTTTGCTCGCCATCGAAACCTGGGAGGATGAACTGGTGGTGGATGAACTCCACCGTTTCAGCCCCCTGCGCACCCTCACGGCGGATGACCGCTGCGTCGCCCTGCGGGTATTCTGGGACCGGCCGGGAAAGAAGATGCAGATCTATGACTGGGAGGGTCTGCTGCTGGCCGACTTTACCACGGGCGAGGCTCCCTCCGATCATCCTGGCATCCTGCTTCGCAACAAGGGCGCCGAGCTCACCCTCGAGCATCTCGCCGTGCGCATCTGGGATGGCAGCCCTTGTCCAAAGCGCGACAGCAGGCAGGCCTCTCTGGAGCTCGCCACTGGCACCACCTTGCAGGGCACCTTTGCCGCTGGAGACAACGGCATCATCGTCACCTCCGCGGGCGCCGCTCCACAGACTGTGCCACTGGCCCAGATCTCCTCCTTTGACCTCGGCCCCAAGGAACCCGCCGGCTTTGACCCTCATAAGACACCGCTGGCCCAGATGGCCATCAAAGCCCCCTCCGCCGAGGCCCTGCCTACCCGTGTGCGCTTTGGCGATGGCACGCTGTTAACCGGTTCGCTGGTGCAGGTGAAGGATGATGCCGTGCTGCTGCATACCGCCGCCCTCGCCCGCCCCGTGGCAGCCAAACTGGATGGCATGACCCGCATCGCCTTGAACGAGACCGCACCGGCCAGCGTGCCACCGGAAAAGCCGCTGGCCCTGCTCGATGTCCTGCACGCCGGCACCTCCTATCTCCACGGCAACCTGGAAGGCACTGGCGACGCCACCCTGCGTTGGCGGCCGGTGGGCGGACTTCAGGCTGCGGCCATAGTCACCGACCGTCCCGACCTGGAAATCCGCCGCAACAACAGCAGCCAGGCCGCGCAGCCTCGGACACTGTTTTTCCTGCGGGATGAGAATGTCATCTCGGGCGATCTGAAGAGCATTGATGCCGGCGGCCTCCAGCTCGCCTCCAGCGTGGCGTCGGTGACCAATCTGCGCAATGCCGACCTTTACGCCGTGCATTTCAACGCCCTTAAAAACACCGCCAGCGGCTTCGGCGATCCAGGCTGGCAGGTCGTCAAGGGCGGTGCCAAGGAAGTGCAGGTGCACGATGACAAGCTGGTGCTCAATGATGGCGGTGCCTTCGGTCATCCCTTCATCCTCGCTGGGGATGAGGTCAGCTTCACCCTCACCCTGCCGAACTTCTGGGGCGCGCTCGCCGTGGAGCTGTTCGTTGGCGACCTGGAAACCCGCAGCCACGCGGCACAGATGCACCTCATCTACTCCGGCAGCGACTTTTGGGCCGTGCTGGAGGACACCGAGAACAACTCGCGCAGCAGCGAGCAGATCCGCAATCTCACGCACCGCGACGTCAACATACGCATGGTTTTCGACGAGGGCTCCGTGCTCATGTTTGCCAATGACATGATGGTGATGACCGCCCCGCTCTCCGCCGACAAGCGGAAAGGCAATGGCATCATCTTCAGCCCCTCCACCATGTGGGGCACCCCGGTGCGCGATGTCGTCGTCTCCAACTTCCGCGTGCGCGCCCGCCCCGACTTCCTGCAGGTGCCTGCGGTGGCTGCGGAGGCGCGCCGCAATGCCCTGCTGGTGCCGCGTTTCCGCAAAGAATCACCGCCCACGCACGTGCTGCTGGCACCCAATGGCGACCTGCTGCGCGGGCGCATCGAATCCGCCACGGACAGTTTGATTCACTTCGCCTCCTCCGGCACCGAGTCCATCGACATTCCAGCGCAGAACGTCGCCGCCGCCGTGTGGCTCACGCCTCCAGCCCCGGCCGGCACGGCTCCGTCCGCCCCTGCCCCGGCATCGGCTTTCAAGCCCACCCACTGGTTCACCTTGCAGGACGGCTCACGCCTGGCCTTGAAGGTGGATCGCTTCGAGCGCGACGCCATCATCGGCTCTTCGCCGCTGCTGGGTGCCTGCCGCATTCCTTCCTCCCAGCTCGCCCTGCTAAGGCTGGCTCCACTGGTGCCGTCCACGGCCATGCAG
>FTBX01000477.1_pt1 | contig 11361 bp, 7 predicted proteins | sample 1639461 | NCBI WGS metagenome assembly FTBX01 (sample SAMEA3914864, study PRJEB12502) | metagenome | biome: forest; material: soil | place: USA | collected 2012-03-12 | depth 0.3 m
CGCGGCAGTACAGGCGCACATCCAGCGCCACCTGGTCATTGCGGCTGCGCGCCGTATGCAGTCGAGCGCCGGCCGGGCCGATGCGGCGGGTCAGCTCCGCCTCGATGTTCATGTGCACGTCTTCCAGCGAGGGCTTCCACTCGAACTTGCCCGCCTCGATGTCAGCCTTGATGCCGAGCAATCCGCTCTCAATGGCGGCTTGTTCTTCAGCACTGATGATGCCCGCGGCCAGCAGGGCCTTGGACTGCGCGATGGAGCCGCGCACGTCATGCGCGTACAGCCGCCAGTCGAACGACACGGACTCGCCGTAGCGCTGCACAAGATCGCTGGTGGGTTGAGAAAACCGGCCTTTCCACATATGAGGGGGCGTGACACTAGCGGGAAGCGCCGGGGGCGCAACCCGGGATGTGGGTGGGAGTGGATTGCCGAGGTTTCGTGCTCGGGCGGCGCTTTGAACTGCTGTGGCTGTTCCTGACATTTACCACATCTCGAATGCCACTGAATGGCTGCTGCCTTTGCTCCTGAAGGGCGCGCGGATTCCAGCCCAGGCATGAAGGAGCCTGAGCGACTGATTGCCTGGGTGGGACATGAAACCCGGCCAGACGCGAACCCACGAGCCTGCAGGGTTTAACGCCTGCCAGAAGCGCAGCGGCATGGCATGGCCCGGTCGGCAGGCGATGTGTTCACTCCGGCGCTTCTGGAAACCCGTGACCTGGAAATGTTATCGGTTCGCGCCCCATTGCTGCGCGTCAACCCAGGGAATCAGTCGCCAAGGCTCCTTCATCCCTGGGCTTGGCTCCAGGTGCCTTTCAGGCACCAAGGCAGCGGCATTCGGAACGTGGGCAACGTCAGGACCCGGCACAGCAGTCCAAGGTGCTCCGGGCACCTCACTGTCCCGCTGCCTCCACCTTCTCCCCCATGCCATGATAAGCCATGAACCCCTTGTACCCCTCCTCGCCCATGTACCGGCGCAGGAACTTCGGATCCGAAGTCGTCAAATCACTCACCAGAAAGCTCACCACCGCGTTGCTATGGTTCTTCCACACGCCGAAGCTGATCAGCTTCGCATTCATGCGCGTGTAATGCTTGATCAGGATCGGCACGCCTTTGCCATCCTGCTCCAGCCCCGTCACCAGGGTGGAGACATCCTCCACGCTCTGCACCAGGCCGCTGATCTCCTCGCGCTTCAGGCCGCTGAACTTCACCCCGGTGAAGGGGCTGATCGGCTCCACCTGCACGCACAGCGAGGGGTGGCTGTGATGCTCGCGCATGTAGTTCACCATCAGCGTCCGCGAGGCCGGCGTGTACTCATTGCCCTGGCTGATGCCCACCGAGCCAAAGATCGTGCGGTAGCGCGGCTCGCGCGCAATGAAGGCCAGGATGCCTGACCACAGCAGCAGCAGCGAATTGTAATTGCGCTGGTACTCCGGCAGCACATAGGACCGGCCCAGCTCCAGCCCGGGATTCAGCTTTTCCAGAAACGCCGGCTTCAGTTCGAACAAGCCGCTGCACACCAGCCCCTTCGGCCCCTGGCTCGCCAGGATTTCATCCGCCAGGCCCACCCGGTAGGCGCCCACGATCGCGCGATCCTTGCGGTTCCAGAGAAAGAGGTGCCGGTGCGTGTCATCGTGCGGTGAGAGGTCCAGTGCCTTCAGCGTCCCGCCACCCGCGGCACGGAAGCTCACCTCGCGGCCACGCCCGATTTCCTGGATCACATGCGGCAGTTCCGTCTTGCGCGCCATGTACACCTCCAGGTCCCCCTGCTTGAGCATACAGGCCGTGGGTGGCAGGGCGGCGATGTCCGCCTCCAGTTGGTCGGCCGGCAGCGGCTCGGCCACCGGTTCCGGGGCTTGGGCGCGAGCCAGCTCGGCCAGCGTCTCTGGCGGCAGGTCGTCGGGGCGGTTGCCCATCACATAGGTGGCCAGGCGCAGGAAGGCCATCAGCTCCTCGTCCTTGTCGAAACGCTTCAGCCTGGAATAAGGAATCGGCGTGCCTACGTGCAGCTTCACCGGCTGCGGATCGGCCGCCTGGCGGAACAGCTCCCGCGGCAGCATGATCGTGCGCAGCAGGGGATGGATCGTGCCCGCGATGTTAAACAGCAGGCTGTTGCCACCCTCGATGAAGACGGGCACCACCGTCGCCTCGGAGCGTCGGATCAGCGAAGCGAGGTTCGGCACCCAGTCCGGATCGCAGATCTCCCGGCGGTCCCATTGGAAATGCGAGACCTGGTTGCCGGGAAAAACGCCCAGCAGCCCCCCGCGCTTCAGGTGCTTGAGGGTGTCGCGCAGGCCGGTGAGGTTCGCCCGCATCGCCTCCTCGCGTGGAAAGGGATCCACGAAGAACATGTGATCTTCTGTGTACCTCACGTTCTTGAGCAAAAAGTTCGCCATCAGCCGCGTGTCCGTGCGGCGGCGGCGCAGCAGGTCACCCAGGATGATGCCATCCAGACCGCCCAGCGGATGATTGCTCACCACCACCACCGGGCCACTGGCCGGGATGCGCTCCAGGTCGCTCGCCGCCACCTCGTACTTGCAGCCCAGGATCTCCAGCGTACGCGAGAAAAACGTCTCCGAGGTGGCCGTCTCCACCACCTGGTCATGCACGTGGTTGAGGGCATCGACGGACAGCCAGCGCTTCAGGAACGGACCGGCCACGGAAAGCGCAGTCTTCAGGACTGGATTTGGGATGGCGTCCAGATCCAGGAGGGGTGGGTGCGGGCGTTGTGGGGAGGCGGCGTTCACGTGGCGGGCTGCCAGCCTAAGCGGGCAGGGGAGGACGTTTCAGCAGGCTGAAACAGCCGGGGCTCGGAGTGTCCCGTTTCGGCGGGAAGTGCAACAGGATTGTTCGCAAAAGTAACGGGCTGGCACGAGCAAGGTTCGGGCTTGCGAACCGCGCCCAAAGTTTCAAACTAACGCTCCGCCTCGTCTTTCACATGCCTTCCGCTGAAACAGAACCGTCACATCATGCGCCCGCTCCAGGGCCCCCAGACCGCCCCGGAACCAAAAACGCGGCCGACAAACGGAAGGAACCGAAGACCGCCCCCCCCGCCACTGCTCCGCTGCTGGAAGTGGTGGACCTGCATCGCGACTTTGACGGCGGTCACGTGCTGGCCCTGCGCGGTGTGAGCTTTCAGGTCCATCGGGGCGAGTTCGTCGCCATCATCGGCTCCAGCGGCAGCGGCAAGTCCACCCTCCTCAGCCTCCTCGGCGCGCTCGATGTGGCAGACCAGGGAGAGATCCGTTTCCATGGCGAGCTCGTCACCAAGCTGGCCGATCCCGCCGCCTTTCGCGCCCGCAACATCGGCTTCATCTTCCAGAGCTTTCATCTGCTGCCCACCCTCACCTCCCTGGAAAACGTGCAGGTGCCCATGTTTGAGATGGGCTGGAGCGTGCGCGAGCGCCAGCGCAAGGCCCGCGAGCTGCTGGAGGCCGTGGGGATGAGCCACCGTCTCGATCACCTGCCCAGCAAGCTCTCCGGCGGCGAACGCCAGCGCGTGGCCATTGCCCGCAGCCTCGCCAACGACCCCTCCATCCTGCTGGCCGACGAGCCCACCGGCAACCTCGACACGCGCAACTCCGCCCAGATCATGGAATTGCTCGAAAGCCTGCACCGCGAAAAGGGCATGACGCTCATCCTCGTCACCCACGATCTCCAGGTGGCCAGCGCCGCGGACCGGATCATCACCATGCGCGACGGGCAGATTGCCGCTGATGAACTCACCCACCGCAAGCCCTCTTCCGCCCTGCCGCCCCACTGATCGATGACCCTGCTCGAATTCACCCTCAAGAACCTCTCCCGCCGCCCTGTTCGCACGATCCTGACCGTTCTCGGCATCGGCGTGGGCATCGCCGCCGTGGTGGCCCTCATGGGCCTGGCACGCGGCATGGGCCAGAGCTGGAACGATGCCTACAAGGCGCGCGGCACCGATCTGGTGGTGCGCAATGCCGGCGGCGGCATCATGGCCCAGCCCTTTGATGAAAAGAGCATCGTGGAGGTGCGCAAGGCTCCCGGCGTCGCCGCCGCCGCGAACCTGCTCACGGAGGTGCTCAGCGTGGAGCAGGTGCCGCTGATGATCGTCTCCGGCCGCGAATGGGGCAGCTACCTGTGGGATTCCGTCACCATCACCGACGGCCGCATGCCGCGCAATGCGGAGGAGAAGGCCGTGGTGCTCGGCACGCTCGCGGCCGAAAGCCTGCAAAAAAAGGTCGGCGACACCCTCATGATCGAGGTGGAGGAATTCAAGGTCGTGGGCATCGCCGACGGCAAGGCCGTGGTCGAGAACGGCTCCATTTTCGTGGCCCTGCCGCACCTCCAGCGCATCATGCAGAAGGAGGGCAAGGTGAACTTCGTCAATATCCGCCTGAAGCCGGGCACCACTGAGGAAAGCGTGCAGGCAGTGTTGAAGCAAAAGTTCCCCAGCTACCGGGTGGACAACGCCTCCGACGTCACCTCGAAGAACGACGGGGTGAAGACCTTCGAAGCCATGAACTGGGGCACCTCCGCCATCGCCGTGCTCGTCGGCGTCTTTGGCGTAATGAACACCATGTTCATGAGCGTCACCGAGCGCACCCGCGAGATCGGCATTCTCATCGCCCTGGGCTGGCGCCGTGCCCGCATCCTGCGCATGATCCTGTGTGAAAGCGTCGCCATCTGCGCCGTGGCCGGCGTGCTGGGTGTGATCCTCGGCATTGCCCTGCTCAAGGGCCTGGCCATGACCTCCTTCCTCTCCGGCAAGCTCGAACCCTACATAGGGCTCGACCTCAGCTTCTTCGCCTTCTGCCTCGCCCTGGTCGTCGGCCTGTTCAGCGGCCTCGCTCCGGCGCTGCACTGCACCCGCATCAATCCCAGCATGGCCTTGCGCCAGTAGCAGCCGGCGAAGCCGCCCGGTCGCCCCGCTCGTGCACGGGGCCCTCAGTCATCCTGCCCTGCGCCCGAGGCCGGGCGCTGGCGCTATCTAAAGGTTAGGCGCAGGCAAAAGAATTTGCTTCAATTTCGCAGGCAGTTGCGATAGCATCCGCCCATGCCTTCGCCTCCCTTGCCGCAGCGAATCGCCTTGCCGGATGATCCTCCGGTGCGTATTGGCCACCCTGCCAAAAAGGCAAAACCCACCGGCCCTGTCACCGCTGATCATACCCGCTCCCACGCGGAGCCGGCCCCGCCAGGAACAGCACTTGCCAACTGGCTCACCGCCGCCGTGGTCCTGCTCATGGCCGCGCTGGGGCTGATGGCCTGGAAGTACTCCCAGCTCAGCAACCGTGCCGACGATGCCGCCCGCCAGACGGCGCAGGCCTGGAAGTTTGGCGAAGGCATCCTGGAGGATCTCGCCACCTCCCGCACCCAGACCGACAAGCTGGAAAAGCAGCGGGAAATCCTGGTCAAATCCCTCGGCGATGCGGAAAAGCTGCACGCCAGCCTGCGTCGCGAGTTTACCGACTGGCAGCAGAAGCATGCCGAAGCCGCCGCCACCTCGCAAAGCGCCATCGACCAGCTCGCCCAGTACAGCCAGACGCTGGAAACCAGCCTCGGCGCCACCCAGTCCCAGCTCGTGCAAGCCAGCCAGACGCTCGGCCAGGAACGCGTCCTTTCCCAGCAGCAGATGGCCCAGCTTGCCGATGACAAGGCCCGGGCCGAAGGCGCCGCCAGCGCCCTGGCCCTGCAAAAAACCAGCGCCGAAAACGACGCCAGCGACCTCGACCGCGCCGCCCGCCCCCTGAACGCCGAAAACACCCGCCTGCGCAACGAAGTCGCCCAGCTCCGCACCGACGCCACCACCCTTCAAACCGAGAACACCGCCGAGCAGGTGCGCTACTCCGCCCTCAGCACCGACAACACCCACCTGCGCGAAAAAGTCCGCTCCCTCGAAGCCCGCATCCAGGCCATGGAAAAGGACCGCGACACGGACAAGGGCAGGCGCTGAGTGGGGGCTCTGCGAGCGGTCAACTGATTGTGCCACAATCATATCGCAGTGAGTCCTGCCTTTCGGGCCAACGGCCCATAAGCGCTAACTTAACGAGCATGGTGGCACAAAGCAGCATTCGGCGGTATTGAACCGCAGAGCGGTTCTCCGTGAGTAGCCCGGGGTCCTTGTGACCCCGGGGATAGCATGATGGAGAGCTCCCAACCACAGCGTGGTTAGCCAATGCGTGCCAGGCTTCATCAACCACAAGGCGCATTGGCCAACCCTTCCAGGGTTGAATGCCCCTGGCCGCACAAAACCGGGGGTTACGAACCCCCGGCTACTCGTGGAGAACCGCTCTGCGGTTCAAGCCTCGCTTGTCAATCTCCTGTGCACGTCCCGTTAAGTTAACGCCTATGGGCTGAAGGCCCGACGTCCCTTAGCCCAGGGCACAGCGAGCTTGCGAGCGACGCCCTGGGAATGGCCGAAGGGGACAGAGGCGCGAACCGAAGACATCGCCGGGTTGCAGGCCATCCAGAAGCGCCGTGGCCGTGCCTTGCCGGGAAGGGCTTCGGCAAGGCTTGCGTACCACCGCTCTGGCAGCGCCACGACTTCACCAGTGCGCGGTTCGCTTCCCTGATTCTGTTCCCGAACCCAGGGCGTCGCTCGCAAAGCTCGCTGTGCCCTGGGCTAAGGAACATCGGGCCTTCAGCCCGAAAGGCAGTTACGCCAACTTCCCACCACCCTAAATTCCACTCGACAACGGCCTTCGAGATTCCCACGAGGAAGCCACCCCCCAACAGCCATGAAAACCCCCACCCATTTCACGAACCCCACCCTCAAAAACACCCCAGCCAATCCACCCTGATCCGACTCAATCCGACCGCATCCAACCCAAATTTAAAAGTGAACAGTCCACCCCCGCACTGAAAACCGCAGCTCCAAAGTGCCCGGCCACCCGATCACTACATTTGTAGTTGACGCGCTCACTACATTTGTGGTGAAATCATCGCGAAATGAAAATCCCATCCATCACCGAAGCCGAATGGACCGTCATGGAAGTCCTCTGGGAGCAGTCTCCAAAAACCGCCGGCGAAGTCATCAAGGCCCTGCGCGAACCCACCGGCTGGGCCGACAACACCATCCGCACCCTGCTCACCCGGCTGGTGGAAAAAGGGGCGTTGAAGACCAAGGGAGTCGATGCCGGCGCACGCCAGTACCTGCCGGCGGTCAAACGCGAGGCCTGCGTGCGTGCCGAGAGCGAGACCTTCATGCAACGCGTGTTCCAGGGCGCCGCCAAGCCCCTGCTCGTGCACTTCGCCAGCAGCGCCAGGCTTTCGCCCGAAGAGGTGAACGAGCTGAAGCGCCTGCTGGATGAATCCATCCAAAACCCCAAGCCTTGATGCCATGCACAGCCTTCCTTTCGATCCTTCGGCACTGCTGCCTGTCTCTCAGGCTGTTGCACGTGCGTCGTTGTTAGCGGGCGTTTTGATGCTCCTGGTGCTCGCGCTGCGTGCTCTTTTCGGCCGGCGGCTGTCACCGGTGGTCCGCTGCCTGCTGTGGCTGCCCGTGTGTGCCCTGCTGGTGGCTCCGCGCCTGCCAGATGTGGGGCTGGGGTGGGGGAGTGAAGCCTTGCAGGCACCGCAGATCCTGTCCCACGCTGCCCCGCCGACCGAAAAGGCACACGAGCAGGCCCCGCGGGTACAGTCCGCCCCACCACCCGGGCCTGCTGTGATGGCCGTCGGGCAGTCTGCCCGCTCCATGGAACTCGGGCCCCTCCTGGCGCTGGTGTGGGCTGCGGGTGTGATCGTGCTGGGCACGATCTGGCTCCTGGCTTTTGGTTGCCTGTGCATCCGCATCCGCAAGTCCAGCGCACCCGTGCCAGACGAGATGGCACGCCTGTTTGCCGAAAGCGCCCGCACCATAGGCCTGCGCCACATGCCAGCCATCAAAGTCTCCAGCGCCGTGGCTTCGCCTGCGCTCATGGGCCTGCTCTGCCCCGTGCTGCTGCTGCCAGAGGGGCTGAATGAAAGGCTCTCGCCAGAGGAGCTGCGCATGATCATGCTGCACGAGGCTGGCCATGTGAAACGCCATGATCTTATCTTCCACTGGCTCTCGCTGGCCCTTCTCACCCTCCACTGGTTCAATCCGCTGTGCTGGCTCGCCGCCTGGCTCTTCCGCATGGACCGCGAATCCGCCTGCGATGCCGCCGTGCTGCGCGCCAGCCGCCAGGACTGCCGGGCCTTGTACGGGCACACCCTTCTGAAACTTCAGTCCAGCCTGGCCTCTGCGCCGGGGTTTAGGCCGCTGGTCGGCGTGCTGGGCAGCGCCAGCATGTTGCGCGGCCGCATCCTTGAAATCGCTGCTCCCCGCCGGACTTCTCTCGGCGCTGGCATCCTTGCGGGAGCAGCCACGATGATTGCCACCGCTGGCATCGCCCTCATGGCGGCGGAACCCGCCCCGCCGCCGGCCAGTGCACCGCCGGCTGCGCCATCGCCTGATCAGCTCGTCACCCGCACCTTCAAAGTTCCGCCCGATTTCCTCAGTCATGTCCAGGAGGAAGTGGGTGGCGGCATGCGCACGGCAAAGCAATCACTCGAAGCCTGCGGCGTGCCGTTCCCCGAAGGCGCCAGCGCCATCTTCGTTCCCGCCACCTCACAGCTGATCGTACGTAACACCGCCGGCAATGTGGATCTCGTGGACATGCTGGTGACGGAGCTCAACAAGCCTGTGCCGCAAGTGTATGTCACCTCACGCCTGGTGGTGCTGGATGACAAGCCGGCGCAGCAGGGCGGGGCGGCCAAATGGAAGCTGGGCGGCACCTTTACCGATCCGCAATACCAGGTCCTGACCCGGTACCTGCAACCCAAGGGATCGCTGCCGGAAAACGTGAAGCTGCCCATGATTGCCCGCTCGCAAGCTTCAGCGCCCAAGGTCTTGTCCGTGATTCAGCTTCCCAATGTCACCACCAAGCTGGGCCAGAAGGCCATCGTGGAGATTGTCCGGGAGCTGGTTTATCCTGCGGAGTTCGACGACAAGGGCGTATGCACCAAGAACGAGATGCGGCCCATAGGCATGCAGCTCGGGGTAAACACCCTTTTGAAAAAAGACGGGCTCGAAGTCACGCTGGAGCCGCACATGGAAGGCTTCATGCGTTGGGAGGAACAACCGCCCAAAGGCGGTACAAAATTCTCCCTGCCTGTCATCAGCTCCATCGACCTGCAGACCGTTGCATCGCTGCATGATGGCGAAACCTTGATGTTCTTCGGCGATGCGCCGGTGCCCGCCATTCTTCTCGGCGGCTCAGGCAAGGGCATGGACGTGTTCAAGGCCACCGTGCATCCCACCCTCCTGTTTGTGACCTGCAGGCTGATCATGCCCAATGGCATGCCGGTGTCCAAGGAGGCCGTGCCCGACTCGGCGGCCGTGAAAAAGGTGCCCGGGGCCGAAGGCAAGCCCGTGGGACAAAGGGTGAAAATTAGCGTTACAGCCTGCGAAATAAGTCCGGCCGTGGTGACAAGCGTGCTCGCCAAAGATCCGCGTCAACGGTTTGCGGCTGCGGTCAAAGAAGGGATCAAGAGAGACGATCCGGCGATTCCAGGTTTTACTGTGACTCAGCTCTTGGGCGCTTTGTTAAGTGCGCCGGTATCAACCTCGCCAGTGCAAAAGGATGAGGTCACCTTTCGTTCCGTGGTTCCTCAAGAAGAGGCCGGCAGGCTCATGCAGGTGCTGGTGGACAAGCTGAAGGCCAAAATGCACCGTAACGATCCGCAAACGGCCGGAACCTACGAGACCTTGAAAGGCTTCAACCTGGGGGTCGCTTTGCCGGGAAGACCATTTTCGGTGGGGGCCAAGATCGAGCCCGGCGGGGAAGCCATCGAGGTCACTTGCAACATGTTCTCAGGTAGTATCGTGGGGACGGCCTCGGATGGGCACACCGTTGTGCTTGGGGGGATGCTGCCTCAGGCCGATAACAAGACGGAGAAACAAGGCCTCGTCATCTTCATCACTTCCGAGATCGTTCCCTGAGCCGCGGAACGAGTTGAAAACCCGCCCTGCGCCACGTTGTGTCTTTTATGTCTGCACCTCTTCGCATCACCATCTGGAACGAATTTGTCCACGAGCGCCAGAACCCCGCCGTGGCCGACATCTACCCCAAGGGCATCCACCAGGCCCTGGCCGACATGCTGGGCGTTCATGCTGATCTCGAAGTGCGCACCGCCACCCTCGACGAGCCCGCCCAGGGCCTGCCGCCAGAGGTGCTGGACAACACCGATGTGCTGCTTTGGTGGGGCCATGCCGCGCATGAGGCGGTGGCCGATGAACTCGTCACCCGCGTGCAGCAGCGCGTGATCGCCGGCATGGGCTTGATCGTGCTGCACTCCGGCCACTACTCCAAAGTCTTCAAGCGGCTCATGGGCACAAGCTGCGCCCTATGCTGGCGCGAGGCAGGCGAGAGGGAGCGCGTATGGAACCTCGCCCCCGGCCATCCCATCACCCAGGGCATCGGCGACTGCATCGAGATCGAGCAGTCCGAAATGTACGGCGAGCCCTTCGGCATTCCCACGCCCGATGAGCTGCTGTTCGTCTCCTGGTTCCAGGGCGGCGAAGTCTTCCGCAGCGGCGCCACCTGGACACGCGGCAGCGGCCGCATCTTCTACTTCAGCCCCGGCCACGAGGTCTATCCCATCTACCATCATCCCGACGTGCAGCGCGTGATCACCAACGCCGTCCGCTGGGCCGCCCCGCAAGGCCCCGCGGCCAACGTGCCGCGCCATGTGCCCGTCGAGCAGGCCAGGGAAAAGCTCATCGCCCGCGGCGGCACGGTGGATTGAGGTTGGGACCCGTGGGGATTGGCTTTGTCGAGACCCGTGGCTCATGTCAGACGAAATTGAGATCAGGGCTATTGCGCCATTTCAAGACCCTATGGTTTGAATTTGGTGACCAGGCCGCCTTTCATCCCGGAGGGATGAAATCCTGTAGCCGGTGGTTGAGCGAGCTTGCGAGCGACTCCACCGGATCTGGCCCCGCGCCCCGTTGCATCCCGGAGGGATGCCAGCCACAGGGTAGCAACCACGGCGCTGCGATCCCTGCCGGGATCGTGCACGCCCGGGCATACGGTGGCCCGCCTTCTCGCCTAATCTAACCCACAGATCGTTGGGGCCTGCTCATAGTTGCCAGGGAATATACTCGTTTTCACCTCGAATCACTTCTTCACCAGCTTAAACAAGTGCGTCTTCGTGCGGATGAAGATCGCGCCATCCGCCACCGCCGGGCTGGAGGTGATCTTGTCATCCGCACCGCCGCCGAACTTGTTGGTCGCCAGCAGCTCGAACTTCTCCCCTGCACGCACCACGTTCACCTCGCCGCGGTCATTGCTGTAGTACAGGCGGTCCCCGGCCAGGATGGCGGAGGGCAGGTGCTGGCCTTGCAGGCGGTCCTCCCACACCTGGCTGCCGGTCATC